>Ga0137418_10000362_pt1 | contig 39623 bp, 32 predicted proteins | sample CZODoug3_1_2_16f_FD_122242 | JGI IMG/M metagenome (GOLD analysis project Ga0137418, IMG submission 122242) | Vadose zone soil fungal communities from Angelo Coast Range Reserve, California, USA - CZODoug3_1_2_16fungal (Hybrid Assembly) | ecosystem: Environmental > Terrestrial > Soil > Vadose...
AGGATAATCAGGCCGAGGATGATCGATTTGGTCGCGGCCGCGCCGACATAGCCGAGCACGATCTCGAAATACGAGATTGGCGCCGACAGCAATTCGTAAATCGTGCCGACGAATTTCGGAAAGTAGATGCCGAACGAGGCGTTGGCGATGCTTTGCGTCAGCACCGACAGCATCACCAGCCCGGGCACGATGAAGGTGCCATAGCTGACACCCTCGACCTCGGTAATGCGCGAGCCGATCGCCGCACCAAACACCACGAAGTACAGCGACGTCGAAACCACCGGCGACACGATGCTTTGCAGCAGCGTGCGCCAGGTTCGCGCCATTTCGAACAGATAGATCGCGCGGACAGCCCTGAAATTCATGACGCCCTCACCAGGTTGACGAAGATGTCTTCCAGCGAACTCTGGGTGGTGTCGAGGTCCGAGATACGGATGCCGGCGCCGCGCAAATCGCTGAGCAGGCTGGTGATGCCGGTGCGTTCGCCCTTGGTGTCGTAATTGTAAGTCAGTTCGCAGCCCCCGTCTGACAGTTCGAGGTTGTAAGCCGCGAGATCAGCCGGGATCGCATCGATCTTGCGTTGCAAATACAGCTTCAGCTGCTTCTTGCCGAGTTTTTGCATCAGGCCCGCCTTGTCCTCGACGAGAATGATTTCACCCTTGTTGATGACGCCGATCCGGTCGGCCATCTCCTCGGCCTCTTCGATGTAATGCGTGGTGAGGATGATGGTGACGCCGGAGGCTTGCAGCGTCCGCACTACTTCCCACATGCCCTTGCGCAGTTCGACATCGACGCCCGCGGTCGGCTCGTCGAGAAACAGAATCTGCGGTTCGTGCGACAGCGCTTTCGCGATCATCACCCGGCGCTTCATGCCGCCGGACAGCGTGACGATCCTGGCGTCCTTCTTGTCCCACAGCGACAGGTCCTTCAGCACCTTTTCGATATGAGCAGGGCTTTTCGGCTTGCCGAACAGGCCGCGACTGAAGCTGACGGTCGCCCACACCGTCTCGAAAGCGTCGGTGTGCAGTTCCTGCGGTACCAGACCGATCAGCGAGCGCGCGGCGCGATAGGATTTGATGATGTCGTGGCCGCCGACCGATACGTTGCCCGAGGTCGGATTGGCGATGCCGCAGACGATGCTGATCAGCGTGGTCTTGCCGGCGCCGTTCGGCCCGAGCAGCGCAAAAATCTCGCCGCGGCGAATCTCCAGGTTGATGTTGTCGAGCGCCTTGAAACCGGAGCCGTAGGTCTTCGACAGATTTGCAACGGATATGATAGGTGACATGAGGGGCTTGATGGCCTGAATTGGGAATGCGGGCGGCACTTCGGCCAGCCTGGGGCAGGTGGGTGGTGAGTTCCGACAGATAGGTACGCTCAAGCCATTGCGCAATCGCTGCACGGCTGGACCATGTACCCATAAATGGATGAAAGGTTAGCCGGGCAGCGACTGGCCAATGTCTGGTTTGGCGGGCATTACCGACTCGAAGTTCGGCATTGCGCCGAGGCTGATGGTGCCGCCGGCGGACATCGCCGGGAGCAGGTCAGTTCCGTCATCGGCGGTGCGTATTGCGTATCTATCGCTGGATTCTTACGCGCCCGGTCCGGTCGGCTTTTCGATCGCGCCGCCGCTTTCGACCCAATCCTTGAAGGCGCCGACGTTGTACACTTGGCCAAACCCCATGTCCTTGAGCACCTTGGCAGCCAGCGCGGAGCGTCCGCCGGATGCGCAGTACAGAATGACGGTCTTGTTCTTGGCGAAATTCTTGTCGTGGTAGGGCGACTCCGGATCGGCGCGAAATTCCAGCATGCCGCGCGAGACATGTACCGCGCCGGCAATCTTGCCGCTCTTCTCAACCTCCGGCGCGTCGCGCACGTCGACCACCAGGGTGTTGCCCTTGTCGATCATTTCGCGCGCCTGAGCCGGCGTGATCTTCGGAACCGCGGCGTTGGCGGCTTCCATCATCTGCTTTACGCTTGTCGCCATCTGTGCCTCCTCAGTTTAATTACGCATCACACTTCAGCAATTGTGACAGCGTACACCCTATGGGATTTCCTCACCACCGATACGTTGCCTTCGGTTGGATTGGCGACGCCGCAGAAAATGCCGCTAAAGCGGTTTCGCAACGGTCACAACCTGGACCTGTTGGTTGATCGCCGCTGCCGGACGGGCGGCGTCCTGCAATTGCTCCTCGCCCAGACCGACCGCCTGAAGGCGTTTTGACGAAATCTTGAACGTATTCACGAGCGCGTCACGGATTGAGTCGGCCCTTTTCTGGCTCAAGGTCAAATTGTATTCACGTTTGCCTGTGGCGTCGGTACGGCCAACGATCAAGAACCCGTATCGCAGCAGCGTCGAGTGGCAGAGCGCATCGGCAATGCGCCCAAGCGTCTGATAGGACTCTGGCCTGATCGTCGAAGCGTCGGGATCGAATTGAACTTCGACCATAAATCGCGGCAGCTCAAGGAGCTCGGCGGCAATCGGTGGTCGCTTCAACGGCACTGCGTCTGCTTTCGACTTAACTCGCTCAAGTGCTCGCTGGCGCAGGGCTGCGACATTCAAATCCGGGGTGGCTTCCAGGCCAGAGAGCCGCTTAATGATGTCGTCCCTCGTGACAGCCTCTTGTGCGCGCGCCGGAAACGTCGGCGCCACCAATACGATCAGGGCTGCCGCCACGAGGCCAATGTCGCGCAGGCCTCTCTTTCCCAGCCGCATCACCGATACCCCGCATCGCCAATAGCCTGGTTGCATTTTGCGCTCACCCCGCTCGCCGCCAGCAGGCATTCGACGGCTTTGGCAATTTCCTTTCGATCGCCTCCGCACAATTTGACAATGTCGCGCTCGCACATCCTCGGAACGGCAGCGCGCGCCGCAATACGTTTCTGTATCGCATCGAACGACCTGGCATAGTCAGCCTTGCATTGGGCCGACACGACATCCTGGTTGCGCGAAAGGCAGTCCTTAAGACGGCTGGAGTCGAAATTAACGCCGCGGCAATTTGCGTCGATATCCTTGCCACAGCTTTTGGCCAGGATGGCTGCTGCGTCACCGAAACTCATCGTCTCCGCCCACGCCAGCGACGGTGTGGCGAGCGCAAGCATCAGCAAGATCGATCGGCCCCGGACCATGGCATCATCTGATACGATGAAGTCGTCGATGGTCAAGGCCTCCAATAGACACGGAAGGCCGCGTCGGGCCAAAAAACTAGGCCCGCTCCACAAAACTATCGACCACCTTTTTCTCGCCGGCCTTTTCGAAGGCGATGGTGAGCTTGTTGCCGTCGATCTTCACCACTTGGCCGTAGCCGAATTTCTGGTGGAAAACGCGGTCCGAGAGCGAGAATTCGGACGTGGTGCCGGTAGATTTTGCGATCAGCTCGCCTTCGATGGTCATCGGGCCGCGCTTGTTGCGGGGGAAGCCGCTGCCGTGTGCGTCGCCGCGCGAGCCTGAGGCATCGCCGCGCGAGCCTGAGGCATCGCTGCGCGAGCCTGAAAACGGCGACTGGCTTTCGTTGAAGCCGCCGCCGGCCTGTCCGCCGCCACGACCGCCATTCTGATTGCGCGCGCGATTGGCCTGCGCGCGCTGCCAGCCCGGCGTCGAATAGCTCGAGCCGAACGATTCCACATTGTCGAACCGCGACGGGCCGTAGCCGCTGCTGCCGCCCCAGCCCGAGCCGCCCTTGGATTCCGTGATCTCGACATTCGGCGCCGGCAGTTCGTCGAGAAACCGCGACGGGATCGTGGTCGACCAGGTGCCGTGAATCCGCCGGTTGGTGGCGAAGTAGAGTTTGGCGCGGCGGCGCGCGCGGGTCAGCCCGACATGGGCGAGGCGGCGCTCTTCCTCGAGTCCGGCGCGGCCCTGTTCGTCGAGCGTGCGCTGGCTTGGAAACAGGCCTTCCTCCCAGCCGGGCAGGAATACGTTGTCGAATTCCAACCCCTTGGCCGAATGCAGCGTCATCAGTGACACCGCGTCGTCCTCGGCGCCGCCGTCGCGGTCCATGACCAGCGAGATATGTTCGAGAAATCCTTGCAGGTTCTCGAATTCCTCCATCGAGCGCACCAGCTCCTTGAGGTTTTCGAGCCGGCCGGCGGCGTCGGCGGAACGATCCTTCTGCCACATTTCGGTGTAGCCGCTCTCATCGAGCACGATTTCGGCCAAATCGGTATGCGAGATCACTTCGCGCTGCGCGCGCCAGCGATCGAAACTGATGATCAGGTCGCGCAGGGAGCCGCGTGCCTTCGGTTTCAGTTCATCGGTTTCGACCACGGCACGGGCCGCCTCGGAGAGCGGAATGCGGCGCTTGCGGGCGTGGTCGTGCAGCATCTGCACGGTGGCGTCGCCGAGACCGCGCTTCGGCACATTGACGATGCGTTCGAAGGCAAGATCGTCGGCCGGCGAGTTGATCACGCGCAGGTAAGCCAGCGCGTCGCGGATTTCCGCGCGCTCATAGAACCTGGGGCCGCCGATCACGCGATAGGGCAGGCCGAGCGTGACAAAACGGTCTTCGAATTCGCGCATCTGGAATGAGGCGCGCACCAGGATCGCGATATCGTTGAGCTTGTGGCCGGCGCGCTGCAGTTCTTCGATTTCTTCGCCGATGGCGCGGGCTTCTTCCTCGGAGTCCCAGGAGCCGGTGACGGTGACCTTCTCGCCGTCGACGTCTTCGGTGCGCAGCGTCTTGCCGAGCCGGCCTTCATTGTGCGCGATCAGGTGGGATGCTGCGGCAAGGATGTGGCCGGTGGAGCGGTAGTTGCGCTCCAGCCGAATGACCTTGGCGCCGGGAAAGTCGTGGTCGAAGCGCAGGATGTTGTCGACCTCGGCACCGCGCCAGCCATAGATCGATTGGTCGTCGTCACCGACGCAGCAGATGTTTTTGGGAGGGGAAGGAGGCGTTACCTCTTTCCCCTCTCCCCTTGTGGGAGAGGGTGGCGACGAGTGAAACGAGACGCCGGGTGAGGGGGCCTCTTCATGAAGAGGCGCTTCGCGCGGCTCCTCACCCGCCTCACCGCTTCGCGGTTCGGCACCCTCTCCCACAAGGGGAGAGGGGAAGGAGGCGTGCCCCGGAATGATGGCAGCGAGGGGCGCGCCCGGCTTCGAGGGCGCCTGCGACAGCAGGCGCAGCCACAGATACTGCGCCACGTTGGTATCCTGATATTCATCCACCAGAATGAATTTGAAGCGGTTCTGGTATTGCCTGAGCACGTCGGGATGTTCGCGAAACAGCCGGATGTTTTCCAACAGCAGATCGCCGAAATCGGCGGCGTTGAGAATCTTCAGCCGTTCCTGATAGAGCGCGTAGAGCTTGCCGCCCCTGCCGTTGCCAAACACCGCGGCTTCGCCCGGCGGCACCTGCGACGGCGTCAGCCCGCGATTCTTCCAGCCGTCGATCAATCCAGCGAGCATCCGCGCCGGCCAGCGTTTGTCGTCGATGTTGTCAGCCTGCAAAAGCTGTTTCAGCAGGCGGATCTGATCGTCGACATCGAGCACGGTGAAATTGGATTTTAGCTGCACGAGTTCGGCGTGGCTGCGCAGAATACGCCCGCCGATCGAGTGAAACGTGCCGAGCCACGGCATGCCTTCGATGGCCTGGCCGAGCATCTGGCCGAGCCGCAGCTTCATCTCGCGCGCCGCCTTGTTGGTGAAGGTGACCGACAGGATTTCGCCGGGGCGGGCGCGGCCCATGCTGAGAATATGGGCGATGCGACAGGTCAGCACGCGCGTCTTGCCGGTGCCGGCCCCCGCCAGCACCAGGACCGGTCCGTCCAGCGTTTCCACCGCCTCGCGCTGCTCGGGATTGAGGCCTGCGAGATATTGCGGGGTCGCAGCCGCCCGCGCGCGCGCAGCAATGCCGCCAGCGGCAGGCTGGTGGTCGGGGACGCCTTGAGAGGTCAGCTTGTTAGGCTCAGTCATGCGAATCGTCTTCCGCCCACGATGGCACCGCGGGGCCGTGAAGGGGAGCCTTCATAGCAGGATTAAAGGGCATATAGGGGCTCGGCGGCGGATTTGACAGGAGTTATCCCGTCGCGGCGCGAGGGCGAATTTCGACATCCAGCCTGCATTTTGTTCCCAAGGAATCAACATTTTTCGCCGGCTTGGCGCTTCGACCTGCGCGGAACATTTGTTCCAAAGCTGGATTATTTCCGCAGCCGATGCGCGATGCTCATTGTCGCGCTGATCGTCGAAACAGAAAGTGGAAAGCAAAGGTTCTGATCATGCTGAGCTGGGTCGTTACGTTTTTGGTCGTCGCGCTGATCGCAGGCATTCTGGGTTTTGGCGGCATTGCCGGTGCCTCCGTCGAAATCGCCAAGATCATCTTTTTCATCGCGGTCGTGCTGTTCCTGATTTCGGCCGTGGTTGGTCTGGCGCGCGGACGTACCCGCATCTGACCTAAAGCAATCGCTATTTCGAGGGCATCGCGACTTTTCTGCCGATGCCCTCGGGGCGGGCGACTGATTTGTGGGCGTTCGCCAAGGCCTCGATGCGGGCGCGAATGTCGGATGGGAACGGCGCGGTTTTTCGCGCGGCCATGTCGATATGAACAGACATGTTCTCCGAAGTGGCGGACAGCCAGCCTTCGGTGACGTGGCGCAATTCCTGAAAGGTATGCAGCCGCTTTTCATCCGCGGCGACCAGCAGCACCGAAACCTGCACGGGATCGCCAAGGTGAATTTCCCGCAAATATCGCACGTGGCATTCGGCGGTGAAGGTCGACCCGTTGCGTTCGTTCCGGTAACCGGGCCCGATTCCGAGCTTAAGCCATAATTCGTCGACGGCGCGATCGAACATCACATTGTAATAGGCCATGTTGAGATGGCCATTGTAGTCGATCCATTGCGGCTCGATCTGCATCACCGACGCCAGAAACGGTGCGGACCGGAGCAGCAAATCATCGCCGGCGGTAATCGTCGTCATCGTCTATCCCTGTCGGTTCGGTCCATGATCCCTTGACCCGTTATATATCCTTTGCCACGGTCTTCCGCCGGGAGGAAATCGCTTGGGCACAACCATAACCAACAATTTGACGCGGCCGGAGCCACAGGTGCTGGCGAATACCATCGAAGCGCTCGCCGCGCGGTTCGGCAACCGGCTGATCACCTCACAGGCGGTGCGCGACCAGCATGCGCATACCACGACGTGGCTGGCGTCGCAGCCGCCCGACGCGGTTGTCATGGCGCAGGAGACATCGGATATTCAGGACGTGGTGCGGATTTGCGCCAAAAATGGCGTTCCCGTGATCGCGTTCGGCACCGGCACCTCGCTGGAGGGACAGGTCAACGCGCCCGCAGGGGGTGTCTGCATCGACCTGCGCGACATGAACCGGGTACTTGAAGTCCACGCCGAGGATCTCGACTGCGTGATCCAACCCGGCGTCACCCGCAAGGCGCTGAACGAGCATCTGCGCGACCAGGGATTGTTCTTTCCGATCGATCCCGGTGCCGATGCCTCATTGGGTGGCATGGCATCGACCCGGGCGTCCGGCACCAATGCGGTGCGCTACGGCACCATGCGCGATAACGTGCTGGCGCTCAAAGTGGTGCGCGGCGACGGTGAGATCATCACGACCGGCACGCGGGCGAAAAAATCCGCGGCCGGTTACGACCTGACGCATCTGTTCGTCGGCGCCGAAGGCACGCTCGGGATCATCTCCGAACTCACCATCAAGCTGCGCGGCATTCCCGAAACTATTGCTGCGGCGGCATGTTCGTTCGAGAGCGTGCGCGGCGCCTGCCAGGCGACGATACTGGCGATCCAGACCGGCATTCCCGTCGCGCGCATTGAACTGCTCAACGCGGCGCAGGTGCGGGCCTGCAATTCCTATTCGAAACTGTCGCTGCCGGAGACCCCGCTGCTGCTGCTTGAATTTCACGGCAGCGCCAATGACGTCGCCGAGCAATCGAGGAATTTCAGCGAAATTGCGAAAGAGTGTGGCGGCGGCGATTTCACCTGGACCACCAGGCCAGAGGACCGCACCAAGCTCTGGCAGGCGCGTCACGACGCCTATTGGGCGGTCAAAGCGTTGCGCGTTGGCGCCGGGGTAGTGGCGACCGATGTCTGCGTGCCGATTTCCCGGCTCGCCGATTGCGTGACCGAAACCGAAGCGGACCTGGAGCGCCTCAACCTGCAGTCGCCGATTGTCGGTCATGTCGGCGACGGCAATTTCCACTGCTCGCTGCTATGCGACGTGGACGATCGCGACGAGATGGCGCGCGGCGAGGACTTCATGCATCGCCTCGTGGAGCGCGCGCAGGCGATGGGCGGCACCTGCACCGGCGAGCACGGCATCGGGCAGGGCAAACAGAAATATCTCAAGGCCGAACTTGGAATTGAGGCGATCGACGCCATGCGCGCGCTGAAACAAGCGCTCGATCCGCAGAACATCTTCAATCCGGGAAAAATTTTGCCGGCGGTGTAGGGCCGCAAACACTGCGGCACGTCGGTTTCCATCTCAGGCATTATCGCTTTGTTCGCTTTGAGGCAGAGCAGGCGCAAGCAATCGAACGCCGTGCAAATACGCCGACGCGAAGAGCTCTGGGCGGGACCGACAGAATTGGCCGCGGCGTTCCCACAAGAATTTCATGCGCAAGAACCGGCCTTGGGAAATAAGCATCCAAAACGTGTCATCGATCTATTGGTTTCGTTGGATGCGTCGCATATATCGAGAAGATCGGACGATGCGACTGATCGAGAATTGCACTCGACAAGCCAAGTAATTGCGGGGCGCAGCCCCAACGAGAATTCTGTTATGGCATTCACCATTTGTTGAATCGGGCGCTGGTTATGGTCGAAGCGCAAGCACGTCCGGCGTTCCTGGAAATCGATTTGACTTCCGAGCAAGGCATAGCACTTCAGCGTTCGGTCTCGGATCGATATGGACCGAAAATTGTGCGGGCGGCGGGCCTCGCGAGCAGAATGTTTCTGCTCCGTTCGCCGTGGGCACCCGGGCTGCGCTTTATCGGCGCTGAGACGAAATCGCGGGTATTGAATAATGATGGATCCGCCCAGGCTTCGTTCAGCCTGAGCGGATCGGGAGAGGGGCTCGAAGAGGCATTTGTTTCCTGCGTGGGGGAAGGTATTGACCGGCTTGCCCAGATCGAATGTCCTGACGACGTGACGGTCATCGCCAGTCTGCCGGAGATAGCTGATCGTGTCATGCCTTCTGCTATCGCCGCGATCGAGCAAGGTATGGTCAGTCAGGCACTGACCGAAGCCACACCGCTCGCATGGGTGAGCGGCAAGCTGCTCGACGCCGGGCCCGACCTTGATGGCGACCGCAGCGTGTTGCTTCCCGCCGATTGGTGCCTGCGACGCACGGCAGGCGAGGTGTGCCTGAAGCCGCGCACCGCGCTTAGCGTTGGCGTTGCAGCGGGTCCGAATTTCGAGTGGGCGGCCTCGCGCGCACTTTTGGAGTTGATCGAACGTGATGCCGCAAGCCTTTGGTGGACCGGCGGACGTCGCGGGAAAACTGTGCCGCTCGATGAACCGGCGATGGTGGAAATTGCGCGGCTCGTCGAGCATCTGCGACAGCAGAGCAATGACCGCGTCTCCTGGCTGCTCGATATTACCACCGATATCGCAGTCCCAGTCATCGTGGCGCTGTCTTGCGACCGCGACGGCCGGCAGCTTGCCTACGGACTAGCCGCACGTCTGTCGATTGCGGAAGCCGCGCGCGCGGCAATTCTTGAGCTTTGCCAGACGGAACTCGCGATCCTGCTCGCAAAAATCAAGCGGTTGGAAAACGGTGAGGAAGGGCTCCTGCCATCGGATCGCGCCCATCTTGAGCGTGATGCGATGATTAATGCGAACCGATGCGAGCTGCTGCATCCGCTCGGCATTCAGTCGATGCAGTGTGAGAGCGTTGCGGTGTCGGACCTCTCTGCAATTGCGAGCGCGATGTCCCGCGCCGGGATAGAGGCGGCTTTGATCGATCTTACTCGACCGGAATTCGATATTCCGGTTGTGCGCGCGGCGTCTCCAACATTGCAGCCGATGCCGTCGGACATTGTGACGGATCGGTTGCAACGTGCAATTAGGGATTTTGGCGGCGGCGCTCGCCATACCTGTGGCGTGGCGTTGATAATATGACCGAGGTTGAATGGAACAATCGGTCGCGGTGTGATATGCAGCGGCAATTGGCCAAAAATCGTGGCGAAACACATGGGGCTGCAAGACCTTGACGCCCGAAATTACAAGCAAGCCTGGTGGTGGTGCGGAGAGCGCCACCCTATGCATCTATTTGCTCGGCAAATTTTCGCTGCAGGTAAACGATAGCGAAGTCGATTTGTTGAGCCGCAAGACTCGCGCTTTACTCGGATATTTGGCGCTCACCGAAACGCAGGAAGAGAGTCGCGAAAGGCTGGTCGGTCTGTTTTGGAGCGAGTCGTCTGAAGAAAGGGCGCGGGCGTCCTTACGACAAGCGCTTCATGAGATTCGCAACGCATTTATGCCCAGCGGATTCGGTGGATTTCGCACGGACAAGCTCGTTGTCGGGCTTGATCGCAAGCAGATCCGTGTGGATCTGATCGATGTGCTCAAAGATGCGGCGAGCGGTTCGCCGCATCCGCGACTACTGGAGCAACGCAACCTTGTAGATGATATCCTGAGCGACGTTGAAACCAGCGATCCCGCGCTCCAGGCGTGGCTGATGGCCAAGCGGCAAACCATTCGCGATCAGTTGATCCGGCAATTGGAAATCTCATTACGCGGTCAGACGGAAATAACCGACACGGGACGAGATATTGCTGCAGCGATCATCAATCTCGACCAGACTCACGAGGAAGCCTGTCGATATTTGATACGCGGGCACGTCGCTGACGGCGCAATCGGCAGCGCCCTCAAGATCTACAAAACCTTGTGGGATATTCTTGACGCCGACTATGATGTCGAGCCCACCCAGCAGACGCAGGATTTGATTGCCGAGGTCAAGGCTGCACTCCCGTTCAGCGGGCCGTCGAGCGCGGTCCAGGCGCCGATCTCGATACGGGATGTAACTGCCGCCGCCAAGCCTGCAATCGGCCTGTCGCAGCCTTCCAAACCATCTGGCCTGAGTGTCGATCAGGCGCTGGCGCGTTCGCGGGAGGCCAAGCTCGTTCTTTCCGTCGGATCGTTTGTGCTCGCCGGAGGCGAATCGAAAAGAGATTATCTCGCTCAGGGCTTCCGCCGTGAGTTGATCGCATGCTTCGTTCGATTCCGCGAATGGCATGTCCGTGACTGGATGAGTCCTCCAACCGATGCCGCGTCGGAGAGTCCAAAGGAAGAATTCATCCTGGATGCAAGCGGCCATGAAACCCGCCGGGCCATCCATTTGGTGCTGACGCTGCGCGACGGCACAACAGGTACCTACCTCTGGAGCGAAAGCCTGACGCTAACGCTTGAAAATTGGCACCAGTCACAACAGAACCTCGTGCGCCGCATCGCCTCTGCGCTTAATGTTCATGTGTCGGCCGAGCGCATGAACAGGATCACGAGTCGGCAAGTCGCCGATCTGAAAGCGTACGATATTTGGCTGTTCGGTCAGGCCACGTTGCTTGGCTTCGATCCGCAGCGATGGGACAATGCGGCGGATATGTTTCGCCAGGTCGTGCAGCAGATGCCCGATTTTGCGCCGGCTTATTCCAGCCTCGCGCAGTTGAATAATTCCTATCACATCGTAAAGCCCGGCACGGCTCGGGACGCCGACCGTACGATGCAGGCTCTCGCTTATGCACATGAAGCTGTCCGACTCGACCCGCTCGATTCCCGCAGCCAGTTATGTCTTGGATGGTCGCACGCGATGGCGAAGCACTACGAGCAGGCGATGATCTATATTCCGCTGGCTCACCGCCTCAATGACAATGATCCCTGGACGCTGGTGTCGGCGGCAAATTGTTATGCGTTTTGCGGGCAAGACAAGGAGGCCGCGGAGATTATCGATTCAATGCTGCGAGAAAATGCGACAATCGCGCCGAGCGCGCTGCAGTGGGCGTACCACACCGCGGTCCGCTTCATGATCGGAGACTACGAAGGCTGCGTCGCCGCGGCTGATTTCGCCGGGGATCTCAACCCGAACGTTCCGGGCTTCAAGGCCGCCGCACTCTGGCATCTTGGCCGCGAAGAGCAGGCCGCGGCTGAGCTAGATCGCTTTTTTACCGTCGTCCGGGATCGCTGGTGCGTGCAGGAGCCGGCTACTCCGGCTGCGATGAGCCGCTGGTTTCTTCAACTCTTCCCGATTGCAAAACCGGAGAGCTGGGCACGCCTGCGCGACGGAATCGCGGGCGCCGGCGCCCCGGTCGACGGCCTGCTCCATCATCAGTGGTGAATCGTCGCCGCGACACTGCACTCACCCGCAATTTCGAATGGAATAGTCGCCGATACGAGCGGCATGCAGGTCTAATAGCTGCTTTTTGACCATTTGCGGCAACCGTGCCCCGAAGAAGTCGTCGTAAAATCGTGGCATCGGATAAAGTGCGCCTGACTTTTCGAATTCTGCCTCGGCAGCTTCAACCATGGACTTCGGCGGCAGTTTGATCACGGCAGTCTGGGAGCTGTATTGAATAATTTCCAGCCCAACCATGCCATCGGGAAACGTGATCGTTAATCCGATATCCGCAGCCTGCGCGAGCAGTTCCTCCTGCGACCGGGGTATCGCCGGTGCGGGCCGATTGGGCGCGATATAGTTATTGCCAGTCGCCCATGACTTCACCAGCTTGCCCCAAAGGATATCATCGCTGATCTCCAACTTGTTGCCCATCATCACCTCCGCATTTTCAAAAGACTCAACTGGCGAACCTTCGCTTCCGATAAAACGCCATCAATGTCGACCTGGCCGGGGAGTCCGCCGTCAGCCACAATTTCGAATCGAATAGTCACCGATGCGAGCGGCGTGAAGGTCGAACAGTTTGTCGACGGAGAGCCGCGGAAGCGGCACACCAAAGAATGCATCGTAAAATTTCGGCATCGGATAGACCGCGTTCGGCTCGCGCAGCCGGGCCTCGGTGTCTTCCACCATGGCTTTCGGCGGCAGCTTGATCACAGCGGTCTGTGGACTGTACTGAATCACCGCCAATCCGACCATTCCATCGGGGAACGTGATCGCCAGATCGATGCTCTTCGCTATCGCCAGCAAATCGTCAAGGGTCCGCGGTATAGGGAACGGGGCGCCGTCTGGAACGACATAATTCCTTCCAGTGGCCCACGATTTCACAAGCTTGCCCCAAAGGACATCATCGCCAATCTCGAGAGTAGCACCCATCTTATCCTCCGTAGTTGCCAGGAGCTGCATGCCGTGCAGCGGAATTCATTGCTTGTCTTCAAGGAGTCCTTCGGATTGCATAAACGTCAGAAGATCGTCCATATTTTCGATCTCAGGCATTTTTGAAAGCGGGTCGGTGATCCCAAGCTGCCTGAACAATTCGTCTTGCTCCTTGAATGGGAGTCGAGGATCAAACACCAACTTCTCCACCCGCAACGGGTAGGACTCCATCGCTGCTATCATCGTTTCTGCGACGATGATCGAACCGAGCGGGCCCAGACGCTGGCCGCCATGCTTCGCCGCAGCCTCGAACAGGACGAAGAACGGGAGCGGCGGATCCGCGGCGAGCGCTGATACGTCGTCAGGCTCGAATTGTTCGGACAGGCTGGTTGGATTTGCTGTCGCTTCAAGCCAATTCTTCAGGGGTGAGATGTATTCGCCGTACCCTGGAAGAAAATGAGAAAGTTCGGGACTCGTGGCGCGAAGCGCGTCGATGAGTTTTGGTACTGACCAAATCTTGGCATAAACGGCACTTACAAGGTCGCGGTTCGGCAACCCGGCGGCATCGCCATCGCCGTCCATGTTCGAGTTCAACGGTGGGAAGAAGAATTCGCTTCTTATGATCGGAGAGAAATTAGGGCCGAGACGACGGCTGTAGTTCGGCGGCGTTTGCTTGCTGATCTCGAAAAACCGTTCCCATTTTATGATCCAGTCTTCGGTCAGCGGGACAAAGCCAGGCGAGCGCCGAGAACTGAATTGCATCGCGCGAGCTGTCTCAAGGGCGTCCTCGCTCCTCACCTTGTAACTGTTCCGGACCATCGCGTGGCCGCAACGAAAGGCGCCGTGAGAAAACTCGACGGGAATGCGACCACTATCGCCATCAGCGACAAGCGGCCTCTTCTCAACGAGATAATATCGGATCACTGACGGGTCGAGCAGACGATAGAGCACGTCGTTGAATATGATTCGTCGATAGATAAGCGTCAGAAGGAACCGCGTGGAGATAAAATTCCGATAGGCATCGTCAGCAGTTTTGGATCCACGGCTGGAATCTATCTGATCAAGAATAAAATTATGCAGCCGATGGAACAGCACCGTTATCTGGACAATGAGAGCTTGATCTTCATTGCGTGCGTCGGCCACAAGCGCCTCGGTAAGTGGACACCCAGCGGCGCTTGTATGACTACTGATTCCGTCGTCTGCAACATCGATCGGCGCAGCGCGGCCGATGTCCGCGAACGGCATTCCGGCGGTCGATCCCGATCGATTTTGCACGCGGCCGCGACGTAATCGCGTCCGCGGCATGAGCCCGCGAGACTCCTTGCAGATTTGGCTGAATTCATAAGCCTGCGGACTGACGTCCGGGCCGCCGCCATAGATGGTGTCGAGGGTTAGCGGCTGCCGCCGGGCATTTTCGAATCCAAAGCGGCGGCCGTCGGTCGCGGCGAGCGAGATCGAAGTGTTCACCATGTCGTGGGCGATAAACTGCAGGAGATACGTGTAGCCGGAAGGGAGATTCGGATTCTCTTCATTCGGCCAGTTCGGTTCGCGGCTGATGCGGGCTGTCAGCTTCCGCATGAGATGGCGCAATTGCAGTGGGTTCTTGCCCGCCCCGAACTTTGACGAGTCGGGCAGCTTGAGCAGATTTCGCATCCCCCCGAGATTGCGCTCGGCGGTCAGCAACGGCTCGGCGTTTTCGAGTTTGTGGATTACCGAAAGATTTGATCCGTGCATGGCTGGCGTCCCCTAGTGAATGCCCGATAATTTCACGATGGCGTCAAATCAGCGTCAAAACCCTGTAAATCGATGAATTTGTTGGATTTTAACAAGCCGCGTTGCCCAGAAACCGGCACTGAAAGACGTGGACGGACCGGAACATATTCCGAAATTGTTGCATGCCTAAATCCTCAAGCGGCAAGTGAAAGGTGCTTCGAATCGTTTCTGCAACCTGAGCAGACATTGCGATCCCGCCCGGAGGCGCGATTGTTTGCAGACGCGCCGCCACGTTGACTTCGTGACCATAAATGTCTTCGGGGTCGGCGATGATCCTGCCGCAGCTCAGGCCAATGCGGAAAATGATGCGATGATCATTCGCCTCATCCTTGCAGCGCTCAGCCATGCTTTGCTGCACTTGGATCGCGCAGCGCGCTGCATCGAGCGCCGTGCTGAATTCAGCCAGAATTCCGTCCCCCGTGGATTTGACGAACCTCGCGCGGTGTTCGGCAATTTTCGGATCGATCAGTTCGTGGCGATGGGATTTGTAACGAAAATAGGTTCGTTCTTCATTCAAGCTCGTGAGACGCGAATACTCGACAACATCAGCGGCGAGAACCGCACCCCATCTGCGCTCAATAAACCGCGACATTGTTTCGCTCGAGGGTTCAGGGATTGGGGACGGCTTTTTCGCCGCAACGAAGTGTTCCAAACGCATTTTCCACCTCATAGTGTTCGCGCTTTCAGTGCCTCTTGAGATGTTGCTGCGTTGACCGGCAGGTCGTCTCATCTTCCGAATTGCAGGCAGCCTGACAGGCTTGCGTCATATGAGCGTTATCTGGTCGGGAGAGATCGGAGGCTGGGCTCGGTACGTTTAATGGGCTCGTTAATCGCCCGCATTAAGGGAGATTTGCGGACGGGTTCGCCACCGCGGGATGCCAGGCGTCGGCATGCGCAGGCTGAATTTGCAGCGTTACCGCTTCTCATATCGAGCGCGATGGCTTGCGGCCCGAACCCCGGGGATTAACAGGACACGCATTCTCCGATTCGGCCCTTCGCTTTTGGCTGGATATCGTCGCCGTGAGCGAACGCTTTCCCGCAACATGACACCTATCGATCAGAACCTCTGGACATTGCGTCCACATCAGGCTCAAATTTGACTCGCCAAACCAAAATATCGGCCACAAGCCGAAAATGACCGGGACGCCCGCAGCCAAGACGGGCGCCTGCAAAAGGAAACATCGGGAGCATTACATGGCCATTTCACGTCGTGACGTTTTATTGGGCAGCGCCGGTGCGCTCGGGGCTGCGACATTTTCATTTCCAAAGCCCGCTTTAGCCCAGTCCGAGCCGATCAAGATCGGCTGCCTTGCCGCGATGACCGGGCCGAGCTCGGCGCCGACTATCGGTTTCAACCGCGGCGTCAACTTCGCGGTGGATGCCATCAACGCCGCCGGCGGCGTCAAGGGCCGCAAGATCGAGGCCATCATTCGCGACACCCAGGGCGATCCGACCAAGGCGGTCAACGCCACCCAGGAATTGATCAGCCAGGCCAAGGTCCACGCGATCTGGGGGCCGCTGAATTCGGGCGAGGCGCTCGCCACCACGCCGATCATGGCGCGCGCCAAGATTCCGGATATCCATCCTTGCGTGGTCGAAAGCCTGATCGACCCCGCCAAATTCCCCAATGCCTTCCGTATGGCGCCTTCGAACAGTCAATGGGACGACGCGGTCCGCAATTATTGCCTCAATATTCTCAAGGTGAAAAAGGTGGCCGTGATCGGCGACACCACGGGCTATGGCGTGACCGCGGTCGGCGCATCTGTGACGGCGTTCAAGAAGGACGGCGCCGATGTAGTCTATCAGGCCAATATCGATTCGACCCAGCCCGACATGACACCGGATATGCTGCGCGCCAAGAACGCCGGCGCCGAGGTGATCGTGGTCTGGAGCGTCTCCACCGGCATGGAAGCGCGAATGTTCAACACCCGCGCCGCGATGAATTGGGACGTTTCGTTCGTCGGTCATCCGTCCATGGCCTCGGGCGAACTCGCCGGGCTTGTCGAGAAGCCCGCCAACTGGAAAAAGGTGTATGCCATCGGCTACAAGAGCTGCAGCTACGATGCCGCCGGCAAGCTGCCGGCCAAGAGCCAGGATCTCGTCGATCGCCTCGTCAAAGCCAATGTGGTGCTTAACGATACGCTGCTGTGGTGGATCGCGGGCGGCATCGATGCGATCGAGCTGATCGCCAAGGGCGTCGCCGAAAGCGGTTCAACCGACAGCGAAGGCATCATCAAATACTGGAACACGCTGTCGAAATATCCGGGCTATTTCGGCAACTACACGTTCACGCCGACCCAGCACAATGGCTATCCGACCGAGGAGATCGTGATGTCGGAGGCCTCCACCGCCAAGAACGGCACTTTCGCGCTGGCGCCGGGCTACACCTAGCGGTAGCGCGGAGACCGCGGCAGATGCTCGCCTCGATACTCGCATCCGGATTGGCCGCGGGCGCGATCTACGCGCTCGTCGGCGTCACCTACAACACCATGTTCTCGACCTCGCGGGTGATGAGCTTCACCGCCGGCCAGCTCGCCATGCTCGGCGGCGTGTTCGGTTCGATGTTCACGCTGAAGATGGGCATGCCGATCTTGGTCGGCTTCCTCCTGACGCTGCTCGGATGCGCGATCATTGGGGTCATCACCGAGTTCGTTGCGGTGCGGCCGGTGCTGAAAAGCCTCGACCAGCATCTTTATGTGCTCTCCACGCTGGCGCTGGCGCTGATGATCCAGCAGGTGGCGGCGATCAAATGGGGCACCGAACCGCAGCCGTTTCCGCGGCTGGTCGGGTGGGGCAGTGGGGTGTTTGACGAAAAATTCTGGCTGCCGGTGGTGGCCTGCGCGATCACCATCATCGGCCTCGAATATCTCTATCGCCGCACGCTGGTGGGCCGCGCGTTCATGGCGATCGCGGAGGACAATTTCGCCGCGCGCGCGCTTGGCCTGCCCGAGCGCGATCTGCGCGTCGCCAGCTACGCGCTCGCCGGGGTGATCGGCGGTGTCGCCGGATTTTCCGGCGGCGAGCTGCTGCTGGCCTTCTTTGCCAATGGCGCGCTGCTGAATTTCTATGGCTTCGTGCCGGTGGCGCTCGGCGGCCTCGGCAACAATCGTGGCGCCATCATCGGCGGCATCGCGCTCGGCCTGTTTCAACAGGCCGCGAATTTCCTGGTCGGCGGCATCTTCTCTTCGGTGGCGGTGTTCACGCTGTTCATCGTGGTTTTGCTGGCGGCGCCGCAAGGCCTGTTCGGCGCGGCCACGGCACGGAGGGTGTGATGACCGCCGTCACCACGACGCCCCTTACACGCAGCGAGACCCGCGCCTTTCGCGCCATGCTGCCGCAGCTCGCGCCGTTTATGGGTATCCTCGCCGTCGCGATGATCCTGCCGTTCACCAGCAATGACTACTGGGCGCTGATCGGCACCCGGGCGGCGATCTACTGGGTGCTGGTCTCCGGCCTCAACCTAGTCGTCGGCTTCGCCGGGCATCTCGCCATCGGCTATGTCGCGCTGCTGACCCTCGGCGCCTACACCACCAGCGTGCTGGTGGCCGGCAATGTCATGCCGCCGGTGCCGGTGTTCGCGGCATTGCCGATCGCAGCTTTCGTCGGCGCCGTGTTCGGCGTGATCGTCGGCCTGCCGGCGCTGCGATTGCGCACGTTCTATTTCGCGATGTCGACGCTCGGCTTCGCCACCATCGTCACCCAGATTGCGCTGGCCTGGCAGAGCGTCACCGGCGGCGGCATCGGCATTGTCGGCCCGGAATTTCCGGCGCCGTTCAATACCGCGTGGGGCTACTACTATCTCTGCATTGCGTTCGCCGCTTTCTGCACCTGGATGAGCGCCAACGTCGCTCACAGCCGGTTCGGCCGCGCCTTGATCGCGGTCCGCGACGCCGAAGTCGCGGCGGAAGCCACCGGCATTTCCAAGCCGCGCATGCTGATCGCGATCTTTCTGTTCGCCGGCGCGTTGGCGGCGATCGCCGGCGGATTGTTCGCGAGCTTGCAGACCTACATCACGCCCGACGCATTCACTTTCGATTTGTCGATCCTGTTCTTCATTGCGATCCTGATCGGCGGACGCGGCTCGATCCTGGGCCCGATGCTCGGCACCATCATCCTGACCATCCTGCCGGAGGTCGCGGCACCGCTGGCGGCGTGGTCGACCTTCCTTTACGCCGTGCTGCTGCTGGTGATCGTGCTGGCGATGCCCGGCGGCATCGCGGCACTTTTGGACTATCGCAACCGCCGTCCGCTGGCGAGCAACCGCGCCATCGTTCCACGTCCTGCCACGCTCGGCGGCATCGTGCGCGCGAGCACGGGCGGCCGGACTCTCAGTCTGCGCGGCATCGCGCTGAGTTTCGGCAATGTGCGCGCCATCGACGGCCTTGATCTCGATGTCAAGCCCGGGCAGATCCACGGCCTGATCGGCCCGAATGGCAGCGGCAAGACCACGACCCTGAACGTGATCTCGGGCTACTACGCCGCCAAGGCCGGTACGATGACGTTGGGAGAGGACATGTTGCCGCCGGGCATGCCTGCGTTGCGTGCCTCCCGCGGCATCGCCCGCACCTTCCAGACGCCGCGCGTGATCGGCGAGGCCTCGGTGCTGCAGAACGTCATGATCGGCGGCACCATCGAGGGCCGGGCGACGTTCGTCGAAGCGCTGCTGGCGCTGCCACGAAACCAGCGCGACGAGCGCATGCTTGGCGCCAAGGCCCGCGCGCTGCTCGGCGTGGTCGGACTTGAAACGCTGGCCGACGTCCGTGCCGACCGACTGCAGCACAGCGAACTGCGCTTCATCGAGATCGCGCGGGCGCTGATGCTGGAGCCGGATTTCCTGCTGCTCGACGAACCCGCCGCCGGCCTCTCCAGCGACGAGATCGAGCGTCTGGCGGCGCTGATCAAGGCGATCAGCCGGCGCGGGGCCGGCGTGCTGCTGGTGGAGCATCATGCCGACCTGATCTTCGACATCTGCGACCAGGTCACCGTGCTCAATCTCGGCCGCACCCTGGCCGCCGGAACGCCTGCCGAGATTCGCGTCCACAAGGAGGTGGTCAGTGCTTACCTCGGCGCCTGAACCATTGCTCGCCGTCGGCCGGCTTGAGTCCGGATACGGCAAGATCCGCGTGCTGCACGGTATCGATTTGACGGTGTCGCCGGGCGAGGTGGTGGCGCTGCTCGGCCCCAATGGCGCCGGCAAGACCACCATGCTGCGCGCGCTGTCGGGATTGCTGCCGGTCAACGCGGGACATGTGCGCTTCGGTGGCCGCGACATGACCAACGCCACGCCGCGCGAGGCGGCGCGCGCCGGGCTCGTGCACGTTATCGAAGGACATCGCGTGTTCACGCAGATTTCCGTCACCGACAATCTGTTGCTGGCGGGCTACGACCTGCCGCGCGGCGAACGCGCGGCGCGGGTCGAGGAAGCGCTGTCGTTCTTTCCGGAGATCGCCGAGAAGCGCCACGAGCGCGGCGGCGCACTGAGCGGCGGGCAACAGCAAATGTTGACGGTGGCGCAGGGACTGGTACGCCGCCCGCGGCTGTTGATGCTCGACGAGCCGTCGGCCGGCCTGTCGCCGGTGCTGGTCAATCGCGTGCTCAACGTCGTCGGCCAGTTGCGCACGCAAGGCACCGCGGTGTTGCTGGTCGAGCAATTGCTGGAAAAGGCGCTCGCCGCCGCCGACCGCGTCTACGCGCTGGTGCAGGGGCACATCGTGCTGGAAGCGCCGACCGGCGAAGCGAACCTGCCGCAGCGGATCGAGCGCGCCTATTTCGGACATGAAGCGCACAAGGTGGATGTTGAGTGATCGCTCGAATCGCCCGACGTCTCGCTTGGCATGTTTGAGCCCTCGACAATATTCCCGCCTTGCAACGCGCTTCCGTTTAGTCATACATTTACGACCAATGATAAGCGAACGGCCGCAAACCAATAGCGGCGCAAGAAAACGCGCTCTGGAGGAAACACCATGAAACCCGTGTCCGTCAGCCGCCGGCTGTTCCTGCAATCGTCGACGGTTGCGGTCACATGGCTCGCAGCCTCGCCCGCCATCATCGGGCGTGCGCAGGCTGCGACGATGAAAATGAAATGTTCATCGTCGCTTCCCAACGATCCCAAATATGCCAACGGCCGGGTCTATTACGACAATCTGGTCAAAAATCTGAAAGCCAACGGGCTCGGCGAGCAGATCGAAGTCGCTTTCTTTCCCGACAACCAGCTCGGTCAGGAAATCGATGTCATCAATTCCGTCAAGCTCGGTGTGATCGACCTGATGGTGTCGGGCTCATCGATCTCGGCCAATCTTGTGCCTCTGGTCGGCACCTTTGACCTCGGCTACCTGTTCTCCAGCTTTCCACAACAGACCAAAGCCTTCGACGCCGGCGCGTCCAAGCCGATCGAGGATGCTCTGCTCAAGGGCGCAAACATCCGCATCATCTCCTGGGCCTATAATTTCGGTTCGCGTAGCGTGCTTGCCAAGAAGCCTGTAAAGGGTCCCGAAGATCTGGCCGGCCTCAAGATCAGAACCCTGCCGAATCCCGTCATTACCGAGTGTCTTCGCCTGATGGGCGCTGCCGCGACGCCGCTGGCGTTCGGTGAAATCTACACGGCGTTGCAGGCCGGCGTGCTCGACGGGCTGGAGCATGACCCGCCAACCATTCTCGCCAGCAAGTTCTACGAGACTTCCAAGCACTACGCGCTGACGCAGCATAATTTCTCGCCGCTCGCGACGTATTTCAGCGAAGCGACATTCAATCGGATGGATCCGAAACTGCGTGAAGGATTTCTCGACGCGGCCAAAAAGGCGGCGGCCGATACCCGTACGCACGGTCTTGAAATGGAGAAGGAAGCGCTCAAGAATCTCGTGGACAAAGGCGTCACGATTGTCGAATGCGACAAGGAAGCATTCCGCAAGCGCGTGCTTCCGCAGACCGACAATTTCGTGAAGGCCCGCCCCGAAGCCAAACCCGTGGTGGACATGATCCGCGCGACCCAGGCTTGAGGGTACAGACCATGTCAGGCGCCGCGCCTTCGCACAGCGGCGGCCACCGGATCATCATCCCGCTGCTCGCCATAAGCGACGCAACGGCGGCGATCCTCCTCGCGGCCGACCTTCTGGTCGTCTGCGGTTCGGTGTTGCTGCGCTTCCTGTTCAATGCGCCGGTCGAATGGGCCGATGATGTGGCGCGCGGCCTCATGGTTGGGTCGAGCTTCTTTGGCGCCGCCAGCGCGCTGGCCCGAGCTGAGAATCTTGGCGTGGCGTTTTTCATCGACATGCTGCCGGCTGCGGCCCGGCGCGTGGTGGATGCCGTGGGCGCGCTGCTCGTGACCGTGATTTCGGGCTACGTGGCGTTCAACGCCATCAAGCTCGGCTGGCTGACCACCGGGCAGACCTCCGGCTCCGGCCTGCCGCTGGAATTGACTTTCTACCCGATGGGTGCCGGCGCGCTGTTCATGACGGTTTTCGCAGCCAATCTTTTTTGCGCGCGCCCCGTCCGCGACATCATCGGCGGAACGGTTGCGACGGGCCTGATCGTTGGTCTCTATCTGGCGTGGGATTTCCTGGGCCCGGCCTCGGTGCCGTCGTCGGGAACGCTGATGATGGTGGGCTTTTTCATCACGCTGTTCGGAGGATTGCCGATCGGCTTTGCGCTGGCGCTGGCGGCCCTGACTTTCATTTGGGTGGAAGGCACGCTGCCCGGCGTCATCTTCGCGCAGCAGATGGCGCGCGGCATCGACAATTTCGTGCTGCTCGCGATCCCCTTCTTCATCCTTGTCGGCTATCTGATGGAGGCGAACGGCATGTCGGTTCGCCTGATTGAACTGTTGCAGCGTGCCGTGGGGCGCATGCGCGGTGGTCTGAACGTCGTGATGGTGACATCGATGGTGCTGTTTTCGGGCATCTCCGGCTCCAAGATGGCCGACGTCGCAGCGGTGGGCTCTGTCCTGATCCCCGCGGCCCGCCGTTCCCGGCAGAATCCGGGCAGCGCGGTGGCATTGCTGGCGGCGTCTGCCGTGATGGCGGAAACCATTCCACCCTGCATCAACCTGATCATCCTGGGATTCGTCGCCAACCTGTCGATCGGCGGCCTGTTCGTCGCCGGCTTGTTGCCGGCCAGCCTGATGGCGCTGGCGCTGATCGCAGTGTCGATCATCTTCGGAAAACGTGCTGCATCGGTCGAGGAGATCGAACCGCAGATTCCGATGTCGGGCCTTTGGAGCGGCGCGATCGCATCGTTCGGCTTGATCTTCATGATCTTCGCCGGTTTCAAGAGCGGGTTCGCGACCGCAACGGAGATTTCGGCGTTCGCCGTGGCCTATGCCATCGTCATCGGCAGTCTGGTGTTCCGCGAACTCAGCTTCAAGACCGCGGCGTCCAGCTTCGTGCAGGCCGCCACGCGCTCCGGATTGGTGTTGTTTATCGTCGCCGCCGCGCAGTCGCTCGCTTTCGTCCTTACGCTGCAGCAAGTGCCGCATGCGGTAGGCGACTTGATGCTTTCGCTGTCGGGCACCCACGGCACGTGGCTGTTCATGCTGCTGTCGATCGCGGTGCTGATCGTCATGGGTTCCGTGCTTGAAGGCGCGGCCGCCCTTATTATCTTTGGGCCGCTGCTGCTTCCGGTTGCGGTCAAGCTCGGCATCGATCCGCTGCATTTCGGCGTGGTACTGGTGATTTCGATGGGGCTCGGCCTGTTTGCTCCGCCGCTTGGTCTCGGGCTTTATGGCGCCTGCCTGATCGGCAACGTACCGATCGAACAGACCGTCAAGCCGATCATGGGCTATCTCGGATTGCTGTTCCTGTGCCTGCTGGTGATCGCCTTCATTCCCGGTATCAGTACGGCGCTGCCGCGCGCCTTCGGTTACTGACGATAGCCTTGAGGGGGACCGTTTGATGTTGAAAGTTCTGCTGACCCATACGCCCGAGTTCAGGCGTCAATACTACGGCGAGCGCAGCCTGAACGCTCTGCAAGCCGTGGCCCAGGTTGTGCTGCATGAAGGTGACGACGCGCTGGATGCGGCCGGCCTGATCGACGCCGCGCGCGATGCCGATATCATCCTGGCCGACCGTCTCACAGAAGGGCCGGGCGAGATTTTCCCGCGGCTGCCAAAGCTAAGGGCATTCGTTCGCTGCGCGGTCGACATCCGCAACATCGACGTCGAGGCCGCGTCCGCGGCGGGAGTGCTGGTCACGCGCGCCGGGCCCGGCTTCGTGCAATCCGTTGCGGAACTGGCGCTCGGCTTCATGGTCGACCTGTCGCGCGGAGTTTCGCGTGCCACCGCGGATTACCATTCGGAGCGGAAACCGGAGATCGTGATGGGGCGGCAGCTGGCCGGAAGCAGCCTCGGCATCGTTGGCTACGGCAGCATCGGCCAATACCTTGCCCGGATCGGCATCGGGCTCGGCATGGAGGTTCTGGTCGCCGACCCATTTGCGACCGTCAGCGACGCAAGCATCAAGCATGTGCCACTCGAAGACCTTCTGAAGCGCTCCGACTACGTGGTTTGTCTCGCGGTGGCCAATGAAAGTACCGAGAATCTGATCGGGCAGGCCGCCTTCGCGCAGATGCGGCCGTACGCATTCTTTATCAATCTGTCCCGCGGCAATCTCGTCGATGAGGCTGCGTTAACAGCTGCGCTGCGCGAGAACCGCATTGCCGGAGCGGCGATCGACGTCGGCCGCGCCCGGGATCAGATGCCGACACCGGAACTGGCGAAGCTTCCCAATGTCATCGCGACACCGCATATTGGCGGGCTAACGCCGCCGGCGATCGAAAGCCAGTCGCTTGAAACCGTTGGTCAGGTGGAGGCGATTATCAATGGCAAGGTTCCGGCCGGTGCCGTCAACGCCGCTCGTTGGACACGACGTCCCTGAGGGCGCGACCTTGCGGTAAATTGGGAGGCTCGCATGCTGATCACAGACCTCAAGGCACACCACGTCCGTATCCCTTTCGACGCAGGTGCGGCGAGTTTCAGGCAGGGCGCCTCGGCAATTGCCGCGCTCGACATGATTATCGTCGAGGTCTCGACCGATGCAGGCCTCACCGGATGGGGCGATGCCTTTGCCTATGTCTGCCCGCGGACAACTATGACAGCCGTTGACGAGATGATTGCGCCGCAGGCCCGCGGCTTCGAAGCTCCGGATGCCGAGGGCATTCCTGCTTTCATGGATCGGATCCAGCGCAATCTGCATCTGTTCGGTCGCTATGGCATTACGATGTTTGCGATCTCCGGGCTCGACATCGCGCTGTGGGATCTTGCTGCAAGAGTGAAGGGGGTGCCGTTGCATCGCTTGATCGGGACAAGCAAGCGAGCGCGGATTCCGGCTTACGCGAGCCTGCTTCGGATCGGAACGCCGGAAGCCGTTGCCGGCGAATGCCAGACCGCCATGCGGCGTGGCTACACAGCAATCAAGCTGCATGAGACGACCACGCCCGCCGTATTTGCGGCGCGGCAGGCGATCGGCGCCAGCGTCCCGCTGATGGTCGACATGAATTGCCCTTTGGACGGAACGGAGGCGATCGCATTCGCGCAAGCTTGTCGAGCGGCCGCGCCGATGTTCCTCGAGGAGCCGGTGTGGCCGCCCGAGGACTTCGCGACCCTGGCAGAGGTGCGCGTAAAAGGTGGGCTCAATATCGCCGCCGGCGAGAATGCCTGTACGGTCCATCAATTTCGCCAGATGATGACCGCGGGCGCCGTGAGCTACGCACAGCCCTCCGTGACCAAGGTCGGCGGCATCACGGAATATATGAAAGTGGCTGCGCTGGCCGATGAAATGGGCATAAAGCTCGCACCGCATTCGCCATATTTTGGGCCTGGCCTGCTGGCGACGCTGCAGCTGATGTCGCTGCGTGACGATGGCTCGTTCATCGAAGTTTTCTACATGAATCGCGCCGCATGTCTTTGGCGTGGCCATGTCGATGTCGATGCGAATGGCACGGTCGCGGTGCCCGAAGGGCCGGGGCTCGGCTACGAGCCGGACCAGGAGGTCATGGCGCGTTACCGGGTGGCATGACCGACATTGCCAGACGGCGGCTAGCCAATCCGCGACATCTTGCATGCGTCCACCATAAAGATGATTGACGGCGTCATCCCGGGATGGTCCGAAGGACCAGCCCCCCGAATGACAAGATAATCCAATGCGGCTTCCTTTTTTTTACGGCTGGATCATCGTCATCGTGACGTTCGTCACCATGGCGATCGGCGTCAACGCCCGCACGTCGTTTTCGCTGTTCTTTCCACCCATCGTCGATGAGTTCGGATGGGAACGCGGCGTCACGGCGGGCGCCTTCTCGTTCGGCTTTCTGGTGTCCGGCGCCGTCAGTCCCTTGATCGGCCGCATGATGGATCGCTTTGGTCCGCGTGCGGTCATGGAACTCGGCGTCGCGCTGATGGCGGGAGGCTTGCTGCTGGCGCCGCTGACGACGCGGCCGTGGCATCTGTATCTGACGATCGGCGTCATGGTCGGCTCCGGAAGCGTCTGTCTCGGTTACTCCGGTCAATCCCTGTTTCTGCCCAACTGGTTCAATCGCCGGCGCGGCCTGGCGATGGGCCTTGCATTCGCCGGCGTTGGTATCGGCTCCATCACCCTGCTGCCATGGGCGCAGCACATGATCGAGCAGACCGGCTGGCGAACGGCCTGCACCGCGATCGGTATTGTGGTTCTGGTGGTGCTGGCGCCGATCAACCTGTTGCTGCGCAAGCGGCCGGAGGACATCGGGCTTCGGCCGGATGGCGACGCGGCACCTTCGGCGTCCGCGAAGCCGATATCTTATATCGTCGATCACGATTGGGCCGGCATCGACTGGACCTTGGGCCGCGCGGTTCGCACGGCACGGTTCTGGTGGCTCGCGCTCGGCTATTTCTGCGGATTGTATATCTGGTACGCGGTGCAGGTTCACCAGACCAAATACCTTCTGGACATCGGCTTTGGTCCGAGCGTCGCGGTCTGGGCTCTGGGCGCGGTCAGCCTGCTCGGTATTCCCGGCCAGATCGTGCTCGGACACCTCTCCGATCGGCTGGGGCGCGAATGGATCTGGACCGCGAGCTGCATGGGCTTTGTCATCTGCTTTGCGGCACTGATCGCGCTGGCGCAGATTCCCTCCCTGATGCTGGTCTACATGATGGTTCTGGCGCAGGGCGTGCTCGGCTACGGCCTGACCTCTATCCTGGGTGCGGTGGTTGTCGAGATATTTCAGGGCAAACATTACGGCAGTATTTTCGGCAGCGTGATGCTCGCAGCCCTCGCCGGAGGCGCCGCGGGCCCCTGGCTCACCGGCTTGCTGCACGACCTCTGGGGAAATTATACCATCGCGTTTGCGATCGGCATCGCGGTGAGCGGATTGTCGGCATTCGCGATCTGGATGGCGTCACCACGCAAAATTCGCGCGGTCGCGGGCCAGTTGCACAGAGCGCAGGGTTGAGCTGGCGCTGCCTGAGAACATGAAGCGCGCCGCGTGGCCGCGACCGTGCACTGAGGGGATCTCGGCGCTGCACCAAGCGCGGGTTCAGGCGGCTGAAATTCCCATGGCTCTCTGCAGGTCACTGATGGCACGCAGGAAGCTATCAGCCGGTGTGGTTTCCGGATCGATCAGACGGTGCAGACGAAAGCCGTCCTCGAGTGCCAGCAGTATCGCGCCGGTCCAGGTTGGATTCAGCGATCCGTTCTTCCCGCTGTTTTTCAACGTGGTCTCGACGATATCGGTGACCAGTTTTCTCCGGGCTCGCAGGCGCTTGGCGAGTTCGGGTCTGCGCTTTTCGGCGCGCGCGACAAACAGGATCATCTCCATGTGCAAAAGCGGAGAACGGCCGAGCGGATCCTGCTGGCTACGGTCCATGGCCTTCAGCGCATCGATAAAATCCGCGATGGTTTTGTGCCGGGCGAGAAGATCGAGATTGCGTCGAATGGATTGTGCGACGTGATCCTCGATCATGGCGATGATCAACTCGTCCTTGCTCTTGAAATTCGAATAAAACGCCCCGCGCGTGAAGCCGGCCGCAGCCGCGATGCCTTCGATGCTGGCGCTGCCGATTCCCTGTTCCTCGAAGACGCGCGCCGCCGCCTCAAACAGCTTTTCGCAGGTATCGTCCCGGGTCGGTCTCGTTCGAACTCTTGACATCCTGCTGTTTTAGGTCAAAATGCAACTCGATACAATAGTGTATTGAAATGTCCGGATGACCACACCCCGTCCGGCCTTTGAAGGCGTCAATGCGCTCAAATGCAGACGTTTCAGCGCGGCAACTCATTGAGGTCACCATGAACGAGCATGTTCAGACTGCGCAGACTGAGCCGATGTTCAATCCTCTGTCGCCGGACTTCATCAGGGATCCCTATCCGCATTACGAGCGGCTGCGCACCAGCGACCCGATGCATCTCACGCCGCTCGGCATGTTCGTCGCGAGCCGGCACGCCGAAGCCAGTCTGGTTTTGCGCGACAAGCGCTTCGGCAAGGATTATGTCGAGCGCACGATCCGGCGCTATGGGCCGGACATCATGAAAGAGCCGGTCTTTCGCAACATGAGCCACTTGATGCTGCAGCAGGACCCGCCTGACCACACCCGGCTGCGCGGGCTGGTGGTGAAAGCGTTCACCGCACGACGGGTCGAGGATATGCGTCCGCGGATTCAGCAGATCGTCGATGAAACGCTGGATCGCATCGTCCCTCAGGGCAAAATGGACTTGATTGAGGATTTCGCTTTCCGTCTGCCGGTCACGATCATCTGCGACATGCTGGGAATTCCGCCAGAGCATCGCGAGGCATTCTATGCCGGTTCGCGCGACAGCGGGCGCGTGCTCGAGCCGGTGCCGATGACGCCGGATGAGATCAAGGCCGGCAACGCCCGCATCGCAATGGCGCAGATGTATTTCCAGCATCTGTTCGAGCTGCGGCGCAAGCAGCCCGGCGACGATCTGACCACGCAACTGGTGCACGCCGAGGAAGACGGCAGCAAACTGTCCAATGAAGAACTCACCGCCAACATCAATTTGCTGTTCGTCGCCGGCCACGAGACCACCGTCAATCTGATCGGTAACGGCTTGCTGGCGCTGCATCGCAATCCCGATCAGCTCGCGCTGCTCAAGGCCAATCCCACCCTCATCACCAACGCCATCGAGGAGTTCCTGCGTTACGACTCCTCGGTGCAGTTGACCGGCCGCGTAACGCTGGAAGACATCGATGACCTCGGCGGCAAGAAAATCCCGAAAGGCGAAAGCGTGCTCTGCCTGCTCGGCTCGGCCAATCGCGACCCGGCGGTCTATCCCGACCGGCCGGAACGTCTCGATATCACCCGGCCCAACATCCGTCCGCTGTCGTTTGGCGGAGGCATTCACTTTTGCCTCGGCGCCCAGCTTGCGCGCATCGAGGCGGAGGTCGCGATCGCGACCCTGTTGCGCCGCCTGCCGGATCTGCGGCTGGACGACGCCGAGAATCCGGAATGGCGGCCGACCTTTGTATTGCGTGGCCTGAAGAGGCTGCCGGCAAGCTGGTGACGGCTTTCAGCGTTTGCTTGTCCTTGCGGTACCCTTTGATGCGAGAGCTTCGAACTCAAGGGGACACTGCAAAACGTCGATTCCAGTGCGGCTTTTGGGTTTGAAGTTCCTAAACCACCCCTCGGCCATCTCATAGGAATTTGAAATCCACGCTGCCATCAACCATCGCGCGAAGTTATTGTGACTTGGCCGCGGTTATCTCTATATATGTATGGCTCCGGCGCTGATTGCAGAGCGCGGCGGCGGGCGGGGTGGCTCCGGGTCACCATCGTGGCGAGTGCGGCCTGGCGGATGGACCGCGTCATGCCGCGCAAGACCAACGCGCCGGAACGTGCTCAAGAGGAGACACCGTGCAGACGACGCTGCTCGGATTGGCGATTGCCTTTATTATCGCGCTGATCGCCGCGCTGATCGGGCCGTACTTCATCGACTGGAATCAATTCCGGCCGCAATTCGAGACCGAGGCCACGCGGGTGGTCGGCGCACCGGTGCGCGTCGGCGGTGAGCTGAGTGCGCGCCTGCTGCCGGCGCCGTCGCTGCGGCTGCGCTCGGTGGCGGTCGGCGGCGCCAACGATCTCGGCAAGGTTCGCGCCGACAAGCTCGATGTGGAGTTCAGCCTGGGCTCGCTGATGCGCGGCGAATGGCGCGCCACCGAATTGACGATCGGCGGCATGGCGCTCGATCTCGGTCTCGATTCCTCGGGCCGGATCGACTGGCCGGTGTCGACCGGAAAATTCAATCTGGGATCGCTGGCGATCGACCGCTTGAATCTGACCGGCCGTATCGCGCTGCATGACGCCGCCAGCCGCAGCACGCTTGAGCTGAGCGAAATCGCCTTCAGTGGAGACGTGCGCTCGCTGGCTGGAGCGGTGCGCGGCGACGGCAGCTTCATGTTGTCCGATAAGCGTTACCCGTTTCGGGTGTCGTCCGGTCAGAGCGCCGATGCCAGCGGCACCCGTGTCCATCTCAACATCGATCCAGGCGAGCGTGCATTATCCGCCGATCTCGACGGCGTGCTCAGCTTCGAGGCGCGTGCACCGCGCTTCGAGGGCGCGGTGATACTGGCCGCTCCTCCCGCCGCCAGGCCGAGAAGCGCCAGTGGCGAAGCGTCGCAGGCGCCGTGGCGGATATCGGCCAGGATCAAGGCCGATCCGGCCGCCGCCCGGCTCGAGCAGCTCGAGGCCAGCTACGGCGCGGAAGAGAGCGCCCTGAAATTCTCAGGGATTGCGGATATTCGGTTCGGAGGATCGCCGCTGCTGCATGCCGTGCTCTCCGCGCGGCAGCTCGATGCCGACAAGCTTGTCGCCAGGGATAATAACGCCGGCGAGCCGATCCGGTTGTTGCCGGGGCTGCGGGCTTTCATGGCCGCGATCCCGCAGGCTCCGATTCCGGCGCAAATCGAGTTCAGCGCCGAGCAGATGATGCTGGGCGGGCGTCCATTGCAGAATCTTGCGGCCGAGCTGCATGCCGACGCCCAATCGTGGACGATCGACCGGCTCGATCTTCGCGCGCCGGGCACGACCCGCTTGACCCTGAGCGGCACCAATGCGCAGGCAGGGCCGTCGAGCAGCCTCACCGGCGCGCTCAACGTCGACTCGTCGGATCCGGACACACTGCTGGCGTGGTTGCAGGGGCGCAGTGAGATCACCTATCGCAATCAAAAGCCGCTGCGCCTGCTCGGCAATGTCAGCGTAACCTCAAGCCGCGTTGCCATCGAAGCCATGAAGGCGGAGATCGATGGCGGCATCGTTGAGGGGCGTCTTGCGCTCGACAATCAGGCAAGCGGCGGTTCGCGGTTCGACGCGGAGCTGAAGGCCGAGCGTCTCGATCTCGATGCCGCTGCAGCATTCGCGCGGTCACTGGCTGGCCCGCAAGCAGAGTGGCCGATGGAGGCGCAGGTATCGCTGGATATCGGCCGCGCCACCTCGGCCGGCCAGGAATTGCGGCCGTTCATGGCGAAGCTCGGCTACGGTCCAAAAACGATCTCGCTGGATCAATTGAAAGTCGGCCAACCCAACGGCGTGACGATGGAAGGTGCGGGGAGTTTCGATCGCGTCAATGCCACAGGAAGGCTGGCGCTGAATTCAAGCGCCACCTCACTTGGTCAAATCACCGGGCTGATCGCGCCGCTGGCGCCAGCGCTGGCGTCGCGGCTCAATGCGATGGACGCTGCTCCAGGCCCGGCGCGACTTAAACTGACGCTCGATCTTGACAGGAACGCCGAGCATGCCGATCGCGCCGACGCGCGCGCCGTTTTCGATCTCGAGGCGCCGCAGCTCAAGGGCGTCGCCACGATTACCGCGAAACCTGACATCGCCGCCTTGCAGGCCATCGATCTCGATGCGCTCCGACGCAGCGAAGTCGTCATCGAATCGAAACTGTCGTCGGAGCGGGGCGGTTCATTGCTGGCGTTACTGGGACTCGATCATGCGATCGCGGCGGGCGAAGGCCCGGTGGAATTTCGGGGATCCGTGACCGGCATGTGGCGTGCGCCGCTGCTCCTGAACGTGAAGATAACCGGGGCCGGACTGGATGCCGAAGCGCAAGGCATTGCCGAGCCGTGGGCGCCGCAGCCCAGGGCCGGCGCCAGTTTGCGGGTTCGCAACGCCAATCTCGCCCCGCTGTTCGGTCTCAAACCATCCGACACGCTGGCGCGAAACATCAACCTTTCCGCCCGCGTTTCGCTGGCGGGCAGCAAGCTGACTTTCGATGACCTTGACACCGCGATGTCGGGTTCGCGGCTGCGCGGGCGCCTGGCTTTGACGCTTGACGAGCAAAAGACCGTCGAGGGCGAAGTTGGCCTCGACACGCTTGATCTTGCGCCGGCATTTGCGCTCGCCATCGGCGCTGCGGGACGTGATGCGGCTGAGCCACTCGGCGCCGGGCTGGTGAAGGGCTGGCGCGGTCGTATCGCGTTTCAGGCGTTGCACGGCTCGCTCCCGGGCGGAGGCGAGTTGCGCCCCTTCGGCGGTACCATCAAAAGCGATGGCCAGTCTCTGACCTTCGACTCCATCAGGGGCATGATCGGAGGCGGCGAGGCGACAGCCAGTTTTGACGCGAAGCCGACCGCGAATGGGATTGCGTTGAATGCGCGCGTTCAGCTCTCCGGGGTCGATGGTGCGGCCTTGCGCTATCGCGGCTTGGCGATGCCCGCAGGTCGTACGTCCATGCAAATGACGCTGTCGAGCGAAGGCCGCAGCCCATCGGGGCTGACCGGCGCGCTGTCCGGAAGCGGAACCCTTACGCTGGAATCCGCTCGCGTCGCCGGGCTCGATCCGCGCGCGTTCGAGGCAGCGATCCGCGCCAGCGACAACGGGCAGGCGGGTGACGACATCAGGCTGCGGCAGATCGTCGAGCCGGCATTGTCGGCCGGCGCGTTGGCGGTTGCGTCGGCGCAAATTCCATTCAACATCAGGGAGGGCCGGCTTCGCGTCGGTGCGACCACGCTCGACGCCGAGGGCGCCCGCGCCATCGTGTCGGGGGGATATGATATTCCCGCCGACCAGGCCGACATTCGCGTCGTCATCGCTTCGACGACGGTGGGAGCCGCGGCCAGTCGTCCGGAAATTTGGCTGTTCGCGGTTGGCGCGCCCAACGCCCTCAATCGCACGGTCGACGTTGCGGCGCTGTCGTCATGGCTGGCGGTGAGGGCGATCGATCGTGAAACCCGCCGGCTGGATTCGATCGAGCGCGGAGAACCGCCGCCTGCGAACGCAGCTCCGGACGCGGACGGCCTTCCGCTTTCCGACGTTCCCACTTCCAGCCGCGGTCCGCACCGGCTTCCGTCGAAGCCCAGGATCGGCGCGCCGCATCCGTTGCTGGCTCCGCCAAACGCCCCACCGGTTGTGAGTCAGCAGGTTCCGCCGCTGCCGCCGCCGACCGAGGTCCGCCCGCTGCCGGGGCCTCCTAGTGTTGTGCGGCAGCCCAGGCCGCGGTCGCCTCTGGTGCTGACGCCACCTGCCACGGCTCCGGCGCGGCCGGCGTTCTAGAGCATGATCCGGAAAAGTGGGTACCGGTTTTCCGAAAAGATCATGCTCAAACAAAAAGATAGAGCGGGATGACGATTCGAAGAAAAGTCATCCCGCTCCAGAATATTTAAGCAAATATTACCAATAGTCGCGCATGGGTGAGGGCGAGTTGTCGATCATCATGATGACGACCCTTGGCCGGACTTTGCGAGCCCGGATAAGTCAATGAGATATTAAGAGATTTCCTTCAACCTTCCGCGCGAACCCGCCGCGCCGATTGGCCAAGACTTCCTCGAGGTAGCATGTTGCAAGCATTCCCCAGAATTCCTGGCCGCTATTATTTCGCGATTTTTGTACTGGCCTCCGCCACTCTGTCTTATCAGATACTGATCACGCGTTTTTTCAGCGTGATGCTGTATTATCACTTTGCATTTGCCGCCATTTCACTTGCGATGCTCGGACTTACCCGCGGAGCGATGGAGGTCTACAACAAACCTGATCGCTATGCTCCCGAACGGGTAGGGGTGGAATTCGCGCGCCATGCCTCGTGGTTCGCGATCACCGGCGTTGGCGCAATGGTTACCTTCCTCTGCGTGCCGCTCGTGATCCCCGAGCAGCACGTGATGGTGGCGCTGGCGATCACGACGGTCGCCTTCGTAAGGCCGTTTACTGAAAGTGGCATCTGCATAACGCTTTTGTTGACTCGCCTGCCGTATAGCGGCGGATGGCTCTATGCGGCCGACCTTGCAGGGGCGGCGCTCGGATGCCTCGGAGTCATCTTCGTATTGCTCGTCGTCGATCCTGTCAGCGCGACATTGGGGATCGGAGCCTTTGCCGCTGGTGCGGGCTGGATCGTGGTGCGGGACAGCGGCGACCTCCGCAGCCTGCGCCTCAGCGGCGCGGTCGCGCTGACCCTGGCTACCGTAGCCATTGTGCACACCGGACTTGAAGTTTCCGGCAAGAGTCATCTGGGCGTCTTCTGGGCCAAGGGGACCCAGCAGATGGGAACGCTGTTCGAACGCTGGAATACTTACTCGCGCGTGCGAGTGACGGCGCTCGGAGAGACACCTGCGTTCGGCTGGGGCATTGCCCATCCGCCGGAGACCAAAATAGATCAGAAGTATCTCGATATCGACGCGGATGCGGCCACGGTCATCACCCGTTACGACGGTGATATCAGCAAACTGTCCTACCTGAAGCACGACGTCATCAATGCCGCCTATCTGGTGCAGCCGCCGGCCGAAGTCGCCGTCGTCGGCGTGGGAGGCGGTCGTGATATTCTTTCCGCGCTTTATTTCGGTGCCAAGCGCATACACGGAATTGAAATCAACCCCGCGATCTTCGAAGTTCTCACGGACAAGTTCGCCGACTTCTCTGGCCATCTCGATCGCCGGCCCGGCGTGTCGTTGGTCAATGCCGAAGCGCGCAGCTACATCAATCACTCATCCGATCGATACGACCTCGTCCAGATTTCGCTGATCGACACCTGGGCGGCAACGGCTGCCGGCGGATTGACGCTCACGGAAAACCGCCTTTACACCGTGGAAGCGTGGGATGACTTCTACCGGTCGCTGAAGCCCGGCGGGCTGCTGTCAGTGTCGCGTTGGTACGACCCGGCCATTCACCGTGGCGAGATCTATCGCCTGGTGGCGATCGCAGCGAGCGCGCTGCAGCGCAAGGGTGTACCCGCGGCCGAGCTGGCGCAGCATGTCGTCGCACTGAACGTCGGCAACATCGTAACGGTGATCACCCGTCCCGATGCCTTCACCAATGCCCAATGGCAGGGTGCGCGCACAAGGCTTCTGGCCCAGGGCTTCAAGATACTGCTGGGGCCGGACGTCGGTTTCGACACCGTCACCTCGACCTTGATGTCCGGCAAGGCCGACGCGGCATTCTTCGCGTCATTGCCGGAAAATGTCACTCCCTCGACGGACGACAATCCGTTCTTCTTCTATACGACGCGCTTCGGGAATCTTGGCCGCTCGTCCGCGACGGCGCCCACCAATAACAACGCGGCGATCAACGTGACCCTGCTGCTGATGATGGTGTCGCTGTGCGCCTGCGTGTACTACATCATCACTCCTTTTGTTCGTCTCGCGAGGCGGATGCCGCTGTCGGTGCTGACGCCGCCGGTAGCGTATTTCTGCGCGATCGGCATGGGCTTCATGTTGATAGAGATATCGCAGATGCAGCGGCTGATGGTCTTCCTCGGTCATCCCGTTTACGGCCTGGCGGTGGTACTCTTCACAATTCTTCTCTTTGGCGGATTGGGAAGCGCCACCCTTGGGGCGGACGTGCCGCGACCGGCCGCTGTCGTCGCCAGGGTTGTCGCCCTCCTGACAACGCTCGTGGTGGCAGGGCTATTGACCCCCTTGCTCACGACGTGGGCGCGATCGGAAGCTACCGACATGCGCATTCTGTTGTCGGTGCTGCTGCTGGCACCGCCGGCGTTCTGCATGGGGATGATGTTCCCGCTCGGGCTAAGTACCTGGCGCCGTCACTCGGAGCTGCTTCCGTTCTTCTGGAGCGCGAACGGGATTACGTCGATGCTTGCGTCGGTGCTGGGCATGGTCTTGTCGATCGAATTCGGCATCGCCAATACCTACGCGCTGGGCGCCTGCTTCTATGTGGTCTGTGCATTGATGTTGGTCGGAAGCCGCCAGGTAAACCGCCTGGGCCTGACTGCCGATCCAGCCGCACCGTCGATTCAGCCAACGCAGGCCGAATTGGCCGCCAATATCAGGACTGCCGAAACGCACGCAGTTTCACCGGCGGTACAGACGCGCGCTAACGAAGTGATCGAGTAAGGCAGCGGCGCAATGCGCTATCCCCCCTCGGAATAGGTTCGAGGGCATGCCTTGGCGGAATACACGCAGAGCATGATCCGGAAAAGCGGGAACCGGTTTTCCCTCGGGACAAACGCGAAGCGTTTGCCCGGAGATCATGCTCAAACAAAAAGAATGCGATCATGATCCGATTTAATCTAATCAGATCATGATCCAGTGAAGCGCAACTATGCGTGCGGCTGTTTTGACTCCGCCGGGGCGGACACGGCGCGCGTTCGAAAATAGTCAAGCACGAACAGGCGGATTGCGGAAGACAGATTGCCTTGCTGGCGATTGCTGTCGATCTCGCCCACCAGTTCGGACAGTGTCATGCCTCGAAGGCCCGAAATTTCCTTCATGCCGTTCCAGAATGCCTCTTCGAGGCTGACGCTGGTCTTGTGACCCGCGACCACGATCGAGCGCTTAACCACGGGCGACTTCATGACGCGTCCTCGCCGTCGATCCGATGCTGGTCCAGTAAATCGCTGGCACGACTCGAGCGCCGTTGGTCCAGCGTGCGTTCCGATTTGGTTCGGCCAAATCGTGTCCGGTTGGCCTCCGCCTGTTTCGCCGACTGTTCCCGCTCGCTGCGTTTCTTAAATCGTTTCAGGTTGACCACGTCACCCATGCTCACTCCCATCATGCAATTAGTTGGTGGCATGCGGCACTTCACGAAGGCGCGACTGGCGGTGCTGGGCGTTCGAGCATTTTCCGGCCAGGTGAAATCCGGTTGGCGTCAGGAAAATACTCTCGATCATCAATCCCGCGCGTATCCCGGTCGCAAAACCATTATTCGCATTTGCGAAATACGCGCCAGCCAGCTCGGTCGTCATTCCGAAAATCCCCCACTCTGAACAGCATTAAAAAAAGTCCCGTCCTGCAAAAACGAAATAATTTGTGCTCTAGCACGGGCCTGCGTAGCTGCGATAGCTCAGCGGTATTATTCTTTAGGCGTTATGACTCGTAACTATTTTTCAAGACCGTAGTTCTACGGGGATGCGCCGCAGCATCAGCCGGGGCGCGTCATTTTCTCCGGCTGCACCAGCCGGTCGAACTCCGCCGACGAGACAAAGCCCTGCCGCACAGCCTCTTCTTTCAATGTCGTTCCGCGAGCGTGAGCTGACTTGGCAACCTTGGCGGCGTTGTCGTAGCCGATCCTGGGTGCGAGTGCGGTCACCAGCATCAGCGAGCGCTCCATCAATTCCCGGATACGTTTTTCGTCGGCGCGGATTCCCTCGACACAATGTTCTGTGAACGAGCGCGCGACGTCGGACATTAATTGTATGGAATGCATCATGCAATAAGCAAGCACCGGCTTGTAGACGTTCAGCTCGAAATGTCCCTGGCTGCCCGCGATGGTGATGGTGGTATGGTTGCCGAACACCTGACAGCAAACCATGGTCATCGCTTCGCACTGCGTCGGGTTGACCTTGCCCGGCATGATCGACGAGCCCGGTTCGTTTTCAGGCAGGATCAGTTCGCCGAGGCCGGAACGCGGGCCCGATCCCAACAGGCGGATATCGTTCGCGATCTTGAACAGGCCGGCCGCCACCGAATTGATGGCGCCGTGCGCGAACACGTAGGCGTCGTTGGAGGCCAGCGCCTCGAATTTGTTGGCAGCGCTGGTGAAGGGAAGTTTGGTGATTTTGGCGACGTGTCGTGCGAACGCCTTGGCGAATTTAGGCTTCGAATTGAGGCCGGTGCCGACGGCGGTGCCGCCCTGCGCCAGTGGGTATAGATCCTTCACCGCGACGCGCAGCCGCGCGATCCCGCTTTCGACCTGCGCGGCGTAGCCGGAAAATTCCTGGCCGAGCGTCAGCGGCGTCGCGTCCTGGGTATGGGTCCGTCCGATCTTGACGATGCCGGCGAACGCCGTTTCCTTTTTGTGCAGCGCAGCGCAAAGCTCGCCGAGCGCAGGAATAAGATCGGCAACGATGCGCTCGACCGCCGCGATGTGCATCGCGGTCGGGAATGAATCGTTGGACGACTGACTCATGTTGACGTGATCGTTGGGATGAACCGGCTTCTTGGCGCCGAGCTCGCCGCCCAACAGTTCGTTGGCGCGATTGGCGATCACCTCGTTGAGGTTCATGTTGGTTTGCGTGCCGGAGCCGGTCTGCCAGACCACCAGCGGGAAATGATCGTCAAGCTTGCCGTCGATCACCTCGCGCGCGGCGCGGACGATGGCGCCGGCGCGGCGCTGGTCGAGCAGGCCAAGCTCGCGATTGGTCTCCGCCGCCGCAAGCTTGACGATGGCGAGCGCGCGAATGATCGGCATCGGCATCCGGTCATGGCCGATGCGGAAATTCTGCCGCGAGCGCTCCGTCTGCGCGCCCCAGTAGCGATCGGCGGGAACGTCGATCGGGCCGAAGCTGTCGGCCTCCGAGCGCGTCGAATTGGATGGCGAGGATGTTGCTGATCGAGCCATGAATCGTGTCCGTTGCGCAAAGTCGCTGGCCGCGGAACCAACTTGACGTTAGTTCAGCGGAGCGGCGGGACGTTCATTCTACAGGGACGATTTTGCGCGCGCGGATTATTTCTTGCGGAAGCGATCCAGCCGCACCACTTCAGCCCCGTCGCTCGGCTTTGCCGGCTCGTCCTTGTTCTCGATGGCCGGCGTGGGAACCGTCGGGGCCGTGGGCGCAGGGACCGCCGGAAGGTTTGTGGCCGGGGCATCAGCCGGCTCGAACTGTAAGCCGAATTGTACCGAGGGATCGAAGAAGCTCTTGATGGAATTGAACGGAACCACCAGGCGCTCGGCGACGCCGCCGAACGACAGGCCGACCTCAAACCGATCCTCGGTCACCGTCAGGTCCCAGAACTGGTGCTGAAGGATGACCGTCATTTCTTCCGGATACTGCGCCAACAGCCGCGGCGACAGCTTCACGCCCTCCGCGGTGGACAGAAAGGTGATGAAGAAATGATGGTCTCCGGGCAGGCCGTGCTCGGCGGCGTCGGTCAGAACGCGGCGCAATACACCGCGCAGCGCGTCGCGCGCCAGGACGTCGTATCGGATATGATCGGTGGCCATTATCGGTCCTGTCGCGTTCGGATGCTGCCGGCGGATCGGCAGCCCGACTCGCCCATTGGTCCATGCTACTCCGGCGGCGGCCCGAGGTCAGCAGGTGTTGCCGCCGGTGGTGGAAATTCCCGCAAGTTGACCGGCATCAGGCAAATTGAAGTGGAGGCTTCTGTTGCCAGGTGCCTCCGAACCCCGCCTGATGGAGCTTAACCCATCAGGACTTTAGACTTGGTCTTTCAAACCGCTTACGCGGCCTGAGCAACCGGAGCATAGTTGTCGTTTGCAACTATTGCATAGCCCGATAACGGCGGAACCATACCGAGAAAAAA
>Ga0137418_10000363_pt1 | contig 39620 bp, 37 predicted proteins | sample CZODoug3_1_2_16f_FD_122242 | JGI IMG/M metagenome (GOLD analysis project Ga0137418, IMG submission 122242) | Vadose zone soil fungal communities from Angelo Coast Range Reserve, California, USA - CZODoug3_1_2_16fungal (Hybrid Assembly) | ecosystem: Environmental > Terrestrial > Soil > Vadose...
TGCAGGCCGAGGGCTCGAGGTTTAACGCTCGCGCGCACGCATCGTAGGCCTGGAGGGCCCGCTTAAGCTCACGGTGAGGAATTTCGACGGGCGGCTGTGAGGGAAGCCGCACGATGTGCCCAACGTGAATGTTCTCGGAGGGGTCGGCACGACTTCAGGTAAAACTCTGGATCATGTACTGCTCGCGCAGTGTCCCGCTTAGGCGCAGGAACGATTCCAATCGGCGCAGCGCCGAGGAGGTGTCGGCGATGAGATCGTTGTAGGTCAGCCCCAGGACTTCATTCCCGCTCCCCGGACGTGTCGCGTATTCGGCGAGTGTTTGGAGCCGCTGCGAGTAATAGTCAACGGCTCGCTGGACAGTCCACGGTTCGTAGTATGTGCGGCTCAGATTGACGATACTCTCAATCGTTGCTTTCGGCTCGCGGATCAAGAAAATGCAGCGCAGCCTCTCATCCCCCAGCAGATCAGCGTTCGGCGTGAACTTGTCGTGATTGATCTGATCGATGGCGTAACGGACGGGCTGGAACGGCGCGCGCCGGGCGACGCGCGAAGCAATTTCCAGTTTGTCGAGATCTATAGACGAACGGTAGGGCGTATTCCGTTCACCACAACCAATGATCTCAGGGTGAGTCATCAGTATATGCAACAGCAGCGTGGAACCGGACCGCATGTGTCCCATGATGAATACGGCCGGCAGCGGCGCCACGCCAAACGAGCGCAGGGCGCGTCGCGCCAGAAACAACGAGAGCCGCAGAATCGGCGTCCACATGCTCACGCTGAAGATCATAAGTTGGCGCCAGCGAAAACACAGAGAATTCTTGAACTCGTGCAAGAACGGAGACAGCCGCGCATTGACACAGGTTTCTCCGGTGAGCTAAAAGCTCATCTGTGGAACCGGACGTCGAAAAAAACGCCTGTTGTCATACCCGCCTCGCCCCGGAATACGACGCTTGTATGGCGAAACATGCGGGCAATGCGTGGGTCCGCGGCGCGTTTCGACATGTCGTTGAGCAGATCGTCGCGCCGGGGAGTCTACTCCTGGATTTCGGCTGCGGAACCGGCACGGACAGCCTCTGGTACGCGCAGCGCGGCTATCGCGTACTGGCCTATGACAATGCCCCCGGCATGATGGCGGAGCTGGAGCGCAAGTGTGCGCAAGAAATTGCTTTAGGAAAGGTTGTTCCACTTTACGCCGACTATGATCATTTCCGCCAGGTATTGCAGCGTGAACCCCGCCCACAGGCCATCGTTTCCAACTTTGCTGCCCTGAACCACCTTCGGGAACTCCGTCCGCTGTTTTCGGTTTTTGCCGCCAATCTGGAACCGCCCGGTCAGGTGATCGCCAACGTACTAAATCCTCTCTTCTGGCAGGACCTTATCCATCCCTGGTGGTGGAGGCCGCTCCTGCGCGGTATTCAGACAGGATACATTTCCTGTGTGTGGGAAGAGGTCAGCACCTACCGTCACTTTATGGGGCCGATCAGCCGCGCTGCCCGGCCCCATTTCGTCAAAGTCGGGCAGGCGGGCTTGGGAACATTTTTGCGCTATGAGTCGGGCAGCTATGACTGGACCGAACCGCGGTCGCTGCCGGAAAGGCTGGACGCCCGCTTTTGTCGTTCGTTTCCGCTCCGCCATCTTGGAAAATTCATCTTCCTGATCTTCCGGCGGGCCGAACGGGATTTGTGATTTTAAAGGATTGCTCTTGACGGTGTGAAGCTGTAAACTCCCACCCTGCTGATCTCACCCCCGTTGTAGACGAAGGATGTCTTACCGTTTTTCCGTCGTATCGAACCATTCGGACTGTTCCGACGGACCAAACTTCGGTCTTCCGCAAGGAATCGAAACTGAGGGTTTTTGAAAATCATGACGGACATCTTGCTCACTCATGCCTATTTCCTTAAATACGACGTCATCGAACGACGCGTGATGAAGCCGTATCCCCCTCTTGGAATCTTGTATCTGTCAGCTTATTTGAAACGTGCGGGTTTCTCAGTGGAAGTATTCGACTCGACGTTTCGCGATCCGAAAGACTTCGAAGAGACGGTGCGACGGATCCGTCCGAAGACCGTCGGCATTTACGCGAACATCATCACGCGGGACAACGTTTTCCGAATGGCGAAGATCGCGAAGGACAATGGGGTGAGATTCGTCATTGCCGGTGGGCCGGACGCACCCGAGTGGGCTGAGATGTACCTGGAGAACGGCATCGACGTCATTGGAACCAATGAAGGAGAGCGAACTCTGGAAGAGTTGATCCCCTGGCTGAGTGAGCGGGGAATGTCCGGCCTCGAGGCGTGTCCGGGCATCATTTTCAAACGAAACGGCCGCGCCTATCGGACTCCGCCCCGGGCCGCCATCACAAACCTCGATAGCCTGCCCTGGCCTGATCGCGATGTGCTCGTAATGGAGGACTACTTCAAAGCCTGGAAATCAAAACACGGGGAGAGCGCCGTTTCGCTGATAACTGCGCGCGGCTGCCCCTTCCATTGCGCATGGTGTTCGAGCGAAGTGTTTGGTCACACACATCGGCAGCGCTCACCGAAGAACGTTGTCGACGAAATGATCATGCTCAAATCAAAGTACAACCCGGACATCATGTGGATTTCCGACGACGTCCTGACGATCAATCGCAGATGGTCGCTGCAATTCTTTGACGAGGTGAAGCGCCGTGGCGCACAACATCCCTACGAGTGCCTGAGCCGCGTGGATCTTGTTGACCGTGATCTCCTTCGGGGTATGAAGGAGTCCGGATGCTTCCGGATCTGGTACGGCGCCGAGTCGGGATCTCAGAAGGTTCTCGATAGCATGGCCAAAGGAACAACGGTGGAGCAGGTGCGCACTGCGGCGCGCATCACGCAGGAGGTGGGAATTCAGGCGGGTTTTTTCATATTGCTCGGATATCCCGATGAGACCACAGCCGACATTCGCAAGACCATTAATCTGCTGAAAGAGGCGAAACCCGATGTGTTTGGAACCTCCGTCGCATTTCCGATGAAAGGCACGGAGTTTTACAAACGCGTAGAAGATCGCGTCATTCCGAATGAGAATTGGTCTTCCCGAAATCAAAATAAGCTGCTCTTCAAGACGAAGTATCCGCGCTTGTATTACTGGTTCGCTGTGCGATGGCTTGTTAAGGAAGTGAACGTTGCCAAGATGTGGCGTTCCAAGAATCGGCCGTATGGAAGAATCGCCAAGGAGGCGATCAAGATCGCCGTTGCCCGAACCGGCGTTGCGGCCATGGACGCGGCGTCTTTCCGTCGCACACAGCCGAAGCCGTTGACTCATGAGCATGCTTGATAAACGGCCTGTAAGAGACATGCGGCCTCCCGACACCCCCACTGAGAAGCGAAGGGCCTGGTTGTATTCCAATGAAGATTGCCTTTGACGGCACAGTCCTGCACGGGCGCAAGTCCGGCGTGGGTTATTACTGCGAAGAATTGTTGAAGGCGATGCTCTCAATGAATCACGCCGATCAGTTCTACGTGTTTTCGCATCAGCCTGTGCAACTCGATATTGCGTCGTCGAACGGAAATCTGAAATTCACGAATTCATTTCACTTTCCGATCCGCGCGTTTTATCTGCATGCGATCTTGCCGAGGATTCTGGACAAGGTTCAGCCGGACCTTTGCCACTACACAAACTTCCTGGCTCCGATATCGGAAGCCCGCCCGTACGTGGTGACGATCCACGACATGGGGTTGGAAGTCCTGCGCTACTCCCATCCTCTGGCCAAGCGCATTTATACGAGGCCACTGATACCGCGAGTTGCGCGGAAGGCGAGGTTGATCCTCACAAATTCCGAGTATTCCAAGTGGGAGATCGTTCGTCACCTTGGTCTTTCGGAAGATCGGATTCGCGTGACGCCCCTGGCGGCGTCGCCGGAGTTTTTGCCGGTGCCGGTGCGTCCTCGGAATCCATATTTTCTTTACGTAGGAAACCTCGAGCCGAGAAAGAACCTGGAGCGGTTGATCGAGGCGTTTGCCCGGATGCCGCGTAAAGAGCATCAGTTGGTGATCGTCGGGGATAGCTGGTATCGGGGCGGTGCTGTTGAAAAGAAGGCGAGATCGCTTGGACTCAACGGCGAAGTGAAGTTCCTGGGGTATGTACCGCGAGCCGAACTGCCGGGACTTTTCAGCGGTGCTACGGCGTTTGTATATCCGTCGCTGCTGGAGGGCTTTGGAATGCCGATTATCGAGGCGATGGCGTGCGGGGCGCCGGTAATCACCTCGAATAGCTCCGCGCTCAAGGAAGTGGCGGGCGGGGCAGCAGTGCTGGTGGATCCGTTGAGTGTACGCGAGTTGACTGAGGCCATGGAGCGAGTGGCGCAGGACAGCAGGTTGAGAGAGGAATTGTCGCAGAAGGGAGTGCGGCGGGCGGCGGAATTCTCGTGGGAGACGACCGCACGATTGACTCTGGAAGCTTATCGCGAAGCTGTTGAACGCGGGCTAAAGCCCGCGACTACATTGAAGAAAAAGATAATTGCTCCGCGTTCGGACGAATTGACGAATGCGATATGCAAAACAATCGCCTATGCAAAATTGTTTCAATATCCGCTCACGAATGACGAACTGCGCGAACGGCTCTTCGACGTGGAAGTGGACGAGACGACATTCACGGAAGGTCTGAAGTTACTCCAACTTCAGTCCGACCCGGCCTTGTTCGAACTCCGGGCCGCTCGCGAACGGATCAGTGACGAGGCGATTCAAAACGCGCAGGCGCATCTTCGAACACTGGCCTCGATACCATTCGTCCGGATGGTTGCCTTCTCCGGCTCGACGGCGCACCGTAACATGACAACCGGCGAAGACCTCGATCTCTTCATGGTTGTCGAAGACGGCAAGCTTTGGGGGGTCTTTCTGCTCGCCACGGTCTGGGCCAAACTGAAAGGTCTCCGCGAGCTGCTCTGCATGAACTACCTCATCAGCGACGCGGCTCTCCCGCTATTCGAGCACGACGCATTCACCGCGCAGCAGGTCGCATCCCTCAAACCATTTTTCGGCAAAGCGGTTTACGACCGGTTCACGGAAATGAATCCGTTCGTCTGGCGGCATTTCCCGAACTTCAATCCTGCATTGCACCGTCAGTGTTATCCGGAAATCCCGGCGTCGCGGATCAAGGCGCTATTGGAAGGTGTGCTCCGATGGGGTCCCGCCCAACTGCTGGAGCGGTTCAGCCGAACGGTGCTCGGATCGTACCTTCGCCGGAAGGCAGGCGACGCAGCGAAATCAGGCGATTGCGACGTAGTTCTCGAGCCGCGCCGGCTCAAACTTCACATGGTCAGCCACAAACGCGCCATCTTAGTCCGCATTTCTCACCAATAGACGCGCCTGACGGCCGACGGGCGCTGGTTCCCCGTCTTCGTGCCGGAACCGGTGAGAAATCCGGGTTAGAGCAGGTCAAGCCTTAGCAATCTTCGTCGAGGCATCGACATCTCTTGCAACGTCGCAGCAAATTTCGCAAGGGCGTTGCGAAGTTTGCAGCGGCGTCGCAATCTTCGTCGAGACGTCGACATCTTTTGCAACGTCGTAGCAAATTTCGCAATGCCGTTGCGAAGTTTTGCAGCGGCGTTGCAAAGTTCGCTGCGCCCGTAAGTCCTTTGCTCATCTACGCCGGCGTAGATGCATCTACGCCAACGTAGATGGATTCGGCCTGGCGTGAACACTCATTGCACCGTAAGTCATTGAAATGTCGACATCGCATCGAGTTTGGCGCTTTGGGCCGCCGGGTGCCTTAGAGAACCACCAAGAAAGGAGGTGATTGACATGGCTAAAGTCGCAAGGGTCAAACCAACCCTGGCTGACGCTGTCGACGTCAAAGCGGTGTGGGAAATGGTTCCCAATTTCACGATGGGAGACGTTTCGCTGAACGAGTTCACCGCGATACATGACGCCGCGGACGGCCTGGACAAGGAGTACGCGAAGAAAGACGTCGAACTGACGAACGCGAGGGTGAACCGTGATGAAAAAATCCGTCAATTGGCTGATCTCGTCACGCGTTTCCGGAGCGGCATCCGTTCGATCTATGGGCCCGATTCTGCTATGTACGAGAAAGCCGGCGGAACGCGGTCCAGTTTGCGGAAGTCTCCTCGGCCGAGTGATGCAGCTCCAGCAACAACCGGAACTGCCACGTCCAACGCGTAGCGAACACCGGGATGGCGTTTGAGAGACGATCTTAAACGCCGTTCCGCGTCCTCTCGCTCCATCCGCGGACCAGCGTTAAGAAAAAGATATAAACGTCCAGGCCGAGCGACCAGTTCTTCACGTAGTAAAGGTCGTGAAGAAGGCGTTCTTCGAGACTCGTATGCCCGCGCCAGCCATACGCCTGTGCGTAGCCGCTCAGGCCGGGTCTGACCGTGTGGCGCAGGTCATATTGGGAATGTTCTCTTCGGAATTCGCGGGTGAATTCGGGGCGTTCGGGCCGCGGCCCGATAAGGCTCATCTCCCCACGCAGGATATTCCAAAGCTGTGGAAGTTCATCAAGACCAAACCGCCGCAGATAATGACCGATCCGCGTGCAGCGGGGATCATCCGGTACCGACCAGATCGCGCCCAGGTCGCGTTCGGCATCTTCCCGCATGGTCCTGAATTTGATTATCGTGAAACGCCGGCCCCCAAGGCCGATGCGTTTCTGCCGATATAGAATGGGTCCGCGGTCTGCGAGACTCACAGTGGCGGCGATCAAAATCAGCAGGGGCGCGAGCACGACCAGAGCCGCGACGGAAACGAGAACATCCGCCGATCTCTTGACCCCGCCCGGCCAGCCCGAGACCGACTTATGCTGGCTGAGCCGCGAGGCCGCGGCGTTCCGGTTTCTTGCCGGTCCGCTCTGCGATGACTTTCCGGATCCCGGTTTGGAAGGCTTCACGTGAAAATGTCTCCACTCGATATCGAACCTGCTCCGCAGGCCATCCCATCGTTTCAAATCGGCGCACTGCCCGGATCACGTCATCCGGATGCTGCTCCGAAAAAAGGACTCCATTCATTCCGTCCTGAATTATTTCCGAGGATCCGCCAGCGCCAAATGCGATGGCGGGACAACCGCATGCCTGGGCCTCGACGGTCACCATGCCGAAATCTTCACGCGCTGCAAAGACGAGACCTTGCGCTCTCCGGTACAGGCTTCGCAACTCTTCGTTGGCTACCCAGCCGCGCACGTCGATGTTGCTTCGGGCCATGTTGCGAAGGTTCTTGAGCTCCGGGCCGGTCCCTGCGATGACGAGCCGGCGGTCCAGTCTGTTGAACGCTTTCACAACAATGTCGAATCGCTTGTACGGAACCAATGCCCCTACGGCCAGGTAAAAGTCCTCGCGGGCAACTGCATTCGACGGCGTGAAAAATCGCGTGTCGATCGGCGGAGGAATCACTTCAGCATCCCGGCCGTAGTATTCGCGGATTCGCTCGCGAACAAACCGGGAATTGGCAACGAAGTGATCGACGCGATTGGCCGCCTCGCAGTCCCACTTCTGAAGACGAGGGCGAACAAGACCAAACACTGCCCGGCGCAGGGGACTCAGCGGATAATCGTCTTCGGCATCCCAGACATACCGCATCGGCGTATGACAATAACAAATGTGCACTGCACTCCGGGTCCGGATTCCCTTGGCAACGGCATGGCTCGAGCTGATGACGAGATCGAATCCTCGCAAGTCCAGTGATTCGACGGCCAACGGAAACAACGGCAGGAGATTGCGGTAATGGCGGTAAATACCCGGCACACGGTTCAACCAGGAGGTAACGATCGCATGCGACTCAATCCGCGGTGATACCTTTCCTCGCTCGTGGAGCAACGTGAAAATGGTGGCCTGGGGATAAATTTCCAGGAGCGATTCCAGGACTTTTTCCCCTCCGCGCATCCCGTTTAACCAGTCGTGGACCAGAGCAACTCTCATATAATCGTGCCGAAATATAACACACACGACATGAAGCTGAGCAACGACCCGAACGCGATGAAAGTGACGGCTGGATTGGCTCTGGCCGGAATTCTGCTTTTCGGTGCGTCCTTCAACGATCCGTTTCATTTCGACGACACGCTGATCACCGGGGACAGCAATGTCACGAATCCGGCGCGTTGGTCCCATTTCTTCAATCCGCTTTATCTAAGGCAGCTCACATTCTTCAGTTTTTACCTGAATCATCTGGTCGGCGGCGTGAGTCCTGGGGGCTATCACCTTGTCAACGTGGCGTTGCATATCGCGAACGCCGTGTTGTTGTTCTTTCTTCTTGGCCGGTTCTTTGAAAGATGGATCGCGATCGCCGCAGCGGCAGTTTTCCTGGTTCACCCGATTCAGAGCGAACCGGTGCTTTACATATACCAGCGGTCGGTATTGCTCGCGTGTTTCTTTTCGCTGCTGGGATTGATCGCGCTTGTCGAGCGAAGGCACTGGCTGGCGGTGCTGTTTTTCTTTCTTGCTTTTGAGGGGAAGGAATCCGCAATTGCGATACCTCTGGCTGTAGCGGCGCTCTATGAGCGCCGGCTTTCGGCGGTCATTTATAGTGGCGGCGCGCTACCGCGCTTGCGCTTCGCGGACCGCCGCTACAGAATTGCGCTCCTCGCAGGTGCGATCGTCTTGGCAGTGTCGACTTTGGGCATTCTTGTGTATTGGCAAGAGCAGACCGTCGGCGTCGGCGCTGCAGATCAAATCAGCCCACTCAAGTATCTCCTTGCCGAGACTCGTGTGATTTACACCTATCTGAGATTACTATTCTTCCCATATCCTCAGTCGCTCGAATACGAGTTTCCAGCGTCGGGTGGAGTCCTTCACATCGCGGGTCTTCTGGCGATCTTTGGCGCCGCCTGGTGGCTCTTCCGGCACGAGCGCTGGCGTGTGCCCGGGTTTTCGATCCTCGCATTCTTCATCTTACTTGCACCTACCTCCAGCATCATCCCCAGTACGGACGCCGCTTTCGAGCACCGGCTATATCTGCCGATGCTTGCATTCTCGCTGCTGGCTGCCTGGTTGCTTTCGCGAGCACCCAGGCGCACCTGGATAGCAGTCGCCTTGCTTCTGATACTCGGCGTGCTGACCATCCGGCGCGGAACGGTCTGGTCGTCGGAAATTGCGCTCTGGGAGGACACGGTCAAACGTGCTCCCGGCAAAGCCCGCGTCTGGTTCAACCTTGGGGGAGCGTATCTGAACACCGACCTCGCGAAGGCACGTCCGGCGTTCCTTCACGCGGTGGAACTTCAGCCGGATTTTGTCGAGGCCACGTATGACCTCGGAGTCATCGAGCAGAGGCAACAGAATTGGAGCAGAGCCCTGGCTTACTATGAACGGACGGTCGAGAAGAATCCCCAATACTGGCCGGCATGGAACAACATGGGAAACACCCTGTTCGCGATGGGCCAGCGCGAGCGTGCAGTCCAATATTTCGAGAAAACTTTAAGCTTGAATCGGGACTACTGGCCAGCGCAATATAACATCGCTATTGTTCATTTCATGAGCGGCCGGTATGCCGACGCGGTTCCCAGGCTGAGAACGGTGCTGGACTGGAGCCCGGATTTTCGAGAAGCGCGGCAGTTGTTGGTTCTTTCCATAGCCCGTACGGGTAATCGAAGAGCGGCCGACGAGGAAATGAAGAAACTCGGTGAAGTAACCGCGGCAGAATCACGGACCACCCCCACGATGATTTTGGCGCCCAATCGACCTTGATCTAAGCAAGGAGTAAAAACGATGAAGCGCGTTGTTTGGACCCTTTTTTGGATTCTCACCGCAACAGTTATTTGTTCCGCGCAGAGTACTTTCTACTTTCCCCAGATAGCGGACGGCGTTCAGGGTGGCGGTGTCACCTGGAAGACGACGGTGTTCATCACCAATCCCGCAGCCGTCGGAACTGCGAGCACCGCCGTACAAATTGACTTCACGACTTCAACGGGCGCCGCCTTCAATCTCCAGTTCGATGGGACGGGATTCACCGTCAACGGCAACTCGGTGACCATGACAATTTCCGGCGGTCAGACTCGAAAGCTGGTTTCGAGAGGTACAGGTGCGTTGGCAGTCGGCTGGGCCAGGGTCACCAGTCCCGGGAACGTGACAGGCACGGCACTGTTTTCGGAGTTCTCTAATGGTCAGTTGTTTGCTGAGGCGGGCGTTCCTTCTTCCGGCACTTCAACAAATCAGGCAATATTTGTGGACACAACGGCGGGCTTCACCACTGCCGTGGCGTATGCTAACCCGAACGCAGGTCCCGCAGCGATTACGCTGCAGCTTCTGAACTCTGATGGAGTTGCCGTAATGCCTTCGACTGGGCAAGCACTCGCGGGATTTCAGCACAACCCAGCCTTCGTGAATCAATTATTCCCTGGGGCGCCGGCATTCACGGGTACGATGCAAATCTCGAGTCTGGTGCCTGTGACGGCGATCGCTTTGCGATTTGCGAGTACCGGCCAGTTCACAACCTTGCCGACCATTTCACTCGCGTCCATCATCAATCCCGCAGTCGAGTGGCTCGAGCAGCGTCCGTGGCTGAAGCCGCTCTCATCATTTGCGAGAATTCTGGGCGGGCTTCAGTTCAGGCTCGGTTAACTCTCGGTCAGCCCCCAGGTTAACGATGAAAAGCACACTGCTTGTCCTCGCCGGTCTCATCCTTGTGGTGGGAATCGGGTGGGCAGCAGTGTCTTCCGCACAGCAGGGCGTGCTGGAGCAGGCGATTGCGCTTCATCGCGAAACTCCCCTCATCGATGGCCACAACGACATCCCCTGGACATTTCGCGAAAAAGCGGACAGGGACCTGTCAAAGATGGACCTTCGCCAGCGGCAGCCCCAACTGCACACGGATATTCCACGATTGCGGCAAGGCGGTGTCGGCGGGCAGTTCTGGTCTGTATACGTGCCGGTCACGATGCAGGGTCCTGAAGCGGTTCAGGCGACGATGGAGCAGATCGACTTCGTCTACCAGATGATGGATCGCTATCCGGACACATTCGAGCTTGCGCGCACAGCCGCAGACATCGAGCGTATTTTCAAGGCCGGGAAAATCGCCTCTTTGATCGGTATGGAAGGCGGGCACTCCATCGACAATTCGCTCGCGACCCTGCGGATGTTTTACAAGCTGGGCGCGCGTTACATGACGCTGACTCACAGCTCCAATACGGCATGGGCCGATTCGGCAACGGATCAGCCGAAGAATGGTGGTTTGACCCCGTTTGGCGAAGGGGTTGTGCGCGAGATGAATTGGCTGGGAATGATGGTGGATCTTTCTCACGTATCCCCGGAGACGATGAGTGATGCGCTCCAGGTAACGCAGGCGCCCGTCATCTTTTCACATTCGTCGGCGCGGGCGGTGAACGATCATCCGCGCAATGTTCCCGACAGCATATTGGCAAAAATACCGGCGAACGGTGGCGTGGTGATGGTGAATTTCGTTCCGGGATTCATTTCAAAGGAAGTCCGGGAATATGAAGCGCTGCCAGCGAGTCAGCGGCAAAACCAGCCGGTTCCACGGGCCTCGATGGCGCAGGTAGCCGATCACATCGATCACATTCGGAAGGTTGCAGGAATAAATTCCATCGGACTGGGCTCGGACTTTGACGGTATCACGACTGTTCCGCAGAACCTTGAAGACGTTTCGAAGTTTCCGTTGCTCACGGCAGAGTTGCTTCGCCGCGGCTACAGCAAAGATGATCTCAGAAAGATCCTCGGCCAGAATGTCTTGCGGGTGATGCGGCAGATCGAACAGGTTGCAGCCCGTCTTCAGAAGGAGCGCCCTCCCTCAACCATGGTTTTTGCCGGCCAGAATTAGGCACGTCCGTTCCACTAAGCAGCATTCGCTTACCGCCCTGAAAATGGGGTCGTGGTTAACACAAAGACACAAAGGGCACAAAGACACAAAGAAAGCCGGCATTAATTGGTCCTTGATGCCGGCTTTCTTTGTGTCTTTGTGCCCTTTGTGTCTTTGTGTTAACCCCGACCCCTCCACTGGTATTCACATTGCTCAGACCACGCCGGAGTTTCATAGGAGGTTGTGGAATGAAGCGCTTCCTTTTGTGTGTCGCTTTCATCCTGGCGGCCAGTGTGATCTGCTCGGCGCAAAACTTTTATTTTCCTCAGGTCGCGGTAGGCGCCTATGACGGCGGATCGTGGAGAACGACGATCTTTCTCAGCAACGGGAGGAGCGACACTGCCAGTGGCACGATCGCCTTCACCAAATCGGATGGCACACCCTTCAATTCGACCTGGCTTGATGAATCAGGGAATCCGACAGGTAATGGCAACACCATTACATTTCAGCTTGGACCAAGTGAGAGCCGGAGATTTACGTCGGTAACAGATATCCCTCTCACCACGGGATTCGCAACCGTAGCGTCCAATTCACTTGCTGTGCTTGGAAGCGAAGTATTCTCGAATTTCGATTCGGCCGGAAATCTGATTGCCGAGGCCGGCGTTTCGATGTCTATCCCAATAGGCAAGCAGGCGATCTTCATCGATACCACCAACGGTTTCAAGACCGGTGTTGCGATCGCGAATCCGAACACCACCGCAGCTCTTCACATTCATTTTGAGGTCATGAATACCGCGGGTCAGATGATCATGTCCACGGTGCGAGACGTTCCTCCGAGTCAGCATTTCGCGACATTTGTCCACGAATTGTTCCCGGGCATTCCGGAGATGGTCGGGCGGCTCCAGTTTTACTGCACAAATCCGATCGTTTCCGTGGGGATGAGGTTCGACCTGTCGTTTGTGAATTTCACGACGATGCCTCCGCTCGCCCTGCTGCCGTAGGTTCTTATTTCGACTGTAGCGGCGATCTGTGACCGCCGGCGGTCATAGACCGCCGCTACAGCAAAACGGGACTCTCAGGCGGTGATGACTTTGGCCTTTTCTGGTTCGCCGATACAGAAGCGGAGACCTTCAAGATAGGCTTTGAGCTCGGCTTGTTCTTTCCGCTTTTGCATGACGCGGGATAAGTCGATAGACGGGTCGTCAAGCATCGTGCCGATTTCCCTGCTCGTGCTTTCGAGTTGGGATGTCACGCGCGCGATTTCCTCTTCAGCTCCGTTCAGATTTGCGATGCGCTCGTTCAGTTCGAATTCGAAGGCCTTCCGAAGTTCTTCTCTGACCTCGACGCGGATCTGTTCTCGAACTGTCACCATCGCTCTTTCGAAGCGTTCCTGAAACTCCTTCTCCATCGCGTGGCGCTCGTCGATAATCGCCTGTTGCATGCCGACCTGAAAACCCGAATTGATGGATTGAATCTCAGCGGAGATGCGGCTCAACTCAATGCCCAGGGAATCCAAAGGCTCATGCAGTGAATCCCGGCTCAAGTCCGTTTCTCTCTGTGTGTCCCGCGATGTTGGAGTCATAGTCGACGAGTAGGGTGGTTCTCCGAGCCGATATTGTTGCAAACTCATTGCCATGAAGCGTTTTGGGTAAGTCCAATGGACTCTGTCGGCTGAGAAGCGGCCTATGAAATTGCCTTCCGAAGTGGGCTCAAAAACGCCCATGTTAACATAGAGAACCTCGAGGGGACTGGACGCATGACTACTCGCTCCGACATGAAATCTTTTCTGGACGATCTGAAGAGCCGTTTTCTTCGAAATCCCACAGCCATCAACGTCGAGCGTACCATCTGCGCGAGAATTGACGACCTGATCCGCGAGATCTGGGCCGACCGCAAGCCGCCGGCATCCTTCGTATTGTTTGCAATTGGGGGATACGGGCGGGGAACGATCCATCCGGAATCCGATATCGACCTGCTGTTTTTCTTCAAAGAATCCATAAACGAGGAGGCGGTCAACGCGATTCTCCTTCCGCTATGGGACCTTCAGTTCAAGGTGGGCCACCAGATTCGGCACGTCAAGGATTTCGCAAAGTTTGATGAAGGGCACATGGAATCCTATACCGCCTTTCTCGATTCGCGATTCCTGCTTGGAGATCCAAAGACTGCCGAAGAATTCGAACGCGAGATCTTCCCGAAACTGAGAAGACAAAACCGCGACCGCTTCCTGAAGGGCCTGGTTGACCTGAAAGCCATTCGCTACAAACAATTTGGCGACACCATTTTCCAGCTCGAGCCTGACGTTAAAGAAGCGCCGGGCGGCCTGCGCGACGTGCATTGGTCCGGATGGGTTCTGAAGTCTCTGGAGACGACGAGCGGCCTTCTGCTTCGTGATGAGGCGCTCAAGTTTCACCATTGCGTTCGAACCTTTGTTCACTTCCATGCGGGCCGAAATTTCAATGTGCTCTCGTTTGAATTTCAGGAACAGCTCGCGGAAAAATTAGGGTACAGGGATTCTCAGCGTGGTGAAGCGGCAGAAAACCTGATGCGGGATTACTTCCTGAAAGCCGCGGTGTTGTCGCGCGAGGGAAGCTTCTGGGAAGAGGAAATCGTTGGCCATCCAAACATGATCAGTATCCCATCGGAGTTCTCTGATCCGTTTGAAATGATCTCGGCTTTTGGCGAAGCCCACCGGCAGAAGGCCCGGCTGGACTCGCCGACGCTCATCGCGATCCGCCGCCGCCTCGCCTACACCAATGGCGTCCTTGGCAACAATCCCCGGGCCGGGCGCGCCGTCCTGGAAATGATGAAGGACCGGAAGGGCATCTATAACACGTTGCTGGCAATGCACGAGGTAGGTCTGTTGGGAAAGATCTTTCCCGATTTCGAAGAGATTCGTTGCCGGGTCATCCGGGACTTCTTCCATAAATACACGGTCGATGAGCATTCGCTGATAGCGATCCGCAACATCGAAGAATTGCCCCCCAACCACCGATTCTCGATCCTGCTGAACGAACTGGAGCACCCCGAACTGCTTTTGCTTTCGCTGCTCTTTCATGACATCGGCAAATCGCACCGCCACGACGAAGGCAATCATGTTCATCCCAGCACAGAGGGCGTGACATCCATCCTTCGGAAGCTGGAACTGCCACAGGATCAGGCAGACAAGGTGGTGTTCGTCGTCAAACATCATCTGGAGATGTCGAAAATCATTTTGCGGCGCGATTTCAGCGACGAGCATGTGATCGATCAATTCGCCGATCTCGTCGGGAATACCGACAACCTGCGTATGTTGTGTCTGTTGACCTATGCCGACGTGAAGGCGGTCAACACCGAGGTTCTCACGCCGTGGAAGGAAGACTTGATGTGGCAGTTGTACATCGAGACGTACAACCGGCTGACCCTTGGCCTCGCCGACGATCAATACACGCAGCAGCCGGCACTGGAAAAAGATATTGAAGAAATCGCCCGGTTGTTGCCGCCCAAAACGCCCTCACAGGGCATTCGGGACTTTCTTGACGGATTTCCGCGGCAGTACCTGAAGAGCACTCCGAAGATGCAGATCGCGGACCACTTTCTGCTTTCACGGCAGCTTGCTTCGCGGCCGATGGTAATGCACCTCGGCAAGAGCGGTACGGTGTACGAAGTTCTCGTCATGACCGCAGACCGGCCGTTCCTGTTCTCGAAGATTACCGGCGTGCTTTCCTACTTCGGAATGAACATCGTGAGGGGACAAGCGTTTTCAAATCGTCATGGCACGATTTTCGACTTGATCGCCTTCGAAGACCCCGAGCGTTACTTTCAGAAGAATCCGTCCGAGATCGATCATTTCGCCAAGGTTCTGAGCGACGTCATCAGCGGGTCTGCAGATTTGAAGAAGCTGCTCGATCGAAAGTTCACGAGCGTCGTCTTCAAGCAGAAGAAAAGCTTCGTCCCAACCACCATCCATTTCGAAAACGATTTCTCGAAACGATGCACCATCATGGAGATCCTCACTCATGACGCCTTCGGACTCCTGTACCGCATCAGTTCCGTTATTTCGTCACACGGTTGCAACATCGAAGTGGCGCTCATTACGACCGAGGGCCATCGCGCCATTGACGTTTTCTACATTACGCGCGAGGGGCAGAAGCTTTCGCCGGAATTGGAAGAAAAACTCCAGCACGACCTCGAAGCGGCGCTGTCAACAGTGGTGTCGTAGGCGCTAATTCGGGGACAGACGCATAAATCACCTAAATTCAGGTCAAAGGTCCTTGATCGAATTTAGGTGATTTATGCGTCTGTCCCCGAATTAGCGCCTACGACCATTCTTCTACGACACGTCGCGTTCGCCGGTGCGGATGTTGTAGCCTTGCTCGATCGGCAGAACGAACACACGGCCATCACCGATTTCCCCCGTGCGGGCGGTCTCAATGAGGGTCTTGATCGTGTCTTCAAGGATATTGTCTGGAATCACCAGTTCGACCATGATCTTGGGCAACAGTGTGACGCTGTACTCAGTCCCGCGGTAGACGGCCTTGTGGCCCTTCTGGCGCCCGTGACCCCGGACTTCCGTCACGGTCATACCGGAAATACCGACCTTGGTCAGTGCATCCTTCACTTCTTCTAGTTTGTTGGGACGAATGATCGCTTTCACCAGCTTCATTCAGCTCTCCTTCGATGATCCGACATTGGTTGTTATTGAGTCCCCGAGGCACGAATAAAAAAAGCCCTCGACCCGGAATTCGAATCGAAGACTTCAGCGTCCTTCCCCGTACTTCATCGTACAGACAGCGTGAACTTTAAAACAAAATCTTGACTAGTGTCCAGACAATATTCAGGTTGGTTGGGAAAAACGCCGCGGACCGTGGACCCCGAAAATGCCTTCGAAAATGCGGTTTACGTGGCCTGTATGGTACTGGTACTGGCGCAGGAACTGTTCGGCGGCGAGGCCGCTATCATCGTCGGAGTACCCCAGCAGGCGGGCACAAATCGTTAATTCTTCGTGGTCGCGGGGGAGAGAGTGGGTCTGAGCGTCGTTAACCATCTGCAGCTTGTTCTCCACATCGCGCAGAAAGAGATAAGCTCGAGTGAGCGCCTCGTTTTCTTCCGCAGAGATGAGCGATCGATCACAGAGCGCAGCAAGGGCCCTGAGCGTATTGCGCTCGCGTAATTGCTGGTTCTGGCCGCCATGACATACCTGTAGAGACTGCGCGATCAATTCGATCTCCCGAATACCGCCCGTCCCCAGTTTGACGTTCCGGCTGCGCTGTTTGCGCAGGGCCATCTGCTCGTCGATTTTGCGCTTCATGCTGCGGACATCTTCGACGGCTCCGCGGTCGAAGGGCAGATCGTAAATGAACGCGCGCACCATTGAAAGAAATTCCCGGCCGAGCGCGCGGTCACCGGCAACGGGCCAGGTCTTTAGCAGCGCCAGGCGTTCCCAGGTTCCCATTCGCGACTGGTAGTAGCGCCGATAACCGTCGAGCGAGTCGGCAATATTGCCCGCCTTGCCTTCCGGACGCAACCGCAGATCAACTCTGTACACATAGCCTTCGCCTGTAAATTCGTTCAGCCCCCCTGTGATCTTCTGACAAAGACGGCGAAAATATTCCGGTGCTGAAATCGACCCCGCTTCTTCCTGGTCAGTGGCGTATAGGTACATCAGGTCGACATCCGAGCTGAAGTTGAGCTCGCCACCGCCGAGCTTGCCCATTGCCAGAATGGTGAAGCCGGTGAAAGCGTTTCTGGGAATTCCATATTCCCGGCGCAGCGCGGAGGAGCAAATCCAATAAGTTGCCGAGATCAGGGCCTCAGCCAGAATGGATAAGGCTGCCAAAGTCTCTTCGACCGAACAGAGCCGCAGCAGATCGCGCACGCCGATGTGCAGCATTTCTCTTCGTTTGAGAACGCGCAGATAGTCGAGTTGCTGCTGCTCGTCCACAAGTACTTTCAGCGTTCGTGCCAGTTCGCGCTGGATCTCCCCCTTTTTTCGACCGCTGTAGATGACCTGAGGATCCGTTAACCAGTAGAAATGATGCGGGTCTCGAATCAGTATCTCGGCCATATAAGGACTGCCACCCAGGGTCCTGGCCAGGATTTCGAGCATTCGCGGCGAATCCTTGAGATAGGAAAAAAGACGTGTTTTGTTGAGAGCGGCGCGCGCGAATCTTTCGAAGTAATTGAGCGCCTGATCCGGATCGGCGGACTGTGAGACGCAGACCAAAAGGTCCTCAAGAATATCCGCCAGTAGTTCCCGCTCGGACGGATCGTCCGCCACCGCCTGCAAATTCGCGTCAGCTTTTGGCGGATCTTTGAATCCGTAGGGACTCAGCAAACCGGCTACCTGCTGCCGATCGAGGCGGGGAGCGAGCAGGAGATCCTTGATGTTAAGCCGTGTCATACTCCCTGGCCAAATGTAGTCGCGGGCTTTAGCCCGCGTTATAAGATTAAGACGTGATCACCGCAGAGTCGAAACAAACTATTGAATCTCTCTGTGCCGGAATCGACAAGGACGCCGTTCAAGACTTCCTCGTCAGGATGGACGAAGATTACTTTACGACGTTCTCTCCTGAAGAAATCTCTACCCACATCCGGATGACGAGCGAACTGGATCCCAAACACCGTGTTCGGGTTCGGGTCACGCCCGGCCCATCACGCCGGGACGGCGAGTTCGAGATAGTTATCGTCGGTTTCGACTATCTCTCCGAATTCTCCATCTTCTGTGGTGTGCTGTCGGCCTTCAGGCTGAATATACGCTCAGGCGATATCTATTCTTTCGCGAGAAATGCGCCGGGTCGAGCTTTACCGCGCAAAATCGTGGACGTCTTCACCGTGGAGGTCAAGGCGGGTGAAACCTTCGAGGAGGCCAAGCAACGCGAGTTTGAACACGAGCTTCAAACGCTTGCCCAACTGCTGGCGACAGGAGCGGTAAATGAGGCGAGGGAACGGTTGAATCGCTTCCTCATCGAACGCATCGAAAGGATGAATGAAGAACTTGGTGGCCTGCTTTCTCCAGTCAAAATTGAGTTCGACAATCAGCTTTCTCCCGACTGGACTGTGATGGATGTGCGTTCCGAGGACACCTTCGCTTTCCTTTACGCCGTCTCGAACGCGCTTGCGATGCGAGGTATTTACATCCACGAAGTGAAAATCAGAAGCAGCGGGGATCAGGTGATGGATCAGTTTTTCATAGCCGATCGTTGGGGCCGCAAGATCGAAGACAGCCGTGAGCAGGAAAGGTTGCGGATGGCGGTCGCCCTGATCAAGCAGTTCACACGATTTCTGCCCGAGGCGCCAGACCCGGCAAAAGCAATGCGCCATTTCGATCAGTTTCTGGATAAGGTCGACAAGATCGCTGAGGATGAGTTCCCCTACCGAATCATCTCCTTTCTGGCCGAAAGGGAAGGGATGAATATGCTGGCTCATCTGCTCGGCTCGAGCGACTTTCTCTGGGACGACTTTCTGGGCATTCACTTCACAGACCTCCTCCCGGTTCTGGAAGACTTCGCCAAAACAGAGTTGCAGCCGGCCAAAGACTCCTTTCGGCGGCAACTCCAGCAGCTTCTGGATCAGGCCTCGACATTCGAAGAAAAGAAGAGAGTCCTCAATCGATTCAAGGACAAACAAGTGTTCCTGATCGATGTTAAACACTTGCTTGAACCGCGTGTCACGCCGACGGGCTTTTCCCAGGCGCTGACAAACCTTGCCGAAGTGGTCATCGATGAAGCGGCGACGGTCTGTTATGAGCACCTCGGTGGTCAACACGGGCCGTTTACTATCTGCGGCCTGGGGAAATTCGGCGGACGCGAGATGGGCTATGCCTCCGATCTCGAACTCTTATTCGTTCACGATGCGCCGGGAATCACTCCGTTTTTCGAGTCGCTCGCGCGGCAAGTGAGCGAGTTCATTGAGGCCCGTTCGAAGGGCATTTTTCACATCGACCTCAGACTCCGGCCTTATGGCGAGAAGGGCGCGCTGTCTACCACATTCGAGCAGCTGACGAAATACTACAGCGTGAACGGGCCGGCGGCACCGTTCGAGAGACAGGCGTTAATCAAATTGAGATGGGTGGCCGGAGACGAAGCCCTGGGCCGGCGCGTGGAAGCGCACCGGGACGGCTTCACGTACAGCGGGGATCCATGGAATTGGGAAAATGCCATGCACTTGCGGCGCCGCCAGACGCGTGAACTGGTAAAGCCGGGGCAAACCAACGTGAAGTACAGCCCCGGTGGAATCATTGATGTCGAATATGCGGTGCAGTATCTGCAGCTCCTCAATGGCAAGGATCATCCCGAAGTCCGGGTTCCTAACACTCTTGAAGCTCTGGACCAATTGCGGCGTCTGCAAATCATCCGGGAGGCGGACTACATAATGTTGCACGCCTCTTATCTGTTTCTACGCAATCTAATCGATGCGCTTCGAATCGTGCGCGGCGATGCAAGCGACCTGGTGCTTCCCGAGGAAACCTCAGAAGAATGCAAATCTCTGGCGCGCCGATTGGGCTATCGGGAACGGGATAGGAGAGAAGGTGCTGCGAAGTTGGCTGCCGATATCCGGGAAACGATGAAGAAAGTGCATGATTACTTCCTCATGCGTTTCGATACTCTGTAGCGGCGGTCTATGACCGCCGACGATCTCGCAATTGCTGGATCGCCGGCGGTCATAGACCGCCGCTACAGTGCTTTGACTACAGGCTGTAGTACATGTCGAATTCGACCGGATGGGTCGTCATGCGGAAACGCGTGACTTCCTCCTCCTTCAACGCGATATAGGCATCGATCATATCGTCGCTGAAGACGCCACCCTTGGTCAGGAAACCGCGATCCTTGTCCAGATGAGAAAGCGCCTCGTCGAGTGAAGCACACGGATGTGGAATGTCCTTGGCTTCTTCGGGAGCCAGGTCGTACAGGTTCTTATCGATAGGATCGCCCGGATGGATCTTGTTCTGCACGCCGTCCAGTCCCGCCATCATCATCGCGGTGAAAGCGAGATAGGGATTGCATGTGGGGTCCGGGAATCGAACTTCGATACGGCGCGCCTTCGGGCTGTTTACGAGCGGGACGCGCACTGCCGCCGAGCGATTACGTGCGGAATAAGCGAGGTTGATCGGAGCCTCGAATCCCGGCACGAGGCGCTTGTAGGAGTTGGTACCGGGGTTGGTGATCGCATTGAGCGCCTTGGCGTGCTTGATAACCCCGCCGATATAGTAAATAGCGAACTCGGACAGCCCGGCATAACCTTCGCCGGCAAAGAGGTTCTGCTCACCTTTCCAGATCGATTGGTGCACGTGCATTCCGGAACCGTTGTCACCGACGATCGGCTTCGGCATGAAGGTCGCGGTCTTCCCGTATTTGTGAGCAACGTTATGCACTGCGTATTTCAAGCGCATCATCCAGTCGCCGCGCTGAACGAGGGGAGCGAACTTGGTGCCGATTTCGTTCTGACCAGCGGTAGCTACTTCGTGGTGATGGACTTCCACGACGACGCCCATCTGCTCCAGCGCGGTGCAGATGGCAGAACGGATATTCTGCAGCGAATCAACAGGAGGGACAGGGAAATACCCTCCCTTGACCGATGGGCGGTGGCCTTTGTTGCCGTTTGCGTACGTCTCACCTGTATTCCATGCTGCCTCTTCGGAGAAGATCTTGCAGTAGGAGCCCGACATATCCACGGACCACTCCACGGCATCGAAAATGAAGAACTCGGGTTCAGGCCCGAAGAAGGCGGTGTCGCCCAGACCGGTGGACTTGAGATAGGCCTCGCCGCGCTTTCCGATGGAGCGCGGATCACGGTCATAGCCTTTCATGTCAGACGGTTCGATCGTATCGCAGGTGATCGCCAGCGTGGTGTGATCCAAAAACGGATCGATGAAAGAGGAAGTTGGATCGGGCAGCAGCAACATGTCTGAAGCCTGAATGCCCTTCCATCCGGCAATCGAGGAACCGTCGAAATAGTGACCGGATTCAAATTTTTCCGGGCCGAAGGACTTGACCGGAACGCTGACATGCTGTTCCTTGCCGCGCGTATCCGTAAAACGGAGGTCGACGAATTTGACCTCCTTGTCCTTAATTGTTTGGAATATTTCTTTTGCGGTCATAAGTTTTTCCTCTCTACACGAAACCCGACTTTTGGTCTTTGGAGTCCGTGGCAATGAAGTCGAAAGCTAGAAGATTCTAGAACAAACAAAAAAAGCCCTCGACCTAAAAATTTCAGATCGGGGACTTCTTTGTCGTCCGGGCCCGATACATCGTTGTATCAGATGAAATCCTTATAAACAAAAACTGATTGGGTGTCCAGACAATCCTGACATTGACTGTAGCGGCGGTCGATGACCGACTGTAGCGGCGGTCTATGACCGCCGGCGGTCATCGACCGCTGCCACAGTCCGAAACTACGGAATCTTCGGGAGGGCGGCGGACGTTCCCCTGGCTTTTTCCCGGATCCGCTTCGTCAGCTTTTCGATCTTGTCGAGACGGTCGTAGAGCCGGGCGGAGATCACGTGTTGTCCCCCTTCATCGATATCGGCACTGATCTGCCGGCTCAGTTCGGCTAGCTCGGTGGCTGCGTCCTTTAATTCCTTATAATTCTTCTCGCCGGCCTCTTTTTCTACTCTTCTCTGCATTTCTTTCAGGGGGTCTTTGGGGAACTCCTTTTGGGGTGAGCCTATCAGAGCGGCCGTAAACCACACGATGTAAAGGATCGATCTCATATTTTCCTCGCCTGGCCGTCTATTCTAAGGTGGAAGTGCGACATGGCTAAGGCAAATTTTACCCGCGCGAGAGGCAAGACATCATGCTAGAGTTGGCAATTCGGTCACGCTGGTTCGGCTCCGCTAGTGGTCGTGCCTCAGATTTTTTAGGCCGGTTGGAGTTCCCTCCAACAATCAGGATAAATGCCCATTTTCGAGACAATCTCAGTCTGGCTCAAAGAAGTGCTTCTGCCCTATGGGGGTTTCGGCCTCATGTTACTGGCAGTTTGCGACTCGTCGTTTGTGTCACTGCCGGAAGTCAACGATATCCTGTTGATGACGTTTTCCATCAGCAATCCCGGCGGCATGGTGACATATGCGACATTGACCACCCTGGGGTCCCTGATCGGTTGCGCCCTCCTGTATGGCGTGGGACGAAAGGGAGGCGAAGCATTTCTGCGTCGCACCCCCCGAATGACCGACGACAAGCTTGTAAGAATACAGAATTGGTACCGGCGTCATGGAGTTCTGGCAGTCATTATTCCGTCGTTGCTTCCGCCGCCGACTCCGTTCAAGATTTTTGTACTGTCTGCGGGAGCTTTCGGCATTTCATGGCCGAAGTTCATTGCCGCCGTCGTGGTTGGACGCGGTATCCGATATTTTTCAGAAGGGATTCTGGCAGTTATATACGGTCCTGCTGCGATTGAGTTCGTCCGTCAGAACTATGGGATGATTGGGCTTGGCCTGGCCATCCTGATCGTCGCAAGCGCGGTTGTATATTTCTTTTTCGCACGTCGCCGGATACGAAGTAGTGAAGCGTGAAAGTTAGAGTTGGTTTGAAATTACGAATCATTTTTATCCTGCTGCCGCTGATTCAGGCGAGCTGCATTTCCACAAAGCGCACGATTCCTGTCGATGCGCGTCCGCTGGCCGCCCTGACAGCCAGCCGGGCCGATCTGCTCCACAGCCTTGAAGACCAGAGCAAGCGGATCCATACGCTACAGGGGACTATCGTGCTTGATGCGTCCTCCGGCGGTAACGTGAAAACCGAAGTCATGACGGAGTACCGTCAGACCAAGGGTTTCGTACTGGTCGAGCGGCCAAATCACGTCCGTTTGAGAATTCAGGCGCCTCTCGCGCTGGCGACCGTATTCGATATGGTCTCAGACGGGCGCGAGTATCGCGTTTCGATTCCGATACAGAACAAGTTCCTGATCGGGGACCTGGACGCTCCAGCGAAGGACAAAAATGCGATTCTGAATCTCCGCCCCCAGGTGCTGATCACGGGGATGTTCGTGGATATCACGCGTTATTTGAACGATCCCCACGTGAAATCCACTTTCGAAGAGTTCAGAGAAGGCCGGCGCAGCTTTTACGTTTTCAGCTTTATCAACGTTGCCGGCCCTGAATCACATCTCGTGGAAAAGCTGTGGATTGATCGGCTTAACCTTCAAGTGACCCGGAAACAGGTTTTCCGGAATGACGGAAAGGTTGAAACCGACGTGGAATATTCAGGCTATTCAGCTGGCGGGGATATCCGGTATCCTCAAGTCATTCTTATTCAGCGCCCGATCGAAGATTATGCTTTGAAGATGACGTTCCAGAAGACATCGGTGAACGAAAAGCTCACTGACGATGCATTCAATCTGGAGCAGCCATCAGGATCTGAGTTGGTTCGACTGGAAGCCGAAGCCAGCACAGGAACGACACCTTATTAACCATATGAACAAGAAAATGATTATCGCCGGCCTCGCGGCACGGCCCGTTAGAACTACAGTAAGCATTTTGGCTGTTGCCCTCGAGGTCACCCTGATCCTCGTTGTTGTCGGGCTAACGTCTGGAATTTCTTATGAAACCGGGAAACGCACCGAAGGCGTCGGAGCGGACATCATGTTCCAGCCGCCGAATTCGTCGCTGATTCTGGCGATCAATAACTCCACCATGCCGATCGCGCTCGAGAACAAGATCAAGGAAGTCGAAGGCGTGAAAGCGGTGGCTCCGGTGCAGACCCTGGTGAACTCCTCGTCAGGTCTCGAGATCATCTATGGCATCGACCCCCAGAAGTTCGATGCAGTCACTGGCGGCTTTATCTGGCACAAGGGCGGATACTTCAAGGCAACAGACGAGATTGTCGTTGACGATGTCTACGCGCTGGCGAAAAAAGTTGCCGTCGGGGACCAGGTCGAGGTGTTGAACCACAAGTTCAAGGTTTCCGGTATCATCGAGCACGGCAAAGGTGCCCGGCTGTTTATCTCGCAGCAAACCGCCCAGGAAATGACGGGAATGGTGAACCGGGCTTCCATGTTTTACGTCAAACTTAATGACCCGGACCAGGTCAACACGGTCATTGGTCGGATGGAAAAGGTGTTCCCCACATACGGGCTGCGTCCGCTGCGGGAATACGCGAAGCTGATGATGTCCACCAGCATGCCGGCACTGGATGCGTTCATAGAGACGGTGGTCTTTGTTGCCGTCTGCATCGGCGTGCTCGTGATCTTTCTATCGATGTACACAACGATTACAGAGCGGACTCGCGAGATCGGTATTCTGCGGTCGCTGGGCGGCTCGAAGCGGTTCATTATTGGACTGATCTTCCAGGAGTCCGCAGTCGTCTGCCTCATCGGCATTGTGATCGGAGTCGGTTCGAGCTTTCTGCTCGCGAGACTGGTACAGTTTATCTTCCCGACTCTCATTGTGATGATCACGCCGGACTGGATTCTCAAGGCGTCGTTCTTCGCGCTGGTCAGCGGTGTCATTGGATCCCTTTACCCTTCGATGAAGGCAGCCGCACAGGATCCGGTGGAAGCACTCGCATACGAATAATATTTGTGGTAAAAAATCTTTCTCATAGGTTTATGGAATGAAAAATTTGTTGGAAACAATTGATCTCCGAAAGACTTACAAGATCGGCAAAATCGAAGTCGAAGCTCTGCAGGGAGTAAACCTGCGAATCCGCGAAGGCGAGCTGGTCGCTATCATGGGACCCTCGGGCTGCGGAAAATCCACGCTGATGCATCTTCTGGGTGCCATGACCCGGCCGACAGCGGGAAAGGTTCTGATCGACGGCGACGACATCGCAGGCATGAACGACGGTCAACTCACCGAAGTGCGCCGCAATAAGATCGGATTTGTCTTTCAGAAGTTCAATCTGTTGCCAACGCTCACCGCGGGCGACAACATTGCCGTGGCCAGGCATATTCACGGCCGCGGGGGCCCCGAGCACGATCAGCACCTGGAGGAGATTCTCCAAATGTTGATGATCCAGGACAAGATGGGCCGCAGGCCTTCGGAACTCTCCGGAGGCGAGCAGCAGCGCGTGGCAATCGCTCGATCCGTGGCGAATCGCCCGGCTATCCTGCTGGCCGACGAACCGACCGGCAGCCTGGATACGAAGAACTCTGAAATCGTTTTGAACATGTTCCGGGAACTGAACCGCAGGTTTAGACAGACGATCATTCTGGTCACCCACAATCCCGAACTGGTTATTTACACCGACAGACTCATTGAGATGCGCGACGGAGTAATCGTCAGCGACAACGATCCGTTTCCCGAGGACACTGAAAGCGAACTGGCACAGCCTGCGCGCAGTGTATGAAGCGTTTCCTACTCTGGTCCTTTGAGCGAGGGTCCAAACAGTACGACGTCATTTGTGTCGTGATCCTCGCTTTCATCTTCCTCGTGCCTTCCTCAGTATTCCACGATCGTCCTGATTCCACGCGGGTTCCGGAAGATCAGCTCATCCGCCAGACGAATGATGATGACGGACACACGGTTTTCACCGTCAAAGTAAATACGACCGAACAAGCTGCCGTGGAACAGCTCAAAGCATCGCTGCGTGCGCCTTTCAAGGTGTCACATACGGAGCCCGTGTACGACGCCAAGGGCGCGTTGGTCGCATATTCGATCTGGATTGAGAGGTAAGTTTATGAGAAGGAAGCCAGAAGTCAGAAGCCAGAAGCCAGAATGGGGAACCGTTTTACGAATACTTCTGGCTTCTGGCTTCTGGCTTCTGGCTTCCTTCCCAGCCTCGGCACAGAATACCTACACCCTCGATCAGGTCCTCACCAGGTTGGGTGACGCGGGCAAGTCGTTCCGTTCGATGCAGGCCAACCTGGAGCGTACGAAGGTTACTGTTCTTGTGAATGACAAATACACGGACAGCGGAACCGTGTACTTCGCTCGCAGCGGTAGAGATCCGCGAATCAAGATCGAGATCAACAAGCCCGAAGAGCAGCGCATGTTGATCGACATGGGCAAGGCCCTTCTTTACTACCCGAAACTGAAGCAGGTTCAGGAATACAACCTTGGGAAGAACCAGGACAAGGCGGAATTCATGCTCATCGGTTTCGGCCAATCCAAAGAGGACATCGAGAAGGTCTACAATACCGCTCTGCGCGGCGAAGAAACCATTGATGGCCGGAAGACCAGTATTCTCGAGCTCAAGCCCAAGGATCCGAAGGCATCGGCGCTGTTCACGAGTATTCAGTTGTGGATCGACCAGGAGCGATGGATTCCAATTCAGATCAAAACGACGGAAGCCAGCCGCGATTACATGATCATGAAGTTCACGAACATCAAAATGAACGTGAACCTTCCGGCATCCACCTTTGATTTGAAGCTTCCGAAGGACGTTCAGAAGGTCAAGATATAACTGTAGCGGCGGTCTATGACCGCCGGCGGTCATAGACCGCCGCTACGGAGCCGCTGCGCTCTTTCGCAGCCGCTCATCTGCTGAAAGTTCCCGCCACGTGTACCAGATCCGCTGAGCTACAGTCCAGTTCGACAGGATGGCCATCACCCACAGAACGGGCGCCATCTTGTCGAACAGCGATCCGATAATCATCAATACAATTCGCTCGGGTCTCTCGAGGAACCCCACTTTACAGGCCGGGATCAGGGATTCGGCGCGCGCGCGGGTGTAGCTTGTAAGGACGGAGCCGATGAGAACGAGGCCGGTGAGGCCGACATAGAAGATTCGGTCGATCTTTGCATACCAGATGATCAGCCCCAGCAGCAGCAAAAGATCCGAGTAGCGATCGATGACGGAGTCGAAGAATGCTCCGAACTTTGTCACCCGTTTCGTGCGCCGCGCGACCTCGCCGTCAACGATGTCGAAAATGCCGGCGAACACGATGACCAGTCCCGCCCACAGGAATATTCCCTTGGCGAACAAGACCATCGCAAAGATGTTGATGACCATGCCGATGAGCGTGAGGACGTTGGGATGGATGCGCAAACTCGACAGCCCCATCACCAGAGAATCGACAATGCGTTTTCCGCCGGCGCCGATCCGGCCGCTGATGGAAGTGGGTTGTTGCGTCAGATTATTCTGCATCGTGCATCGTGGTGAAGCGGATGATTTCGAAAGTGCGGGTTCCCGAAGGAATCTTTACTTCCACGGTCTCGCCTTCACGCTTGTTTAAGAAGCTTCGTCCAATCGGGGACGTTGTCGATATCAGCCCCGCGTCGGCATTTGTGTCTTCGCTCGTCACAAGCTTGTAGGTGACTTCCTCGTTCTTGTCCACATCCAGCACCACTACCTTCGATCCCAGGGAGATCCGGTCTCGAGGAATCTTGTCGAAGTTGATCATCGACAAGTCCGCCACCCGCTGCTTGAGCTGACCCAGGCGGACCCGGACGAAATCCTGACGCTCGCGCGCGGCCTGATAATCGGCATTCTCGCTGAGGTCACCCAGGGCGGCCGCCGTTTTGAGGGCCCTCGGCAATTCTTCCCGCAGTTCCTTTTCGAGGGTCTGAATTTCTTCTTCAAGCTTTTTCTTAATGTCGCTACTCATGAAATTCGCCCTAAAACAATTTGAAGTTGATCGTCAAAAACTTCTTTGGGTTCTGTCTGAAATCGTACAACAGTTTGAGGACCTCCGATGAGGTCTGATTGAGGCTGTTGTAGAGCGTCGGATCCTTGATGAACTTTCCGGCGGTGCCCTCGCCGTTTTGAACGGCAGAAACCATAGTCTGGAATTGTTTCATGGTCTCGCGAAAATCGTTGTACAACGCCTCGTCTTTCGACAATTTTCCAAGCGTGCCTTCACCGCGGTCGATACGATCGGTGATCGCCTGCATCCGGCCCAGTATTTGATCAGTCTTGTGGTATACGGCAGGATCGTTGATGAATTTGCCGGCCGTTCCTTGACCGTGCTCGATGTTGCCTACAAGCGTGTCCATGCGCTCGACCATCGTGTTGACTCTCCGATAAAGCTCGTCATCGGACACCAGCTTGCCCACGGTCCCATTGCCGGTCCGCAGGTCACGCACGAAACCGTTGGCTTCAAGCGTCGCTCGATTGATGTTGTCGAAGATGGCAGAGTCCGTCAGAAGCTTACCCAGCGTGCCTTCGCCACGATCGATACGATCGGTCATGCGCTTGAACTGATTGCTGAGCTCCTGCAGGTTGGCAACGAAGTCGTTGGTGCCCTGGACGATTTTTGCGATATCGCCCGCCTCGGTGCCCTGCAGATATCCGCCCTCCGGCACGACCTGGCCGTCCTCTGTCCCCCGTGTGATGTCCACGTACTTGTCTCCGAGCAAGCCGATGGTGCCGATGGTGAGCATGGAGTCGGTGCGGATGATGTTCTTGTACTTTTCATCGAGCCGCAATTCGACTTCGACGGCCTTTTTCGGATCCGCCTGCATCGAGATACTCACCCTCCGGACATTCCCGATCGTGACGCCTTCAAGTTGCACCTCGGCGCCGGCTTTCAGGTTGTTGGCGTTTTGGAAGTACGCAAAAACGTTGTACTTCGGCGTCAGAAAGCCCGACGAACCGCCGATGAAAAAGATCCCGAGGGCGAGAAGCGCGAAACTGGTAATTACGAGTATGCCGACTCGTAATTCAGTCCAGGCGAGTGATCGACGTTGAGCCATTGTATCCTCCGTTTAGAATAGCGGCCGTCAGGCAAGAAAACGCTTGATGTATTCATCCTCCGACTTGCGTAATACCTCGTCGGGTCCTTCAAATATTATCTTTCCGTCGCGGAGCAACAAGAAGCGCGTGTTTGCGATACATAAGAAATTGTCTTCAGTCCGAAATTTGATTTCGTTGTCGCCGTTTGTGGCGTATTCGGTGGCGAGCGTAAACGCATCGCGCATCCGGTGCGTGACGAATACACCGGTAACACTTTTTATGTCGCGCAGCGCAATGATCAGTTCGTTGATCTTTCGCGAAGTTATTGGATCCAGGCCTGCCGTCGGTTCGTCATAGAGCATGATTTGCGGCTCGGTGATCAGCGCGCGTGCGAGCGCGACACGACGCTTCATCCCGCCGGAGAGTTCCGACGGCCATTTATCGATGGCATCTTCGAGCCCGACGAAGCCGAGGACTTCGCGGACTTTGCGGTCGATTTCTTCTTCGTCGACGCCTTCCTCGTAGAGCCGGAACCCCACGTTTTCGCGTACGGTGAGCGAGTCGAACAGCGCGGATTCCTGAAACACCATTCCGATCTTCTGCCGGACGTGAACGAGCTGTTGTTCGTCCAGCTTCGTGATGTCTTCGCCATCAACAAGGATCGTTCCTTCATCCGGCCTGTCCAGCCCCATGATCAGTTTGAGAATCGTGGATTTTCCGGAGCCGCTGGCGCCGATGATGATTTTGGTTGCCCCCTTGAACACTCGGAATGAAACACCATTGAGAACAGCTTTATCCTCGTAAAACTTCACGACGTCCTTTACCTCGAGGATTGGTTCGATCATCGCGTGTAGGCCAGAATGATTCGGGTTAGAAACAGATCGGAGACGATAATCAGGATCGATGACGCGACTACCGCCTGTGTTGTCGATCGCCCCACTCCCTGTGTTCCTCCATACGTTCGGAGACCACAATGACAGCTTACTATGGCAAGGGTCGCGCCAAATACCAGCGGCTTGAGCAATCCGCCGAATAGATCCATATACCGCAGGGAATCCCATGCGCGGTTCAGGTACAGGTTGGGAGTGATATTCAGGACGAAGACCGAAGTGAACAGTCCTCCCAGGATTCCCATGGCATCAGCAACGATGGTGATGACCGGCAGCATCGAAATAGTTGCAAGCACGCGTGGAACCACCAGCTTCTTGATGGGATCCGTGCCCAATGCGCGCATTGCGTTGATTTGTTCGGTCACCAGCATCGAACCGAGTTCCGACGCAATGCCGGAACCAACACGGCCTGCCACCATCAGGGACGCCAGAACGGGCCCCAGTTCCCTCACCAGCGAAACGGCCACCAGCGCTCCGGTATAGCCGACAGCACCAAACGTGGACAACGTTTTGGAGGTCTGTAGCGTGAGAACCGCGCCGGTAAAGAATCCCGTCAGCATGACCACGGCCAGGGACCCAACTCCGATGAGCTCCATCTGGATCAGAATGTCGCGCACGTAGTGGGGTCGCCTGAAGATGGAGCCGAAGGCCTTTGCTGCCAGCAAGGACACATCCTGCACTTCCTTGACGGCAGCTGTCGGCGAGAGAGGCATCGCAGGCAATCGTACCAGAAAATGGGGGTCGTAGCCCTATTTACCCCCTGCTATACTCGACGCATGCTGAGCTTTCACACGGCCGGAGAGTCGCACGGGCAGGCCCTGATAACACTGGTGGAGGGCATTCCGGCCCACCTGGCTGTCGATTTCGAATTCATCGACAACGAACTGAGACGCCGGCAGAAGGGCAACGGCCGCGGCGGCCGGATGAAGATCGAGCGCGACCAGGTTCGATTCCTCTCCGGTGTACGTCAGGGGAAGACCCTCGGTAGTCCCATCGCCATGATGATCGAGAATCGGGACTGGCCCAATTGGGAAGAAATCATGTCCGTGCGCGAGATCGCAGGCGACGCGGCCACAAAGCGCCGCGTGACCCGGCCCCGGCCGGGCCACACCGACCTCTCCGGGTCGCTGAAATTCAATCACACGGACGCCCGCAACATTCTGGAGCGATCCAGTGCCCGAGAGACTGCGGCACGGGTGGCCGCCGGCGGAATGGCCAAAGTTTTCCTCCGGGCGTTTGGTGTCGAGGTTCTGAGCCATACCACGGCGATCGGCAGCGTCCGGATCCCTGAGGACTTCAAGGTCTCATGGGACCAACTCGAAGCCGTTCGCGACGACGATGTCGTTCGCTGCGTCCTTCCGGAATTCTCGGACGCCATGGTCAAGGAAATCGAAATGGCTCAGAAGGATGGCGATACGTTGGGCGGAACGTTCGAGGTCATTGCTCGAAATGTACCCACCGGGCTCGGCTCCCACACCGCCTGGGATTTGCGGCTCGATGGCCGCCTTGCCCAGGCGATCATGTCCGTGAACGCCGTCAAGGCTGTTGAAATAGGCGAGGGTGTTCGGGTGGCCTTTAGTCGGGGGTCACTCGCGCACGACGAGATCGCCTACGATACCGAACAACGCCGGTTCTACCGGCTGTCGAACCGGGCCGGGGGGATCGAAGGCGGTATTTCGAACGGCGAGGATGTTCGCGTCGTGGGATACCTCAAACCCATTCCAACCCTGAAGAAAGCCCTGCGTTCGGTGGACATGATTTCCAAGGAACCCTTCCTCGCACAACATGAACGATCCGATACTTGTACGGTTCCCGCGGCCGGTGTCATTGGTGAAGCGATGGTCGCCCTTGTCCTCGCCAACGCGTTTCTCGAGAAATTCGGCGGCGATTCCATGCAGGAAGTTACACGAAACTACGAGGGATACCTGACGCAATTGCGCGAGTACCCGGGTTAAGATGGACCTATGATCCGACCGATTGTTCTCTGGGGATCCGAAGTGCTGGAGACACCTTCGGCGCCCGTAACCAATGTCACGCAAGCTGAAATCAAACTCGTCAAGGACATGATCGAAACCATGTACAAGGCGCCGGGCGTGGGTCTGGCTGCCCCGCAAGTCGGCGTGTCCAAACGCATTATGGTGACGGATGCAAGCGCGGGTGAAAAGACGGACCATCTCATTACCATCATTAATCCGGAAATCATTGCGACTGAAGGCGAACAGTACGAGGAAGAAGGGTGCCTGAGTATTCCCGGATTTTCCGCGACCGTCGTCCGTCCGAAGAAAGTTGTTCTGCGCGGCGTGGACCTCAACGGAAAGGAGATCATTGTCGAAGGTTCTGATCTCCTTGCTCGCGCTTTCAGCCACGAGATGGATCACCTCAACGGTGTCTTCTTTCTGGATCACCTCAGTTTCGTCAAGCGCGACATGATCAAGCGCCGAATCAGGAAGCTCATCAAACAAGGCAAGTGGGAATAAAACTCGCTTTCATGGGCAGCGCGACATTCGCTTTGCCCACACTACGGGGCCTTTTCGAAAAAGGTTACGAAATCGCCGGCGTTATTACGCAGCCGGACAAACCCGGCGGCCGCGGCCAGGAGCTCCAGGAACCGCCGGTCAAGAAGGCTGCGTTTGACCTGCACTTGCCTATCTACCAGCCCCGGTCCCTGAAGAACGATGAAACACGCGCGCTATTCGAGGCGCTGGCCCCTCAGATGATCGTTGTGGTCGCCTACGGCAAGATCCTTCCTTCATGGTTGCTCAAGCTCCCTCCGTATGGCTGCATCAACCTCCACGGTTCGCTTCTTCCGAAATACCGCGGCGCGGCGCCCGTTCACTGGGCGATTGCGAACGGGGAGACGAAAACGGGAGTTTGCACCATACAGCTCGATGAAGGACTGGACACCGGGCCCGTCTTTCTCTGTGAAGAGACGCCCATTGGACCTGAGGAGACCGTACAGCCAGTGTACGATCGTCTTGGAGTGATAGGTGCGGGCGTCATGCTGAACACAGTGCAGGGAATCTTGAGTGGAACACTCGAGCCCCGCCCGCAGGACAATTCCGGCGCGAGCCTGGCGCCGATTCTTACAAAAGAGCACGGCTTTATTGACTGGAAGATGCCGGCTGCGGACATCCACAATCGTATCCGAGCTTTCAATCCCTGGCCGGGAATGGTCACCCGATTTCGAGGCGGAACTTGCAAGATTCTCGCGTCTAAGGTGGGTGGCGTGCATCCGAATCCGGAGGCCGGAATGCTGGTCAGTGCCAAACGCTCGCTGGCCGTTGTCTGCGGCGACTCGGCCCTGCTGGAGATTCTCCTGATACAACCGGAAAACCGAAAGCCCGTTTCCGGTCCGGACTTTGCGAATGGCGCGCGCATCCGGGCTGGTGAAAAATTCGAACCCGTGATGGATAATGGAGTGTCATGAGCGACAGCGAAGATCCCGAAATCGAAAGCGTCGAACTCGAGCCCAAGCCCCGGCAGGAGAGCCAGTTTTCACGCTGGTCCGGTATAACGCTCATGGTGGCCATCCTGTGCGTTGCCGGAATCCTGAGCGCGTTGACAGCGATGCGATTCGCCATCCGGGGGCGTGAAGTGGTGGTGCCATCGCTGATAGGGACAAAGGAAGACCAGGCGGCGGACATCCTGTCGAGGAACGGCTTGACGTTGAAGGTTGTTTCCAGCAAGCGTTTCAGCTCCGAGATACCTGAGGGCCACGTGCTGGAGCAGATTCCCCCCAGCGGCACAAGGCTGAAGACAGGCCGCAGCGTCAGGGTGCTCCTTTCCGTGGGCCCACGCCGATTCGCTGTACCGAATCTGGCGGGAACCAGCCTTCGGGCGGCACAGTTGACGCTCTCCCAGCGCCGGCTGACGCTGGGCAACACGTTGTACGCGCACACACCGGAGGGCGAACCGTCCACCGTGACGTACCAATCACCGAGGCCAGGTACGGAAGAGGGGAGCGATCCGTCAGTGAACGTCCTTATTTCACTTGGCCCGCCGGCGCAAGACTTCATCATGCCCGATCTGATAGGCAAGCCCGCCGAAGTTGTGTCGACTCGCGCACGGAACGAGGGTTTCAAGATTGGAAAAGTCAACTACAGGAAGTACCCGGGGGTCGATGCCGGCGTCATTATTCAGCAGAAGCCGCAGGCCGGCTATCGGATATCGAAATCGGACCTTATTCTCCTGGACGTGAGCCAGTGAGCATTCGAATCGCCCCGTCGATCCTTTCGGCGAACTTTGCGGCGCTGGGTGAAGACATCCGCACAGTGGAGGAGGCAGGCGCCCATTTGCTCCATGTGGACGTGATGGACGGCCATTTCGTGCCGAACATCACCATCGGCCCGCCAGTCGTGAAATCCATCCGGAAGGTGACCAAACTGCCTCTGGACGTGCATTTGATGATCTCCGATCCCGATAAGTACATCCCGGCCTTCGTCGATGCCGGTGCGGACATGTTGACCGTCCACGTTGAAGCGACGGTCCATCTGGACCGAACCCTGAATTTTATCCGCTCACACAACGTTGGCGCCGCAGTCTCAATCAATCCAGCAACACCACTTGTGGCCGTCGAGCATGCCCTCGGTTTGGCTGATATGTTATTGATCATGAGTGTGAACCCCGGCTTTGGGGGCCAGAAATTCATTCCGTATACGCTGGAGAAAATCCGCCAGGCACGGCAGATTATCGAAAGCCGCAACTATCGATGTATTATCGAGGTCGATGGAGGGATTGATACAAGTAACTTGCCTGATGTCATCGCAGCCGGCGCTCAGGTTCTGGTGGCCGGAACAGCCATTTTCCATGCGCCTGATCCTGCCCGGAAAATCAAGGAAATGCTGGAAATAGCCGCACCGCTCGGCTATCATGCTAAGTACGTTTGAGAGGGGTGGAAGTCCTGTAACCCTTAGTTGGCCCGATATTTACCTCTAGAGGTTTTGAATGAGGAAGCTTCTGATTTTGCCATTGTTTTGCCTTCTGCTGAGTTGCGGCGGAAAGAACGTAGCGACGGATGCACCGGGCAATAACCTGGACGAGCCTGATAAGGTTCTTTTTGACCGCGCCAAGCGGGATCTGGACAAAAACAAGTTTACCGTTGCGCGGCTGACTCTGCAGACGCTCATCAACACATATCCCGACAGCGAGTTTCTGCCGCAAGCCAAGTACGCCCTCGCCGAGTCCTTCTATCGCGAAAATTCGAGCGGGGCCATGAACCAGGCCGAAGCGGAATTCAAGGACTACATTACGTTCTTTCCTACAAGTGAACTGGCCGACGATGCTCAGTTAAAGGTCGCCATGACTCATGTCCGGCGGATGGAAAAGGCCGACCGGGATCGGACGCAGGCGCTTCTCGCCGAGGCCGAATTCAAGACGATGGTCGAAACCTATCCGGACAGTCCTCTACTCGACGAGGCTAAAACGAAGCTACGTGCGGTCCAGGAAGTTCTCGCCGACGGCGTGCTCAGGATCGGCAATTTTTATTTGCTGAGAAAGTCTTATCCGGCGGCGGTGGATCGCTACCAGGAAATCCTGAAGAAGTATCCTGATTTTTCCAGGGCCCCGGATACACTCTTCAATCTTGCGGAAGCCTTCCGGCATGCCAATAACCCCGAGAGCGCCATCTACTATGCGCGCATCGTGAGCGAATATCCGCTCTCGGACCACGTCAACGAGGCGAAGGAACGGTTAACCGCCATGAACCAGCCGATTCCGGAGCCGAATCCTGTCGCTCTGGCGCGCGCGGGACAGGCCGCGCGCGACGACAAAGGGATCCTCGGAAAGATGTTCGGCGTGTTTAGCCGCCGGCCTTCGGTTCCTACCGATACGGAAGCGGCCTCTGAGGAGGGTTCTGGCGAGCAGCCGACGGACAGCAAGAGCGGCAGCGGCACGTTCACGCTCGATCCAAAGGTGGTACAACCGGGCAAGGCACCGGCCCCGGCAAAGAAGTAACCGCTGAACCGGAGGAGACAAAAAATGGGGTCGTAGCCATTGGGGAAATAGCCGCGAATTACGCGGATTACGCGAATGGGCGCATCAAAGAATTCCTTGGTGCGCCCATTCGCGTAATCCGCGTAATTCGCGGCTATTTCCCCGTCCTACGACCCCGTTTCTCTCAAAAATATGAGACGAACGATCCTTCTGGCTGACGACAGCCCAACGATTCGGCGCCTCGTTACGCAAACCTTTGCAGACGGAGACTTCGAAATCGTATCCGTGAGCAATGGCGAGGCGGCCATTAAGAAATTCGATGAAGTGCGCCCCAGCGTGGTTCTGGCGGATATCTACATGCCGGGTAAGAATGGATACGAAGTCTGCAGCTACATTCGGAATCATCCCACGCTCGGTACAACACCTGTGGTCCTTCTTGTTGGAGCCTTCGACGCCTTCGACGAAGAGAATGCGAAACAGGCAGGGGCCACCGCGAACATTACGAAGCCGTTCGAGCCGGGCGCTCTAACGGAGCTGGTGCTGTCTATCCTCCCGGCGGAGGCCGCGCCACCGGCGCCACAGGCGCCTGTTGTTGCAGAGAAGGTGCAGGAGGACTCCGACCTGCTCGGTCTGGGCGAGATCTTCCACGACGAAGAACCTGCGGCAGCCGCCTTCACGGGTCCCGCCGGATCGATGACAGAGGAAGAGATCGATCGGATTGCCGATCGTGTGATTCAGAAGCTGTCCACGCAGGTCATCGAGAGCATCGCCTGGGACGTCGTGCCCGACATCACCGAGAAAGTCGTTCGAGAGGAATTGAAACGATTACATGAAGGCTGAAATCCCCAAGACATACGACGCGCGTGAAGTGGAGGGCCGCTGGTATCAGTGGTGGGAGTCCAAAGGCTTTTTCCGCGCGGATGCAAAGTCCACGAAACCCGTGTTTGCCATCGTGATTCCGCCTCCGAATGTCACGGGTTCGCTGCACATGGGGCACATGCTGAATCACACGGTTCACGATGTGATCGTGCGCCGGAGACGCATGATGGGGTTCAATACCCTGTGGCTTCCCGGCATGGACCATGCGGGGATCGGAACTCAGAATGTCGTCGAGAAAGAACTCAAGAAAGAAGGACTGACGCGTCACGACCTCGGACGAGAGAAATTCATCGAACGCGTCTGGCAATGGAAAGAGCAATACGGCGGAATCATCCTGAAGCAGATTCGCCGCATCGGGGCTTCGTGCGACTGGTCGCGCGAACGATTCACATTCGATGAAGGTTTGTCGCGCGCTGTCCGCGAGGTTTTCGTCAGTTTATATGATGAAGGCTTGATCTACCGGGGCAAGCGCCTGATCAACTGGTGCCCGCGATGCGGCACGGCCCTGTCGGATCTCGAGACGATCTACGAACCCGTCGACGCGAAACTCTATTTCATCCGATATCCGCTGAAGGGGCGCGAGGGCGCTTTCATTGAGGTAGCCACGACACGGCCGGAAACCATGCTTGGAGATACAGCCGTCGCCGTCAACCCGAAAGACGACCGCTACAAGCAGTTCAAGGGGCAGGCCGTGATCCTGCCTTTGCTGCACCGCGAGATTCCGATAATTGAAGACACGCTCGTGGAGCCCGCCTTCGGCACCGGTGCGGTGAAAGTCACACCTGCGCACGATCCGGCCGACTTTGAAATGGGTCAGCGCCACAATCTCGCCCAGATCAGCGTCATTAACGAAGATGCGAAGATCACGGCCGAGGGCGGTCCTTACCAGGGCCTGGATCGAAGCGAGGCGCGCAAGCGAGTTGTTGCCGACCTTGAAGAGCAAGGTTTGCTTTCCCGGACGGAGTCTCTGCTCCACAATGTGGGTCATTGCCAGCGCTGCAGCACCGTCGTCGAGCCGCTCCTGTCGACGCAATGGTTCGTTAAAATCAAGCCGCTCGCGGAGCCGGCATTAGCTGCCGTCGAGGATGGCCGCACTCAATTCGTCCCGCCGAACTACGCGAAGACGTACTTCGAGTGGATGCGCAATATCCGGGACTGGTGCATCTCGCGTCAACTCTGGTGGGGCCACCGGATTCCCGCATGGTACTGCGACGATTGCGGCGAGATGATCGTTTCACGTACGGACATCGAGCGATGCCCGAAGTGCCCTTCATCGAAGGTTCGCCAGGATCAGGACGTGCTGGACACGTGGTTCAGCTCCGGTCTCTGGCCGTTTTCAACGCTGGGCTGGCCGGATCAGACGGATGACCTGAAGGTGTTTTATCCGGGCACGCTCCTGATTACGGCATACGACATTATCTTTTTCTGGGTCGCCCGAATGATGATGTTCGGCCTGAAGTTCATGAATGAAGTTCCTTTCAGGGCCGTCTACATTACCGGGCTAATTCGCGATGCCGAACGCCAGAAGATGTCGAAGTCGAAAGGCAACGTCGTGGATCCCCTCGAAATCTGCGACCAGTTCGGCACTGACGCCGTGAGGTTTGCGCTGGCCCGGATGGGCGCCCCGGGCACGGACATCTCGGTTTCCGAAGAGCTGTTCGACAGCTACCGCGCTTTCGCCACAAAGATATGGAATGCAGCGCGATTCATATTCCGCTACGTGGATGAATCGGATCGTCTGCCTTCGCTTGCCGAGCTGAAGCAGTCCAACCTGCCGCTGGTGGATCGATGGATCTTGTCGCGGCTGGCACGGGCGACTGAGCAAGTGAACCGATCCATCGAGCAGTACAATCTGCACGAAGCCGGCCGCCATATCTATGGGTTCTTCTGGCACGAGTTCTGCGACTGGTATATCGAGATGAGCAAGCTGCATCCCGAGCGGTCGAAGCCGACGCTCCTGTATGTTTTCGAGAGTGCACTACGCCTGTTGCATCCGTTCATGCCGTTTATTACGGAGGAGCTCTGGCAGAACCTGCCGCACAAGGGCGAATCGATCGTCATCGCGCCGTATCCGGAATTCGATCCGGAGCTGGTGGACGAAGGGGTGGAGGCGCAAGCCGAATTGATTCAGGAAATCGTGGTCAAGGTACGGAATATCCGCGCCGAGATGAATGTCGACGCGAAGCAGACGGTGCCCGTTCGCGTTGCCACGACGGACCCCGAACTGAGCCGGCTTCTTTCCGACGCTCGCGAATACATTTTCAAGCTGGCCCAGGTGAGCCAGGTGGAGCTCGTTCCGCAGTTGAGCGGAGGCAAGCTGGCCGCGCAGGCGGTGGCCGGGGGACTGGCGCTGGAGGTCCCTCTGGCCGGTTTGATCGATGTGGAGTCGGAGCGTGCGCGCCTGAACAAGGAAATCGAAAAGGTGCGCGGCCAGATTCAAGCCCACGAGCGAAAACTCTCGAATGCCAGCTTCGTGGATAAAGCTCCGCCGGAAGTCGTCGAGGAAAACCGCCGCCGCCTGGCGGACTATCAGGACCAGGCCGCGAAGCTGTCGGCAGCCTTGCAGCGACTGTAGCGGCGGTCTATGACCGCCGTCGATCCAGCAATTTGCTGAACTGTCGGCGGTCATAGACCGCCGCTACAGCAGAACCGTTTCGGTTAAAATGAATGCCATT
>Ga0137418_10000364_pt1 | contig 39606 bp, 29 predicted proteins | sample CZODoug3_1_2_16f_FD_122242 | JGI IMG/M metagenome (GOLD analysis project Ga0137418, IMG submission 122242) | Vadose zone soil fungal communities from Angelo Coast Range Reserve, California, USA - CZODoug3_1_2_16fungal (Hybrid Assembly) | ecosystem: Environmental > Terrestrial > Soil > Vadose...
CTCGCGAGCGGCTCCGCATGACTCAGGGCCGATGTGGGTCGCTACTTCACATTCGTATGACTCTTTCATTCACTACAGCTCGCCGGTTTAACCGGCGCACAGGAGCTCCAGCATGAACTCGCGGGTTTCCCGGCGACAATTTGTTTCCACCGTAGCTTCCACGGCAGCGGCTTCCTATCTGGCTCGCCCCGGCTTCGCCCTGGCCTTTGCCAACGACTCTGCATCCGCTACGCCGCTTTTGCCCTGGAAAGACCAGGGAGTCTTGAATCTGGCGAATTCTCCGTTTGCGAAGCTCCATACAGTACCCGTGCGTGCGGTGACCATTGAGGAGGGCTTCTGGTCCAAGCGCCGGAAGACCAACGTCGAACGCAGCATTCCGAGTATGCGCGAACAGCTCGAGCAACATGGCCGCATGGACAACTTCCGCCGCCTCGTGGGCAAGAGTGCGGCTCCGCAGAAAGGTCCGTATTTCGCCGACTCCGATATCTATAAGTGGACGGAGGCAGTGGGGTGGGCGCTGCAATCCGGGGATCGGCCCGAACTTCGCGGCGCGACCCGTTCCATGATCGCTGAAGTCATCGCCGTGCAAGAGCCCAGCGGTTATTTGAACACATATTTCGCGGGTGACCGGGCGGCAGAGCGAATGCTCCCTCATATGCAGGAAGTCGGGCATGAACTCTACAACCTGGGACATATGTTACAGGGGGCGGTTGCCTACTACCGCGCCACAGGGGATACGACGCTGCTCGATGCCGGCGCAAAGTTTGTCGACGGATTTCTGATTCCGAATTATGGTCCGGGACCGGACAAAAAGCCCATCGTGTCGGGACATCCTGAGATTGAAATGTCGCTGATCGAGCTCTACCGGACCACGGGGAACCAGCGCTATGTTGACCTGGCGGGCTATATTTTGCAGGGAGACGACCGGATCTCTCTAGAACACCGGCGCTATGTTTACATGTACAGCGGGATTCCCTTCACTTCGCGGACCAAGCTGGAAGGCCACGCAGTGCGCGCCATGTACGCTTGTTGCGGCGCTACGGACTATTACCTCGAAACAGGTGACCAGACTTACTGGAAGACGCTGACCACTCTCTGGAATGACCTGGCGAACCGGCAAATGTACGTGACGGGTGGGGTTGGTGCGCGCAGCGAGGGTGAGGCGTTTGGCGAGCCTTATGAGCTGCCGAATGCGCGAGCCTACGGAGAGAGTTGCGCTGCCATTGGCAACATGATGTGGAATTGGCGCATGCTCGCGGCCAGTGGTGAAGCGCGATTTACAGATGTGATCGAGCGCGCTTTGTACAACGGCATCAACTCCGGTATGTCGCTGGACGGAACGACATACTGTTACCGCAATCCGCTCGCCTTCGATCCGTCGTCAGGCGACAAGATTCGCAATCCCTGGTACGACGTTACGTGTTGCCCGCCGAATCTTGAGCGTATCTTCGGCTCCCTTCCCGGATACTTCTATAGCACCAGCAAGGACGGGGTGTACGTGCACCTCTACGATAACTCTACCTTCGATTGGCACCTGGAAAACGGCGTAGCGCTCAAGATCCAGCAGAAGACCAACTATCCGTGGGATGGCGATGTTCAACTGACGGTGACTCCGTCCAAGACCACAGATTTTGCGCTGCACGTCAGAGTTCCCGGCTGGGTCAGGAGCGGCAAGATTGCCGTGAACGGAAAGGCCATCGATGGGCTCAAATCCGGTGAGTATCTAAGAATTCAGCGGCAGTGGACGCCGGGGGACAAGGTTAGCCTCAGCTTCCCCATGTCGCCGGAAGCTGTCTCTTCTAACCCACGATTGGCGGACAATACCGGACGAGTCGCGGTCCAGCGCGGCCCGGTGGTTTACTGCATGGAGCAGTTGGACCAACCGCAAGGCGTTGCGCTGTCCGATGTCTCCTTCAACTTGACGCAGAAACCGATCTTCCAAGCAGAACACAAGTCGGACCTGCTGGATGGCGTGACCGCCCTCCACCACAACGGAGAGGCCTACGAGGTTTCGTCGACGGAAAAGCCACTCTACCCGCTGGCCAGCTCGGTGGCGCAAAAGACCAGGCCCGAGACACTTATGCTGATTCCCTACTACGCGTGGGCGAACCGCGAGGCCACGGCGATGCAAGTCTGGGTTCCGTACCAGCGCACCTGATCAATCCTGGACGCTTGCCTACCAGGCAATGCGTACGAGCGAGAGGGCTTGTCGGGGCAAGGCAAACTGCAGGTGCACATTCCCTTGCTGGATGGGTACCCATGCGGGCGAGCCCAGAAGTTGCAGTTGCCCCGCGGCCTCGAATTGATCGAACTGCTCGGGGGAGGGCGATTGCGGAGAACCCAGTTTCTTCCACAATGCGAACGCGTTGCTGTGACTGGAATCAATCCGGTAGTGTTCCATCAATCCCGAGCGCGCTTGTTTCGGCAGGCCGCGAATCACCGCGTCGATCTGGGCATCCGGCGCGGGAGAGTCATCGTCGTGGTAATTCCAGATCAGAATCTCGACTTCCCTTTCCTTGCGCGTAGCCATGGCGTTGACATCGGGCCTTCCACGCACGCCATCGAGAGTGATCTCGTCGGACGATATCGCTCCTGAGCTGGAAACCTTCACCCTTTCGCTACCCAACAGACCGAACATGCGGAAGGCATTCAATACCGGCTTGTCTAATCCGTTGCTGGCCAGTTCGCGGAAGCCTTCAAAATAGGGCTGCCCCTCGAACTCAAACGACCAGGTCACCATTCCCAAGAAATTGACCTGCTCACGGCGCTCCAGATCAAAGATGGCGTGCACGACCTCCGCAGTATAGGAGGCAAACAGGGGTCCATTGCGATAGGCATTCTGGGGATGGTTCCGTGCGGAACAGGCCGCGCACCCTTCCGGGTCGGACTCGCCGAGAACGATCGGTGTTCGGCGATATTCCGGAAATGAGGAGACGATCTTGAAGCCTTGCTCGATGGCGGTAAGCTGACGGGCAATTCCCATCTGCGCGTGATCGCCTTGCCACGTGGGCGATCCTTTGGGATGGACGCTGATGAAATCGAGATGCGACCCAGTCTTGCCGGTCACGTAATTTTTCTGATGAGCGCAATGGTCGAGGAAGAGCCGTAAGAAGTCCGCCGACCTGGGCGAGCCGGGACCCGTGCTCTCCGGACCGCCAATGCGGGCTTGGGGGAGAGCCCGCAGGATCGCGTCGACGCTGAAGTCATACAGCCTGAGAAATTCTTCGGGTGTTCCCTTCCAATAGCCAATGTCGGGCTCATTCCACACTTCCCACAACCAGGTCTTGACCTCGGCATCGCCGTAACGCTCGCGCAGATGGTGAACAAATTGGAAGACGAGTTCCGACCACTTTTGATAATCCTTGGGCGGATAGGCCCATCCCGTATAGATACTGTCCACCGGACCTTCGGGGAAGGTGTGGCGATAGGGTTCGGGATGTGTCGAAAGCGCCTCCGGCATGAATCCAACTTCCACCAACGGCTTGACCCCAGCCGCATGAAATGTGTCGAAGATGCGGTCCAGAATCACCCAACTGTAGACGGGCCTGCCGCTTGCATCTTCGGTATAGACGCCAGTAGACCCCCACTTCAAGGACGAGGAACCGTCGCCCGAGGTCAGAAGATTGTGCGTACGGATATACACAGGTACGGGACTGAGCGCGGCGAGTTCGCCCAACAATTTCTTTCCATTGGGCGCGTACGAGTAGTTGGGCTCGTCGTATCCAAAATAAGTCCAGATGGGCGGGAGTAGCCCTTCGGTCTGGTCAAGCTTTACTTCCACATTCACGTTGTCCGGAGCTTGCTGGGGCGAGGCGAAGGGGGTTGTCAGGAAGGGGATCAATACGGTGAGAACGAGCCACCCCAAACGAATTTTCATGTTGTTCTGTTTGTCCCTCACTTTGGTTGCGTGCCGTCGGTGACGGGGGCAGCGGCTTCGCCAGCGGGCGGCTCAAACAGCTTGTATTTGTTGTTAGAAGCTTCGGTTTCTCGTGATTCTTGCCGAAGGAGGGCGAGGCGTTTTACCAGCTCGGGCAGCTCATTCTTAGAGTCTTTGCCGCTCTTTCGCAGCGCCTGAATCAGATGGTAGAGCGCTTCCTGGTCAGAAGGATTGCCGCGCAACGCCAAACGGGATTGCGCGACGGCCAAGTCATTTCGGCCTGACTTCACATAAAGACTGCCCAGCAGGTCACGAGCGAGAACAAAATCGGGCTTGATCTGCAATGCCCGAGAAACATCCTCAATGGCCTCCTTGAACTGCGGACTGCCAACGTCGGCACCCTTCTGCGTCAGGACTTGAGCTTTCAGGTAATGGAGGAAGTAATCCTTAGGGTGGGCTTGCAATTGGGTGCGCACGGTAGCCAGCGCCTGGTCGAGATTGCTGGCTTGGATCAGCGCCATTCCCTGGGCCACGGCCCCGGAGGTTTGACTGGGATCGGCACGGTTGGCGGCCGCAAAATCAGCCTCCCCCTTTTCATACTGGCCTTCCTGCACGTAGAGAATGCCGCGCGCCACAAAGAGGGACGCAGTGTTGGGAAGCTGCCGCAGCCCAAAATCGAGCATATCGACTCCCACCTGGAAGGACGAATGCTTCAACGACAAAGCAGCAAAATCGAGATAGTACTTGACCTTGCGCGGATCAGCCACGATTGCCTGCCGGAGCAGGGTCACGGCCTGCGGTGTGTCGCCGGTCTCTTCGTAGGCGGCCGACGCCAAGGCCAGAACATCCGGGTCAGGATCTTTTACTTCCAGCAGTGGTTGCAGCGTATCGATTGCCTCCTGGTTACGATTCGCAGTAAGGAAAACAACCGCAAGGTTGTATTGCGAATGCGGTTCAGACGGCAGCGTACCTGCGATTTGCTGGAACACCGGGATCGCATCCTGGGCTCGTTGCAGATCCATCAAACAGGAACCGTATTCGGCCAAGGCGGCCGGTTGGGAGGAAAGGATCTGCGCACTGGCATGGAAATGCCTGACCGCCGTCGCGCAATCGTGTCCCTTGTAGGCCATCACGCCCAGCATGGCGTGGCTGGTGAGATCGTCGGGGCGCAGCTTCAGAACGCGGTGCAATAACGGAACGGCACGGCTGTTCCCTGCCTTATATTCCAGTTGCGCCGCTCCTTCCAGAGCTGCGAGATAATCCGGCGAAATCGCCAGTGCCCGGTTATAAGCGGTCAAGGCGTCGCGGTCCTGGCCAAGACCAGAAAAAGCAATGCCTTGCAAAGTCAGGAGCCTGTAGTCTTTCGCCGCATGCGGTAACTGGGACTGGACCAGCTGCAGCGCCTGGCCGTAGTTTTGCGCACGCAAGGCCGATTGAATCGAGCGCAGGACATCTGCATTCGCGGCACTCTGGGGCGATGCAGAGAAAGTAGCCCCCAGCAAAAACAGAAGTGCCATACCGGGCCATCGCGAAGCCCGACAGAGGATCGTCGCCCCGGTGAAGAAAGCGTTTACTCCCACGATTTCCTGTATTCTTGCTGGAAGCATTGGCTCCAACATTATAGGGCGGTGCCGTCAATTTGGTGAGAATGGTTTTTCCTTCGAAAGGATATCTCGGCCTTGCGCTGCCTCCGCCGTTTCCCAATCTTGCTGGTTCTATCGATCACTGCGCTCATCCTGCGGGCGGAAGCTTCGGACGCCGCCCCCCCACGTCCTCGCTATCCCGATCAAGACGTTGGAGCCGATAGTCTCCCAGCCCGCAAGAAGGCGCAGCTGAAGACGGTGAATCAGTTTAAGGTCTTTTACCAATTCCAGTTCGCCGACAAACGCAAGCAGAGCGGCATCAGGTTCGTGCACCATGCCGTCGACGACGTGACCAAGCACATGAGGATGGGTCACTACGACCATGGCAGCGCGGTTGCGGTCGCGGACGTCGATGGGGATGGACTTTATGACATCTACTTTGTAAATCAGGTCGGGGGCAACGAACTGTGGAAGAACCTTGGTGGCGGCAAGTTCGAGAACATCACAGCGGAAGCGGGAGTCGGGTTGCCCGAACGTGTCAGCGTGGGCGCGGCATTCGCCGACATTGACAACGACGGCTGCCAGGATCTGTTCGTCACTACGGTGCGCGGCGGAAATGTGCTGTTCAAAAATGACGGCCACGGTCATTTCAAGGACATCTCCCAGGAAGCGAGGGTTGGCTTGGTGGCGCATTCCTCAGGAGCTTTTTTCTTTGACTACGACAACGACGGGCTGCTCGATCTGCTGGTTTGCAATGTGGGCAAGTACACCAGCGATGAAAAGGGTCGCGACGGCGAATACGCCGGGATACCCAACTCGTTTTCCGGGCATCTGTTTCCCGACCGCTATGAATATCCCGTCCTCTACAAGAATATGGGCCGCAACCAATTCAAAGACGCGACCACCGAAGTGGGATTGAAGCCCTATGGCTGGTGCGGGGAGGCCAGCTTCGCCGATGTAAATGGAGACGGCTGGCCCGACATCTTCTTCTTGAACATGCAGGGACACAGCCACTACTACGAAAACCAGGGCGGGAAGAAGTTCGTGGACAAAACCAGCCAGTACTTCCCTAAAACCCCGTGGGGCGCCATGGGCCTCAAATTCTTCGACTTCGACAATGATGGGCGGATGGATTTGTTTGTGGACGACATGCACTCGGATATGAGCGACGAAGCCGGGCCGGAGAACGAGAAACTAAAATCTCTCATCACCTGGACGGATGCCTACATTCAGGGCACTCAGTCCGATTACATCTGGGGCAATGCTCTCTACCACAATCTGGGTAGCGGCAAATATGAGGAAGTATCCGATCAGCGCGGAGTTGAGACCTATTGGCCCTGGGGTCCGAGTGTAGGTGATGTCAACGCCGACGGCTGGGACGACATCTTCATTGCTTCCGGCATGAGCTACCCCTACCGTTATGGAATTAACTCCATGCTTTTGAACAATCAGGGCGAGAAGTTTCTGGACGCCGAGTTCCTGCTTGGTATTGAGCCTCGCAAAGATCTCTACACGCCGTGGTTTGAGATTGATTGCTCCGATCCCCGGGAAAGACAGGCTCAGGAGAAACTGGATAGCAGGGTATGCGTGGGCCATAGCGGCAAATCTACGGTGATGGCTCCCCGTTCCAGCCGGTCCTCCGTCATCTTTGATCTGGACAACGACGGAGACCTCGACATCGTCACCAATGACTTCAATTCCGAGCCCCAGGTGCTGGTGAGCAACCTGGCGCAGCAGAAGCGGATTCATTGGCTTAAAGTCACCCTCGTGGGTACCGCATCCAACCGAAACGGACTTGGCGCCACGGTCCGCGTGCAGGCTGGCGGTCACGCGTATACGAAATACAACGACGGCAAGTCCGGCTACCTGGCACAAAGTGCTCTGCCGTTCTATTTTGGTCTCGGCGATGTAAGTAAGATTGACGACGTGGAAGTGGATTGGCCCTCTGGTCGCAAACAGGTCGTCAATGATGGGCTGGTAGAAAACCAGACACTTCGAATTGTTGAGCCGAAATAAACACGGAAGCGCGGGTTGGACGCGCATACGGTAGTGAAGCCGGCCGCGTGGGGATCGTTACGTTTCCACACGGCCGGGCGCAATTTAGAGGGTTTGGGGACTCATCAATTCACGGGATTGAGAAAGAACGTGCCATACAGGCTGTCTTCGTACAAATCAAATTGCGTCGACTTGTTGTAAACGGGATTGCATGTATTACCCACAACTACGCACGGCGGCCCCGTCATAGTGATCGTGGCCGTCGAGGTATTCGTAGTAGCGAGCTTATGGTCCCACGTATTTTTCTCGGATATCTGATCCGAAACCTTCAATGTGCTCTTGAAGCCGTTACCAAATATCGAGCCACCAAAGGTCTTTTCAAAAGCAAATCCGACAGTTGCCTCGTAACTTCCTCCCTGGGCCTGCGTCGCGATCTTGGTGTAACTGTCGGTATAGACCTGAGTAATCGGTGTACCGCCGACTGGAGCCTGTAAGTACAACAAATCCGGATTGTTCGGAGTTAGGGTATACCGCGTAGCATCCGGTGTTGCTGGGCACAGAGTAGGGTGGGGCGTGCATTGCCAATACGGATCCGCCTTGGCAATCGTCTCAAACTCTGTTCCCGCTCCCGGGCCCGTGAGCCCTGGACCTTTCCCTGTTGGCCAAAGCTCACCGGCTGCCCAGGTACGCCGAATAGGTGCAGCTTGTGAGGGAGTCATTGCTATGTCACCATTCAACCACCCCACGTACATCGGGTAGATATCCGGGGAAGGCTGGTCCAACGTGCTGACACCATGCCCATTCCACTGCAAGCTCAAGAGATGCCCCGCGACATCCTGGTTGAGAGTAAACAGTTCGACCGGATTGAGCCACACCCAGACAATATCGTAGTCATGATTGATACCGGTATAGGGGTTCGCAGCACCACTAGTGCTATAGGAACGAGAAACTGCCTGGTCGAGTTCCAGTGAATTGCTGGAAGTTGACGTTTGGGTAAGGCCGCTTGAGATAGTCGCGCTAATCCCAGCCTGCCAGCCCTTCAGGTCAGCGGTAGCGGCGGTAGTTAAACTCGTCATAAATGTGCTGGTAAAGGTGTTGCCAACGCTGTTCGTTGTACTCACTGTGGTGCTATTCAAGTAGTTGACCGAACTGGACGGTCCCGGAGGCGCGTAGGTAACCCCCACGATCATGTACTTCGGATTGATGTAGCCCGGCACGGTCTTTGGGACTACTTTAAAGCTGTTCCCTCCCGCGGTCCCGCCGCCGCAGCCCCACGTAGCGTTATGCGAACCCAAACCCAAACCATTGACTGTCGTCAAACAGCTCGGACTCGAGGCCGACAGCGTGCAGACCTGAGTGCTATCCACCTTGACGAAGGACGGCGAAATGGTTTGGTGACCATTCAATCCAGCGCTCACCGATACTGGCTGGCCAATCGTCCATTGAGAGCCTGAAGCTGGAGAGGAAATGACGACGTTACACGGAGCCTGGGCCTGCGCAACTTGCTCGCCAACTAGAGCAACCACTAAAAGAAACAAGCGAGACAACACAAGACCGGCACGCTCTTGCCAGCGGCCGCGTTGTCCAACATAGCTTGTATACGGAAGGTACAAGTGTGCGGGCCAGGGACAACCGGTTGATGGACATGAAGACTTTGGGAACGACCGCGACATAGACACACCTCCTGAGCCAGATCGTCAGCTCGACCGAGATACCCCGTGCGGTTCCCCCTTTAGAACCGCATGGAATTCGTAGCGAAAGATAGCAGACACTACTTATGACCGCAATGAGAATTTGCAGTACGCGGGACTTCTGAGGACATTGTAAAACTCAGTCAAGGAACCAACCAGTTAGTGGCAAGCGAAGAGCTTTGAAAACGGCTGGCGCTATACAGAAAATTCCCTGCCTCGCTCATCAATTGAGCCAGGGGTGCGCAGAGCTGCGTATTGTATTTCAACTCTTCCTACAGTTGTAAAACACCTTTCAACTAATCATTTCCTGTCTAAGGGCGGGAAGCGCATCACTTGCTCAGGTCGTCGCGTCTTGAGTTTAGAACTCGATATTCGCCCGGAACTCGATTCTGCGGGGTCTATAGGTCGTTGGGGTACCACCAAGCAGGAAACTGTTGGATTGCACGTTCTGTCTGTTTCCACCAAGCTGACCGGAACCGCCTTCCTGCGCGCCAGGTTGGAAATAGGGGTGATTGAACGCGTTTAGCATTTCAGCCTGGAAGGTGAAGTGGATGCTCTCACGAATCGGAATGCGCTTCGTGATGGACAAGTCTTCGCTGTAGTAGCCCGGTCCGTGCAGAAATATTCGCTGGCCGATGGTTCCGGGAGATGTATTCGGCGTGATAAACGCCGGGTTCGCCGAACCACCCGTAGCACTAGTCAGGTACTTCGGGTTGATGAAGTTTACGCTGGATGACGGTTTCCCTGTGCCGGAGTCTATAAAGTGGTAAACACCCACGGCGCTTTGCAGTTGAGCTGCGGTAACCCCGTGTAACACCACGCCCCCGTCGCCATAATCGTTAAAAGTCTGGTTCCCGCCCTGAAGCAGGAAGGGAGTCCCACTTTGAATTTTAAAGATGGACCCAACCGTCCATCCGCCAACCACTTTATCCACCACACCTCCCCGAGTGGCGAACTGCTTGCCTTTGCCAAAGGGAAGGTCGTAGGTTCCGTTGATATTGACTGCGTGCCGGATGTCAAAAACTGACGGTCCATAGCCCGCCCGCAGGTTGCGGAGGGTGTAGACCGGGCTTACAGCTTGCCAGTTGTTCGTGGTACCCGTTCCCAGAGTTTTTCCCCAGGTGTAGTTCGCGTCGTACTGCAGCCCGTGCCACGACCGTTGGCGGAAATCCACCTGCAGAGCGTTGTAGTTGGAGTAGGCGGCGGCCACTTCGTAGCCAGTTGCCGTGTTCCCCGCATAGGGATTGCTTTGGAAAAAGTTGATGGGATAGCCCGCGCCCGGCCCAGAGAACCCCACATTGTTGAGGCAGGGTCCGAAGGACGATCCCACAAGATTGCAGAAGTACGGTACGGGACCGCTGATGCCGCTTAGGGTGTTGGCAAAAGCTCCAACCGACCCTGTAGTACCCAAGTCGGTTATGAAATTGGAACCATTGCTGGTGTAATCGATGAAATGGCCATCAGGGCCATTGGCCTCACCCGCGAAGGCCGCGTCCAGGATCGGGAGAGCAACCTGGCCGGGAAGCCCTTGGTTGGCGTAACTTGGGTTGGCGTTGCAGGCTGCATTCGCGTTGCAGATGGCGAGATTGTTCTGCGCGTTCTTGAATTCTGTCAGGAATCCATTCTCAAAGATATTCACTTCATTCGGGTTCACGGTGATCCATTGATGCAGGCTCCTGCTGCCGACGTAACGCAGTTCCAAAGCCCTGGAGACGCCGAGTTGGCGCTGGACACCCAAATTCCAGGACTCGGTGTAGGGCTGCTGAATCTTCGGATTGATGCCATTGACCCCGACGCCACCGGTAAACGTTACGTCGGATTGGGCCAGACTTTTGACGAAATTCACGGGAGCCGTGCCGTACTGAGGACCCGAGGTCCCAAGACCAAACGGCGTCTGGTCGAGAATCAAGCTCCCGGGGTCAAAGCCGCCGGTCTTGCCCGCGCCAATCGGATTGAGGAAAAACGACTGATAGTAAAACGAGCCGTAATCCGACGCCATGTTCCAGGCGTACTGCTGCGGTTCGGTGAACTTTCGTAGCGAAAATCCGGCGCGAATTACGGTGCCGCCGTTGCCTAGGAGCTTGCCAAGGCGACCATCGCCGCCCTGCGGGTTCCAGGCAAAACCGACGGAGGGCTGAGGACTCATGTTCCAATTGTTGTAGGGATGGCTGTTCTGAAAGATCTGCGGATTCTGCGTTCCCTTCAGAGATCCTGGATTGAACAAGTTGCCCACGCCCGAAGGTCCAAAGATGTCCGCAGGACCGGAAGAATGGTAGAGGCCAGTAAGGTCGTAGTCGGCGCCAGTGAAATCCCACCGCATTCCGTAGTTGACGGTGAAGGTTGGCTTCACCCGATAAGAATCCTGGAAGAATAGGCCCCAGGCTTTCTGCAATTCGTCGAGGTTATAGGCGCCAAGGCCTTGTCCGTAATTATTCTTCGCTGGACTGTAGGTGAAGGAGCCGTTGACGCTGCTGATCCGTCCGGTGAGGATGGAGTAGAGCGCCCCGGCCTCCGCGAGTGCGGAAGGGGTTACGCTGGGAAGTGTGGTGGCGTTGAACGCATTAGCGGCCGGGTCGGAAGTCGCGAAGCCCGTTCCACTGCTGGTGCCCAGGTTCACAACGGGAAACCCCAACACGCCGTTGTAATAGTGGTCCTGCTCCCGATACCACGAGAACCCGCCGCTGATCGTGTGCGAGCCGTGTTGCCAAGTCAGACTATCGGAGGCACTGAACAAGGGATAGTAGTGCCCCGTTGGTATGGCAAAATTCGTATTATTCATGGACGTATTCAGAGTACCGTCGGAAACAGCGGCCGCGAAGTCCCAGCTGACCTGGGGAGGAGGGCTGGCACCGCTCAGGGAGTTGCCGCCGAAAGCGTTGATCGCCGTGTTGTACAGGAAGCCGCCACGGAATGAGTTGATCAGGGTCGGCGACACCGTCCACTCAAAGCCAAATGCAGAGGTATAGGCGAGAGACTTGAAACCCGCTGCGGTACTGGCGGAAAGCGAGCTGGGGAAATTCGGGAGGACACTGCTGGGTTGGCTTATTTTCGTTTCGTTCCAGGCCAAGTTGAAGCGGAACTTGTCGGAAGCGTTGTAGTCGACACGAACGGTGGGATAGTAAATCGTGGTTGGCGATGCCCCTTGGAAGTTGAGCTGCTGGAAATTGGGATCCCCGGTTGTACCCAAAGTTCCGTTCTTCAGAGCGTCATTGGCAATTTTGAATGCGCCTGAGGCCTGGTCGCTGACCGCGGTCGGAAGACCGCTGTTGCCCGCAATCGTCAGCAAATTGACGGTGTGAGAGGCGTTATCTATTCCGGTATAGGTATAGCTGCCTGTTTGCGCAGGCGAGGTAAAGACCCAATTGTGTCCATCAATCGTTCCGGGCTGCTTACTCATGGAAAAATTGCCGAAAAAGAACAACTTATCCTTGAAGATTGGCCCACCGATGCTGCCCCCGAAATCATTCAGAATCAGATGGTTTTTAGGATTTCCATTGACGTCGTTACTCCAACTGTTGGCATTGAGCGCGGAATTGCGAAAATCCTCGAAGATACGGCCATGGTACTTGTTGCTGCCGCGCCGAGTAACAATGTTGGTCTGCATGTTGGCCTGGCCAAAGCCCTGGTTGAGATCGAGCTGGTCGGTCTGAATGGTGAGCTCCTCAACGTTTTCCAGCCGGGAGGTTACTGCGGGTGCGGCACCATTGCCCGAGAACTTCATACGGGTCGGACTGCCGATGACACCATCAATGTTGCTGCCTTGCGCGATGGTCGGGAGGCCGTTCCACGTTCCCGTATACCCAGGAACCAATTGGGTCAGAGCCGTCAAATCGCGGCCCTCGACCGGTAGATCCTCGATCTGTTTGAGATCCAGAGTTGTGCCAATAGCGTTCGACGTGGTTTCCAGCACGGGCGTGGCGGTCGCGTTCACTTCGACGGTCACGCTGATCATGCCGACCTTGAGCGTGGCATTGACGGAGGTAGTCTGCGCCGCTTCCGACACCACGTTGTTATGAACCTCACTCTCAAAGCCGTCTTTCGAAATTGTCAGGCTAAATCTTCCGAGGGAGAGATTGACGAAGGTGTAGGAGCCCTTGTCGCTCGTTATCGCTTTGCGCATATCGTTCGTGGAAAGATCTCGAAGCTCCAGGTTCGCGCCGGGAACAACCCTGCCTGCCGGATCAACAACGGTAACAACCACCGTGCCCTGCGTACCGTGCTGCGCCCACGCGGGCGGGACATTGAAGAAGAGAACTGCAAGGGCCGCTACGAGGCAGCTGCGGAGACACCAAGAAAGGCCACGACAACGACACATACGTCCTCCTCTAGCGCAGAAAGTTCACGCATTGCAACCGGGATTGAAGCCCACGACCGCGAAATTCGGTCCGAATTTTGAAACTCAGGCTCATGGCACTTAAGGCTTCTCTTGTCCTCTAGGTCCCGCTCATATGTCCCGCTCACGGCGCTCATCGTGCAGCGCCGCGGGGCGCCTGAGTATGCGTTTACTTGCTGACTGCATTTTGTATACTTTATTCAGTCTACATGTCAAGCTTATTTTCGAAGCCGCCCCTTCCTGCCCGGCGTCCTCCTGCTAAGGATCTGATTCTAAGGTTCTTACCAGCTAACTTTGGGGCACGAAAGAGAGCCCTCTCTGCGGTAGCCCGCCGATCTGTGCTACCGTGCCGGTAAAGCTTTGCTGTTTCTGTGATGAGCCCATTTCGTTGAAACGACCTGGCGACATTTCGCGACGAGAGCTGCTGAAATTCCTGGGGGCGGCGTTCGCGTTGACTCCCTATGCTGGGGCAGAATCTCGCTCCGTCCACCCAGTTGCGTTCGTGGACGTTGCGCAGTCATCGGGCATCACCTTCCAACATGACAACGCCGCCTCACCGGAAAAATACCTGATTGAAACCATGGGCTCGGGCTGTGGCTGGATCGACTATGACCAGGACGGATTGCTGGATCTATACCTGGTGAATGGGGCGGCCACTGAGATTTACAACCCCAAGCATCCGCTGCGAAGCGCTCTCTACCGCAATAACGGGGACGGAACCTTCACCGACGTTACGGTCAAGGCCGGCGTGGGTGCTGAAGGGCTGTTCGGCATGGGCATCGCTGTCGGCGATTACGACAACGACGGATTCCCCGACCTGCTCGTTCTCGGGCACGGCCGTTGCATTCTTTATCACAACAATGGAAATGGAACGTTTACCGATGTGACCGTCCACGCCGGCCTGGGGAACCCGGGAATGTGGGCTTCCAGCGCAGCATGGTTTGACTATGACAATGACGGACGGCTCGATTTGGTGATCGTAAACTACGTTGACTGGTCTCCGGAACGCAACTTCTATTGCGGGGACAAGGGTCCCGGCATGCGCAGCTACTGCCATCCCGACGATTTCCGCCCTCAACCCGCCACCCTTTTTCACAACCATGGCGATGGCACCTTTGCCGATGTCAGCAAGTCATCGGGCGTTGGGCTGAAGGGAGGCAACGGCCTGGGCGTAGTAACCTTCGACTACGACAACGATGGATGGCAGGACATTTTCATCGCCAACGACCACATGCCCAATTTCTTATTTCATAACAACCGCGACGGAACGTTCCGTGAAGTGGGGTATGCGGCCGGCGTCGCGGTCAGTGCGGATGGCCAGTTCGAGGGTGGCATGGGCGTGGACGCAGCTGACACGACTGGGAAAGGCCGGTTGGATCTGGTGGTCGCGCATCTGGACATGCAATTGGCACGACTCTACCGGAACCTGGGTGACCAGACTTTCGATGATGCGACCCTGAGCTCTAAAATTGCGTACGCTACCTACAACATGAGCGAATTCGGCGCCCGGTTTATGGACTACGACAATGACGGCGCGCGCGACCTCGTCCTTGCGACCGGGCATGTACTCGACAATATCGAACGCTATCATGCGAACGCGCACTATGCGGAGCCCAAGCTGATGTTCCGCAATAACGGGCGCGGTGTTTTCGAGAATGTAAGTGATCGGTTGGGACCCGACTTTCAACTGCCGCGGGTGAGTCGTGGTGTGGCCGTGGGAGACTTCGACAACGACGGCGACCTTGACATCCTGGTGAGCAACTGTGGCGGAGCGCCGCAGCTGTTACGCAACGATGGCGGCAATGCTAATCATTGGTTGGAGATTCTTCTCATCGGGACGAAATCCAACCGGGATGGCGTGGGTGCGCGCCTCAAGGTCTCCGCCGGAGAACTCGTCCTTTACGAGCAGCGCAAGGGAGGCATGAGCTACCAGTCTGCCCAGGATCCGCGGCTCCATTTTGGACTCGGACCACACCCTAACGTCGATGCCGTGGAAATCCTCTGGCCCAGCGGAATGGTGACGCAGCTCGCCGGCCTCAAAAGCGATCAGATCATCGCCGTCAGAGAAGGAGAAGGCCTGGTGCGGCGGCCATTTCCACGCATCGACGCTCAATCGCAGAACTATTGCGGATGAGCCGCTTGCGTTTCGCGCTTCAAGGCCGGACCCGAGTAGCTGGTCTTGCGATCCCCGGGAGCGGAGCGAATCGCCTCGGCCTGCTCCTGGTTCAACTGCACAAGCACAGCGAGCATGGCTTGCGCCTGTTCGGGCTCCCCGTGCAGCCGGTAGGCTTTCGTCAATTGTGCGTACGCCGACGGGTTGCGTGGATCGAGCTGCCGTGCTGTTTCTAGATGCGCAAGGGCGTCTTCGACGCGGCCCTCCATTAGGTAGAGCTTTCCCAGCGCGATCTGAGAACCCGAGTAGTTCGGGCGTGCCGTCACGGATTGTTCGAGTACCGTTTTTGCCTCGATAAACTCGGGCTGACCCGGACTGACACCCGAACGGAGCAAAGCCTCCCCGAGGATGGAGAGCAAGGTAGTATCTCCATGACCTTTCCAAATGCCATCCCGGGCCACTCGGATCGTTTCGCCAATGTTGCCGTCGAACATATTTTTTTGCGCTGTCGCGGCAAAAGCGATGTCACTTTCCGGCGCGAGCTTGCTGGCGAGATCAAAGTCGGGCTTGGCGAGGTCCAACTGGTCGAGCAAGGACAGAAACATGCCTCTCTGGTATCGCAAGCGGGCAGACTGCGGAAGATTCTTGAGCCCCAGGTCCACAACCTTCAGACCGAGGGCATAGTCCTTGTGGTCCATGCACGCGTCCGCGACGAAGAGGTAGAGCTTCTCGTTTTTCGGCGTCAGGCCTGCGGCTTTTTGAAGCGCTTCGCCTGCCTCCTCGGGCTGCGCGTTGCCGACATAGGCCTGGGCTAGAAGATTATTGACATCAGCTGTACTGCGGAGAGAGTGCAAGACCTGAATGGCTTGCGGAAACCGGCTTGTTCCAACGTAACAAAGCGCAAGGTTGAAGCTGGCGGCATAGGAATTCGATACCTGCCCCTGCGCGGCCAGCAGATGCGGAATGGCGTCTGCGAAAAGACCGCGGCGCGTCAGCGCAATCCCGGTCTGGAGCTCCGCTTCGGCAGGCAGGTTCGGAGTCAAGTCTGGTCCAGCGCCTGGCACCTGGTCGACCCGCTGACTTGGGCCTGGGGCTTGCGGGGATCCGAATGGAACTCGCGCTTCGGTCGGCAGGACCAGACACAAAATCATCCCCGCTGCCATGAGGACTGGAACCAAAACCATCGAAGTCGGGCTGACTGGCTTCACTGCATTCGACTCGCAAAATAGCAGTACTCAAATCAGGCTAGTTGACGGGTCGGCGGGAATCAAGAACGGTTGGGCAACCGAGCGCCGCGGCAGTCGCCCTCTCCGTCACTATTTCCACTTCCCCTCGCCTTCAACGATGGTGATGTAGCGATCAATGGGCAAGCCGGTGAACCGTTCTGTTTTCCCGCTGGGCTCGGGCCACGTCACTTCGAGCCAATCCATCTTGGTGCGCTGGCCGAGGCCGAGAACCATCCGTGGATCATGCGACGAAAGATAGCTGCCACCACCCACCTTATATTGATGACGCTGCCAGGCACCCGCCTGGTAGGAGAGTTTCGCACCGATGGCATCGATATTGGCCTTGCGACCGAGCAAACGAACTCCAAGCCAATGATTTTGCCGACCCACGTTGTTGCGCAGAAGAATGGGTCGGTCGTTGTTCTGCGTAATCAGCACGTCCACGGAGCCGTCATTGTCAAAATCCCCTAACGCCAGTCCGCGGCCGGCCAGTGGTCTCGAAAAGAATGCTCCACTCTGCTGGCCGACGTTCTCAAAACCTCTACCTGTGTTGCGAAACAGCAGCGCGGGCTCGCGGTAGGTCACGTTGCGGAGCCGCTCCTCGACTTTGTCATCGGGATGACCGTTGCAGAGGAGAAGGTCGAGATCCCCGTCGTTGTCGTAATCGAGAAACTTCAGACCCCAACCGCTCATCAGGCGCGTGGCAGCGCCAATTCCAGCGCCGGATGCCGCATCGCTGAAGCTCTCGCTTTTTTCATTGTGGTAGAGCGAAAACATCTCCTGATCCACATTGGCTTCAAAAAGATCGATCCAGCCATCCTGATCGTAGTCGGCGGCATCCACACCCATGCCCGAGCGCGGCTTGCCGAAAACACTGAGCCCTACCCCTGCGAGCGACCCAATCTCTTCAAACTTGCCCTTACCCCGGTTGGCGAAGAGGAAGTTGGGAACCGTGTCGTTGGTTACGTAGAGGTCCATACGCCCGTCATTGTTCACGTCGGCGGCAACCACGCCCCAAGCCTTCGCCAAAGACCGCGAAATTCCAGATTCCTTGCTGACGTCGGTGAACGTGCCGTCACCGTTGTTGTGAAAGAGCCGGCACGGCATGGGATCGTAGATGCTGGGTATGCAGTAGTGGCGCTCGTTCTTGAGAAGATCGCCGCAGAACTTCAGTTTCTCTGTGCTGTAGTCGACAAAGCGGCAGACAAACAGGTCGAGACGTCCATCGTTGTCGTAGTCAAACCAAACCGCGCTCGTCGCCCAACCGGGTGCCGCCACGCCAGCTTTAGCGGTCACGTCCGTGAACGTGCCATCGCCGTTGTTGTGATAAAGGATGCTATGGGGATATTGCGTCAGATAGATGTCGGGGAAACCATCGGCGTCATAGTCGCCGACAGCCGCGCCCATGCCGTAAGCATCTCCCGGCACACCCGCTTTTTGCGTCACGTCGGTAAAGGTGCCGTCACGGTTGTTGTGGTAGAGAGCATTGCGCAGGGGCGAAACGGGCTCGTAAAAATCACAGCGGCCGCTATTGACCAGATAGAGGTCCATCCATCCGTCGTTGTCGTAATCGAGGAAGGCACAACCGGCACCGACGGTCTCGGGCAAATGTGCCATCGGAGAGCGGCCACTGGTGTGGACCCAGGAAAGTCCGCTGGCCGAAGGAGGGATCTCGTCGAAGGCCGGTGCCGCACTCACAGCGAACGAAACGGCCGATGCTGTTAACACGTTGGCTTGGGAGCATGCCGTTCCCAGCCCAGCCCAGCCGAGCAAGTGAAGGAAGTGGCGTCGGGAGTTTAGGTTCCATCCCTGGTTTCGGTCAGCCGACATCCCGTGCCCCTCCTGTTCTCCAGCGGAGACCACGCCCAACCTAGCGGAGGGCTTGGCGTTTTCAGTGTGGTGCCGTGCGCTCTGGCGATACGTTCTTGCTCTGGTCTGCGGCTTCGCGCTGCAGGACCATCTCCCGCGCTGCCTGTTCTTTGTGACCGGTTCGGGAATAGGCAGTGGCAAGCTGATAGTGACCCGCGGGATCGGAAGGCAGCGTTTTCACGTACTTTTCGAGTGGCGCGATAGCGTCGGGAAACCTTCCCGCGGAATTGAGCGAGATACCCAAAGCCAGGTAGGCCTCCAGAAATCCTTCATCGAGCTTGCAGGCGCGCACGAAGTGAGGGATGGCGGCGTCCCATTGTCCAGCCTCACGCGCAATTTCCCCGAGCATGAATTCCGCGGAAGCATTGCTGGGATCAATCTTGATCTCCTCTTCAAGCTCCTTCTGGGCCTCGGCGTTCGTTGTCGCGGTCGCGGGTTTCGCGAGTAGGATGCGTCCGAGACGATAGTGAATGCCCGGTTCTTGCGGGCTCTCCTTCAGGATCAGGTTGTACTCGGCGACAGCCTCGTCCCATTTTCCCTGCGACTCGAAGGCCTCGGCGTCCAGCTCGCGCGCCTGCGGGGAGGCCGGTGCGGTCGCCGCTAGTTCTTGTGAAGCGCGAGAAGCCAACTCAGAAAAATAATGCGTGGTAAAGTACAACACCGCAAGATCGTGCGGAAATTCGCGGCGCAGTAACAGGATGGCAGCCACCGCCGTTTCTTCCTGGTTGAGACTCATGGCGCAGCGCGCGGTCGCCATTGCCGCGTGATACTTCAGCTGCTTGTCCGCAAGATGGAGCATAGTCTTCTGCAAAACCGGCAGCGCCTGGCTGCAGTGCCCTTTTTCGGCAAGGCCGATACCGCTCTGAGCGGAGGACGTAGCATTGCTGGCCGGCGTTTTCCGAGACGCTTGGGCGCTGGCTAATCCAGGCAATAACCCAGCAAGACAAAGGACCGCGGAAGATTGACGTAAGCTTTTCAACATGACAAGCCAGCGCGACATTGGCGTTTGCGGATTATAGCGCGGCAACCCATACCATGAGGCATAGCTATTGCTCATGGCTGGACGCGGTGGGGACTTCCGTAGCCGTACAGCGGAGACTCATGCGGCACGCGGACATTCGGACAGAGATGAATGTTTACGGCGACACGGTGACGGATGAAATGGGTGTGGTAGGTTGTGCAAGCAATCCGGGCACTCGCCCTCCGGGGATCGTGCCTTTTTGTAGGGAAGGTTCAAAGCGGCGATCGAGGGTGATACGCCGAAGGAAACTGCGAACGCTGATGGTGTGGGTTCTGACGCGGAGGCCTCCGTGTTCCGATTCCTAGGCCACTCTCATGCAGCGCGAGTCTCTGGTTGTTTCCGTCCCCGCAGTTCAGCCGTGGCGTTTTCGCGGGCGCCGTGCAGACGCATTCGATAACCCAGCAAAGGGGGCTTGCGTTCGTTACCTAGCGGAACCAGGAATCGCAGGTGAAAGGCGACACCCGCCGCGCACAGCAGCGTCACTACCGCGGTCCCTAACATTTCAGCCTCCTCGGTTCGGCTTTCAGTCGGTCCGGCCTACAGCATCACCGTTGCCTATGACCGCTTCACCTGATCTATTGGATACGAAAGTCCATGAATTTCGAATAAAGGAGTCATAAATTGTTCCTAAAGGCGCACCCGTTCCATGACAGATTGCCGCCCTCAGCAAGCTGCATGGGTGTTGTTTGTCGAAAGCTGTTTTGCATGCACGAGAGGATTGGTTCTGCTATTGATCGTCCCCCAGGTACCAGGGAATATTCATGACCACGACCTGCTGGTTTCCTGAAAAGTAAAGCTGCGCTTTCAGTAAGGCAGCCCTTTTGTTGTGAAGAAAATAGTGGTACCAGTGTTTGTCCACTTTTTCAGGGATAATGACGGCAATTTGCCGACCCGGATTTTTCTGCGCCTGCTCCGTGATGTACTGAAGCAGCGGATTCAGGATGAATCGGTACGGGGAGAACACAACCTTCAGTTGCGGTGGAGCAAATCCCGCACGGACGGCCGGGACCTCGACAAGCTCCTTCCATGCATCGAGAAGATGGTGACACTCGTTCTCCTCGGCATGGACGTGAACTGCGTGAATCTCCGGGGAGATTTCAAAGGCGAAGCGCAGCGCTTTTTCCGTAATCCGGTTCCAGCCCGTGATGGGCACGATCACCAGCGGTTTGGTGAGATGCTCGAAGCTCAGTGGTTGGTGCAGTTCAATTTCCTTCTCCACGAGCACGTATTGCCGGTGTACAGCCTGCATCACGATGAAGAGCACCGGAATCAGGGCCAGCGTAATCCACGCCCCTTCGGCAAACTTGGCCACCAAGACGACGACAACCGTTATCGCCGTGGTGAGGGCGCCGAGCCCGTTGAGAAACATGCTCAGGAAATGCCGGCCTTTGATTTTCCTCCAATGCGCCACCATGCCCGCTTGCGACAGCGTGAAAGCAAGAAATGCGCCAATGGCGTATAGCGGAATGAGGCGGTCAGTCACGCCCTTGAAAATCACCAGCAAGCCACCGGCCACGAAAGTCAAGAAATAGATGCCCTGGGAATAGACCAGCCTTCGTCCTCGCGTCGCAAAGGACTTGGGCAGATATCCATTGCGCGCAACGGCATGGCAGAGCCGGGGAAAATCGGCAAAGGCAGTGTTGGCCGAAAAAGAGAGGACCAGGAGGACCGAGGCGATGGCGGCGTAGTAAAACATGCCTTTGCCGGCCACCGCTGCGATCAATTGTGAGAGTACGCTCTCGTACCCCGGCTGGCCGGGATCGGTTGCGCCAATGGAGTAGGCCCTGGCTACATATGCGATCCCGAGAAGCAGTACCACGAGAATGCCGATGATGATGGTCAAGGTGGTTCTGGCGTTTTTGACTCGCGGCTCGCGGAAGGCCATTACGCCGTTGCTCACCGCCTCAACTCCCGTCATGGCGGTGCAGCCGCTGGCGAAACTCTGTAGCAGCAACCACGTGGTAACTGGCGCCAAGGCGGCGCTCAATGGGTGAGGCGCAACCACTGGGACGGGATGACCGCCGTGCGTGAGGGAGCGGACAAGCCCCAGACCGATGGTCAAAAGCAGGCTGCCAATAAAGATGAGGGTCGGAAGCATGAACAAGGCTCCGGCTTCGCGCAAGCCGCGCAGGTTAATCAGAGCGATGAACAGCAGAATCCCGATACAGATCGACAGGGTATGCGGCTGAAACCGCGGCAAGGCCGAGACCAGCGCACCCACCCCGGCTGAGATCCCCACCGCTGCCGTCAGAATGTAGTCGATCATCAGAGCGGCTGCTGCCAGGAGGCTGGCGGATTCGCCAAGGTTCTCGTGGGCGACTGTATAAGATCCACCGCCAGCAGGGTAAGCCTTGATGGTTTGGAGATAGGAAAAATAAACGATCGCCAGAAGAACGACGATGCTGGTGCTGATGGGTACGATATAGCCGACACCCAGTACTCCCAGTGGAAGCAATATGGTGAGCGCCGCCTCCGGCCCATAACCAGCGGAGCTGAGTGCATCCAAACCAAATATGGGAATGCCCGCTGCGGGCCCAATCTGCTCTGCCCTTTCCTGCGATGTGGCCAAGGGTCTTCCGAAAATGAAGTCTCTTAGGGACTCAGCTCGCACTGCAGACTGGTTCATGACTGCGATAGTAGAACACAGGCGCGGTGAAATGGAGAGAATGTGTTCACCGATTGCTCCGGAAAGGAGGAAGTTGCTCCGGCACGACCGGCAGCCGATCCGCACACTTTATGTGAGTCAATCAAATATTTCATGGGCGATCTTCACGGCTTTTTTATGCCTTCCGGCTTATCGTTCAGACACCGGGGTAAGAGGCCGATACTTTGAGCACGCCCTGGGAGAGCGAGGAACTGAGTCATGTCGAAGGCAGCGCCGATTGGAAAACCAGTGGAAACCAAGAATCTGGAGTTATGCCTTCTGCGAACCTTTCTCGCTTTGGTGCAGCATGGGAGCATGGGAAAAACTGCGGCGGCGGCCCGCGTAACGCAGCCCGCCGTGAGTGCGCAAGTGTTACGACTGGAGAACATTGTTGGCCGCAGGCTGTTCGTTCGCAACAGAAACGGCGCCAAGCTGACTACCCATGGAGAATTGCTCATCACCTATGCCAATCGTGCCGTAGCTCTGAACGAGGAGGCCCTGGCACGCCTGCGTGGAGAAACGATGCGCAAGCGGGTGACTCTCGGGAGAGAAGGTCGTGTCGCTTCTTCTTGACCATGAAGTAGGAGAATCGTTGGCAGCCGCTGAACAGGCAATTTCGCAATTTGTCACGCAGGCCGATTCGATTCGGTGCTAAATCGCGGCCATGGCTATGGCTACGATCGCGGCCAGGATCAGCCGGGTAGTCTAAATGGATGGCCCGTACCTCGCATCGATCGTGCCACTCACGCCAGCTAGCTTCACCTTGCCTAGAGTAAGATTCCCCGCAGGATGACGTTCGCAACCGAGAAGTAAATGACGAGTCCCGTGACATCCACGAGGGTAGCGACGAAGGGGGCGGATGCACTGGCTGGATCGAGCCCGCAGCGGCGGAGCAGGAAGGGCAACATGGATCCTGCGGTGGTACCAAACATTACGACGCCGACGAGGCTGCATCCGATGGTGAGCGCAACGACCCCATAGTGTGGCCCGTAGGTCCCACGCAACGAATGCCAGAGGAGGATCCGCGTGATGCCGATGACCCCAAGAATGGTGCCCAACACGAGGCCTGCCGCCAACTCGCGTTGAATGACGCGAAACCAGTCGCGCAGCCGAATTTCGCCCAGCGCCATGGCCCGGATGACAAGGGTGGTGGCTTGCGAACCCGAGTTTCCCCCGCTACTGATGATCAGCGGAATGAACAGGGCGAGCACGACTGCGCGCTCGATTTCCGCTGAAAAGTAACCCATGGCAGTCGCAGTCAGCATCTCACCCACAAAAAGAATGGCCAGCCATCCCGCTCGCTTTCGCACCATCTGTCCAAACGTCACTTCCATGTAGGGGCCGTCCAGCGCCTCCATACCACCGATTTTCAGGATGTCCTCTCCGGCTTCCTGCTGCACCAGTCCGGCAACGTCAGCGCTGGAGATGATGCCCAGCATGCGCCCCTCCTGGTCCAGCACGGGCATGGCGAGCAGGCGGTGCTTGGCCAGCAATTGTGCGACGGTCTCCTGGTCGGCATCTTCCAATACAGAAACATAGTCCGAATGCAGCATGTCACGGACTCTACGCGATCTTTCGGCGGAGAGAAGCTCGCGGAAAGAGACCACACCCATCAGATGTTGGGTTTCGTCGAGTGCGTAGGCGTAGTAAATCATCTCGACCTGACCTGCCTGTTGCCGGATCTCAGCGATGGCCTCTTCCACCGTCATCTCCGGCGAAACCTTGACGTAGCCGGCATGCATGAGAGCGCCCGCTTCATCTTCCGGGTAAGGAGACGCGGCGCGGCCATGGCGGCTTCGCTCGGCTACGAGTGTGACTTCCATCTCGCTGGCTTGCTGCAGGACTTGATCCGTAAAATCGAGGCCGGGAAACCAGCGCCTGTTCGATCGGGCGCTGCGAGTCAGGAATAGTTGAGTGACACCGTTCTTGCGAGCGTAGTCGACCAGTGTTTGCGCGCGATCTTTGCCGTGAACGACCTCAGTCTCGATGCGAAGATTTTCAGCAAAGCGGAGGTGGCGGTCTACAGTGGGGTGGTCCTCGGCATGCGCGGCCGCCGATTCCTCTTTGGAATGGACGTACACGGCGATACAGACAGCCTGCAGGTGGTCGGCTACGCGTCTTGCCCGGCGCAAGAGCATGGCGGTCGACGGGTCGGCCGTTATGTTGACCAGGATTTTTTCCGCTCGCGATTCAGATGGCTTGGTCCTGCCCGCGTGCCGCGCTTCCAGCGCCTGGGCGGTTTGGCGAATCGCCAATTCGCGCAAGGCAACCAGGGTGGGCTCCTGAAAGATCCTCTCGGATTCGCTCTTTACCCTGTCCGGCGGGTAGATCACACCGCGCTCCAGGCGGTGAAGCAGAGCGCGTGGAGTAACGTCTACAATCACAACCTCGTCGGCCTGCTGGAAGACCCAATCAGGTACCGTCTCGCGCACGCGCAACCCAGTGAGCTGCCAGATCTGGTCGCTGAGACTGGCTAAATCCTGCACATTCATCGTGGTGAGAACATCGATGCCCGCCTGCAACAGCACCTGAACGTCCTGCCAGCGTTTTTGTCGCGGCGACCCGGGAGGGTTGGAATGGGCGAGCTCGTCGACCACACAAATTTCGGGGCTCAACTGCAAGATCGCATCGACATCCAATTCTTCCGTGGTCCCTGCCCGGCCGACGGCTGGCTTCAGAGGTACCGCGCTCAAGCCCTCGAGCCGGTCACGAATGTCGCTGCGCCCGTGCGGCTCAGCCAACCCGACCACCAGCTTCACTCCGCGAGCCTTCATCTCTCGCGCGTCGTCCAGCATTTGATACGTTTTCCCTACACCCGGGGCATAACCGAGATAAACCTTGAGACGTCCTCCAACAGTTTGATGAGTCATAGCAGTTTGCCTTCGGCTTAGTGGGGAAAGACTCGAACGTCCATGCCTTCAGCAGCCCGGATGAGACGGCTCACGGGAGTTCCCCAAAGGCGAGTCCTCCAATCGTTCTTCATGCTGTGCCCGACGAAAATCTGCGTAACCCCGTGCGACCGTGCATACCGCAAAATGGATTCAACGGGATCATCCGCCTCTAATACATCAAGTCGGGCTCCGGCCACGTGAACATTGGCTACGATTTCGTCCATTTCTTTGAGCTCGGCACCAGAAGCGTTCGACGGCCGCACGTAAACGGCCAGGACGTCGCAATGAAAGCGCGACGCACTTTGGCGTGCGCTGGCGATCATGCGATCGGCGTTGGCGCGCGCCGTCAGGCAAACCAGGAAGCGCTCATGTGAACGCCCTGCCGGCTCGAGATCGTGCGCCTGTAAATAGCGTTGCAGCCCGGCATCAATCACATCGGCGGATAAGACCAAAGCCATCTCCCGCAGCGTCGACAGCTCTGGCAGTGCGCCTTCGGCGGGTGCATCGACGACCACAATTTCATCCGCTGTGGAGAGAAACTCGCGGGGGATCGTTTCGCTGACCGGTTTGCCCGTAAGCTTCTCCACGGCTTCGCGCTGGTCATCGATGTGCTGAAGATTCACGGACGCCACGACGTTGATGCCGTGCGCCAGGAGCTGCTCGACGTCCTGCCAGCGGTGTGTACTTCGGCCCCACAAGTTGTCGTAGGCCAGGCCATCGACGACGCAAACCTGGGGATGACGGCGCAGAATTGCGGGAACATCGATGACCGGCACGCCCTCGATGTCGACAGTGGGGATCACTTCGAGCCCGCCCAAGATTGCCTGGATTTCGGCCTGCACCTCCTGTTGGAGGGCGCCTACTACTACATCCTGGCCGCGTTCCTTGCGGCGCCGCGCTTCGTCGAACATGCGGAACGACTTGCCGACGCCTGCGGCATAACCGAGAAATACCTTGAGCCGTCCTCGAGAGGTTGGAGATTCGGTATCGGGTCGAGTTGAGTCAGAACCGTGCACGTCTTGAGGATTGTAACGCCAACAGACACGCCTTGAGCGCCCGCCTTTCCCGCACGAGAGTTCGTCGATCGGAGTGCATGTTCGTTTAAGGACCCCACCATGCCTGGCGGCGCGGGGAAGGGGCTGGTCGCCTCCTGGATCGCGTTGAATCGGCTCGGGCTAGAGACTCCAGTCGCATCCCGAATCGTTTTACTTGCCTGTTGAAGAGCGGCTTGATCCCGCCGTCCCCGAGGCGGACGAGGGTTCAGGTTCCGTGCAACTTCAATCCCCGGCAGTTCGACGCGATCGAGGGGCAGCATTTTATCTAGATCACGCGCGCAACTCCGGGAACACGCCGGATGGCGGCAATTGCAATCCAGCTCAACACCAGGGTGCCGGCGAACACAATGAAACCCTTTTCTATCGCAGACAACTGTGCTTTCAACAACGCATATTGCAACCAGCTCACGAACGCGTAATGGATCAGGTATACCCCGTAGGCGTTTTCGCGCAGACTGTCAAAGATTTTTCGGGGCTTGGCGAAGCTCACGAATAGAGCCAGAAACGCCGTGCTACTTGCGGCACAGGATAAGGTGAAGGTGAAGCCCCCGAGGCTCCCCCAAAAGTAAGGAGAGTTTGGAGCCGAAATGGCCGCGATGAACACGGCCCCGGCTACGCCGAAGGCAAATAGTGCCGCGCCCGCCCAGAGGGGCCAGCGCCGTGCCAGCTTTCCGTCCCGCGCCAGAAGACCGCGCTCCAAGCCGGCGGCACCGATGCCGACCCCGATTAGGAAATAGACCAGGTAGTGAAGTATGCGGCTTGTCTGAAAAAAGAAGGGACCGAATTCCGTCCACCGGAACGGATTGAAGACGAGCACCAGTGGGATGTAGGCGGCTGCGGAGGCTCCTACCAGAATCGCAAAGAACGTAATCGGGCGCCGCGACGAGCCGGACAACAGGCGGCCAAGGACCTCGCCCCACTTCGGCATCAGCATGAAAAGCAGGGTAGCAACGCAGTCGAACGCCAGCAGGACCCAAACGAACCATGCAGGTCCTGCCGGCCAGTTGCCGAGGGAAATCCACTGCTGCCAGAAACCAGCCAGGCCACGCTGTCCCGTCTGGAGATACGCCGGGTAGTAAGCGAGCGGGGCAACCAATGCCGCCACGACGACGAATGGCAGGCCGAGTCGGAGCGTGCGCTCGCGCAGGAATGCTCCGCTCTCTTTGCGTTGCAAACTCTTCCATACGAACAAACCTGACAGGAAGAACAGCAGCGACATAAAGAAAGTGTCATTGAACCCCACCAACAGGCTGAATCCGCTCCACCGCTGCGCGTCAACCACCGGAAACGCTGGCCACAACCGAGGCTCGGCAAGCAACGAGGCAGACGGCGCGGGAGCAAACGGATGATAAGCGAGGACGGCATGATGCGCCAGGACGAGAACTGTAACGAAGGCGCGCAGGTAACCGATGGCAACGTTGTATGGAATGGTTGGTGCGTTACCCGGCTCGGGGAGGGCGGCGTGCTCGTCGAGTCGAGGCGCGAATGGTGTTTGAGTCACACTCATGATTGGGTCTCCTTCTATGCAAGACGTTCTAAGCCAGACGTTGAAACCGGCGAAGCGCGAGCCCGCCAAAGAGCAGAGTCACACCCACTAGGACGGCTGCACAGACCATCACTCCGACGTGACTGGATGGACTTGCCGCGCCGAACGAAATCTCGTCCAGACTTGGGGCGTGCAGTATGTGCAGCCCCAGCTTGGCCAAGTAGAATGCAGGGGAGAGGAATTCGATCGGCTGAGCGGATTTGGGCAGCGGGTAGAACAGGCCCCCAAGATGCATCATGGGCAGATAAGCGAGGTTTACGAAAGCTGGTGCACTCTTGCCCGAGGCTCGAGTGCCGATAAAGAATCCAATCGAACAAAACGCCAGCGATCCCAGAATTTCGATCAGTGCAATCAACAGAAATTGTCCGGCGGTGACACGGAGATGGCCGACCGCCAGAGCTGCGGCGATCAGCGTACCCATTACGATGGTTGCAAACAGCATGGTCATCAGCATTTTTGCAAGCAAGTAAGCCGTCGGCGGCATGGGGAGCGCACGCTTCAAGGTAAGCAACCCCTGTTCGCGTTCCGTCGCGACAAACATGCCGAATCCGAACATGCCTGGTCCCATCACGCCGAAGGTGGCAAAGTTCACGAACATGGTGACCGCAATCTTCGTATCGCCGTTGCTCATACTTCCGATCAGGAACACGCCGATCAACACGTAGAGGACGATCGGAAGCAGCAGGAAGGGGATGGCGAACGCCGGTGCCCGCAAGGCGCGAATCGACTCATACTTGGCTTCCGTCAGATAAGCGCCGAACAGCCGGCCGGTGGGCATTGCCGAAACTCTGGGTAGTTCCCTGCTGAGCGCGAAAGTACTTGCATTCATGGCGCGGTCTCCTGCGTGAGTTCTGTAAACGCCTCGGCAAGTCCTGCACGACGGACTTCCAAGTCCTGCAAATTTTCGTCTGCGGCCAGTAATTCTCGTACGACAGACTCGGCATTGCCCGCGGTGATGTGGAGACCGTGGTGATCCCGGCTCGCACTCTCAACATCTGGCCACGTTCTGACATGTTCGATGGACAAGCGAGTGGAGCAAGAAATGTGTTTACGGACCACGAGGGCGCGCATCTCGTTCACGGAACCGGAGGCGATGGTGCGCCCCTTCGCGAGAACTGCGACTCGATCTGCCAGAACTTCGGCTTCTTCGAGGTAGTGGGTGGTCAGGATGATGGACGAACCCTCGTTCACCAGCCGCCGCAGCGTGCTCCACATCATCTCTCGGGCCTGTACATCAAGTCCCACGGTGGGCTCGTCGAGGAATAACAACTTCGGGCGGCCGCAGAGTGCTATGGCAAACTGCACTTGACGCTTCTGGCCTCCGGAAAGTTTTCCGTAAGGACGATCTGCGAGTCCTTCGGTGTGGGTCATCTCCATGGCCGCGACGGGAGTCATTGGATTCGGGTAGTAGCTCGCGACGAGATCAAGCTGCTCGTGAACACGAAGCTCTGGCGCGAGCGCCGCTTCCTGCATCATCACGCCGACCTGACGCCTGGTCTCGACCAGCAGCGGGGATTGGCCGAACAGGCGTGCTGTCCCGGCGTCAGGTCGTTGTAGGCCCAGCATCAGGGAGATCGCAGTGGTTTTGCCGGCGCCGTTCGGGCCAAGGAGGGCGAAAAGCTCGCCCCGCCGCACTTGGAGGTCGAGTCCATCGAGCGCGACGACCTTCCCGAAGCGCTTACTCACGCCGGAAAGTTCTGCCCAACAATCTTGGGTCATTCTGGTTACCTATCTGCCGAACAAGACAGCTGGGAATAGCTCGTGGTTCCAGGAGTGAGTCTGGAACCTGGGGCATTGTTTGGGAAGGGGATTTTGACAGACGGCCGGTTTGAGCAGACGAACTGGCAGATGGGAGCGACTAGAACGGATTGGCGGCGAGGGCGGTCAGCTTGTCATGGTAGGTGCGGCCGGAGCGGAGCCGCGTGCCGTCCTGCAAGAGAATTACGTATTCCGCATGCACGCCGGGCTGGAGTTCTTTGATGCGCCGGGTGTTCACGATGGTGGAGCGATGGATGCGGAGAAAAACTTCTGGATCCAGGGACTTTTCCAATGTGTTCATCGGCACGTGCAGCAGATGGTTCGCCCGCCCGCAGTGCAGTTGGACATAGTTCTCAGCGGCCTCCATCCAGTCTACGTCCTCGACTTCGACGAAGACGGTCTTGCCCGCGGAGCGCACGGCCAGGCGCTTCAGATAGCGACGGGGCGAGACGATGGTCTCCAGCAGGCCAATGATCTGCCGTCCCGTCTCGTCTGGCGGTTGCGCGTGAAGGCGGAGTTTTGCCCGCGCCAGGGCTTGCGCGAAGCGTTCCTGTGTCACCGGTTTGAGCAGGTAGTCGATGGCATTGATTTCAAATGCCTGGATCGCGTGTTTGTCGTGTGCCGTTACGAACACGACAGCGGGCATGCGCTCTGCCCCAATTTCCTGCACAACGGAGAATCCGTCCATCTCCGGCATCTGCACATCGAGGAAGACAAGGTCCGGGCGGGTTTTGCGGATCGCGGCTACCGCTTCGCGGCCATCCCTGGCTTCTTGAACAGCGGAAACTTCCGTATCCGCGGAAAGCCACATGCGCAATCCCTCGCGCGCCAAGGGCTCATCATCAACGATCAGCGTTGTGAAGCGCATGGACTTCCACCACTTCCCGTCCCGAACTTTCGGGCGCAAGATGGTAAGGCAAAAGCATGGTTACGATGGCACCCCCGCGCTCGCTATTTTCGCCGGTGAGTTTCGCGCCCTCGCCATAAAGCTGGTGCAGGCGTGTCCGCGTGTTCGTCAATCCGATACCGCGTCCCTGCCAAGAATCTCCGTTCGGGAATCCGGGGCCGTCGTCCTGGACTTTGATTTCCAGCATATCGTTGACGCGAGCGGCGCTGATCTGGATCTTGCCCGCCGAAGAACTTTTCCCGAGGCCATGACGAATGGCATTTTCCACAATCGGCTGCAGGCCCATCTGCGGAACCGCGGCGTCCAAAATCGAAGGGTCAGCTGATATTTCGGTACGTAGCCTGTCCGGAAAGCGAACCTGTTCAATGGACAAATACAGTTGCAGATATTCCAGCTCGCGGCGTAGCGATACCTCCTGCGCTTCCACATCCTCCAGTACACAGCGCAGAAGGTCGCTGAGGTGGGCGAGCATTTCCTCGGCTTGGCGGCCCTTTTGCTGGCGGACCAGAACCATGATGGCATTCAGTGTGTTGAACAGAAAATGCGGCTGAAGCTGCATCTTGAGTGCGCTCAACTGCGCGTTCACGAGCTGTGTTTCCAGTTCTGCGGTGTGGAGCTCCAGCCGCAAGGCTTGTTGTTCGCGTTCCTGGTACTGACGGTAATAGCGGAATCCGTACTGGATGCCCAACACCGTGAAGTACGTCACAATGCCCTGATGAAAGGCGAGGATCAGCAGGAAAACAAACGTAGGCACGAACCCGGTCATGAAGGAGGGAAATACTGCCAAGCGATAGAGAATGGCACTTTCAACTGCCAGCTGACCGAGTGAAATGCCAATACTGAACAGCAAGTGAAGTGCGGTCCGGCGCAGCCAATTGCGGCGTTCGATGGGAAATCGGTGGCCGAGCCAGAGCAGGCCGGGAGTCAGGATTGCCCAGAGGTTGACTCCCACCATCCAGGACACCAGATAGTGCCACCATGGCGTAGGTTCACGCGCAACGAACTTCTGTGCGATGGCCTGGCTGAAAAAGAAAAGGCCGATCACCGTCCATATGAGGACGTACAACGCGTATCTTCGGAGGCCGCGTGTGACCGTGTTTCCCATCAGGGCTGTAGCTTACCTCATGCGCTGGAATTGGCCCAGCGAGGAAGCTATTTTCGGCAGTCTTTTAACCCTGTCTTTGAGCCTACCTTTTGATCCTGCCTCTTGACCCTGCCTCTTGACCCTGGTGGAGTCGACCAACCAGAGCAGGCCGGTTCGATGAATCCCCCCGAGCTGATCGACTGGCAGATGTGGACCATGCCGCCTTGTTGCCGAGCGCAAGCGGTTGCCTGAGTCGGGCCTAGAATTGGCTCCGGTTGTTATGCCGGTGTGAACCTGATTCGGCGGTATGCCATCGAAACAAATGACGAGCAAATCCACGCTGGCTTACCCGCGCAAAGCCGGCGAGCGGACGAACGCCAGCACCATAGCGTCGATTTCTCCGTCCGATCCCTTTAGTTCGTCCTTTGAGGAATTGCAAAATAATCACTGGCGAAACGCCGGACCTGCTCGGCCGCCGCGTGCTCGTTCAGGGGAAAGGCCGCAACTGCAGCGAACCCAAGGCGACCTCCGGCGGGTCTGAAGCTCGCAGTCATGTCCGTGAGGCTTTGCTGAAACTCGGAGAGCGGTGCCCGGGAGATGACGCCGGCAGCTTCGGATTCGAGAAACTGCGCCGCGGATAACAGGAAGGGCAGCTTGGCCGCCCGCGCCGCGAGGCTGGCCGCTACCGGCACCCGCGGCAGCATGGCTGGCGTGTCCGTCCGAGGCTGGTCGAGGGAAATAATCTCTTCAAATGTACCGGCCGCTTTGTCCCGCTCCGTCAGGAAGCCTGACAAGTTAAAAAGTTTCTTCAGCGTGGCGGGGACTGAGGCGTGCTCGTACTGCGTGTGGTTTACCTGGCCCTTCGCGATGTGGGGAGAGACCATGATCGCCGGAACGCGGACGCCGAGCAGATCGAAATTGAAAGGCGGGTCGATGCCACGATTCACCTTGCCATCCGGAGACGGAACCCGCGGCTGAGGCGGAAATGCGTGGTCATAGATGCCGCCGTGCTCATCCCAAAGAATCAGGAGCAGGGTTTGCTCCCAGAGCGGAGAATTCCGCACCGCTTCGTACACGTCTGCAATCAGCACATCTCCGAGGCTAACATCGTGATTCGGGTGCTGATCGTTCGCCTTCTTGAAAGCAAAGTCGAAATAACGGGGCTCGATGAAGCTGTAGTCGGGCAGGCTTCCGTCTCGCGCGTCTTCCGTGAACTCTTGAAACAGCCGGAACCTGTCCTTCAACACGTCCACGCGAAGCCGTTTGAGGGCTAGGACTTGCGGAATGTCATGAAAATAGACTTTCCAGGAGTGGCCGGCGTCCTGCAGGCGGTGATAGATGGTGTCGACGTCATAGTCGTATAGCTGGTTATCGATGTTGCCGTCGGAAGTAGCAGCGTGCACGAACATGCGGTTGGGCCAGGTCTGGCCGGGCAGTGAGGAATACCAGGAATCGCAGACAGCAAATTCACGGGCTAGAGTCGTGAGCGCCGGAAGCTTGTCGGGAGCGAAGCAGCGCATGATCTTCCGAGCGTCCGGGAGCGAGTTATTGTTTCTGTACGAGTAGTTCGCTACAAAGGACATATTGGGCCCGATGCCTGGCAAGTCTGGCGGTTTCGTTCCACATTTGTAGACAGAATAGATCTGATCCAACACATCGGGCGTCCAGTGGCTGGGATCTTCGACCAGATCCAAGTAACCCGCATCATCCGAGACTTGGACTGGCGCCACTGGGTTCGAGGCATCCTCTGGGTTCCACTGAGTACCGTCGACGCCATTTAGTGCGGGAATCTGCGATTTCATGTAGCCCAGCATGTGATCAAATGAGCGATTCTCCAGCATCAGAACAACGATGTGCTTAACGACATCTGCGGCATTCGGCATCTGAACTCCTGACCTGAGGACAAATTTTGCTTGGGACCCATGCAAATATACTGCTGGACCGCACTAAACTGCACCATACAAATTGAACCGCGAGATGCGTTGCCGATTGAATTCAGCGGCCGCGCTCGTTCTGTGTTTCAGCTTCCACTTCTCGCTTCAATCGCGATAAGCTCTCTTCCCAAAAGCTGTCCACAAAAGCCCGCAGCTCGCCGAAGCCTTCCCGACGCAGACTGTAGAGTCTGCTCGTCCCCTGGCGTCTCTCGCACAGCAGGCCAGCTTTGGTCAGGACGCGCAGGTGCTGCGAGATCCCTGGACGGGTAGAGCGAAAGTGGGTGGCAATGTGGCCGGCCCGCAGTTCATGCGACCGGACAAGGGTCAAGATGGCCATCCGACGCGGCTCAGCCAGTGCCTTCAGGATCACGTGCATCGGTCGCGAATTCTTCATGGCGACATTCAAGGCGGACAATTCCATGATTCTATTCGCCCGCTCAGACAGTTATTGATCATATTCATCGTGGCGTCGCACCCAGAATGGCCCGCGGCCATTCTCGTCCCGACCTTTTGGAGTCAGATCCAGGTAGTAAAGCCGAAGACATCGGGATCGTGAACGGCTCCCTGAAAATCCTGGTCGAGAGCCTTGCCGATGGGATGATCGGCTATGAGAACCAACTCAGCCGGGCCGATCAGCCGGTCGGCGACCCAGTCCGGATTGCGAACGCTGGCATCGGGTTCGCGCGACCCAAACCCACGCGCGGCGGCGGTCAGAATCGAGGTGCGGGAGGGTAATCCGTTGGCTTCCATTCAAGAATTATCGAATATTTCCGGATTGCACGACACGGTCCACGAACCCCCCTGGATTCTCGCGTCGGCGAAACCACTCGCACACGGTGGCTCAATACCGAAGCCATGTTGACCCTTGCATATTGACCCTGCATGTTGACCCTTAGAAGGGCGGCTTTGGTGCCGGGGCACAGTGCTCTTAAGGGCACTTTGAGTGGCTTAACGTGCCTGCATGAGCGCGTTGCACTCCTATTGACTTAATTGCATGGTCTTAATATTAAGTGGCTTATCATGCTCTTGAGGGAATATGGTCGCTCGGAATAAGCTCCGTATCCTTAACCTTCGCCCCATGCGGTTCGCTGCCGCCTATGAAGAGGTGGATGAGGCTGTCGAGGTGTGGGAATTCCGATTGCCGCAGGGCGTCGATGAGTTGTTCGGCGCGAGTCATCGCTGCGGGAAGCTCTCCTTTCAGGAGGAACCAGAAGCTTATATCGACAAACGGTTGGCGAGTTCGTCTTTGTGCTCAAGGCACACCTCCTGTGGAAGAGCCTCGGAACATAAGAGACTCTAGAAATCCTGTAACACTCGCGGCGACGGCGGGAATTCTCGCGCTACTTGATCCGAGTGACGGAGTTGTTCTTGTCGCACGTAGACACATAGGCGGCCACGACCATCCAAGCCACCCGCATTGGGTCGCGGGAATAGGAGGAGAGCCAATATGGACGGCTTACCACGACCATGTAGGTTTCAGCTTGGCTGGGTCTCCATTCATAGACAACTCGCCCCTGCGCATTCCGTGTTTCCTTGATTCCCGTTATCGAGGATTCCTCAATCTTTGCAAAGCGAGCCATAGCATCGGACGCAACGCGCCGGGGATCATCAAATACCCAGTCGTGGTGTCGGAGTTCGGCCTCCTGTTGGGCTTGGATAAGGTCGTTGGCTGGAGCAAGGTCGCGATATCCACATCCTGTCTTGTCGATATCAGGCTGGTCGGCAGATGCGCCATAGTCCAGATCCTCTCGGTCTTGAGGACTCACCGACTTGATCTCTTGGATGGCGAGCAGGCTGCAGCACCCCATGTGTCCGAAACCGCCCCAGAAAGTGGCTTTTGGGTAATGCAACTGTCGCCCCGCGAAGAACCGCCCCACCACCGTCGCATGCGCGATTGCCCCGTATCTACCTGATCGAAACGGCGGTTGGATCACCCTGTCGAATTCGCGGAATTGATCATTGTCGGTCAACGGTATCGGCATTTGTTCTACTACAAGTTCTTTCGGGCGATGTCGGTCGGGGGTCACTCCGCAACAGTACATAGTGCCGGATTTCGCCTTGCCGCCGTACTCAAGCCAAACGGAGGGCCAGGATGAACACGTGGGATCGAAGAGTGAGAAGTCTTCGAAAGCGTGCGACACAAAAGCCGTCACTTCAACCAGTTTGTGATTGTAGGCGGCGGGATCGCTCTTAAGCTGGCAAACGGTTACGCTCTCGGGCTGTTCTTCGCAAAAGCTTAGCGCAACAGCCCAGAGGACAAAAGCGAACATGCCGACCACAAACCCAGATCGTTTCATACACTCTAAGAGACCCAGATGGTCACCTTACGAAAGGAACGATGAGCGGTGCGGTTCTTGCGTGGTTTCGCCCGGTTGCGGCTCTGCTTTAGTATTTGCTCTAGCGGTGTGCTGGAGAAACCGATGAAACCAAGGCCGTCTCACATGCGCTGCCCACTGTTTGCAATGATTCTAGCTTGGGCAGTCTTTTCTCTGGGCCAAAACCAAACCCACTTTGTCACCATCGGCCAGACAGTTCAAATACACTCTGAGATTCTCAAGCCGTCAAGGTCGCTGACTGTTTCCAAACCCAACAGCTATGACAGCGGAACTGATCGTTACCCGGTGCTATACCTGTTGGACGGTGAGTCCAATTTCGAATACACAGCGGCCATCGTCCGGTTCCTGGCCGACAGCGAACGCATCCCTGAGATGATCGTGGTTGCCATCAACAGTGGAGATCGTCGCACACACGACCTCACGCCGCCGTCGGAGGTAGAGATCGAAAAATCGCTTCTCGCCTGGGAATGGCGGGGCGGACGCCTTCCTTGCATTCATCGGCGACGAACTTGTCCCCTATGTTGAGCGAAACTATCGGACGCGGCCCTATAGGATTCTGGTCGGGCATTCCTTTGGGGAGCTGTTCGCAATCCACACAATGGTTACAAAACCGAAGCTCTTCGACGCATACATTGCCATTGATCCAACTGTTTCGTGGAATGACGGAGCGGAAATTGTTCGAGCGCAGCAGTTCTTCTCGGAGGCGAGGGACCTTCAATCAGACCTGTATATCACTGCCGCGAATACCTTTGGCACGGCGACGCCTGGTATTCAAGAACTGGTCGGAGCACTGGGTAAAAACGCAGCGCGGGGCTTTCGCTGGAAGTTCGAATGGATGAAGGACGAAAGCCACCTCTCCATTCCGTTGCCCAGTATTTATTCCGGGCTGAGTACGATATTTGACGGTTGGTACCTCGCCGATCCATTACTGCTGTTCGACGAGGGCGGCCTCGAAGCAATCCGCAGACACTTCCGGGAAGGTGCCACTCGATACGGGTACGAGCGAACGACCCCACCGTTCGCAATATCATTGGTGGTCGCTGCGCTTATCGAAAAGCGCCGCCTAGAAGAGGCGTCAACGGTCCTCCTGCACGATCCGGAAGGAAATCCGCCTCCGTGGAATCAGCTTGATGCGCTCGCCAGGGGGTATGCTGAGCGTGGCAATGTCGAGCAGGCAATCCGCTTCTGCAGGCTTTCTCTACAGGAGAACCCACACAATGCCTGGGTGAGACAGAAGCTCACGGAGATGGGCGCGAACCCCAGCGCTTTGCCGAAGCACGAACTGCACTAGATCGCTGTCCACAGCACCACGCAATGCGTGAGCATAGCTGAATGCGGGCCTCGCCGGCGGCTGCAGCGACGCGGCCCGAACTAGATTAGACTCATTTCCGTGAACGCCTCCAACTTGCGGGACTACGTCACTGACGCCATCAAATTCTGGGAACGTTGGCGGCTCGTCTACAACCTGGCGCTCACAGCCATCGTTATCATCCACTTCGCAGCCGGATATCCCGCGTCCAGGGCAATACTCTCTCTTGATTTCGGGTTGGGCCTTTTCCTGTTGGCGGTCGTAGCGAACATCGCCTACTGTGCAGCCTATATCGTGGATATCTTCGCCCAAGCCTCCGGCTTCCGTGAACTCTGGCAGCGATACCGCTGGCTCCTGTTCGCCATCGGAACCACTTTCGCCGCCATCATCACCCACTTCGTCGCAATGGGCATGTTCCATCCCGGTAAGGAATCCTGATATGAATTGAAACGCCTGGCGTCTAGCGTGCCATAGCGCGGCATAACGGCAATGTATAAAAAAGTGGGGGAAATGAGGTTCGTTGACCGGATCGTGAGTGCTATCGCGCCTTGATTGCCACAGTCAACTTAGAATCTGCCGATGCCACGGGGTACGGTGTGGTGTTGAAACCATGAAAAGGACAACCAAAGTTGCGGGTGTTTTGATTGCTGCGTTCCTGCTATGGGCTGCCACAACGCGGCATTCGCGGTCAGTTCTGATACACCTCCCGTTCAGAACGAACCCAGTGATGGGTCGTTACAACTACGCGGTGTTCAACCCGTTCCGCGACCGCTCTGCCGAGCGTGCTGCCGCAGCGTACATCGAAGCGATGCGACGAGGCGATTGCTTGGAGGCAGCCAAACACGGCAGAAACGTCGTACTTCCAAACCAAATGAGTTGCCAGCAAATGCAGGCGGACTATCACGATTACCGGGCTGCGTTCGTGCAGAGGCTACGGGACCGCGCTGATGGTGAAAACGAAACTATTCTCTACTACTCAAACAACGGTTACGAAGGCAATCAGGTCACTGTGCAGCGCTTCGGTGATTCATGGAGCGTGGCGGAGTTCGACAACTTCTGGTAAGACTCTGGTGGCGGCTCAGGCAGAAGTCGATCGTTGGCGACAAACCGCCACTTCACCAGCAACCGGGGACTGAGGTAAATGGGCGGGATACGCCAAGTAACCCTGAAGTGCTGGAGGCCGCCTACCAATGGGGTTAGGTTCGGCCATGAGCCGAGCCACGAACGCGATACTCACTCCCCATGTTGGCCGAAGAGATTCCGACCCTGAGATTGATTCCGTCAACAAGTTCTTGCGGGAAACAGATGGCGGCGGTGGCAAATTCGTAGGAGCAACAGAACACGCAGGTGGGTCAAAGCAGATGGAATGCCGCGTGTACCTATCGGCGTTTAACCACGCTGATACCGCGGTCACTACCTGTAGTCGATCAAGCACCGTGGCAAGACAAAGAACGGGTCCAGGTCTTCGTTAAAGAACAAGAGCAGGACGAGTTTCTGCTTCGCTGCGGTGGTGGCACACAGAAGCCATCCGTGCTAGTTGAACTCGCAAAAGACGAGTTAGGAATTGTCAACAAACCCCTAATAAAGTGAGCAATGGCATTCAGCTTGACGGCGGTTTTGACATGCGCATGGTTATCGATTCTTGGGCGATATCAAGAGCGACGCGCTTCGGGTGCTCTCGGTGCACCGAGTTGCGGTCACCGTTGCTGCGTCCCAAATAGGTTGGAGAATTTTGAGCATGTGCGGGGTGTCAATCTCCCCCACGGGAAGATCACCCATCGTGGGATAGGCATAGAGTTCCAGCGTTCTCGTCCACTGCCACGTGTGTTTCTCGTTTTTCCAAGCTACCCGCTGGTGGAAAACTCTTTTGTAGGCATTATTTTGAGCGGTTCGCCGGGGAGGGAACAAGTTTTGGGGATGGGATCGCCGCTTCCGCGCTCAAGTCGTACAAATATGCTCTTGCTCCGGGGCTCCTTTTCTCATCCTGCCGGGTTCCCACCCGGTCGAGCTGGCTAAGTACGATCTGCTCCTCGTCGTTCTGCTCCCTGACTAAGATGTGCGAGAAAAGAACCCATACCCGGCGCGGTTTCTGAAGGCTATCTAAATCAGCCTTATAGCAGGACGGGTCTTCCGCACAATTGGCTCCAACGTGTACGTTGATGGTCAGGTGGCGGAGATCCGCATAATACCTAAATTGATATTGCGCCTGGGAGTAGACGTACCATGCGTCGCCTGCTTGCTGATGGGCCAGGATATAGTCGATAGCCGGCTTGATGTCGTCAGGGCGACGGGGGGAGATCAGACTGTGGGTCACCAGCCAGACGGGTTGTGCCAAGAGCAATACGACCAGCCCAAAGCGGGCGGCTGCAGACCGCAATATCGTCCCGGCCAGCCAGACGGCTCCTTCCGCCACGCCCAGCAGTGCAATTGGTAC
>Ga0137418_10000365_pt1 | contig 39586 bp, 34 predicted proteins | sample CZODoug3_1_2_16f_FD_122242 | JGI IMG/M metagenome (GOLD analysis project Ga0137418, IMG submission 122242) | Vadose zone soil fungal communities from Angelo Coast Range Reserve, California, USA - CZODoug3_1_2_16fungal (Hybrid Assembly) | ecosystem: Environmental > Terrestrial > Soil > Vadose...
CTGAGCCGCGAGAAGCACATCGAGCCGGAAGTGGTGGTGTCGGCGATCGAAGACGCGATGGTGGTGGCGGCGCGGAAGTATTACAAGACGGAAGAGGATTTGCGGGCGAAGTTCAACCAGGAAACCGGCCAGGTGGATGTGTTCTCCGTGCACATGGTCGTCGAGGAAGTAACCGACCCGAAAAAAGAGGTCAGCCTGGCGGAGGCCAAGAAAAAGAATCCGGCTGCCGAAGTCGGGACGGAGATTCTGGCGGCGAAGCCTACGGACGTGCTGGGACGCATTGCGGCGCAGACGGCGAAGCAAGTGATTCTGCAGAAGGTGCGCGAGGCCGAGCGCGACACGATTTTCAACGAGTATCACACGCGCGTGGGCGAGCTGGTGACGGTGATCGTGAAGCGCGCCGAAGGCCCGGACTTGATCGTGGATATGGGGCGGACGGAAGCGCGGCTGCCGAAGCGCGAGCAATCGAAGCTAGAAACTTACAATATTGGCGAGCGGTTGCGCGTGGTGATCAAGATGGTGGATCGGGCAGCGAAAGGGCCGCAGGTGATCGTTTCGCGCGCGGACGCGAGCCTGGTGCAGCGATTGTTCGAAATGGAAGTACCGGAGATATACGACGGCACGGTGCAGATTCGTTTTGCGGCGCGGGAAGCGGGCGAGCGCACCAAGGTGGCGGTAGCGAGCCGCGACAAGGACGTGGATCCCGTGGGCGCGTGCGTGGGCATGAAGGGCATGCGGGTGCAATCGATCATTCGCGAGCTGCGCGGCGAAAAGATCGACATCATTCCGTACAGCGAAGAGACGGTGGCGTTCGCGCAAAAGGCGCTGAGCCCGGCGAAAGTCACGCGCGTGCAGATTATCGATCCGGAGACGAAAAAGCTGGAAGTGATTGTGGAGGATTCGCAGCTTTCGCTGGCCATCGGCAAGAAGGGGCAGAACGTCCGGCTGGCGAGCAAGCTGATCGGCTGGGACATCGATATCAAGAGCGAGGAAGAGAAGCGGCGCGAGATCGAAGAGCAGATGACGGCTCTGACCGCGCCGACTACGCCGCTGACCGCGCTGGCAGGCGTGGGGCCGAAGACCATCGAAAAGATCGAGGCGGCGGGAATCACGAACGTAGAGAAGCTCGCGGGGATGACGCCGGAGCAGCTGATGGAAATTCCGGGCATCGGCGAGAAGATGGTGGACAAAATCTATCAGGCGGTGAACCGCTTCTACGAGGGTGGCGAAGCGCCGGCGGGCGAAGCGGTCGAGAATACCGATGCGCTGGCAGAAGATGCCGCAGTTGAGGAAGGCGCGAGCGGAGAGGTAGAGACGGCGGAAGCGAGCGCCGCGGCTTCGGAAGCTGGTGTTGTCGAAGCGCCCGAGGCGGCTCCTGAAGGCGAGCAGGCTGCTGAGGAAGCGCCGGCGAAAAACGAAAATGAAGAAGAGGTTGAATCCGCGGAAGACAAGAATGCTGCGGAGCGGCCGGAAGAGGCAAAGTCTTAAGAAGCATGTCAGACGCAAATCAAGTTCGAATCAATGAGCTGGCGCGCGAGCTGGAGGTCAAGGCCAAGGCGATTATTGACCTGCTCGCGGGGTACGGCGTCACCGAAAAGAAAACGCACTCCAGCTCTATTCCCGCGGATGTCGCGGAGAAGGTGCGGAAACACATTCAAGGAGTAGCGGACGCGGAAGCGGCGCAAGAAGCCAAGGCCAAGGCGGATAAAGATGCCAAGGATGCGGCGGCAAAGACGGCGCGGATGCGCCCGGCTGCTGCACCGACGGCGACCGCTACTGCACCTATCGCACCCGCGGTGGCACCACCGAAGCCTGCAGCTCCCGCGGTGGCACCGGTAACGAGCGCGGCAGCTCCTGCCGCGCCGAAGCCTGCTGCGCCGAAGCCGCCCGCGCCGATTGCTGCGCCCACAACGACTACACCGGTGGTTGCGGCTCCTCCCGCCGCAACGGCTCCCGCTGCAACTCCGCCAGCGGCAACTACCCCTGCGCCTCCAAGCGCGGCGAAACCTGCGCCGAGTGCACCTGCCAGCGCTCCTGCTCCGACTCCGATTCGGCCTGCCGCGCCAGCGGCTCGACCTTCGGGTCCATCTTCGGCACCCTCATCTTCACCAAGTGGTTCTTCCGCGCAACGGCCGGCCGCAGGAACCCCTGCACCGCGTCCTGGGCAGGGCACACAGCCGTCGGCGGTACGTCCCGCAGCGGCAGCTCCGGGAACGGGTACACGGCCTACGCCTGCAGTACGTCCGCCCATGCCTACGGGCGGGAATCGCGGACCGTTACCAAGCGCGCCCTCAGGCCCGCGCCAGGGCGGACCGCGTCCGGGGCAGCCGATGCGTCCGATGCCTGGCCAAGGCGGGCGCCCGTATCCTTCGCGTCCGGGAGGATCAGGCGGTCCAGGTGGCGGACCTGTGGGTCAGCCAAGACCTTTTGAGCAGCGGCGCGGCGGGGTGACTAGTGGCACGCGTCCGGGACCGCGCACGCCGGGACGTCCCGGGATGTTGCCGCCATTGCCGCCGGACAAGGCGCCGCCAAAGGCTGAGCCGGGGAAACCGCTCTATACGCGGAAGCCGACACAGCGTCAGCGTCCGGTGCTGGACAAGCGAGAGATTGAGGGTGAGCGCAAGCTGCACCCTACGCGTCAGCGTCCCGGAGCCGGGCGATCCGTTGCGGCCGTAATTGCGCCGCCGGAGCCGCGTCCTCCGCGGGATGTGACCATTACGGAAGGAATCACAATCCGCGAGTTAGCGGAAAAGCTGGACGTGCGCGCGAAAGAACTGCTGAAAACGCTGCTGGATCGTGGCGTCTTTGCCAGCATCAACCAGGCGCTGGATGTGCCGACAGCAACGACATTGGCCGAAGCGTTCAGCGGCGTGGTGAGCGTGGTCTCCTTGGAAGAGGAGATGGTTCTGGAGGTTGCGAAGGAAGAGACCAAAGAGAGTCTGAAGCCGCGGCCACCAGTGGTCACGGTGATGGGACACGTCGACCACGGAAAGACCAGTTTGCTGGATGCCATTCGCAGCGAAGACGTGGCGGCAGGTGAGGCCGGCGGAATCACGCAGCACATCGGTGCGTATAAAGTGCAGGTGAATAATCGCAGCGTGGTGTTCATCGATACGCCGGGCCATGAAGCGTTCACGCGGATGCGTGCGCGCGGCGCGAAGGTCACGGACATTGTGGTGCTGGTTGTAGCCGCAGATGACGGCGTGATGCCGCAGACCAAAGAAGCGATCGATCACGCGAAAGCGGCAAACGTGTCGATCGTGGTCGCGATCAACAAGATCGATAAGCCGGAAGCGCAGCCCGAGCGCGTAAAGCGGCAGCTTGCGGATAACGGGTTGCTGCCAGCCGAATGGGGCGGCGACACGGAATTTGTGGAAGTATCGGCCAAGCAAAAAAAGGGAATCGATAAATTATTGGAAACGCTGCTGCTCGTGGCGGATCTGCGCGAGCTGAAGGCGAATCCGGACGCGCCAGCGACCGGAACGGTACTGGAATCGCGGGTCGACAAGGGTCGCGGGCCAGTTGCCACCATCTTGGTACAAAACGGGACTTTGAACCCGAGTGACTTCTTCATTTGCGGCGCGGTGTTCGGCAAAGTGCGCGCAATGTTCGACGATCATGGTCGCACGGTGAAAGACGCGCCGCCGTCTACGCCTGTGGAAGTGCTGGGCTTGCAGGGTGTGCCGGAAGCGGGCGACAACTTCCAGGTTACGGACGAGGCGAAGGCGCGGCACATTGTCGAATACCGGCAAGGCAAGCAGCGCGACGCGGCGATGGCACGCACTTCCGGTGCGCGCATCACGCTCGATCAGTTGCATGAGCAATTGAAGTCCGGCGACGTGAAGGAATTGGGAATTGTGATCAAGGCCGACGTGCAGGGCTCCGTGGAAGTGCTCAGCGAAATGCTGCCGAAGCTTTCTACGGACCAGGTAAAGCTGAAGATTATCGGCTCCGGCGTTGGCGCGGTGACGGAAAACGACATACTGTTGGCGTCGGCATCCGGAGCGATCGTGATTGCGTTTGGCGTGCGTCCGGACCGCAAGGCCCTGGAGCTGGCGCAGCAAGAGCACGTGGACGTTCGCACGCACACCATCATCTACGAAGTTTCCGACGAGATTAAGAAGGCCATGGAAGGCCTGCTCGAGCCGGTGATTCAGGAGACCTACGTGGGGCGCGCGGAAGTGCGCAATACGTTCCGCGTAAAGGGCGCGGGCACGGTGGCGGGCTGCTACGTAGTGGATGGCGTGCTCAAGCGCGACGGACAAGTGCGCGTGGTACGTGACGGAGCGATCATCTACACTTCCAAGCTCAGCTCGCTCAAGCGCTTCAAGGATGACGCCAGCGAAGTGCGCACGGGCTTTGAGTGCGGTGCGGGCATTGCGAATTTCAACGACGTGAAGGTTGGCGATATACTGGAATGCTTCCAGGTGACGAAGTTGAGCGCCGCGGAAGCCGCAGCACAGAGCAGCGTGCCCGCGTCGCGTAGATAGACTGCACCCGTCCCGCGGAGCGCTCATGCCGGTTGGTCTACTTACCCTTGAGTTGCACATTCCGCATGCACATTCGCTAAAGGACAAGCGGCAGATCGTGCGCAGCTTGAAGGACCGGCTGCGGCGGCATTTCAATGTTGCCGTGGCGGAAATGGAATATCAGGACGTGTGGCAGCGGTCGATCATCGGCGTAGTGACGTTGTCCACCGCGGAACAGCACGTGGAGGAATCCCTGCAACTAGTGCTTCAGGAAGCGGACCGCTTGCTCGGTCCGGTCCTGATCAATCACGTCGTGGAAATGATTTAGAAGGCTTGCGATGAGTCCGACGAATCACCGTCATGAACGCGTGGGCGAGGAGATTGCCCACGAAATCAATGCCATGCTGGCCGGCGAGCTGAAGGATCCGCGGCTCGAGGGCATGGTGGTGGTCAGCGAAGTGCGTGTCCAACCGGACATGAAGCATGCGCGAGTTTTTGTCAGCATGCGAGGAACCGGCAAAGAGCAGACGGACGCGATTAAAGCGCTGGAGCACGCGTCGGGTTATATTCGCAGCGAACTCATTGAACGGCTGCAATTGCGGCGCTTGCCGGAACTGCACTTCACCCTGGACCTTTCGCAGGAGCACGTGGAACGGATCGAGCAACTGCTGAAGGATATGAAGAAGGACAAGCCTTCCTCTATTCCCTAGTTCAATCCACCTTCTGATGCCAAAACAGCCCCAACCTGCGCCCTTCGACGGCGCACTGGTAATCGATAAGCCAAAGGGAAAGACATCGCATGACGTAGTGGATGCGGTGCGGCACCTCGCCGGCTTTCGGCAGATCGGGCACCTTGGAACGCTCGACCCGCTGGCCACCGGTGTCTTGGTGCTGCTGCTGGGGCGCGCGACGCGACTCGTGCAGTTCTACTCCGGCCGCCGGAAGCGATATACGGCGGGATTTCGCTTCGGCTTTGCGACCGATACCTACGACTCTGATGGCGAAGCGCAGGGAGCTGACGCCGCGCCGGCGCTGGATGCTGCTGTGCTGGAGAGATTGGCCGGCGAACGCGTCGGACGCTTTCAGCAGACGCCGCCAGCTTTCTCAGCGAAAAAAGTGAAAGGCCGCCCAGCGTACGAGCTGGCACGCAAGAAACAACCGGTCGAACTAAAGTCGGTGGACGTCGAGTTGTTCGAATTCAAGTTGAAAGAAGTTGAGGGCAGCATCGCTCGTTTCGTGATCGAGTGCTCTTCGGGCACGTATATACGTTCGCTGGCGCACGAAATGGGGCAGAAACTTGGATGCGGCGCGCACCTTGCGGAAATTGAGCGCACCGCCGTCGGCGAATTCTCCCTGGAGCAAGCGGTGAAGCTGGGAGAACTGGCCGAAGGTGCGAGAGCCGGCAAGTTCGCGGATTATGTCATCCGGCTTGAGAATCTGCTGCCGAACTTTCCGAAAGTGAATGTGCTGCCGATTGTCGAACGTCGCGTGCGGCATGGGACGAAGTTCAATGTGACGCTGGCACAGGTGCAGCCCGGACGCGTCGAGGCAGTGCCTGGAGCGACGACGGAACTCGACGGCGGGGAACCGCGACCACCGCGGCTGCGCGTATTCAGCCAGCAAAACAGCCTTATCGCCATTGCGGAAGCTGTCGTGCCCCGGACGTATCAACCCATCGTAGTTTTTGAGCCGCTGCCTTAGAAAATCAAGGTTGCGGTTGCGGCTGCGGTTGCTCTGGAATTTGCTGCGGAATGCCTCGCGGTGCCGCCCGGCCCGTCGTGGGCTCGCCGCGCCCGGCATAGATGCTGCGGGCGTTGCGGATCGGGTCACGAAGCCTGCGCGGCGTGATGAGAATCATAAATTCCGTATTCTTCAGCGAATTGTTCCTGCTGCCAAAAGCGTAGCCGAGCCCGGGCAGGTTGGCGAAGCCGGGCAGGCCAACCAGCGAACGTGTTTCTTCATTGTCTAACAGTCCAGCGATCATTGTGGTTTCGTCGTCCTTGATGCGCACCGTTTGGGTCAGCGTGCGATTGGTTATGACCGGGATGCCGTTGACATTGGAGCCAGCTAGCGCGCGAATTTCGAACTCAAGCTGCAGCGTGACCTCGTGATTCGGATGCAGCGTCGGTGTGGCTTTCACCTTCACGCCGAGGTCCATATATTCCGAGCCCGGGTAAGGAATTTGGTTCGTGCTGGAGCCGGTGGCGAAAGATGACGAGTCCAGGATGACGGCGACCAAGCCTTGATTAGGCGTAGTCCCCAGCGCCGTCAGGGCCACGTCGGGCAGCGAGGTCGAGCTCAAAATGCTCGTGAGAATCGCACTGGGGCTAGCCGGCGTGGCAATCTCGAGGCGGTTCGAAAATGTGCCCGCCCCCAGCCCAACGTAGATTCCCAACGTTGACACGCCCTTGTTGGTAACCGCCAGGGAAGGAAAGTTGCCTCCAGTAAAGTTTGCAATCACGATGCCCGCGGGCGTCGTGGCAGTGGCCAGCGGTGATCCTGTCGCGGCGGTGAAGGTGGCATCCAGATTGGTGCTGCCCAGCAAGATGGAAACTGTGTTGTCCCCCTGATTGACGACAGCGAGATCGGGAACAGTGTCCGAATTCAAGTCGCCGACGGCAATGGCCACGGGCGACTGGCCCACCGCAATGGGGGAATTCGTGGCCTCGCTGAAAGTGATATTGGAATTAGCGTCGACGGAGGTCAGCAAGATGGCAACATTGTTGGTGGATTGATTGACCACTGCCAGGTCAACCTCGGGCAGGTTGGTGGTTGCGTTGGTGGCGCCGCGGAAATTGCCAGTCACCATGGCCACCGGGCCCTTTTCAGAAATGGTCGAGGTGTTGGTCAGAGCGAAGGGCGAGTTCGGAAATTCTGTAAAGCCACCGCTGCCATTGCCTTTAAAGACGGTGATGGTGTTGTCCGCCTGATTGGTCACGGCGAAGTCAGCATTGCCGTCGCCATTGAAATCCGCCACCACAATGGAGCTGGGACTCTTGCCTACAGGAAAGGGCGAGCCCGTAGCTTCGCGAAAGGTACCGTCACCATTTCCAAGCAGGACTGTTACGTTGTCGGAAGTGGAATTGGCAATCACCAGGTCGGCGGCTTGTGTCGTCACCCCGGTAGTCGTAGTGACGGTGTTACCGAACAAGCCGGTTGCAATGGCCGAGGGCGCGGTCTCCGTTTTCTGCAAGGCGATCGGCGAACCCGTGGCCGCCACGAAGTTTCCATTATCTTGATTCAACAAAATGCTGATGGTGCTGTCGCCCTGATTGGCCACGGCGAGGTCCGGGAGATTATCGAAATTGAAATCAATCGAGGCCAGCGCAACGGGATTGTTGCCCACGGCGAACGTGGTTTCAGGAAAAGTCGTGGGTGTTGGCACGCCAAGAGCCGAGGGAGTGGTGGCGGATGGATTTGCAGCAGTGCCCAGGCTTGCCGACAACAGAGAGAGTGTGACGGGGAAGTGGTCGCCCACAAAAAAAGTCGCGGGCTTGCCGTCTTGCGCGCGCAGCAAGACCTGCCGGCCGCTTTGTACGAGGTTGAGCGCGTCGGAGAAATTGGCGGCGACGCCGGGCAACGTCAGCAGAAAAGTGGTGTAGCCGCCACCAACCAGCGTGAAGCCCGGAATGCTGGAGAGTCCCTTTGCGCTGAAAAGCTGCCCCAGAATCGTGAGCGCGTTATTAAGGTCCGTCGCGCTCTGCAAAGTATGTATGTCGCTGGGACTGATCAAGAACGCTTGCGCCGAAGAAGGCGGCGTAATGCCAAGCTGCTGCGCTTTGTTGCGATCGACCTCAAGCAGTTCGATGTCGAGCATGAGCTCGCCCCGCGCACGATCGACTTGGTGGATCAACTCGGACGCCAGCGCCAGCCGTTCTGGCGAGTCGCGCATGGTGATGGTGTGGCTGCTGGTGTCCAGATCTACGCGCGATGTACCCGTGATCTCGCGCAGCATGCGCAGCAGTTCCGTCATTTCCTCGGGTGTCGCCGAGGAGGGAAGCAGAAACGTTTGCTCCGCCTGCAGACCGAACCGACGGCGTTTTTCCAGCGTGTCCGGGGCGACAAATATCTGCGTTGCGCTCACCGGCGTCCAAAAAGATCCCGTCGTCGAACCAAGCACAGACACGGCCGTGTTGAAATCCACGTCGTCCAGGTGCATACGCAGTTGCCGCGAAACCAAGTCGGGGTCGAAGAGAACTTTCACGCCAAAGGCTTGTGCAACTTGCTCGTAGGCGCTGCGCGTGTCACCGCGAAAGTCGAAGCTGTGTCTTCCCGGTTGCGGTTTTAGCCGCGGCATCCCCGAAATTTGGTTGCCGGGCTGTGGCGGTTCCTCGTCTCGCATCGATTCCATTTGCGCGTAGCGCTCCGCAACGATCTTGTTGGAAGGGTCGATGCGCATGGCTACGGTGAGTTCTTCCTTTGCTTGTGGGAGCTTGCCGGCCAAAGCGAGCTGTTCGGCCTTGTCCACGTGGTCACGGATGAGCCTGGAGCGCAATGCCGCGCCACGAGTGGCAAACGCCAGATTCTGCGGTGCCAGGCGTGCCGCTTCGTCGTAGGCCAGCAGCGCTTCGTCATTGCGCCCGTCGGCCTCAGCCTTCTGTCCGCGCTCGACAAGCTTCTCCGCGCGTTTCGGATCGGGACGCACGATGGCGTTGGGAGCCGTAGAAGAGAGCTGCGGCTGCTGCGCGAGAGCTGAGGCGCAGAGCAGCGCGGACAACACAAGCGACACGGCTTGGCGAAGGAACACTAAGTTCATGAATGACTGGCTCGAGGCACCATCATTCTACGCGAGGAAGTGCGCGCGGAGTGCGGCTTGACGCTGGCCGGGGGTGGCGCGTAAACTCGTATTCGTAGTTGCAACTCATTTTCAACTGGAGTTTTATTGCTCGCTGCCTTTCTCATTGCCCTCCGTGAAGGTGTGGAAGCTGCCCTTGTTGTCGGCATCATCCTCGTTTATTTGTCGCGCACCGGCCGCGCGCATCTCGCGCGGTTTGCCTGGTACGGCGTCGCCACTGCCACGGCGCTGAGCCTTGCTGTTGCTATGGCTTTGCAACGCTGGCAGATCAGCGAAGACGGTTTTGAAGGCCTAATGCTTCTCGTCGCCGCCTTCTTTGTGATTACGATGATCGTTTGGATGAACCGCGTTGCGCGGCATCTGAAAAAAGATATTGAGCAAAAAGTGGAATCTTATGCGGTGCGCGCGGGAGGTGCCGCAGGCTGGGGAATATTTCTTTTTGTTTTTTTGATGGTGGTGCGCGAGGGCGCGGAGCTGGCGCTGATCTTGCGCGCTGTGGAAATGTCCACCGAAGGCTTGCAGACGTGGATTGGCACGATTCTGGGCATCGCCGCTGCGGTCGCGGTCGGCCTTTTCTTCTTCAAGGGCACGTTGCGCGTGCCGCTGCATCGGTTTTTCTCTGTGACTAGCGCGATTTTGATGCTCGTTGCGTTTCAGCTCGGTTTGACCGGATTGCACGAGCTCAGCGAGGCCGGTTGGCTGCCATCGAGCAAGCAGGAAATGTCGCTGATCGGTCCCATCGTGCGCAACGAGCTGTTTTTCTTCGTCTTTGTGTTTGGCGCCGCAGCGCTCTTGATTTTCCGGGAGTGGCAGGCCGCTACGCACGCCAAGTCGGCGAAAGAAGCCATGGGCGATGCCGAACGCAGGCTCGTGGAATCGCAGAATCGCAGGGCGCAGCGCTGGATGATGGCGGGGTCGGTCGGGTGCCTGACAGTCATACTGGTGCTCACGGCGGACTTTATCTACACACGCGCGAATTCGGCGCCGCCGGCTTCGCGGCCGATTGCCGCGATTGGCAACGAAGTGCGCGTTCCGTTGAGCGAGGTTCAGGATTCGAACATGCATTTGTTCACCGTGAATGTCGCGGGTCAATCGCTTCGCTTCATGGTCATCAAGAAGCCGAATGGATATGGCACGGCGCTGGATGCTTGCCGGATTTGCGGCGCGGAGGGCTACCGGCAGGATGGGCAGAACGTGGTCTGCCGGCACTGCGGCTCGGCCATTTATGTGCCGTCGATTGGCGAAGCAGGAGGCTGCAATCCCGTTGGCGTGCCGTCGCATATAGCCGGCGGCGATCTCGTGATGGATGTGAGTGCGCTGACGCAGGCGGAAAAAGAGGTCCCCCAGTAGCACAGACACTCTTGTTTACCCTGCGCCGCGAAGGGTCTGTGCCTGAGTGGGCGACGAACATGCCCTATACACGTCGAACGGTCACGATTTATGCCGTTCTTTCTCCCGAATATTGACATTCCATGTTCCTAAGACTAGTTGCCGATTCCTTCAGCCGCCGACCGCGCCACAAGCTCCTCACCGGGGCTGCTCTTGCGTTGGGAATGGCCGTTGCGACTGCGGCAATTAGCGTCTCGCTGGACGTTGGTGATCGCTTGGCGCGCGAGTTTCGCAGCTTGGGCGCGAATCTCGTCGTCACACCGAGAGCGGATTCACTGCCGTTAGAAATTGGCGGCGTCGATTATCGGCCAGTGAACGCTGGCGCATACCTGCCGGAATCCGACCTCGGCAAACTGAAAACAATTTTCTGGCGCAACAACATCATTGCCTTCGCCCCGATGCTCGAAATTCAGGCGCATGTCTTGCCAATGGACGGGAACTGGTCGGACACATCGCTGATTGGAACGTGGGCGGAACACCAAATAAGTCTTCCTGATGGCGGAACATTTAGCACGGGCGTTGCAAAGTCCAATCCGTGGTGGCGAATCGACGGACGATGGTTTCTGGAGAATAGCAAGGAGTGTATCGTCGGAATCGAATTTGCAAAGAAAAACGGCATTAAGGTTGGCGACTGGCTTTCGATAACTGCTGGTGCCGTCACTAAGATTCCCAGCCCGGAAAAGGTCGTCGGCATATTGTCGTCTGGCGGCCCAGAAGATAACGCTGTCATCGTTCCTCTCGGAAGGGCTCAGATCCTCGCGGATAAAACCAGCCAATACCGAAGACTATACGTCAGCGCGCTCACAAAACCAGAAGACGACTTTGGGCGGCGCGATCCGAAGACACTCGCCCCTGCCGATTACGATCGCTGGTACTGCACGCCGTATATTTCGTCCATCGCGCTGCAAATCAGTCAGGTTTTGCCAGGCGCGGACGTGCGCGTGATTCGCCGCGTGGCCGATGGCGAGGGCGCCATTCTCACGCGGGTCCGCACCTTGCTCTGGCTGGTGACATTTGCTTCGCTGCTAGCCGCCGCGCTCGCGGTTGGCGCGTCCTCTGCCGCTTCCGTGATCGAACGTCGAACGGAGATTGGCTTAATGAAGGCGCTCGGCGCAGGGTCAGGTACAGTCGGCTTTTTGCTGGTGGCAGAGCAGCTTTTGCTGGCGCTGCTCGGGGGCGGCCTCGGTTATTCGCTGGGCATTCTGCTCGCTCGCCTTGTGGGCCAGAAAATCTTTGGTGTTGCGCCGGAATTCTCGTTTCTTGTGCTCAGCGTGATTATCGGACTTGCAGCAGTCGTTACCCTTCTTGGCAGCGCGATACCGCTGCGCCGCGCTTCGCGCTACGAACCCGCACCCATTCTGCGAGGCGAATGATGCCAGACCGCAAAATGTTCTGGCGCATCATCCGCCGCATCTTCGCCTCCAATCGCGCTCGCTTGTTCGTCATTTTGCTGGCCCTTGGAGCTGGCGCAGCGGTGACTGCCGCGCTCCTGAATCTTCAAGTCGACGCCAAGCGCCGCCTCACCACCGAATTCCGCGCCTTTGGTCCCAACGTCTTACTTGTCCCGAAAAATTCCCCTTCCGCGGACTCCAGCACTCTCCCAGAATCCGCCGCCCGCTCCGTGCCAGCTCATCTGCCAGCGGGTGATGTCCGCGTTTCATCCGCCCTCTATTTGATTGCCGATGTTTCCGTCCCATCCTCAGGTAAAGCAACGTCCGCCGTGATTGGTGGCTTGAATCCGTTTGCATTCTTGACGGCTTTCCCACGCTCTCCCGTTTACACCGGACCGAATCACTCCGCCAACAACGTATGCGTGCTCGGAGCCCGAGTTGCACGCCAACTCAACGCGCAGCAGGACGCCGAACTAATCTTATCCGTCAGTGGGCGCCGCGGATCGTGCCGCGTCGCCAGCTTTAGGGAGACCGGTGGCCCCGAAGACGACCGCGTCGAAATCAGCTTGCCTGCGGCGCAAAGCTTGGCCGGCCTTCCCAATCGCATCAGCGCCATCGAACTTCGTGTTCCGGGAACTCCCGGCGCAATCCAGGCCTACGTCGCGGACCTGCAGCGCCTAATTCCTCAGGCTGACGTCCGCCCCATTCGTCAATTCACCGAGGGTGAGGCAAAAATTTACGATCGCATTAGCGGCATTCTTTCCGCGACCGTCGCGCTTGTGCTTGTGCTTACCTCCCTCTGCGTGATGGCCGCGATGACCAACGTCGCGATGGAGCGCCGCAACGACGTCGGCTTGATGAAGGCCATCGGCGGAGCCACTCGCCGCGTGCTACGCCTATTTTTGGCGGAGGCCGCCCTTCTCGGCTTGACCGGCGGCGTTCTCGGCGCAGCGATTGGCATTTTGCTTTCGATGTGGCTGGGCAAAGCCGTGTTCGGCATTGCAGCGCGTCCGCGGCTGATTGTGTATCCTGTAACTGTGGCATTGACCATCATCGTGGCGATTGCGGGCGCGTATCCTCTGCGGCGACTCGCCAATATTCGTCCAGCTTCTGTATTTCGGGGTGAAGCGTGAGCTCCGCCCAGGTTGCCATCGAATCGCTCACTAAGAAATATGGTTCGCTGTGCGCCGTCGATGGGCTGAGTTTCAGCATCGCATCTGGCGAGTGGGTTGCGCTGATGGGCCCCTCCGGTTCCGGCAAGACCACGCTCATCAATATTCTTGGCGGCTTGGATACGCTGACTTCCGGGTGCGTCATTGTCGATGGAGTTGATCTCGCGAAGCTCAGCGAAGGCGAACTCGTTCGGTATCGTGCCGAAAAGGTTGGCTTCGTGTTCCAGCAATTCCATCTCGTGCCCTACCTGACGGCGCTCGAAAACGTAATGCTCGCGCAGTACTTTCACAGCGCAACCGACGAACAGCAGGCCAGCGCAGCCCTGCAACGCGTCGGGCTCGGCGACCGCCTGACGCATCTCCCCGCGCAACTCTCCGGCGGCGAACAGCAACGCGTGGCCATCGCTCGCGCGCTCATCAATGAGCCCAAGCTGATTCTCGCCGACGAGCCCACGGGCAACCTCGACGAGGTCAACGAAGCTATCGTGCTGCAGATTTTTCGCGAGCTGCACAACGCCGGCCACACCATCCTGATGGTGACGCACGATCCCGACATCGCCCGCCAGGCCGACCGCCGTATCGAACTCGCGCACGGCCGCTTGCATTTCGATACTCTGCAGCACGGTCCCGGGCATCCGCTCGCTTGCCCGCTCGTCAACACCGCCGACTGCTGCAGCAATGTCTCTACCGACGACGAGATTCGCTTCGATCATCTCCTCGAGCAAATTTGGATTTGCGGCCAGGAAGGCAAGCCGGCCCTGGTCGAGGTTCTTCGCGCCACGGGGCCAGCCGGCAATCTCCCCGTGCTGCCCGATGAGCCCGCCTCGCGCGCGCTCCGCCGTATGTCCGAATTGGAGCTAGTCGAATTGAGAAATGGCGAAGTGCAGTTGACGCCGGGCGGCAGCCACCGCGCGCGCAATGTGGTGCGGCGTCATCGGCTCGCCGAGCGCCTCTTCAAAGACACGTTTGCGATCGACGAATCCGAAGTGCATAACCAGGCCTGTAAATTCGAGCACATCATCAGCCCGGAGCTCGACCAGCGCATCTGCACCTTCCTCGGCCATCCAAAAACCTGCCCCCACGGCAATCCCATCCCCCCAGGCGATTGCTGCAACGGCAAACTCCCAAAATAGCGCACCCACGAATCGAGACCGGCTCCGAAAATTGTCATCCCGAGCGAAGCCGAGGGACCTGCTTTTTCTCTCATCACCGAAATCGACTAATTCGAGTGCAGCACAGCAGGGTTTCTCTTTCCACAACGTTCGCCTGTAAACTGTCAACGTAAAACGAACCCATGCCCATTCCCCTCGATCCGCGAAAAAGACCTGCAACGGTAAAGGTCCACGTAACCACCGGCGCCGGTGTCGATATCGTCTGGTCCGACGGCCACGCCAGCCATTACGATTTCCCCTATCTTCGCGACGAGTGCCCCTGCGCCACCTGCAATGACGAGCGAATTAGAAAAGCGGCCTTCGCCACCGCCGGTCCCGCTTCCGCCGCCGCGCTGCCCATGTTCAAGCCCAAGCCGCGCGCGCAATCCGCCACCACAGTCGGCAACTACGCCATCCAGATCACCTTTACCGATGGCCACGCCACCGGAATCTTCAGTTACGATCACCTCCGCAGCATCTGCCCCTGCGCCGATTGCGCCAGGGTTTTCCGAGGCACATGAATCTGCTGACGCGCCGGCTTTTCCTCGAAAAGATATCTGTGCTTGCCGCCGTCAATTTCATAGCGAGCGCAGCGTCGAGCGCGCTCGCGAACGACACCCCAGGACCTCACATTGCATTCCCCAGCGCGCCAAGCGACCGCATCGCCATCGCCTCCTACCCCTTTCGCGCTTACATCGAGAGCCCGGGCAATCGCGATCGCAATCCGAGTTTGCACGGGATGGACCTCCTCCAGTTTCCAGCGGAGGTTGTAAAAAAGTTCGGCGTTCACAATATCGAGCCGTACAGCCGGCATTTTCCCTCGCTCGATTCCGCGTACCTGGCGCAATTCCGCGAAGCATTAGCCAAAGCAAACACGAAAGTTGTGAATATCGCGGTCTCTCTGCAGGAAAGCTTTTACGACGCGGAGCCGGCAACTCGGGCTAACGCGATCGCGTCCGCGAAAAAATGGGTGGACGTCGCCGTCGGCATCGGCTCGCCGAGCATTCGCGCCCACATTCACACTGCGGCCAACTCACGGCCAAACCTGCAACGAACAGTCGACGCTCTTCGCGAAGTGGTGAAATATTCCGCCGGCAAAAATGTGATCGTAACTTTGGAGAACGACGACCTGGTAAGCGAGGACGCCTTCTTCCTGGTGAACGTAATCGAGAGCGTCAATCATCCGTATCTCCGCGCCTTGCCCGATTTCGCAAATTCCATGCTCACCGGCGACGCCGACTTCAACTGCCGGGCCCTCAAAACCATGTTTCAGCACGCCTACAACATCTGCCACGTGAAAGACGGCGAAGCCGACGATCACGGCAAGCAGTTCAATATCGACCTGCTGAAATCCTTTCAGATCCTCAAGTCCAGCGGCTACCGAGGCTACTGCTCTATGGAATTCGACGCCCCCGGCGACCCCTACGCCGCCACCACAAAACTAGTCGAGCAAACCATCCGCTATCTCTGAGCGAATCCGCTTCGGCCTGCAAGAAATCGCGAGCCAAAAGTCCTTGACATCGGATTACTATCTGTTATACTTGTCTTGGGTATTCCCATCTAGATAAGCTAGGTAGAACGTAACTCCTTTAGAATTCGCATTTGTGGACGAACTCCGTGTTTTGCCCGGTTTTAGCCGAAATCGTCGCAGCGTAAGTCCTTTATATTCCGCATTTAGGTGACGGTGCCTCGGTAAGTCCTTTAGAATACGCATTTACGCGAAACCGGGGGGTGGGGGGCAGCCCTGCTAAGCTTGACCTCGCTCGGAGAACGTCTCACTCGCCGGATCCCAATACTGTTTTTTGCCGGACCAGTAAGACTCCGCAGCCATCATGTTCGCAACGGAATGGGCTAGTCCGTCCTGCACGGTGCAATGCGGCTGCTGCCGTGAGCGCATGCATTCAAACCAGTTAGCCATGTGCTCCAACGTGCGGTCGTCAATTCCCATGGGTGGCACTCCAGTCTGGCCCGGCAGTAGAACGTAGTTCGATGTGCGCTGCTTGTCGATGTCCGGATCGTCTTCGTGCGTTCCTTTTTCCTCAACCAACTGGTATCGCGGGCTGCCCTCGCCGCCAATATTCTCCAGCGTGGCCTTCTTGCCCATGTAGCGCGTGAAGCTCGGCGAGTCGTTGCCAAAGCTGGTCGAATAGCTGACCAGAAATCCTTTCGGATATTCGAGCAACGCCTGAAACGTGTCGGCATTTTCTCGCCCATCACGCCAGGCGAAAATGCCGCCGTGCGCCGTCACCGAGCGCGGAAAGCTGTCGTTCATGAACCAATGCACCATGTCGATCGCGTGGCTCATCCACTGATCAGGAATGCCGCTCGAGAATTCCTTGTACAAGCGGAATTCGCAATATACTTTCGGATCAAACGGGCGGTAGGGCTTAGTCAGCAGCCATTTGCGCCAATCCGTATCTTCCTCGCGGATCAACTTCGTTTCGTCACGTCCGCGCCATCGCGGTCCGTGGTAATTCCAAACCACTTCCACCTTGCTGACCTCGCCCAAGACTCCGGTCTGCACGAGGTCATGCGCTGCTCTGGGATAAGGTTCGCTGCGATGTTGCGTGCCTACTTGCACAATGCGGTTATGTTGGCTGACAGCGTCTCTCGCCGCCTTCGCTTCGCTTAGAACATTGCCCATGGGCTTTTCGACATAGGCATCTTTGCCGGCTTCCACCGCCATTTTCAGAATTGGCGAGTGCGCGTGCTCCGGCGTGGAGATAATCACCGCGTCTATATCTTTCAGCGCGAGAACATCCTCGAGATACTGGAATGCGCGCGGCGGCCGCCCGTAGTATTTCGCATTCGTCGCCACTGCTTTCTCGCGATTGTGTCGCCACAAATCGCAGACCGCGCTCATCTCCACGTTGTGCGTCGGGCTAACTTTCGAGACGATCCAATCGAGGTCTTCACCGCGGCTTCCATTTCCGATGTGACATAGGGAAATTCGATCGTTCGCGCCGGCGATGCGGTCATAGGAAAGAGCCGTGCTCGCGAGGGCCGCCCCTCCAACGGTCAACGCCGCGGACTTGCCCAAAAATGTTCTTCGGTCAATCGTTCCGTCTGGGTCGCTCATACTTCTCCTCCAAGATCGCTGTGCTATTCTTCCGCGCATGATTTTACGTGGAAAACGAAAAGCTTTACTACAAATAGCATCGCTCTTGATTTGGGTGATCTGCCTCGCAGACTCGCTCAAGGCCAAAGTGGTTCGCGTCGAGGTTACCTCGCGCACCGACGTGCTGAACGGCCAAACTTTTGGCGGCACCGGGGCCTATGAACGCATTCTTGGGCGAATTTATTTTTCGGTCCCGGTCGCCAACGCTCACAATCGCCGCGTCGTCGATCTCGACAAGGCCGTGAATCTCAAAGACGGCGAAGTGGAGTTTTCGGCGGACTTTATCGCGGTGCGTCCGAAGGACCCGGCCAAGGGCAACGGCTCGCTGCTGCTGGAGGTGCCGAATCGCGGGCGCTCGCGCATCATCGGCCTCGTTGACGGCGGTAGCTGGGATCTATCTGGTGACGCGGGAGACGCGTGGCTGCTGCGCAACGGCTACACGATTGTCAGTCTCGGCTGGCAATGGGATGCCGCGGGAGAAAACGCCCTGCGCTTTTACGCGCCTATAGCCAAAGAAAGCGGAAAAACCATTACCGGCCTGCTGCGCGGCGATCTGATGCCCTCGAAAGTGATGGACGAAATTCCGCTGGGGCACCTCATCATCGGCGATATCGGCGGGACGGAGTATCCGGTTTCCGCCCCAGACGACAAGCGCAACGTGCTCACCGTCCGCGGATCACGCAATCCCAAGCGTACGGTGATTCGCCGCGCCGACTGGCAATTCGCGCACACGGTAGACGGCAAGCTGACACCGAGCGATCGGCACATTCATCTGAACGGGGGCTTCCAGCCTGGGAAAATTTACGAATACGTTTACGTCGTCGCCGATCCCGTAGTTGCCGGCCTCAGCTTCGCAGCCGTGCGCGATTTTGCCTCCTATGCGAAGCACGGCAGTGACGCCATCGCTCCGGCCGCGCGCGTCTATGGCGAAGGCATTTCGCAGAATGGCCGCTTTCTTCGCGATTTTCTCTATCAAGGTTTCAATGCGGACGAGGAAGGAAGAATCGCGCTCGATGGAGTTCTCGCGCACGTGGCGGGAGCGGGCCGCGGCAGCTTCAATTATCGCTTCGCACAGCCTTCGCGAGACGCGCAACCCACTTCATCCGTTTTCTTTCCCACGGATGTTTTTCCGTTCACGGATCAGCCCGAAACCGATCCTGTAACGCAAGAAAAAGGAGCGCTGCTCGACCGTGCGGCTACGGACAAGGTGCTGCCGAAAATTTTCCTGTCCAACACGTCATACGAATACTGGGGACGCGCAGCGGCACTGATTCATGTCACTGCGGATGGCAAGCGCGATGCGGCAATTTCTCCTGAAGTGCGAATTTACCATTTCACGGGACTCCAGCATTTCTCCGGTCCCTTTCCACCCGCAAAGGGCAAAGGAGATCTCTTCGGTCAGCAGCCGCAATCGCCGCTCCCGGTGAAATATTTCTGGCGCGCGATGATCTCCAACGTGGACGCCTGGGTTCGCAGCAGCACGCCTCCGCCCGAAAGCAGCTATCCGAAAATCGCCGACGGAACCCTGGTGCCCTTGCGAGATTACGCCTTCCCTTCCATACCAGACGTAAACAAGCCGCGCGAAGCGAATGAAGCATGGCATCTGGACTTCGGCGCAAATTGGCGCGACGGCATCCTGACGCTGCAACCGCCAAAAGTCGGCCAGGTTTTTCCAGTGCTAGTGCCGCAAGTGGACGCCGACGGAAACGAACGGGATGGCGTGCGCCTGCCGGAGATAACCGTTCCGCTCGCGACCTATGCAAGCTGGAATTTGCGAGATCCCTCGATTGGCGCGCCAGACCAGCGCGTTTCCTTCGAGGCCTCGTACATTCCGTTTCCGAAGACCGCGGCCGAGCGCCAAAAGCTCGGTGACCCGCGCAAATCGATCGCCGAGCGCTACACGGGTCGCGAAGACTATCTCAGCCGTTACAGCCGCGCCCTCGACGAACTTGTGAAGCAGCGCTGGTTTTTGGAAGAGGACCGCGCAGCCCTGCTACGTCGCGCCGAACAGGAGTGGGACGAAGCAGTTAGGTGAAAGCCACCTTACATTGCAGCTAAAACAGCAATGGGGCGGCTAGACTTCGCGACGTAAAAATGCGAGCATTTTAATCTGCTAGGTCATAAGTTCACCCAGACATGAGCAGCAATCCTCCTAATCCCGCTGCCACGCGCGGCCGGGGCAACGGCGTTCCCCGCGTTATCGTAGCGACTACCGCTCTACTCACTTTCATTTCTTTTTGGCGTGCCGCCGCTATCGTCCTGAATGATTTGGCCTCCTCCGCCTACTACGCCGGCGGTGAAGCCGAAGGCTACATCGGCAAAACGGCGCCGTGGTTCATTTTGGCGATCATGCTGTTTTCCTACGCCGTGCGCGCGGTGTACGTCGAGAGCTGCAGCATGTTCGTGCGCGGCGGCGTGTACCGCGCGGTCAAGCAGTCTCTTGGGGGCGGCCTGGCGAAATTCAGCGTCTCGGCGCTGATGTTCGATTACATCCTCACCGGACCGATCAGCGGAGTGGCGGCCGGTCAGTATTTAGGCGGCTTGCTCAGCGAACTCTCCCAGCACGCTCATTTGAGCGGGCCTTTTTCCGACTCGACGGTGGCGGGCATTGCCACGATTTTCGCCATCGTCATCACCGTCTATTTCTGGTGGGAAAACACCAAGGGCATTCCGGAATCGAGCGAAAAAGCGCTGCACATCATGAAGCTGGTCACCGTGATGGTGGTGCTGCTGATCGGCTGGTGCATTTATACCATCGTGTTGCGGCACTCGCAGCTGCCCCCGTTTCCGTACCCTCGAAATCTGCGCTTCAGCCCTAACGCATTGGGATGGCTCGCTCACACCGCGTTTCCTCAAATTGGCATGGTGGCCATCTTTATCGCGCTCGGGCATTCCGTCCTGGCCATGAGCGGCGAAGAATCGCTCGCGCAGGTGTATCGCGAAATTGAAAGCCCGAAGCTGCAAAACCTGAAAAAGGCAGGCCTGGTCATCTTCGTGTACAGCCTGGTGTTCACCTCGATGGTTTCCTTCTTCGCGGTGATGATCATTCCCGACGACACCCGGCAGCATTACCTCGAGAACCTGATCGGCGGCTTGGCCATGAGTCTCGAGGGACCGCTGATCGCCCGCCTGATTTTTCATGGATTTGTGGTCGTCGTGGGTACGCTGATTCTTGCGGGCGCGGTGAATACCGCGATTGTCGGCTCCAACGGCGTGCTGAATCGCGTCTCCGAAGATGGCGTGCTCAGCGAATGGTTCCGCCAGCCGCATCCGCGCTTTGGCACCAGCTACCGGATTATCAATATCGTCGTCGGCTTGCAGCTTCTCACCATCTTGATCAGCCGCGGCAATGTGACCTTCCTCGCGAATCTGTACGCCTTCGGAGTGATCTGGAGCTTCGCGATGAATGGCCTTGCGGTGCTCGTCTTGCGCTACACGCGTCCGGGCCAGCGTGAATTCCAGGTCCCGCTAAATTTCTACTTCCGCGGCGTGCAAATCCCCGTGGGACTTGGCCTCATCACGTTGACGCTATTCGCCATCGCGGTCACGAACCTTTTCACCAAGCCGATTGCGACAGTTGCCGGCGGCGTGTTTTCCGTGATCTTGTACATCGTGTTTACGATTTCCGAGCGTCGCGCCAGAAATCGCGGCGGTGCCCATGTGGAGATGGACCAGTTCAACCTTGAACTGGAAGGCGAATTGAGCCCTGAGGCTGTCGGCGCGCGACCCGGGAATATTCTGGTCCCCGTCAGCAACCACTTCAATCTGTATCACCTTGGAAATGTTCTGGACCGGATCAAGCCCGGACGCCGCGACGTGGTCGTCCTTCATGTGCGATTACTGCGACGCTCTGGATCGGGCGAGAACGAATTAGACGCCGATCAGCTCTTCGGCAGCATCGAGCAGCACTTGTTCTCGCAGGCGCTCTCGATGGCGGAGAAGCGCGGGAAATCGATTCGATTGGCGGTCGTCGCGGCCAACGACCTCTGGGATGGTATTTTGCGCGCCGCCACGGCGCTGCAGTCCAGCACGATTGTCATCGGCCGCTCCGCCAGGGAGAACACGGAAGAGCAGGCGCGGCAAATCGGCGAAGCATGGGAAAAGCTGCCCGATCCGAAACCGCAATTCAACCTCGAAATACATCTGCCCAACGGCGACAAGATTTATAAGGTGCTCGGTCCGCACGCGCCCAACCTCACGGCGAACGAAGTGAATCTCCTGCATCGACTATGGTTGCGGTTCAGCGAATCGCTCGCGCGTGAAGAGCTGCACCATCATGATGTGGTGCATTTCGCGTTGGAAGAAGTACAGAAGGAAATCGAAGAAGGCCACGAAGACGAAGTCGTCAATCGCTTGCGCAACCACCTGGTAAACAATCAAAGCAAGCGCAAAACCAAAGTCTAAAAGACAGTCGACGCAGGATACCGCTTCACGCGATTTGCGTGGTGCAGTGCGGACACTTCTTCGCTCGTATGGGAATTGTCATGGTGCATTGCGGGCATTCTTTGATTGTCGGTTCCGGGGCTGCCGGCTGCGGCTTCCTCGTCCAGCGGTTCACCTGATGCACGAGAAGAAACACGCAAAACGCCACAATCAAAAAGTCGATGATATTGTTGATGAAAATCCCATAGTTGATGGTCGCGGCGCCGGCCTTCTGCGCATCGGGCAGAGACTCGTAATGCTTTCCGTCCAGAGATACAAATAAATTAGAGAAATTGACATTCTTCAGAAGAAGACCAATGGGCGGCATGAGTATGTCTTGCACGAGGGAGGAGACGATTTTGCCGAATGCTGCCCCGATGATTACGCCGACCGCCAAGTCGATGACGTTGCCCCGCATGGCAAATTCTTTGAATTCCTTTAGCATGGGCTCTCCTGATTGGTGGCTAGTCGCAGCCTGCGCAGAATCCGTGTGTTGCGGGGGATTATATCCGACGAAGAGGCTAAATCCAGAAGGGAACGATTGTAGGGAACTAACGAGGTCGAAGGATTAGCACGGATCCGATCAGGCCCCGAACTACCAGCACGATGCCGGCGAAGGCCAGCAGTGGTCCGACCCACGAAAACGGAACGCGCGAGATCGCCAGCATCACCGCGCCTAGCAATGCCAGCGACAGACCGCGCGTCCACTGCTCCGTCCGCGACCACCACTTGACGGGCTTATACAGGGCACGCAGACCCCACAAGATGACCGCGATGCTCAGCGCCAGCCATCCGGGCTTTCGCCGGTCAAACAAGATGTGCCCGCTCAGCCCGAGCCAAACCACGAGCCCGCCGAGCAGCACAAAAATTATTTCAATGGTGATTCGCAGCACTTGCTGCGGCGTGAGCATTCTTCTCCTAGACCTCTATGTTTCGCCCACCTGCGCAACCTACGAATCCAGCGGTTACTGCACCCGCTCGATTTTCACCTTGTTCAAAGTGATCGGCGTGCGTGGACGATCGCTGGAATCGCGTGGAGCTTTGGAAATTTTGTCGGCCACGTCCTGGCCTTCCACTACCTCGCCGAAAATAGTGTGTTTATTGTCGAGCCAGGGAGTCGCCTCCACGGTGATAAAGAACTGACTGCCATTCGTTCCTGGGCCGGAGTTAGCCATGGAAAGCTTTCCAGCCTTGGAATGTTTCAGGGATGGATGAAACTCGTCCGGGAAAGTGTAGCCGGGTCCGCCACGTCCATCGCCGCGCGGGCAACCACCCTGAATCATAAAATCGGGAATCACGCGGTGAAAGGTCAACCCGTCGTAATAATTCTTCTTCTGTTTCTTCCCGGTCATTTCATCGGTGAACTCTTTCGTGCCCTCCGCCAGGCCTACGAAATTGGCTACCGTCTTGGGAGCTTCCTTCTCGAGCAGGCGAATGACGATGTTGCCCTGGGAAGTCTCGAATACAGCGTACGTTCCAGTGGGTCGAGTCATGCTTTCTCCTCAGCACAATCGTACACGAGCGGCCGCGAAGCATGCCAGTTCACACTCGAACGCTCGTCTTGCCATTTTCATTTCAAGGTGTATTGATTAATGGTAATATCCTATGATGATAACTATGCAGTATGTATACAGTTTCGTTCCTCGCCTTGCCGCGGAGGCAATCCCGGTCAAGCGTGGACTCGTTAGACGCTCGACCGAATTCGGAGGCCGGTTGTGAAGGGTTGCGCCAGTTTGCTCAAAAGCCTGACGCGTTTGGACCGTTGCTCAAGGATGTGCCTGGCGCGCTTCGATACGGATTCCGGTTGGACGCTGAGGTCTGGAGACACGGATGAATTGGCGCACACGGCGCGGGAAATCATTCGCGTCCAGTCGAATATGATGAAGTTGTCGCGAGAGCTGGCAGCAATGTCCAATCAAATCCGGGGATTATCGGCCCACAGGGAGCCTTGTCTGGTAATGCCGGCGCCAGTTGATGCCCGCAGGAATCACGGAAGGAATAACTCCAAGGCGAGTGCAACCGAGGCACGCGAGCGCTTCGCGTTTACGGCGGTTATCACGGGAACCGGTGCTAGGGTCGTGCGTGTCGTGGCGGATACATCAGGGTTCTGCCCTCAGGAGGAGTATGGGTGCTTTGAAACATGGACCGAGGCGCAGGACTTCGCCACCGTGCTCAATCAAAGGTGTGGGATTGAACCGATGGAGGCGCAATACATAGTCGTCAGCGCCCGCCTGGCTTTGAGGTCCAGCAAGCAAGCTTGCTAGAGCTGTGATTACCAGCCTTTTTGTTTGCGCAATTCCGTAACGTGCGCGGTATGGTGCCGGCCATGCCACGCATATAGAAACAGCATCCAATCGAGCGTGCGTATGCCGTGATCCGGATGGCGAAAGGTGCGCGCGAAATCTTCTTGGTTCAGCGAGCGAAGCAGGCGCGCCCAGCGCTCATGCAGCGAATCCAGCAGAGCCAGGGATACTTCCGGCGGCGCGTGTTTGGCATCCTCCAGCTCCGCCCAGCGCGCCTCTTCGTACGGCTTGATCGTCGGCTCCTGCTCCGTGAGCGCCAGACGAAAGCGAATATACGCGTTCATGTGGCTGTCCGGAACGTGATGCGCGACCTGCCGCACAGTCCAGCCGCCATCGCGGTACGGCGTGTTCAACTGCTCTTCCGTTAGTCCTTTTGTCGCGGCGCGCAATTTCGCGGGCGCCTCCGCGATGGCTTCAATTGCTTGCTGGCGCAGCGCGGGTGTAACGTCTTGCGGCTGCGTGTACTTCCCAATGGGATAACGCGGATCCATAGTTCGGTTTTCCTCTTCGATTCGGTGACGAGAAGTCTTGCTTGGCAAATCCAATCCGCAATATAAACGCGGTATTGTCCCGGGTCAATTGCGGGCGGGCAATGGCTCTTGACCAATTTGGCTGTCCTGCCAGCGGAACGATACAATACCGCTCTCGTTGTATCGGCCGGGCAGGGTAGCGAATCCAATATACCCAGGAGCATTTGAATGCATAACGTCGTCATTATCGGCAGCGGCTGCGCCGGGCTCACCGCGGCCATCTACGCCGCCCGCGCCAATCTGAAGCCGCTGGTCATCGATGGCCACGAACCCGGAGGCCAACTTACCCTGACGACCATGGTCGAGAATTTCCCGGGCTTCCCCGACGGCATTCTTGGTCCCGAGCTCATCGAAAATATGCGCAAGCAGGCGGAACGATTTGGCGCGGAGTTCAAGTCCGGCGCGGTGAGTGAAGTGGATCTAAGCCGCCGGCCGTTCAAGATTGTCTCCGGGAAGGAGACGTACGAAACCAAGACTCTGATTGTAGCCGCAGGTGCTTCGGCGCGGCTCCTGGGACTCCCTTCGGAACGGCAGCTGATGGGCCGCGGCGTTTCTACCTGCGCTACTTGCGACGGCTACTTTTTTCGAGGCAAACCGATTGCCGTCGTAGGCGGCGGCGATACAGCGATGGAAGAGGCGGTCTTTCTGACGCGGTACGCGAGCCGGGTCTATCTGGTTCATCGGCGTCCGGAGTTTCGCGCCTCCAAAATCATGATCGATCGCGCGCGTGCCAACGACAAAGTGGAGTTTGTCACTCCCGCCGTGGTGGACGAGATTCTTCCGCATCCCAGTGGGCACGTGGAAAAAGTGCGCCTGCGTAATCCGCAGACCAATACCACTACAGAACTCGAGCTTGAAGGCGTGTTCGTCGCTATCGGGCACGACCCCAACACGGCGGTCTTTCGCGGCAAGCTCGAAATGGATCCTAACGGTTATCTGATTTCCCTTAATGGCAGCAAGACGACGGTTCCGGGCGTTTTTATCGCGGGGGACGTGCAGGACCATCGCTACCGCCAGGCGGTCACTGCCGCCGGCTCCGGGTGCATGGCCGCGCTGGACGCCGAAAGATTCCTGGAAGAGCACAACGAAGAAGTGCTGTCCTAGTAGGCTGTCTTTCCAGCAGGCATAATTGAGCTTCATGCTTCGTTCGACCCTGCTGAAACTCTCGGTGAGTCCCGGCTTCGCTCACTGGGTTACCTCCAATCCAAGCACGCGCCGCATGGCTCGCCGCTTTGTCGCCGGTGAGACGTTGGATGAGGCCATCATTGCCGCGCGCGCCTGCAATAGTCAGGGGATGTACACCAGCCTTGATTATCTCGGCGAAAATGTCGCTACCGTGGCCGACGCGCAGCGTGCTCGCGACGCTTACCTGCAAATTTTCGATCGCATTGCCGAGGAACGGCTGCATGCCAACGTCTCGTGCAAACTCACGCAACTTGGGTTGGACTTAAGCGCCGAGTTCTGCGAAGGGCTGCTGCTGTCGATCGTCGAGCGCGCTGCCGCGTATGAAAATTTTCTTCGCGTGGATATGAAAGGTTCCGATTACACGCAGCGGACCATCGACACCGTCAAACACGTCCGCGCTCGCAATCCCGCCGTCGGCACGGTCATCCAGTCCTATCTGTATCGGAGCGAGAAAGACGTTCAGGAGCTGCTGGGCTACGGCTGCCGCATTCGCCTTTGCAAAGGCGCTTACAAGGAATCGGACGAGGTGGCGTTCGCGCGCAAGAAAGATGTGGATGGCAATTACGTTCGACTAATGCAGATGCTGCTGCCCAGCGGTTTTTATCACGCGATCGCCACGCACGATCCGCGCATGATTGCGCAGACCATTCGCTTCGCGGCGGCCAAGCAAATATCCAAGGACGATTTCGAGTTTCAGATGCTTTACGGCGTGCGCACCGATTTGCAGCGGCAGCTTGTGAAAGATGGCTACCGGCTGCGTATTTACATTCCGTATGGGCGCGATTGGTTTCCGTATTTTATGCGCAGGCTAGCCGAGCGCCCGGCGAATTTGGCATTCTTCGCTCGCAACTTTCTGCGCCCTTAGCCCGCAATCACAATGCGGTGCTACTGCTTGCGGCAAACTGTTACGCCGTCGCGCAGCGGAATCAACACCGGAAACAAGTCTTTCGAGGAATAAACGAGGCGGTTAAACTCCTGCACGCCGCGCGTGTGTTTATCGTCCGGCGCCGCGGGCCGCGCCACCTTTCCGGACCAAAGCGTGTTGTCGGTCACGAACAATCCGCCGCGCTTCAGCTTGGGCAATGCCACTCGCAATGCGTCGGGGTATTGATGCTTGTCGACGTCGTTGAAAATGAGATCAAACTTTCCCGGCGTTTTCTTCACCAAGTCCAGTGCGTTCCCCACCTGAACCTTGATGCGTTTGGCGACACCGGCCTTGCGGAAATACTCCTGCGCGCGCTTCGCGTTTTCGGGATCGCCATCGGTGTAGAAAACTTGCGCCTTCGGCCCTGCCGCGCGCGCCAGCCAAATGGTCGAGTAGCCGATCGCCGAGCCCATTTCGAAAATTCGCGTTGCTCCCGAAACGTGCACCAGTAATGTCAACAAGCGCGCCACCGCAGGTCCAATGATCGGCACGCGATTTTCGGCAGCGTACTTTTCGATGTCCTGTACAACAGCGTCGCGCTCCGGCAGCAAATCGTAAATGTACTTGTCTACGCCTTCCTGCGTGAAAGCGCTACGCAAGTTGTCGCTACGGATCATCGGCTCTCTCCGGGGAGGCTCTCTCCAGGTTCCAATGCATGAATCTCGAGTCCGGCGATATCTTTTGTTTGCTGTTTCAACTGTTCCGGTGTTCCCGTTAAGAATGGAAATGTCGCGTAATGCATGGGAATCACATGCTTCACACCGAGAAAGCGCGTCGCATGCGCCGCTTCGCGCGGTCCCATCGTGAAATGATCGCCGATCGGCAGCAACGCAACATCGGGCTTGTACAATTCGCCGATCAATTTCATGTCGCTGAAGAGCGAAGTGTCGCCCGCATGATACACCGTAAGCCCTCCGGGCATGCGAATCGCCAGACCGGCCGGCTCTCCGGCATAGATTATCTTTCCGCCGTCTTCGATTGAGTTGGAGTGAAACGCGTGGGTCATGGTCACTTCAAATTCGCCGACCTTCTGCGTTCCGCCTTTACTCATAGGCCTGGTCTGGTTCTCGAATCCCTTACTCCCGATCCACAAACACGTCTCGAAAATAGCCACGATCTGCGGCTTGTGCTGCTTCGCAAGCGCGAGTAAATCCCCGAGATGGTCGGAATGGGCGTGCGACAGAAAAATCACATCCAGCTTGGGTACCTTTTTCAGATTGTCGGGACACCTCGGGTTTGTCATCACCCAGGGATCGATCAACGCAACTTGTCCGGAAGCGGTAGTGAGTGAGAACGTGCTATGGCCGAAATAGGTTATGCGATTGCCCTTCATGTCGAGCATGTTGCACCTCGGAGAGACGAATGCGCTGGGACAGGTAAAAAACTTAGATGCGGATGTTAGCGGGAAGTTCGGCGGTGGTCAGCGCGAAGCGCTCGCGCTGCCAGCGAGCAGTTGGCGGATTGCGGCTTCGTACGTCTCTCGAGTGCCCGCGCCAAGCACACGGCCCACTTGATTCCCGTCCTTGTCATAGAGAAACGACACCGGGAGCGCGCCGTTCCACTGCGGCCAGACTACCTGGGTAAATCCGGCTTCGTCTCCATGCTTTTTGCGGTAATTCGGAAAAATCGGTTTGTATCGCGCGATAAACCGGCGCATCAAAATCAGGTCGCCGTCATCGTTGAAATTGACACCGACGACTTGCAATCCTTGCGGCCCATACTGCTTGGCCAGTTCGTTGAGCATGGGATATTCATCGCGGCAGGGCTCGCACCACGTCGCCCAGAACGTCATGAGCAGCGGTTTCCCACGATGCTGCTGGACCAATTTCTGATAACCCTGTGCATCGATGACTTTGGGGTCCGTCGGCGCTTTTGCCTGAGGTGCCCCGGCGGTTGAAAAAGCGGCAAGCAGCAGCGCGGCAACGGCAATCTGGGTTCGCATTAAGTTCCTTCCTTCACCATTCTATCTATAGACGCGCCAAGTTGAGAAACCTATTCCCCCCGCGTACAATCAACGTGTGCCGCTTGTTGCCCCCGATGGGGCCGTGGTATAAGAAAATTCTCGCTCGTCGCGCACTCCGTAAGTGGTGCCTGCGGGCCGCGCTCGAACAAAGGAGAATTGAATGGCTTACGTGATCGCCGAACCTTGCATCGGCACAAAAGATACGGCTTGCGTGGACGTGTGCCCGGTGGACTGCATCCACCCTCGCAAGGACGAGCCACAGTTTGAGAGCGAAAAGCAACTCTACATCAACCCGACGGAATGCATCGACTGTGGCGCCTGCGTGCCGGTTTGCCCCGTGACTGCGATCTTCGCGCTCGAAGATCTGCCGGAAAAATGGCAAAGCTATACGCCGGTTAACTCCGAGTGGTACGCCAAAAAGTAACTGCGACCTCCTAGCCCGTAGACCCGTATCGCGGCGGCGTTTCGCATCGTTCAACGTGCAGTAAGCATCCAACCGGGGTGCGTGATTAGCGCACTACCTCTCTGTCGAGGCATTGTAACTTTGAGCGGCAGAGTTATTCTGTTTCCCTGGAGATCGCCCCGTCCCCGTGCCGCCAAAGTTCCATCTGGTCCTTCTCATTCACGCGCATCAGCCTTGCGGCAACTTCGGTCATGTTTTTGAGCAATCTTTCGAACGTTGCTACCTGCCATTTATCGAAACCCTTGAGAAGCATCCCAGTGTTCATGTTGGCCTGCATTACTCCGGTCCGCTGCTGACCTGGATTGAAGAGAACCGCCCCGCGTATTTCCAGCGTCTGAAGACTCTAGTGAAAAACGGGCAAGTGGAAATGGTCGGCGGCGGATTCTACGAGCCCATTCTCATTTCCATCCCGGCCGCCGACCAGCGCGTGCAACTGATCCGGCTTGCCGATTATCTCGAGCACCATTTTGGCGAGCGCCCGACCGGCGCCTGGCTCGCGGAACGCGTTTGGGAGCCGCAACTCGCTTCCGTGCTCGCCGAAGCCAATATCAGCTACACCGTGCTCGACGACATTCATTTTCTGTCGGCCGGCTTTGAACCGGAGGAACTGTTTGCCGATTACATCGCGGAAGATCACGGTCAAACCATTCGGCTAATACCCGGCCAAAAGATCCTTCGCTATTTGATTCCGTTCGGCACCATCGAGCAGGTCATCAACTATCTGAAGGAAACTGCAGCGGCGCACCCGGACCAAATGGCCGCCATGGGCGACGATATGGAAAAGTTCGGGGTCTGGCCCGGTACATTTGACCATTGCTACAAAGACGAGTGGCTCGAAAAATTCTTTGTGGCTCTCGAAGAAAACTCTTCATGGTTGCACGCTTCCACTCCCAGCGAATACTTTGCGACGCACACCCCGGCGGGACGCGCTGATCTGCCGACTGCGTCTTATACGGAAATGATGGAATGGGCGCTGCCCACACGCGTGCGCCAGCGTTACAACCAGGTGCTGAAGGAATTTGGGTCGCGTAATGAAGTACTCGCGTTTCTACGCGGCGGCTCGTGGCGCGGCTTCTTCCGCAAATACCCCGAATCGAATCTGCTGCACAAGAAAATGCTGCACGTTGCCAATCGCATCGACACCTCGCCTGCGCGGCGCAGCGTCTCGAAAGCGGGTGAGGAGCTCAAGAAGGCTCGCGATCTTCTCCTGCGCGCGCAGTGCAATGACGCCTACTGGCACGGAGTTTTTGGCGGTCTCTATGCGCCCCACCTGCGCACCGAGCTTTGGCGCAGCCTCATTCGCGCGGAGCTGATTGCCGACCAGCAAACACCCGGCGGCCTGGCGCCGCGAGTCGAGACGATCGACTATGATGGCGACGGGACTTCCGAGCTGCTTTTCACGTCCACGGAATATCAGGCTCTGGTGAAGCCCTCGGATGGTGGCACATTAGCCGCTTTGGATTTCCGTCCGACCGGTTCGACTTTGATCAACTCCATCGCGCGGCGGCCGGAGGCCTATCATGCGCGCCTGCGTGAAATCGCGAAGAATCCGTCAGGTGCGGTCACTTCCATTCACGAACAAACACGCGTGAAGGAGCCTGGCCTCGAACGTTATCTCCGATACGATCGCTGGCCGCGCCACACATTTCGCCTGTTCCTGTTCGACCCATCGCGGACTCATGCTGATTACGAAAATATTCAGCTGCAAGAGGATCCGGGTTTTGCCGGTGGCGCATTTAGCATCGAACGCACTACGGAACGCGAAGCCGGGCTGGTTCGAGAGGCTCCGCTAGCCTGGCATGGGCAGGAGGATTCCGGCCCTCGCCTTTCCGTCTCGAAATTGTTTTCGTTTGGTCCCGCGCCTCGCGGCTGCGAAGTCGCGTGTGAAGTGAAAATCGGCTTGCCTGCGGCGCTCGATCGCAACCTCGCGGTTGGAATTGAGTCCGTGCTGAATTTCCTCGCGCCGACCGAGCCGGATCGTTTCTTCCAAACTCCTTCCGGCCCGCAGAATCTGCGCTTCAGCGGCTGCATTCCAGGCCCCACGCTTCGCGTGGAAGATGGCTGGCAGCGCATTCGCGTAGCGCTCCACGCTCCGGGCGCCGAGCAGTTCTGGATTTCACCGATTGAAACCGTCTCCGAATCGGAAGAAGGCTTCGAGCGGGTCTATCAGGGCTCGCAAATTCTAGCCGTCTGGCGCCCCTCTCTCTCCACCACGAAGCCCTGGGCGGCCCATCTATTCTGGCGCATCGAATCCTTCTGAAGCCGCTGGACCGCCGCGTCTCCTGCTAACGCGCAATCAGCAAGTTCTGCGCGAAGGGCCACTCTTCATCGATCCACTGACCGTCGCATCGGAATCCCGTGCGCTCGGCCATGCGCACGACTTCCTCAGGCTGGTACTTGTGCGAGCTTTCCGTCCAGATGGTCTCGCCCTCATTCAGCATTAGCCGCAAGTTGGCTACCGGGATTCTTACGCTCTGACGGCGCATCGAGCGCAGATGCATTTCAATCCGGCGCTCCTCGTAATTCCAGTGCGCCTCGTGGCGGAACGAGGCTAAATCAAAATCCGCCCCCAGTTCTCGATTGATGCGTGCCAGCACATTCAGATTGAACGCCGCGGTCACGCCTGCCGGATCGTCGTATGCCAAAAGCTGCGTTGGTACGTCCTTTTCCAAGTCGGTGCCAAGCAGCAAAGCGTCGCCCGGTTGCAGGATTTCCTGAACCTCGCGCAAAAATTCTTCGCCGGCGGCGCGGTCGAAATTACCAATCGTGCTGCCCAAAAAGAGGACGAGCAGGTGATCGCCTTCATCGCGCCCCTGGGCGACGGCGCGCAGTCCCTCTAAATAGGGCTGCTCGTAACCCACCATGCTGACCATGTCGATCTGGCCCAACTCTTTCTCGCAAGCGGCCAGCGCGGCGGGCGAGATTTCAATTGGGAAATAGTAGGTTCGTTGACGGCGTGAGAGCGCTTCCAAAATCCAGCGCGTCTTTTTTCCGCTCCCACTGCCAAGTTCCGCAACGTGAATCGGCGATGGCAGCCGGTCCACAATTTCTTGCGCATGCGTTTGCAGCAGGCGCGCGTCCGCTCGCGTCAACCCATACTCCGGCAAAAGGCAAATCGCCTCGAACAACGCCGAACCCACCTCGTCGTACAAATATTTCGACGGCAGCTCGCGTTGCCCCGGCTTCAACAAGCCTTCACGCACCGCCGCGGCAAATTCGGACACATGTCGGGCGGGAAGTGTTTGGTAAGTCAGCATGGAATGGCTCCCAAGGGCTTGGGCTTTACTGTTTCTGGATTAGTCCTCGACGCAACGGAAGGTTGCGTACACATACGGGTAATGCGGCTGGAACCAGTTACGGAACGATCGCCGCAGCATACAAGCTGCCGTGCGCGGCGAACCGCCCTTCATAACATAGTGCTTGCCATCGAAGAAATTCGCTGAGTATCCGGGATAAAACGGCATCGCCCCAAATCCGGGGAACGGCTTGAATTCCGTGCGCGTCCACTCCCATCCGTTGCCGAGCAGATCATGGACGCCATGCGCGCTCGCTCCCCGAGGATACGATCCCACTGGGCTCGGATCCCAATGCGCAAAATCAAAATTCCCATACCGCCCGTCCGGTGCGTCGTCGCCCCAGGGATAATTTCGCTCCACCTCAGAATCGGATGTCCCATACGCCGCGCGATGAAATTGCTCTTCGGTCGGCAGCTTGCGCCCGAGCCATTTGGCGTACGCCGTGGCTTCCGCGTGACTCACGTAGACCGGCCAATCCAGCGGAAGTTGAACGTCCCCGAACATCGTGCGATACACCCACAAATTTCCCGCGCGCCGCCAGAAGACCGGATGCGTCACGCCTTCTTTTTCTTTCCACTCCCACGATTCTTTATCCCACAGCGACGGCTCGGAATATCCGCCGGCTTGCACAAACGACATGAAGTCGCGGTTCTTCACGTTGTAGTTGTCGATCGCGAAATCCGCGACGCGCACCTCATGCGCCTCAAGCTCGTTGTCCCAGCCGAATTCGTCGCCGCTCACGCGCCGAAGTCCCAGTGTTGCGCGCCCGGCTGGAATGTCCACCAGGTGCGACTTCGCCCGCGGCGTCTTCCACACCGCTTCGTGCGCCGCAGGAATTTTCCTCTCCGCCGGAAGCTGGTGCAGCATGTACGCGAGCGTCTCCGCGTGCATCAAGCGATGCTCCACCGCGACTTCCAGCATCGTCGCCAGTTGCGGATGTCCATCCGAGGGACGCCGCAGCGCGTGCGAAATCGCCTGATCCAGTTCGCTCTTCAGTCTCTGCGTATACCGGTCGACTTCTTCGCGCTTCGGCCAATCCGACGGCTTATCCGTAGGCAAGCCACCGTCAACGGGATCGATCCCAAACGCAAAAAGACGATCGAATGCGGGGTGAAACGATTGCAGCCCGAACGCACGCTGCGCCAGCAAATTCCAATCGAACGCTTCCACGTGTCCAATGTAAAAAATAATGCGATGCCGCTCGGCAATCGGGCGGTCGTATAGCGCGTCCTCCCGCACGATGCGGAATACATCGTCGGTTCGTTTGCGCGCATTTATAAGGCGAGTGTGAAGATCGTGCCGAATGCGGACAGCGCTAGCCGAGGCTCCCATGACGTTTGCTCCTCCCATTGGATGCGGCTTCCGCTGCTGCGATGCATAAAAGATTCGTCAAGATTCGACTGCAAAATTCGACCTGCAAAATCTCGACGACCAGGAGGCTGAGTGAACTATATTATGTTCGCTCCCGGGTACGCCGAGTGTCAATCCAAATGAACCCGAAAACCGTTCCAGAGAAAGCCGACCCTACCATTCAGTTCCAAAATGTGACATACAGCATTAACAGTACCGTCCATCACAAAATTGTTAGCGAAATAAGCCTTGCTGTTACGGCTGGCCAGACTCTCCTGCTCCTCGGCCGCAGCGGCAGCGGCAAAACCACGCTCTTGCGACTAATCAATCGCTTGCTCGTTCCCAGTGGCGGAGAAGTCATCGTTCACGGGCGCCCCACCACCGATTGGGATCCCATCCGCCTGCGTCGCGGAATCGGCTATGTGATTCAAGACGCGGGGCTTTTCCCGCACTTTACGGTTGCCGAAAACATCGCCCTCGTGCCTACCCTCGAAAAATGGGATGTGGCCCGGACCACCGCCCGCGTGAATGACCTCCTGATGCTTGTAGGGCTCGACCCTGGGGAATTCGCCGGCCGGAAGCCGCACGAACTTTCCGGCGGCCAGCGCCAGCGCGTTGGCGTTGCTCGGGCGCTCGCAGTCGACCCGCCGATCCTTCTCATGGACGAGCCATTCGGCGCGCTCGATCCTGTGACCCGCGCGGAGCTTCAGCGCGAATTCAGCGCTCTCGCTTGCCGGTTAGGCAAGACGATTGTGTTCGTCACCCACGATCTTCGCGAAGCTCTGCTCCTCGCTTCGCGGATAATCCTGTTGGAAGGCGGACGCATCGTCGCCGATGCCACTCCGCAAGAATTTCCTCGTATCGATCATCCAGAAGTGCGAGCCTTCACCGCGTCTCTTGCCCCGCTCAACGGTGCGCAGGCATGAACGCCTGGCGATTCTTCCTCGAGCATCGCGCCGAAATCCTGGGAGCGACCGCGAATCATCTGGCCCTGGTCGTAATCAGCATGGCGTTTGCGATTGCCATTGCCGTGCCCCTCGGCATGGTCATCGTTCATCGCAGGACGCTACGCAATCTCGCGCTCGGCCTCGCCAGTATTTTCCAGACCATCCCCAGCCTCGCCCTTTTCGGCTTCCTGATTCCCATTCCATTTATCGGCGGCATCGGACGCCGCACCGCGATCGTCGCGCTCGTTCTCTATGCGCTCCTTCCCATACTTCGCAACACGTATGTCGGACTGACGGGGATTGACCCTGCCGTGCTCGAAGCCGCGGAAGCTATGGGCATGACTGAAAGGCAAATCCTCTGGCGCGTTCGCCTCCCGCTCGCTCGCGCCGTGATTCTTGCCGGTATTCGTACCGCGACAATCATCACCATCGGCGTGGCCACGATTGCCGCGGCCATCGGCGCAGGCGGGCTCGGCACGTTCATTTTCCGCGGCGTTGCGATGGTCAGCGACGCCGTGATTCTGGCCGGCGCGATTCCTGCCGCACTCCTGGCCATAGCCGCGGACCTGCTACTCGGCTGGCTGGAGCGCCGCCTCAAAACCGTGTAGCGCCGCTCCGCTCAAACTCGTCTCTTTCAGTCTGTAGCCGTCCGCGCTCCGCTCTCGATGAACTCTGTGTTAAATTCCCGCATGCGCCGCCCACCGTTCTCTTCGTTGCCTCCGCGTCTCGGCGTTATCTCTCTTTTGATTTTTTCGTGCTTTTTATCGGCGTGCCGCAAAGATAGCGATCCTCACCTGACCATCGGCTCAAAATTCTTCACTGAGCAAATCATCCTTGCAGAGCTTCTTGCGCAGCATATCGAAGCCCGCACCGGCGTGCATGTCGAGCGCAAATCCAATCTTGGCGGCACGCTTCTCTGCCAAAAAGCTCTCCTCTCCGGCGACCTCGACCTGTACGTTGAATACACCGGAACCGCGCTCACCGCCGTCCTCAACGAATCCCCCGGCCGCGACCCGCGCGAAGTCTATAACCGCGTGAAACAAGGGTACGCGCAGCGTTTCAACCTCGAAGTCACCGAGCCGCTCGGCTTTGAGAACACGTTCGCCATGGTCGTTCGCGGCCAGGATGCTCAACAGTTACAACTGCGCAACACGAGTGACATCGTCCCGTACGCTCCCAAGATGCGCGCCGGTTTCGGCTACGAATTTCTCGAGCGCCCCGACGGCTTTAAAGGCTGGAGCCAGCTCTACGGCTTGCACTTTGCCGCGTCGCCCAGTGTGATGGACCTTGGCCTCATCTACCGTGCGCTCGTCGACAAGAAAGTCGACATTGTTGCAGGCAATTCTACGGATGGCCTGATCGACGCCCTCCATCTCGTTCCGCTCGTCGATGACAAGCACTACTTCCCGCCTTACGACGCCGTCCCCATAGTCCGTCGTGACGCGCTCGACAAGTTCCCGCAGTTGCGTTCCGCGCTCGCCGATCTCGCCAATAAAATCTCCGCTGAGGAAATGCGCCACCTCAACTCCGAAGTCGATGCGGATCAGCGCGACCCAGCCGTGGTGGTACGGGCGTTCCGCGCCTCCAAGTCCTTATGATTTCGTGAAATACCCGATTTGCTGGCCTCCGCTGCAACGCGGGATACCGCTCCGTACGTCTGAGACTACAGGGAACCTCGTAAAGTCTGCGGCCCATCTAAATGCTAAGTTAATTCCGAGAGGTGTACATGAAGACTGTCATCGCTTCCCTTGCTCTACTTCTCGCATTCGCAGGGCCGGTTTTTACGCAGGAAAGAGGCGGCCAGGCATCGCGTGGGGAACAGCAACACGGCGGCTCTCGCGATGTCGGCGGTGGCCACGTTCCCGCGCATGGCCCGCCCCCCGCGCGAAGCGCTCCGTCTCACTCGGAGAATCGCGCACCGGAAAATCGTTCAGCTGAAAATCGCGCTCCCGAAGGCCGTCCGCCTGATGCGCGCCCCCAGGAAGGCCGCCCCCAAGAAGGCCACCCTCAACAAGATCATCGTTCTTTCCGCGATCGCCCCGAACATCCCGAAGCCCCTCACGTTCATCACGATAACACGTGGGTCGGCCACGATTCCGGCCGCGGTGACGAACACTACCACGTGGATCATCCGTGGGAACACGGCCGCTTCCCTGGAGGCTTCGGCCGTGGCCACGAGTATCGTCTTGGCGGAGGAGACCGCGATCGCTTCTGGTTCAACAACTGGTTCTTCAGCGTAGCGCCGTACGATTACGATTACACCGCGGATTGGGAATGGAACAATGATCCTATCGTGATCTACGAAGATCCCGACCACCCGGGCTGGTATTTGGCCTACAACGCTAGAATCGGCACATACGCTCACGTGATGTATCTCGGCCCGCGATAGCACAGACACTCAGGTCGCAACACATGTGCATGCGTGCGGGCAGGCGCCGACCAATTTTTGTGACTGGGACGGAGACTTTCCGCGCCCCTCGCTCGTATTTGTGACCGGAGCGCTAGCTCAATTCACGTGGTCTTTCGAGGCCTATCTGCGATAGAGTCCGCGCAAAGAAGAACCGCATGGACTCTGCCGCGAAGGGTGCTGGCAAACAGGTTGGTCTGGCCGCGCTCAATCTGCTTTTCGTTCTTCTGATCCTGTTTGGCGCGCAATCGCTCCTGCGCGGCCACGTCAGTCAGACGGTAGGTCTCGCGATTCTTTCGCCGCCGGTATTTGGCGCCTATCTTGTTGGCTATCGCTACATCGAGGGCCGACGCCCGCCCGAAATTGCTGGCTTGATCTCGTTTAAGGAATTTTTCGGCGGCCTGGCGTTGGGAGTCACGTTGTTTTCTGCGGTGATTGTCGTTCTCTGGCTCCTTCGCGTTTATCATTTGCAAGCGCGAGGGACCACTGCCGGGCTCGGTGCCGGTGCTTTGGCCGCTCTCCTCGCGGCTACTGTTGAAGAAACCTTGATTCGCGGTTTCCTTTTTCGCATCGTACAAATGGTTGGCGGCATATGGATCGCTCTGATCATCTCCTCCGCGTTTTTCGGTGCCGCGCACGCCTTCAATCCCGGCGCTACGGTCACAAGTTCACTCGCTATTGCCCTCGAAGCGGGAGTGCTCCTCGCCGCCGCTTATGTGCTTACCGGGCGTTTGTGGTTTCCCATGGGCCTGCATGCCGGATGGAATTTTTCCGAGGGTTCCCTCTACGGGCTTTCCGTCTCCGGCTTCACGGCAAAGAACGCGCTCACGCAAGGCAGCCTGAGTGGCCCGGTTATTCTTATGGGCGGTGCTTTTGGTCCCGAAGCTTCCATTGTTGCGGTGATATTGTGCTTCGGCGTTGCGACGCATCTGCTGTGGCGCGCGGCTAAGCGGGGCCGCATTCAACCGTCACTATGGTTTCCTCGCAATGCTGCAGTGCAGCGGAACACCGCTCCCATTACCCAAGCTGGGATCAATCAGCAGTGAGCTGCTCGGCTCCGCTATATGTTAGTATGGTAGTATGGCTACACGGAAAATGACCTTTACGATTCCAGAAGACCTTGCCTTGCAATTCGTCCGCCGAATCCCGGCTCGCGAGCGTTCTAGATATCTTGCTGACGCGCTTAGCGAGAAACTGACTGCGCGTGAGCGGGTCTTGATTGAAGCTTGCAAAACCGCGAATAGCAATCCGGAGGTTCGAGCCATTGAAAAAGAGTTCGATGCAATCACCGACGAGGCCGCCGAGCCCTGGACCCGTCCCTCGCCGAGGCGAAATATGGTGGGTAAGGCTCGATCCCGCTCTGGGCGCAGAAATTCGTAAGACGCGTCCTTGTCTCGTCGTAACGACGAATATTGCTAATCAGTATCGCCGAACAGTAGTTGTGATTCCAATTTCCAGCTCTCCTGCAAGCAGTCCGCCACTCCTAGTGCCGTTGACATGCCAAGGCCGTGCTGCTATTGCCGTTATTGACCAGATCCGTGCAGTTGCCAAAGAACGTTTTCTAAATAAAATTGAGAATATCACCGTACTGCAACTGCGGTCCGTCGAAGACGCCCTCCGCAACATTTTGGAGTTATGATTAGCTCAGTGCGGCTTTGCCGTTGAATCGGGCTGAGGCGCCCAGCTCTTCCTCGATGCGCAGCAACTGGTTGTATTTCGCGATGCGATCCGTGCGCGACGCCGACCCCGTCTTGATCTGTCCCGCGGACGTCGCCACCGCCAAGTCCGCGATGAACGTGTCTTCCGTCTCGCCCGAGCGATGCGAAATAATCGAGTTGTGTCCGGCCTTGCGCGCCAGCTCAATCGCGTCGATCGTCTCTGTCACCGTGCCGATCTGATTCAGCTTGATCAGGATCGCGTTCGCGATGCCTTCGTTAATTCCGCGCGACAGCCGCTGGGTGTTGGTCACGAACAAATCGTCGCCCACAAGTTGAATCTTCGACGACTTGCTTCCCACGCTCTGCGTCAATTGCTTCCATCCTGCCCAGTCGTCCTCCGCCATGCCATCCTCAATCGACACGATCGGATATTTCTCCGTCCAGGCGGTCCAATACGCCGCCATTTCCGTGGATGAGTGCGCGGACTTGTCCGATTTCTTGAAGACGTATTTGCCGCTGCTCTTGTCATAGAATTCGCTTGATGCGGGGTCGAGCGCGATGCTCACTTGCTCGCCGGGTTTGTAGCCTGCCGCTCCGATCGCTTCCAGCACAATCTGAATCGCTTCCTCGTTCGATTTGCAATTGGGAGCAA
>Ga0137418_10000366_pt1 | contig 39544 bp, 34 predicted proteins | sample CZODoug3_1_2_16f_FD_122242 | JGI IMG/M metagenome (GOLD analysis project Ga0137418, IMG submission 122242) | Vadose zone soil fungal communities from Angelo Coast Range Reserve, California, USA - CZODoug3_1_2_16fungal (Hybrid Assembly) | ecosystem: Environmental > Terrestrial > Soil > Vadose...
CCGCGTACATTCCGACCAACGTAATTTCCATTCCGGATGGACAGATTTATTTGGAAGCGGACCTGTTTAACGCCGGCATTCGCCCAGCGATCAACGTGGGCATTTCAGTAAGCCGCGTGGGCGGCAACGCGCAGATCAAGGCCATGCGGCAGGTAGCGGGCTCGTTGCGCCTGGACATGGCGCAGTATCGCGATTTGGCGGCGTTCGCGCAGTTTGGCTCGGACCAGCTCGACAAAGCCACGCAGGCGCAGTTGGCGCGTGGGCAACGTTTGACTGAAGTCTTGAAGCAGGATCAGTATTCGCCGCTGTCCGTGGAAAAGCAGGTGCTGATTCTGTATGTAGCGACGAGCGGGTCGCTCGACGGCGTGCCAGTGAGCGAAGCACGGCGCTTTGAGCGCGAGCTGCTGGAATTCGTGGAAGCAAATCATGGGTCACTTTTGAAAACGATCAAGGAAAAGAAAGCTCTGGACGACAGCATCCGGTCCGAGATCAAGAAAGCGGTGGATGCGTTCAAGGAGCGGTTCACGGCTGAGGTTGCGGTGGCGGCGAGGTAGAGCGTTCATTTCAATAACAAGGGTTTTTAGCAGGGGCGTATAGCGAACAGCAATGGCTACACTTCTCGATTTCCGGCGGCGCATCCGCTCGGTGAAAAACAGCCAGCAGATCACGCGCGCCATGAAATTCGTTGCCGCGGCGAGATTGCGGCGGGCGCAGGAATCGGCGCTGGCGGCACGTCCGTACGCGCAGGAATTGGCGCGAGTGCTGCGCTCGACGATGGCGCGCATTCAGGACCCGCAGCATCCGCTGCTCGAACGCCGCGAAGAGAAGAATATTCTGGCCATCGTGCTTACCGGAGAGCGCGGACTGGCAGGCGCGTTCAACGCGAACATCCTGCGCAAGGCGAATGAATTTTTCCGCGCGAATCGGGATAAGAAAGTTGTGACGGTTCCGGTGGGGAAGAAAGGCCGGGACTCGCTGAAAAAGGCAGGGTTCACGTTTGCGGGAGAATGGGTGAACGTCCTTTCGCGCGTGGAGTTCAAGACGGCGCGGGAAATCGCTAAGCTGGCGACGGAGCTGTACATTGAGCAGAAGGTGGATTCGGTTTACATCATCTTCAGCGAATTCAAGACGGTGATGTCCGTAAATCTCACAGTAGAAAAGCTGCTGCCGGTGGAAGCAATACGCGAAGAATGCGCCAGCACAGAAAAAGGGTCCGCGAAGGCCGCCGAAACTCAGGTCGACTACATCTACGAACAACCCGAAGCGGAATTGTTGAACAAGCTGCTTCCGCGGTACATCGAGACGCAGATTTTGCGGGCAATGCTGGAATCTTCCGCGTCGGAATACGCCGCGCGCATGACGGCCATGGAATCGGCGACGAAGAATGCCGGCGAGGTGATCGAGGCCCTGACCATGCACATGAACAAGGTGCGGCAAGCGGCGATTACGAAGGAAATCATCGAGATTGTGAGCGGCGCTGCTTACGGATCACAGTGACTTGTGACTGGTGACTAGTGACGAATCACGCGCCGCGAGTCACAGAACGGAATTGAAGGAGCAACATGGCAGAGAACAACGTGGGACGGGTGGTGCAGGTCATTGGGCCGGTGCTGGACATCCAGTTTGAGGCAGGACATCTGCCGGCGATTTACAACGCAGTGCGCGTCACGAGCGAAGGATTCAACATCCCGACACCACTGGACGTGACCGTCGAGGTGGAGCAGCACCTGGGCGAAGGACGCGTTCGCGCGGTGGCCATGGAGCCGACTGAAGGCATGGTGCGCGGGATGAAGGCGGTGGACAGCGGCCGCCCGATCGAAGTGCCGGTGGGACGGCCAACACTGGGGCGCGTGATGAACGTGCTGGGCAAGCCGGTGGACCAGCTTGGTCCCGTGGTCAGCGACAAGCATTATCCGATTCACCGGCCAGCGCCGCCACTGGACCAACAATCCACCTCGCTCGAAATGTTCGAGACGGGAATCAAGGTGGTCGACCTGATCGAGCCGTACCTCAAGGGCGGGAAGATCGGGCTCTTCGGTGGCGCGGGCGTCGGTAAAACCGTGCTCATCATGGAGCTGATTCACAACGTGGCCATGAAGCACGGCGGCGTTTCCGTATTCGCCGGCGTGGGAGAGCGCACGCGCGAAGGCAACGATTTGTGGCTGGAAATGTCGGAAGGCGGCGTGATCGTTCCAGGCAATTCAGAGAAATCGCGCGCGGCGCTGATTTACGGGCAGATGACGGAGCCACCCGGCTCGCGCCTGCGCGTCGGCCTGACCGGCCTGACGGTGGCGGAATATTTCCGCGATGAAGAGCATCTGGACGTGCTGCTCTTTATCGACAACATTTTCCGATTTGTGCAGGCGGGTGCGGAAGTTTCCGCGCTGCTGGGACGCATGCCGTCCGCGGTGGGTTACCAGCCGAACCTCAATACGGAAATTGGTGAATTGCAGGAGCGGATTACTTCGACGAAGTCGGGCTCGATCACGTCGGTGCAGGCGATTTACGTGCCCGCGGACGACTACACCGACCCGGCGCCTGCCGCCACCTTCGCGCACCTGGATGCGACGACGAACCTGAGCCGGCAAATCGTGGAACGCGGTATTTATCCCGCGGTAGATCCTCTGGCCAGCTACTCGCGCATTCTCGATCCGCGCATCGTCGGGGCCGAGCACTACGCCGTGGCTCGCGGCGTAAAATCGATCCTGCAGCGCTACAAGGATCTGCAGGACATTATTGCCATTCTGGGCATCGAAGAATTGTCGGACGAAGACAAACAGACCGTGGCGCGAGCGCGAAAAATCGAGAAGTTCCTGTCGCAGCCGATGTTCGTCGCCGCGCAATTCACGGGCCTGGAAGGCAAGTACGTGAAGATTGAGGATACCGTGCGGAGCTTTAAGGAGATCGTGGAAGGCAAGTACGACGACGTGCCGGAACAGGCCTTCTACATGGTTGGCACGATTGACGAGGCGCTGGAAAAGGCGGAAAAGATGAAGGTGGGCGCCTAAGCAGAGCAATGCTTCCTGAGTCCATTGAACTCGTAATCGTTACGCCGGAGCGGCAATTGCTGCGCGAGGCGGTTGCGGAAGTCACGCTGCCGGGCGCGGGCGGCTGCCTGGGTATTCTGCCCGGACATGCGCCATTGATCACCGAGTTGGGCATTGGTGAGCTGACGTATCGGAAGAAGAATGCGAGCGAGCCTGTCCACATGGCGATCATCAGCGGGTTCGCGGAGGTTTTGGGCGATCGCGTCACAGTACTTGCGGAGACGGCCGAGCGGCCGGAAGAAATCGATGTGACCCGGGCGGAGGAAGCGAAGAAACGCGCGGAGCAGCGGCTGGCTTCGGCATCGAGTGATCCGAACCTAGATTGGGGACGCGCGGCGATCGCGCTGCAGCGATCCCTGATTCGCATCCAAGTGGCGCGCAAGCGGCGAGGCGCCCCGGTTTCGAGCGAGTGAGGGCGATGGAACCGGTCACGATGTACACCACACATTGGTGCCCTGACTGCCGCCGCGCGAAATACTTTTTGAACCAGCGGGGAGTGGCGTACCGCGAAATCAACATCGAAGAAGATCCATCCGCGGAAGCGATTGTGCTGCGGGCGAATCACGGCAGGCGCAAGGTTCCTACCTTGAAAGTGGGGGATCGCTACTTCGCGTGCAGCCCGTTTAATGCGGTGAAGCTGGCCTCGGAATTGAACGTGCCGCTGAATCCGTAGCCCTTGAGTCGGCAATTAGTTCAGCGGCAGGCCGCGCGTCCATACATTACTCACCTGAAGATTTTCGTCCAGCAGCACGATATCCGCATCCGCGCCGATTCGCAGCGCGCCTTTCTTGAACTCGATTCCTAGCAACTTTGCGGGATTTGCGGTGAGCATGCGGACGGCGTCTTGAAGCGAGACGCCGAGCGCGACAACATTTCTTAGCGCGCGGTCTAGAGTCAAGGTGCTGCCCGCCAGTTTCCCTTCGGCATTGCGGCAGACGCCACCGGAGACGGTCACTTCAAAGCTACCGAGCATGTACTTTCCGTCGGGCATACCTGTGGCGGAAAGCCCATCGCTGATGAGAATTACGCAGCTGGCACCCTTGGCTTGCAGGAGCAGACGCATGGCCGCTTCTTCGACGTGAACACCGTCGGCAATAAGCTCGGCGGTGACTTCGGGAGAAGTGAGCACGGCGCCGATGACGCCGCTATCGCGGTGAGAGAACGGGCGCATGGCGTTGTAGACGTGGACGGCATGACGCGCGCCGTGGGCGATTCCCGCGCGGGCTTGCTCGTAGGTGGCGTCGGTGTGGCCCATGGCGACGACAACGCCCGCATCCCGCGCGGCGTGCATGCAGGGGACAGCGCCGAGCAGCTCTGGAGCAATGGTGAGAATGCGGGCATTGCCGGCCGCAGCTTGCAGGAGGCGCTGAAGTAATTCGGCTGAGGGTAATTGGACCCACTCGGCGGGATGCACGCCGCGGCGCGCTTTGTTGATGAACGGGCCCTCGTAGTGGATGCCGAGGACTTCCGCTTTCGTCTGAAGCGCCTCGAACTGCCGGGTGATGTAGTGCGCGATGCCTTCCACGCTGCGGCAGGTGTCGTCGGGACTGGCCGTTACCGTTGTGGCGACGAAAGACGTTGTGCCGTGGCGCGCCAACGTTTTTGCCACGGTGGACATGGCCTCCGCGGTGCCTTCCATTACGTCGTGGCCACCGGCACCGTGAATGTGAACGTCGATAAACCCGGGAATTGCGGTCTGGCCGGTGGCGGAGATTTCCGTCGCGCCGGACGGCACGGTCATGTCCTGGCGAGGGCCGATAGCTTCAATCACGCCGTCGCGAATCAGGATTCCGGCATCGGTTATTTCGGTAGTGGAAGTCAACGCGCGCGAGGCATGCAGCAAAATGGTGGACATAGGCAGGTCAACATCGTAGCGGAAATTACTCGCGCCACAAAACGAAACGGGCGGGAATAAAGTCCCGCCCGCCGCAAATCAAATTCGTTACGGTTACTTGCTCTTGGCCGGGGCCATGTCGATGCTGGCGATTGTGAGCGTGTCGCCCTCCACGGAGCCCTTTACGGCTACGTGATGGCCAGCGTGAGGGGTCACTTTGTCCTGGTCGGCAATGGCATACACTTTCTTGTCTTCGTCATTCACGAAGACGAGCTTCGCGCCTGCCTTCATGCATTTTGCCGCGCACTCTTCGGCGCCTTCATGGGCGCCCTTAACGCCACATTTGCTGTCCGTAATATAACCGGTCCAACTGCCGTCGCCCGCGAATGCCAATGCGGAGGCGACGAGCACGATACTCATAGCTATCGCAAAGCGTGCCTTCATAGTTCCCTCCTGAGATCACGATGCCCTGGCCGACGTTCGGTATTGGCCTGCCCGGGCCTTGCTAGTCGTATACATAGTACGGCTTTTCGGCGGACAACGGATGAACCCAAAAAAATAAGGGGAGGATGCTCTGGAATCCTCCCCTCGACTGCAACATAAATAGCTGCTTGGTTTATAGACCGGAGCTGGAAGCGCTCGCGGAAGCGCTGCCGGCAGACTTGGGTACGCTCAAGTAGCCGGAGGCGGTTGACTTGGTTACCTTGTTGATCACCAACTCGAGAGCTGCGTGGCTTCCGCCAGTGTAGAAGAAGATCGGCTCGTTGACGGAGCGGTTCTTCTTCTCGAAGCTCTTGTCATCGGCCAGGACGTTGATGGTGAATTGATTTTTCTTGGGGTTGGCGTTCTTCAGCTCAACCTGCACAGCGCCAACCTTCTGCGCTCCGGCCTTTCGCGTGACGGTGAATTCATAATAATCACGCGTGCCCATGCGGCGGAGCTGATCGATCTCATCGTGGTTGCGCGCGATGAGCGTGCCCATCTCGCTGCGCGCCATTTGCAGATTGTTCTTGGTGGCGTCGAGGTCGCTCTTCACGCCGGTGACGTCAGTGTTCAGCTTGTTGACGTCATCGGAGTTGGCCTTGGCGGCGAGTTGCGTGTTCACGGAGCTCTCAAGGCCGGCGATCTTCTTGTCAAAGGTGACTGACGATTGCCGGTTCTGCTTGCGGGCCTTCACCAGATCTGACTGCGTGACGTTCAGCTTGTCCGTCACGACTTTGAGGTCGCTCTGGAGTTGCTGGTTGATCTCATCTTCCTTGGCGAGCTTTTGGGCCAACGAGTCGTTGGCTTGCTTCACCGAGGCTTGCGTCGCCTGTTCCACGCTATTGGCGTGGTTCAGCGCGCTCCATCCAATTCCAATGCCGACTAGCGAAATAGCCGCCAACACCACCAGGGCAATTCCAACCCAGCGTGGCGTAGCGCTTGAGCTCACCTGAATCGGTTCTTGATACTCGCTCATTGACTTCGTCTCCTTGTACCGCAATACCCTGCAATTCTTAAGAACGAGCACCTGCTACACCAAACACCTCAGGGCCGCCGGGGCGGATGCAAGCAGCACATTATAGGGCACTTACGTGTAGAGGGAAGGCCAGAATCAGTGTTTTTCAAGTGTACTAGTACCAGTAAGAATTACGCTGCTAGCTCCGAGGGGTTTTACCTCTGGGAGAATTCGACAAATTAGAATGTCAGCGGGCCGACTTGCCCACAGAAATCCTCAGGAGTTTCTGTAAACAGTGGAAACGTCTAGACTTGCTTGCGACTCTTACGCTGCTTTTGTATCGGCGGTGACTTCTTCGGTGTGGGCGGGTCCGAAATAGCGGTCCAATGTGGTGTTTGCAGCGTCCAGAACTAGGTGGCAATCAGGGCAATCCTGTAGATGCTTTTCAATCTCGCGTTCAACCGACGCCGAGAGCTTTCCCTCTAAGTACCAGCAAATCAGATGGATAGTATCACGACAACTCATAATTACCGTCCCTTGGGCTTCCCTCTGGGGTCCAGGCCGTGTGTATAGAGTGTTGCATTTGCTTTACCAAAGGATTGCCCGCTTACAGCGATTGTTAAACGACGAAGAATGAGTGACTTGCCGGTTGAAGCGAAACCATCGGATCGGGTTTTCCGGGGAATCTTTACATCCGCAGGCTCGAAAGTAGTCAGAAGGGACTTGATCCCGGGCTTAAGTCCTTTACCGTTGCGGGACAACACTCATTTCGCGAAGGGCCGCGATCCGGTCTTCCAAAGGTGGATGCGTGCTGAACAGCGATGAAAATGTATCAGAGCCGAACATGGGCTTCACGATACAGAGCGCGGATGTTGTCGGCGTCAGCGTGGTGGTGGGAATGCGCTTGTTGTAGGCGCCAAGCTTCTGCAACGCGCTGATCAAGCCATACGGCTGGCCGACCATGCGCGCCCCGGTTGCGTCAGCCGAATATTCCCGCTGCCTGGATATGCCGAGCTGCAAGAGAAACGCGGCGAAGGGCGCGAGAATCAGCATCAGAATCCCCGCCAGGCCACCGCCCTCGCGGTCGTCGTCGCGACCACCCCCGCCGAACCAAAATCCCATGCGAGCCAGGTAAGTGATGGCGCCGGCAATCGTGGCCGCAATAGAGCTGATCAAGATATCGTAGTTACGCACGTGCGAGAGTTCGTGCGCGATAACGCCTTCCAGTTCGTCATCATTCATGAGCTGAAGAAGCCCTTCGGTGACGGCGACGGAGGCGTGACTCGGATTACGGCCTGTGGCGAAGGCGTTTGGGGCTGCCTCGGGCACCACATACAATTTGGGCACCGGCAGGTTAGCCTTAGCCGCCAAGCGTTCCATCACTTCGTAAAGCCTGGGCAATTGTTCGCGTGTGACCGGTTGCGCGCCGCTGGACCAGAGCGCGATTTTATCCGAGAAAAAGTAGGCGAACGCATTGCCGACCGCGGCAAAGAGCAAAGCCATGGTCATGCCATTGCGTCCGCCGAAATATCCGCCGATGGTGATGAGCACCAACGTCAGGGCGGTCAAAAGAAATGTGGTGCGCAGGACTCTCATAAGGCTTCCTTACCATAATATACGTTGAAACCAGTTAACGATGGCCTCGTTTCAGGCGGCGGCCGGCCTTTTCGTCTGCACCCGCTCGAAGCGCATGGAGTCGCTCTTGCCATCGCGGTCCACGCGAACGTGGTCACCCGGCAGCACCTTGCCCTCGAGAATTTGCAGCGCGAGCGGATCCTGGACCAGTCGCTGGATCGTGCGGCGCAGCGGCCTGGCGCCGTATGCGGGGTCGTAACCTTCGCGCACCAGCAACTCCTTTGCCGCGGGAGTCAGTTCGAGCGTGATTTTCCGCTCCGCCAACAACTGCTCCACGCCATGCAGCATCAAGTCCACAATGCGCTCGAGCTGCTCTTTGCCCAGCGGATTGAAGATCACGATTTCGTCGATGCGATTGATGAACTCCGGCCGGAATGCGCCACGCAAGGCATCCATTGCTTCCGCTCTTGCGCGCCCGGGATCGCGATTCGCCAGCTCGAAAATCGCCGTCGAGCCAACGTTGCTGGTCATCACCAGGACGGTGTTGCGGAAATCCACGGTGCGGCCCTTGCCGTCCGTGAGCCGCCCGTCTTCCAGGATTTGCAGCAACACGTTGAACACGTCCGGATGCGCCTTCTCGATCTCGTCGAACAAAATGACCGAATACGGATGGCGGCGTACCTGCTCGGTAAGCTGCCCGCCCTCTTCGTAGCCAACATAGCCCGGGGGCGCGCCGATCAAGCGCGAGACGGTATGCTTTTCCATGTACTCGGACATGTCGATGCGGATCATCAGCTTTTCATCGTCGAAGAGGAACTCAGCGAGGGCGCGCGCGAGTTCGGTTTTGCCAACGCCGGTAGGTCCGAGAAAAATGAAGGAACCGATGGGGCGCTTCGGATCGGACAGTCCGGCGCGGCTGCGGCGGACTGCGTTGGCCACGCGTGCGAGCGCGTCGTCTTGACCGACAACGCGCTGCCGCAAGCGCTCTTCCATGTGCACGAGTTTCTGCGCTTCACCTTCGAGCAGGCGCCCGACAGGAATGCCCGTCCACTTGCTCACCAGTTTGGCGATGTCTTCTTCGTCGACCTCTTCCTTGAGCATCGGCGCTTCTTTTTGCACCGCGCGGAAGCGTTCTTCCGCTTCCTTGAGCTCGCGCTCTACCGCCGCGATTCTGCCGTAGCGAATCTCCGCCACCTTAGCTAGTTCGCCCGCACGTTCGTAGCGCTCCGCTTCGGCTTTGAGCTGATCGATTTGCTCCCGGAGCTTGCGAATCTTGTTCAGCCCTTCTTTTTCCGCTTGCCAACGTGCCTTCCGCCCGCTCGAATCTTCGCGCAGCCTGGCGAGCTCCTTTTCGATTTGTTCGCGGCGTTCCTTGGAGTGTGCGTCTTTTTCCTTGAGCAGCGCCTGGCGCTCGATTTCCAGTTGCATGATGCGCCGCTCAATTTCGTCGATTTCGACGGGCAGGGAATCGATTTGCATGCGCAAGCTGGCTGCGGCTTCATCGATCAAATCGATTGCTTTGTCCGGCAAGAATCGGTCGGAGATGTACCGGTGCGAAAGAGTGGCGGCGGCGATGATGGCAGCGTCTTTGATGCGCACGCCGTGGTGCACCTCGTAGCGCTCTTTCAATCCGCGGAGAATCGCAATGGTGTCTTCGACGGTCGGCTCTTCCACCATGACCGGCTGAAAGCGGCGCTCGAGCGCTGGATCTTTCTCAATGTATTTCTTGTATTCGTTCAGCGTGGTGGCGCCAATCGCGCGTAATTCGCCGCGCGCCAGCGCAGGCTTCAGCATGTTGGAAGCGTCCATCGCGCCTTCGGCAGCGCCCGCGCCAACGAGAGTGTGCAGCTCGTCGATGAACAGAATGATCTGCCCCTCGGCTTCGGTGATTTCCATGAGCACCGCTTTCAAGCGGTCTTCAAACTCGCCGCGGTATTTCGCGCCAGCGACCAGCGAAGCCAAGTCCAGCGCTACGAGGCGCTTCGTTTTCAGCACGTCCGGCACGTCACCTGAAACGATTCTTTGCGCGAGGCCTTCCACGATGGCGGTCTTGCCGACACCGGGTTCGCCGATCAGCACGGGATTATTCTTCGTACGGCGCGCCAGAATCTGCATCACGCGGCGAATCTCTTCATCGCGGCCGATGACGGGATCCAGCTTAGAGCGGCGCGCGAGATCGGTTAGGTCGCGCGCATACTTCTCCAGCGCTTCGTACGTTGCTTCCGGATTTTGCGAGGTCACGCGCTGCGTGCCGCGCACGCTGGTGAGCGCCTGCAAAATCGCCTCGTGCGTAGCCCCCTGCCTCTTCAACAATTGGCCAGCCGGGTCGCGATCCTGCCCGGCAATGGCCAGAAACATGTGCTCGGTCGAGACGTATTCGTCCTTAAATCTCTGCGCTTCATCGAAGGCGCGCTCCAGCACGTCGTTCAGCGGCTTGCCCATGTGCTGCTGCGCGAAGCCTGTGACACGCGGCAGACGCCCGATCTCGCGCTCGATCTCTTGCGTAAGCGCTTCCGGGCGAATTCCGAGGCGCGCCAGTAGCGGCGGCACAACGCCGTCAGGTTGTTGCACCAGGGCGGCGAGCAAGTGAATCGGCTCAATCTGTTGGTTCTCGCGGCTCCCAGCAATTTCCTGCGCTTTTTGCAGCGCTTCCTGCGCCTTCACCGTCATTTTTTCGAATCGCACCATGACAACACCTCAAAAACCTCAAATCTATTTACCGCCAAAAAGGGCTGTAGCAAAAGGGGCTGGCATTTCGCCAGCCCGCTACGCCGCAGAATCGGTACTGCTTAAGTCGCAGTGCCGCTTACTTAGCGCCCGCCGCCGCAGCCATCGCCGGTGTCCCGACGTTGACCTTGATCTGCTTCGGCTTGGCTGCTTCGGCTTGGCTTCTTCGCGCTTCGGAACTGTCAGCGTCAACACGCCATTCTGATAGTCCGCCTTAATCGCCTCCGAGTTCACGGTGTTGGCTAGCGAGAAGCTGCGGCTAAACGAGCCATAGGCGCGCTCGACCCGTAGATACTTGTCTTGACTCACCTTGCTCTCAAACTTGCGTTCACCGCGAATGCTCAAAATGTTGTTCTCGACGCGGATGTCCAAGTCCTTCGGATCGATGTCCGGAAGGTCCGCTTTCACGACCAGCTCGTGCTCGGTCTCGAAGATGTCGACGGCCGGCGCCCAGGTAGTTAGATTCGATTCATCGCCAGGACGCTCGAACACATCGTTAAACAAACGGTTGATTTGGTCCTGCAGGGTAGAGGCCCCGCGGAAGGGCTCGAAACGGCTAAGGGTTCTCATGGTGAATATGTCCTCCAGAATGATGACTACACAAGGAGCATATAATCTGCGCGTATTATTGTCAAGTATAAGTTGAAGGCAGACCATTCTGTCCGTAAGTTATTAATAAATAGGCTAGTTGCGCGTGTCCAGGATCGGGCGCATTCTTACGACGAATTGGGCACGAAACATGACTCGCATGCGCGGAAGTCGCCGCTTTTCATCCTCTTAGCTGGATTTGTTAGACTGTCCACGCCATGCGCCTCGACGAACTCGATTACGACCTTCCGCCCGCGCTAATCGCGCAACGCCCACTACAACGGCGCGACAGTTCCCGCCTGTTGGCCACGGAGCGCGCCACCGGCAAGCTAACGGATCGTGTTTTTGCCGAACTTCCGGGTCTGCTCCGCGGCGACGAACTCATCGTTCTGAACAATGCGCGTGTCATACCCGCGCGCCTCTTCGGCCGCCGGGTGGGAGTGTTCTCAGATGCGCCCTCGCGCGCGACCCGTCGCGAGCACCTGACCGGAACAGTGGAGGTCTTTCTCGCGCGGCAAATCGGACCAGATGTGTGGGAGGCGCTAGTGCGCCCCGGGCGAAAAATGAAGACAGGGGAGCGCATCGTGTTTGGCGAGGGTGAGTTGGAAGGCGAGATTACGGCACGCGGTGAATTTGGGTTGCGCACCGTGCGATTCACTTCGCACACGCCCGGTGGAGTCGCGACGCAGATCGAGCGGCTGGGCCACGTGCCGCTGCCGCCTTATATCGACCGCGAGGACGAATCGGCGGACCGCGACCGATACCAAACTGTGTTTGCCAGGAGGCCGGGAGCTGTAGCTGCACCGACCGCCGGACTGCACTTTACACCGGAGATCCTCTCCGCGATTCGGGCGCGCGGCGTGGAAATATGCGAGTTAACGCTGGACGTGGGCCTGGGCACGTTTCAGCCGATCCACAGCGACACACTCGAGGGCCATACGATGCACGCCGAGTCCTACGAAATTTCCGAGCAGGCCGCGCAGCAGATTCAAGTGGCGCATTCCGCGGTGCGGCCGATCCTTGCAGTAGGAACGACAGTAGTGCGTGCTCTTGAGGACGCTGCGTTGCGCGCCGAGAAGGCGAGTTCAGACTGCCTGGTACTCTCTGGCAAGGCTGACGCGCGCTTGTTCATTACGCCCGGATTTTCATTTCGCGTGGTGAACGCGCTGCTGACAAATTTTCATCTTCCCCGGTCCACGTTGCTCGCGCTGGTCTGTGCGTTCGCTGGGCGTGAGCGCACGCTGGCCGCATACCGGCACGCTGTCGCAGAAGGCTACCGTTTCTATAGCTATGGAGACTGCATGTTGATTCGATAATCGCAGGAACGATCGGGGATATCGGGATAATCGTCACGGTGCAAAGATTCGCGGGTTGAATCAGAAGACGAGAGGAAGACTGCCGAATGACAGCCTCCCCCCGGAGCAGTGATGATACTTACTCGCTGAAAACGAAAACGCGCTTTTGGCCGGAGAAGCGCACTTCCTTCACCTGCCCGTTTTCGCCGAGCAGCACAGCGTCATAGTTGGATTTTGTGTCGCGGTCTTCCCAGCGGCCTTCGCTTTCGGCCACAACGGATTTGCCCTTTTGCACGGTGGCTTTGTTTCCGTCGATCAGCAGGCGATACTCACCGGCCTGCAGGTCGGCCTTGCCGACTTTGGCGCTTTGCGTGATGTTGATCAGTTTGCTGACGGGCTTGGCGAATACGGGAACGGCGAGCGCCGTGAGAGCCAACAACGCGAAACTTCGCAGGAGAGAATTGGATTTCATGCGGGTCAACTTCCTTTCGCTTGGATCGAGTCAGCCGAACAAGCGACGCCAGGAACGGATGGAGTTGACACGCAGGCGAGGGAGCGAGTAGATTTCACCCAACGACACCTCCTCTTCCTGGACTAACGGCCGGAAAGATGCGTGTCACCGCCCCGCGGCTGCCACCGCGGGGTTTTTGATGTTGTTCCGAGACCTAGTGCCGTGTTGTAAGCGGCTGCACTCGTATAGACGAAGCACCCTGGGTGAATGTTTCGCGAGCTGGGATTAAATTCTCTTTTTAATTGTGCTGTTTTTGTCACTGCGGGGCGGCCACATTGGCTGCATTGCGACCGCTTCCTGTTAATGTTTGCTAAATTTTAGAACCAACGCTTGGTTGTGACATTTCTCTTTTGCACTCTCGCTGATTCTGTCCGCGCTTCGAGTCGAATGCACCGCTTCTTTCTGTAAATTACCAACCACTTCATCTATACTCAGTTGCTCTTTTTGGATTTCCCCGACGATGCGGATTCTCATTCTTAGTGATTTGCACGCTAATGCGACCGCTTTGGAAACGGCCCTTGCTGCGGTGCGAGGGCGGTGGGAGCGCGTTGTCTGTTTGGGCGACGTGGTCGGCTACGGCCCGGACCCCAATGAAGTAGCCTCCAAAATCCGCGAATTGGGCGCCCAAACGATTCGAGGGAATCACGACAAAGCGGCCGCTGGACTGATGCCCACGGATGATTTCAATCCGGTCGCAAAGGCGGCGGTGGACTGGACGCGTTCGCAACTCTCCCCCGACAATTTCAAGTGGCTCGCTGAATTGCCTCCCGGGCCGCTGCAAACCGACGGCATCGTTCTGGTGCATGGCGCGCTGCAAGATGAGGATGAGTATGTCTTCACTCCCGCGCAGGCCTTGGAAGGGTTGCTGGACTCCGCTGCCCGGGTCACATTTTTCGGTCACACGCATCATCAGGGCGGATTTTCTTACTCGAACGCCAGCAACAATCTGGAGGTATTGAATCTGCGTCCGCGCTCCGCGGAACCATTCGCCGCCCTGCGCACTGAGACGGGCACTCGTTATCTTCTGAATCCGGGCTCGATCGGACAGCCGCGCGATGGTGACCCGCGAGCGGGATTTGCGATTGCCGATCTCGAACACGATGTCGTGGAATTCTGGCGCGTGCCTTACGACATTGCTGCCGTGCAATCGCGCATGCGCGCCGCGCGCTTGCCAGAAGCGCTGGCGCAGCGGCTCAGTCTCGGCCGCTAAACGCGCAATCCTTTTTCGTTCAAGATTTGGCGTGCGAATCCCAAAGGCACGCTTTACTCTGTTTTGATGCACGAGCAGCCCCAAATCGAAATTCCCGGCGAACAGCCGACGGAGCGCGGACCCTCCCGTTTCGCGCTGATGGTTGCTGCTGCTGCAGTGGTCATCGTGCTGGCGGCGTTTTATTTGTGGCCGGGGCGGCAATCACCGTCTCGCGGCGGTGCGCAAGAGGTCCATCCACCCTTCGGGCCTGAGGAACGCGCGTACGCCTCCAAAATCAAAGTTGAAAATGTAGCGTTGAGCCGGGCGGAAAATTTTCTCAATCAAGAGGTCACTATTGTCGCGGGCGAGCTTCTTAATACGGGCGAGAGCACGCTGCGCGAAGTCGAATTGACGGTCGTGTTCTACGACGACATGAATCAGATAGCGTTGCGCGAGTCGCACCTCGCGTTGTATTCCAGCAATCCGCCTCTTGGCCCGGGGGAGCGGCGAGCATTCGATGTGTCGTTCGAGCACATTCCTAGTCAGTGGAATATGCAGCAGCCCGCTGTACGCGTGACGGGTTTGCTTTTCGCTCCACCGCGGCAATGATTCCCTGCCAGTAATACCCTTTGCAGATAACTTGGCTTATAATCTCGCGCTGTGGAGCTTGCCGCAGAATTGGAGGCCATTCTCCGCGAGTTTGCCGCGGTAACGCCGGTGGAGGTGCGCGAAAACGGCGGACGCGTGGCGCCTCTGGCCGGCCTGTCTTGGGAGGTGCGCGGAGCCGCCGAGAAGCCGCTGCTCCACTTGTGGTCCGCCGAATACAACCTGACGCGGCGTGTTCTGGCCATTACCGATCACTCGGAACAGCGATTGATCCTGGCAGTCGAGCGGTTTGGGCGGAGCAAACCGGACAGGCTCGAGTTCGTGCGAATGAATTTTGACCGCTCGGCCCGCGAGTTGACGCGTCACGCGTTCTGCGAACAGTTGCGCCGCATTCTTGCCGAGCAGTTCCCGGATGAGGTTGTGGAATCGCTGACGATTTCATCGGACCTCGAGCACTCGCTATCTGGAAACTATGCGCGGGGTATTCTTCGCCGCGGCTCGGCGGAATGGGCCGTTCTGGGTGTGAATGACGGCGAATCCGCGGATACCATCGAAAACAGCCTCACGTTTGCCTTGTTGTGGTTGGGGCGCGCCCGGCAATCCAGCCGGCGCGCAAATATCGCGGGTTTACGGCTCATTTTACCGAGGGGCGGGGCTCGCGTTGTGGCACAGCGCGTCTGCGCTTTACGTCCGCAATTGGCTCTCGAACTTTACGAACGCGATCCCGTGCGCGAAGTGCTGGAAAAGTTGGATCCGCGCGCGACAGGAAATATCGATAGTTGGATTGTGCCGCAACGCGAAACGCAAGCGCTCCTGGACCGGGCACGCGCGGCGCTTGACCCGATCGTTGGCCTGGCGCCACGTGCAATCCGCTTGCATCCGACGGTCGCATCCGCAGAAGTCTGGTTGAGATTTCGCGGGCTGGCGATTGCCAACTGGGATGACGGCCGCGTCTTCTTTGGAACCGGCGAGCAGCGAGAAGAGCTCAGTTCCGCGTCATGGCCCGCACTAAAGAAGTTGCTGGCTGATCTAGAAACCCACAGACATCCCTTGGCCTCCGACACACGGCATGCGCTGTATCGCGCGCAGCCGGAGCGTTGGCTGGAAGCGATCGTGCGAGAAGACGTCACGCGCGTTGACGCGCAGCTTGACGCGCGCTTCGTTTACACGCAGGTATTCGCCAATGCCGGCGGTGAACACGGCATCCTCGATCTGCTTGGTGTCACGCGGAGCGGCCGCCTGGCGATTCTGGAATTGAAAGCGACGGAGCATATTCACCTGCCTTTGCAAGCCGCCGGGTATTGGCGGCACGTGCGGCATCACCTTGAGCGCGATGACCTGCCGCGTCACGGATATTTTCCTGGCGTTGAGCTACAAACGGCGCCTCCGATCGTTTACCTGGTAGCGCCCGCGCTGCGTTTTCATCCGGCGACGGACGAATTGCTGCGTTATCTGGCGCCTGAAGTGGAAGTCGTCCGCATCGGTCTTGCGGAAAGCTGGCGGCGCGGCGTGCGCGTAGTCATGCGCCAGTAACAACCGCGTAACCAGAAGTTCTCAAAATTGTTCTTTTTCATAGCGAATACCTTTGGCCTCTTCCCCTCTGCACAGGTAGAATCTTGCTGTCCCCAATCGAAGAGGCTTCCGTGAATTTTTCGGCCAATATCCGGCAAGTAGGACAAGTTTCTGTCGTCGAGGTCATCGGCAAACTAACTTCCTTGGAGGGCGGGGCGTTGCGCAGCAGCATTGCGCGATTGCTAAAGGAAGGACGAAAGCAGATTCTTTTGAACTTGAGCGGCCTCACGTACCTTGACAGCTCCGGCATCGGCGATCTGGTGCACACGTACATGAGCGTGATCAGGGGCGGCGGCGAGATGAAAGTTGTTGGCTTGAGCGACAAGGTGGAAGAAATCCTGAAGATTACGCAGCTTTACCAGGTGTTTCAGGAGTTTCAGGACGAGCAGGCAGCGCTGCGCAGCTTTCCCGAGAATGGCAGCAAGCGCAAAAACGTGTTGGAGATTGTCCGGCCCAACAAAAATTAGCGGCGTAAAAGAAGAGAAGCAGCTAAGGTTTTGGCCTTAACTGCTTCCCGGGGTGTGTCCTCGAAGTGGTTAGTTAATAGTTTAGATGCCGCCCAGCGGAAAAGGTTTCACTTGCGCTAAAATTTTCCAAAATTCCGCCTAACCTAAAAGTATTAGCCGTGAAACCGCTAGTAGAAAAGATACTTACGCCAGCGCTCGTCGCGATGCCCGATTAATCGCATCAATTGCCGCGACGTATGTAGCGTAAAGGGCCGCGGACGCCGCGCCAGCTTCAATCCTGCTTCCTCCGGAGTGCGGTCGCCCTTGCTGTTATTGCAACGGTAGCAGCAGGCCACTAGATTTTCCCAAGACGAACGACCGCCCCGCGAACGCGGCACCACATGATCGAGTGTCAACTCTGAACTTGGAAACACCGCGCCACAGAACTGGCACGTATTCCGGTCGCGCAGCAAGATATTCTTCCTCGAAAGGGCCCGGCTCTGCTGCGGAATATGTCGGTAGGCGAGCAGCCGAATTACCGATGGGACGCGATGTGCATGCGCCGCCGAGTGCACTTCCGAGTTATGCATCTCTTCGGCCTGAGCCACGCCCTTCAGCAGCAGCACCATCGCGCGGCGAACTGCCGTCACATTGATGGGCTCATACGTCGCGTTCAGGACCAGGACAGGCTCCTGCATCAGCGACGGACGTCGCATCAAAATCGAGTTGTGGACTCTACTACCGGCGGGACTCTCTGAACCGGCCGAGGTCTTCCCTGAGGATTCCGGGGCTCTTCGGCCCCGAGACTCAAACGATTCTGGCCGTCTTGCGCTCACTGCGCGTCCTTCAGGTTAGACTCACTGAGCCTACCGCAGGATGCCGCGCCGACCGGGCTACCGTCAGCCCGATAACCGACTTGGCTCCCGCGCCCCGTAACGCCTTGGCACAAGCGTCGAGGGTGGCTCCCGTCGTCATTACATCATCTACCAGCAATACGCGTAGGTTGTCAACTTTGCTGCCGGGCCGAGTAGCAAAAGCGCCACGTACCGAGTCCCAGCGCTCCTCCAAACTCAGGATGTGCTTGTCTGGACGTGGCTTGGTCCGGGTCAGCAGCACGGCCCGGTAAGGCAAGCCCAGCTTGCGTGCCAGGGGCTTAGCGACTAAGGCGGCCTGGTTATAGCCGCGCTCCCGCTCCCTTAGACGGTGCAGGGGTACTGGAACCACAACGTTTACGTTGATGGCTTCGCGCCTCGTAACCTCTACTAGGCGCTCAGCGAACCAGCGCCCGAGTGGTTCGACGCGCTCAAACTTCAACAGCATGATCGCCGGTACCAACGACCCCTTGTACAGAGCGTAGCTGCGCGTCCGATCAAAGCCATACGCCCGTGTCTGACACTCCGGGCAGAGTAAGCCTTCAACCGACCCCGTTGTCTCGACACTACCCAATGACCATGTCGCGAGAGGTTGACCGCACCTCTCGCAGCCCGCGCCTCCCAAAGCCGGGAACGAGCCCAGGCACTGCTCGCAAATCGGCACGGTGCTGGCCCGAAGGAGCACGCGTTCGCACAGCCGGCAGCCCGCGGGAAAGAACACGCTCACCAGGGCGTCGCTCGCGCCCGACAGCCATCCGCCAACGCGTTTCTGAAAAGTGGATCGATCCGCCATGCGCGGCGGAAGCCTACTCCGTTTTTTCAGATAAACAAAGAGGGAATGTACCGGAAGGTAAGTCCTTAGAAAAGGCGCGAAACAGCCAGCAGCTGCGGGCTTACAGCAGTCCCTGCTCAGCTTTTTCCTGGCAGTTGATGCAATGCTTCGCCCAGGGCACCGCTTCCAGCCGCTTCTGCTGCATCTCTTCCTGGCAATTCGCGCACAATCCATATTCGTTGGACTGAATGCGCTTCAGCGCCGCGTCAATCATGCTCAGGATCGTGCGGTCGGTGTTGGTCATGCCAAACAGGAACTCCTTGGTATAGGAGTTCGCCGCTTTATCGGCCAAGTCTACCGTCTGGTCATCATCCGCCTGTCGTCCTTCTTCCTCGGTGCGCGCAATCGTCTTCATCAGCTCTTCGCGCCGTGATACCAGCTTCTTCTTGTAGTAGTCGAGCCTTTTCTTGTCCATTTGCATTTCCTGGCCCTTCCCTGTCGATTTCATGGCCATTTAAAAACTCCATAGTTTAGGCCGCGCGTTTTTTAGTGTCAAGGCGCGCGCCTACGTGAAAAAATTTAGTTCGCGCAATAAGATGCTGGATAGCCGCTCAGCGATTCATCCGGGCGTTTGCTGCGCTACGGTACGACCGGAAGCGCCAAAGCCGACCGGTGCTTGTTGTCGTTGGTAAATGATCGCTTTGGTTGCCCCTCCTTGCAGGCCTCACATCAACCGGTCGCATCCAACAAAAGGAGATGCCTGATGATCAAGAAGGTTGCCGGCGGCTACAAAGTTCTTTCGGAGAACGGGAAGAAAAATCTTGGCGGTCCTTACAAAACCAAGAAGGAAGCAGAAAAGCGGCTGAAGCAAGTGGAATTCTTCAAGCATCGCAAAGACTAGGCCGCCGCACTAAGATTCTGGCCTGCCTCGCAGGGATTCTGAGCTCGCGCGTGACGCTCCGTGGCACGGCAGTTCCTCCCTCCTCATTTGCGTCGCCTCAAGTTGCTGCCCCTTCCGGCGCATTGCTACAATGGCAACGCAGAAGCCGCGACGGAACCGGACGCATCCCGCAACCGCGCCCGCACACAAAAAAACCACCGCGCAGCACCAAGTAAGGAGCACGCATGGCCGGATACAGCGGCGTCGACTTCATCGACTTTGACTCGCAGCTCAACGACGAAGAAAAACTGGCGCGCCAGACCGCACGCCAGTTCGTTGAAAGCGAAGTCGTCCCCATCATCGAAAAGCACAGCCGCGAGGGAACTTTTCCCCGCCACCTCGTTCCGCAGCTCGGCGAGCTCGGTTTTTTCGGCGCAAGCCTCCACGGCTACGGCTGTGCGGGCATGTCCAACGTGGCCTATGGCCTCGTCACGCAAGAATTAGAGCGCGGGGATTCCGGCCTGCGCAGTTTCGTCTCTGTGCAAAGCGCGCTAGTCATGTACCCCATCTACGCCTATGGCAGCGACGCGCAAAAAGAGAAGTGGCTCCCGCAATTGCATCAAGGCACCGCCATCGGCTGTTTTGGCCTGACCGAACCGCAATTCGGCTCGAACCCAGGCGGCATGCTGACCCGGGCGGTAAAAAAGGGCGGCAAGTACGTGCTCAACGGCGAAAAAATGTGGATCACCAGCGGCTCCATCGCGGATATCGCCGTGGTCTGGGCCAAGTGTGAAGACGAAAAGGTGCGCGGCTTCCTCGTGGAAAAAGGCACGCCCGGCTTCAAAGCATGGGACGTCCATGGCAAATGGTCGCTGCGCGCTTCGGTAACCTCCGGCCTTTCTTTCTCCGACTGCGAAATCCCCGCGGAAAATCTGCTCCCTAACGTGGTCGGACTAAAGGGCCCGCTCGGCTGCCTGAATCAAGCCCGCTACGGAATTGGTTGGGGCGCGCTCGGCGCCGCCATGGCCTGCTACGACACTGCGCTGCAGTACGCAAAAACGCGCAAGCAGTTCGCCAACAAGCCCATCGCGTCGCACCAGCTCGTGCAAGACAAGCTCGCCTGGATGATTACCGAAATCAGCAAAGGCCAGTTGCTCGCGCTGCACGTCGGGCGGCTGAAAGATCAAAACAAAGTCGATCACTCGCACATTTCCATGCTCAAGATGAATAACGTCGCCATCGCCCTCGAAACCGCGCGCAAAGCCCGCGACATTCTCGGCGCCAACGGCATCGTCGACGATTACCCCATCATGCGCCACATGAACAATCTCGAAAGCGTCTACACCTACGAAGGCACGAACGACATCCACAAGCTCGTAATCGGCGAACGCGTCACCGGCATCTCCGCCTTCGTGTAGCGTCTTCTTGCACCAAACAACACACATTCAATTCCGAGTCGCACCAGCCCACAAATCCGGTATCTTGTAGGGGCGCAGCACCGCTGCGCCCCGTTTGGAGACAACACATGCGTCTTGGCACGATTCGGTTTGCGTTTCTTCTGCTTTGCATCTCGATCTTTCCTGTCGCCGGCCCCGCGCCCGCCCAGCGCAAGGCTCCGCCCGACCCCGCGCGCCCCAAAATCCGCGCCATCACCGCCTTCATCAATCTCGATCGCGGACAATATCAGCAGCAAGTCGCCGACGCCATGACCCTGCTCAAGCGCGCCCGCACAACGTTCGAGTCGCGTGACTACGAAGTCGAAACCATTCGCATCTCCACGCAGCCATTTCCGGAATACACCAAGGGACTCACCACCGAACAAGCGCTGGCTTTCTTCAAAGATTACGACGCGCTCGCCGAACAACAGAAATTCGCCGCTTCCATCGGCCCGGCATTACTCAATGCGGACGATCCCGAATCGCAAGCCGATCTCCTGGTCGAGGTCCTCAAGAACACGAAATCCATCAACGCCAGTATCGTCGTCGCCGATGAAAACGGCGTGCGCTGGCCGTCTGTAGGCGCCGCCGCTCGCTCCATGCAAAAGCTTGCCGCCACCGAGCACAGCCAGGGCAACTTCAAATTTTCCGCCATCGCGCTTGTCCCCCCGCTCACCCCGTTTTTCCCCGGCTCCTACCACACCGGCTTCGGCCACCAGTTCGCCATCGCGCTGGAATCCGCGAACACCGTAGCCGCTGCTTTTCAGGGCGCACCCGACCTTGCGACCGCGCGTCAACGACTCATCGACCGCCTCGGCAGCGAAGCGCGGAATGTCCAAGACCTCGCCGGTCGTGTCGACCGCGATACCGGCTGGACCTACATGGGCATCGACCTTTCCCCTGCGCCGATGAAAAACGTTTCCATCGCCGCTGCTCTCGAAACTTTGACGGCGCAGCCCATCGGCTCCCCGGGCACACTCACCGGTGCCGCGACAATCACCGCCGCCATACGCGACATTCAAATCAAGCAGACTGGCTACAACGGATTGATGCTGCCGGTCCTCGAAGATTCACGCTTGGCGCAGCGTTGGAGCGAAGGCCGCCTCTCGCTCGACTCACTGCTGAGCTACAGCGCCGTCTGCGGTACGGGCCTCGACACTATCCCGCTCCCCGGCGACATCACCGAGCAGCAACTCGAGTTAATCATCGGAGACATGGCCAGCCTCGCCGTCAAATGGCACAAACCACTATCCGCGCGGCTCCTGCCCGTCACAGGGAAAAAGCCTGGCGATATGACCGAGTTTGACGATCCTTATTTGGTGAACGCCACATTGCAGCCTGTCAGTGGAAAAAATCAGTAGGGAGAACGCGCCGGTCGGCTCCGTTGCGATATCCGTTAAGACTCAGTCTTACGTTGTTCTAGCTCCGCCCAGCGCGCGTAAAGCTGGTCAATCGTTTTCTGCGCTGCATCCATTTCCAACGACGCTGCGCGCAAACGCGCGCCGTCGCTCATGATCGCGGGGTCGACGAGAATGTCATGTTTGGTTTGCAGTTCCTTCTCCGCATCCGCGATGCGTTGCTCGATGCTGTCTAATTCGCGCGCCTCTTTGTAAGACAGCTTCTTTTTTGTCAGCGATTCCTTCGGCGTATTCCTACTTCCACTCGGGCTCTGCGTTTCGACCGACCGGTTGCTCTTGCCCGCTGCCAATTGCGACTGCTGCCAAGACTCCCATTGCTGGTAGTCGGCAAAACGTTCCGCGCCCCCCAGGCCGTCCAGGCCCAAGACAACCGTCGACACCCGGTCGAGCATGTAACGGTCGTGCGTGACCAGCACGAGCGCTCCCCGGTATTCCAGCAGGCTCTCCTCCAACACCTCGAGTGTGGGGATATCCAAGTCGTTGGTGGGCTCGTCGAGCAGCAAGACGTCTGCGGGCTGCAGCATGAGCTGCGCGATCAGCACGCGAGCCCGCTCGCCGCCAGAAAGCCGCCCTATGCGCTGATTGAGGGTTTCTCCCGTGAATAGAAATCGTGCCGCCCAAGCAGCCACGTGAATTACTCGGTCTTGATAAATCACCGAATCGCTGTCCGGGGCGAGGGAGCGCCGCAACGTGATGTCCGGGTCCAGCTCCCGATTCTGGTCGAAGTAGACGATGCGCAAGGAATCCGCCTGCCGCATGCTGCCGCTGTTAGGCTTCAGCTCGCCTTTCAGCAGCCGCAGCAGCGTAGTTTTTCCGCTGCCATTTGGACCAACCAGCCCCACACGCATGCCGGAGGTGATAATGAAATGAATATCGCGAAAAAGCGTGCGATCGCCTACCGCATAACTCACGCCATCCAGCGTGATCAACTGCTTCGTTTGCCTGTCTGACGCGGAGAAATCGATCTTCGCGCTCGTGCTCCGCGTGCGCGCATTCATTTCGGCAAGTTCACCGATCATCTCGTGCGCTTTATCGATGCGCGCCTTCGATTTCGTGGTTCGCGCCTTCGGTCCTCGCCGCAGCCAATCGATTTCCGTGTGCACGCGATTTTCCAGCGCCTCTTGCCGGTTGCGCTGCGCGTGCAGATATAGCTCCTTGGCTTCGAGGAATGCGCTGTAGTTTCCGGAGACGCGCAGCGCGCCATTTTCATACGCGGGATTAAGCTCGACGACTTCGTTAGCGACGTTTTCAAGGAAATAGCGGTCGTGGCTGACAATCACGCTCGCGAACGAAGCCCTCTGCAACACCGTTTCCAGCCACTTGATTCCTGCCAAATCGAGATGGTTCGTCGGCTCGTCTAGCAGCAGAATGTCCGGCTTCTGCACCAGCGCCTCGACGATTGCCAAACGCTTGCGCCAGCCGCCCGACAATGTCGCGGCGTCAGCGTCGAGGTCCGTGAAGCCGGCGCGCCCCAAAATTTCCGCGATGCGCGTCAGTCGATCACTCTCCGAGACCTTTGCTTGGTCCAGCGCCTTGTCGATTACGGAGCGAATCGTTTCGCCCGGCGCGAATTCCGATATTTGCAACACGCAACTCACTCGCGTGCCTTTGCGGATCGCCACATCGCCGCTGTCTGGCTTTACCCCGCCGTTCAGCATCGCGAGAAGCGTCGATTTGCCGGAGCCGTTCGGCCCGATGATGCCGATGCGCTCCCCTTCCGATATCGTGAAAGAGATATCTCGAAAAAGCGGCGCAACCCCGTATCGTTTGGATAGTCCCTGTGCGCTGATGATCGGTGGCAAGTTTCTTAGCGTTCTCCTGGAAGTGCAGCGCTTTAAGAATACAGTAGCCGTGCTTGCATCCGAAGCTGGCGAACACGCACTCGGCCCGTCCAAACCCTACGCTGTGCTAAACTTGAGTTGCATGCACCCTGCAATTCCGCGCCTTCTTGAGCTGCAAACGGTTGACCTGCACATCGCCGCTTTGCGGGCCGAGCTCGAATTCTTCCCCAAACGCATCCAGGAAGCAGACCTGAAGCTTACCGGCGCTCGTAATGCCGTCGCCGCAGCTCGCGAAACCCATACCCACAGCCTCACCGAGCGCAAGAAATTTGAGTTGGACGTGCAGCAGTGGAAAGACCGCGCCAAGAAATACCGCGAACAGAGCGGCGCTGTGAAAACCAACGAAGCCTACAAGGCGCTGCAGCACGAAATCACCAATGCCGAGGCCGAAGTCGCCAAAGCCGAAGACCGCCAGCTGGAAATCATGATGGGCGGAGAGGATTCTGAGAGCCGCGTCAAAAATACCGAAGCCGCGCTGAAGGTAGCGGAGCAGTCCATCGCCGCGGAACGCAAGGAAATCCATGCGCTGTATGTGGAGAAGAAGAAAGAGTTGGACGCCGCACTAGTTGAACGCGAGCGCGCCGTAGAGCTCGTTCCTGAAGATTTGCGCGTTCTTTACGAACGCATTGCCAAGCGGCATCACGGCGTCGCTCTGGCAGAAGCCCGCGACGGCCAGTGCCGCGGCTGCGGGATGCGTGTCCTGCCGCACATTCTGCAGCAGCTCTTGCAGGACGCTAATGACGAACTCTTTCGCTGCGAAAGCTGTGGCTTGATTCTGTACTCCCTCGAGCCTATTCCCGCCGCAAACCCGGAAACCACCACGGGCAACGCTGCCTCCTCGGCCTCCAGTTCATCGTGATCTTCAAGCGCCCACCTGCCAGTCGTCCAACACCAAATCGCGGCGGGCTCTTCGCCGACTCCGCACCTGAGCCGAATGCCGCGAACGCATCCACCGCCGTCTACCGCGCAAATATTGATGGCGGCTCGCGCGGAAATCCCGGTCCCGCATCCTACGGTGTTGTGATTCGCGATCCGCGCGGCCAAGTCGTCGCCAAGCTGAAAAAGTACATCGGCCGGAGTACCAACAATGTCGCCGAATATTACGGCCTGATCGCCGCGCTAGATTACGCTCAGCAGCATGGCATTCGCGCCCTGCGCGTGGAAAGCGATTCGGAGCTGCTAGTGCGCCAGATGCTCGGCCAATATAAAGTAAAGAGCCCAGAGCTTCGCCCGCTGTTCGAACGCGCGCGCAAAATGGCCCAGGGCTTCGATACCTTCAAAATCGGGCACGTCTACCGCGAGCAAAACGCCGAAGCCGACGCCCTTGCAAACGAAGCGCTCGACGAAACTTCCGGCGCGCCTCGCCGCGCGCAGGAGGATGAATCGGCAGCAAATCCACAACCGCCGCAGCCCCGCAAAATCCGTGCGCGCTTCCGCAACGGCGCCCTAGTCCCGCTCGACCCACTGGACTTACCCGAAGGCTCCGAAGTGGAAATCCTAGTCCGGCCGTTTCCTAAAAACTGATCCGCTAGGTACATCAGGCGACGCAATATTGGATTATTCGTAGCGGAGCGCGTTCATCGGATCCACGCGTGAAGCGCGGTACGCGGGAATGTAGCTGGCCGCCAGGGCAACCACAGCCAAAAAACCCGCCGCGCTGAATAGCGCTAGCGGATCATTCGCTGTCAGACCATACAGCAGAGAGTTAGCGCCCTTTGCCGCGGCCAAGGAAAGCACCAAGCCAGCCCCGACACCCACCGCGAGCAACGTCAGCGTTTGCCGCACAACAATCCCGATAACGTTCCCCCGGCTCGCGCCCAGCGCCATGCGGATTCCAATCTCGTTTTTTCGCATAGCCACGATATAGGACATGACTCCGTACAATCCAATCATCGCGAGAAGCGACGCCAGAACGCCAAAGAATCCAGAGAGCAGCGCCATCAGCCGCTCGCGTCCAAGCGTGTTCTCGATGTCCGTTTGGAAAATATGGAGTTCCGCCTTGAGTGCCGGATTGACTTGACTGATTTTATCCCGCACCGCCGCAATCACCACGGACGGCGGCGAAGAAAACCGTATCAGCAGGACGGCCCAAGGACCCACGTCTGGAAACTGCTCGGCCGGTGCAAAAACCATCGGCGGCGTCGGTTCGCGCAGGTCGGTGTATTTTGTATCTTTCACAATCCCAACAATTTCGTATTCCGTCTCCGGAAAGCCGTTCTCAGCGTTCGTCCGCACGGTTTTTCCGGGCACACTCACGCCAGGCAAATACCTGCGCACAAACGCCTCATTGACCACCGCCACGTGTGGAGACGTTTGCGTGTCCCGGTCGTTGATCCCGCGCCCGGTCAAAAGAGGAATCTGCATAGTCTCGAAATATTCCGGGCTCACCCAGGCGAATTTGGACCCGCCTTCCGCTCCGTTCACACGGACCCCTAAGTTCCAAGTGCTCAGGCTGTTCAAGGGAACGTGCGTCGAAGTGGCGGCTGATTCCACTTGCGGCACGGTTTTTACCGCCGCCTGCAAATCGCGCACAAAGGGCACGTATCGCTCCCGCGGCAAGGCCAGCCGTTTCAGGTCTACGTACGCAACAAGAATTCCTCTTTCGCGAAAACCCGGGTCGAGCGTTATCAGATTCCAGAAGCTTCTCGCAAACAGCAGCGCGCCCACCAGCAGCACCACCGAAACTGCGATTTGCGATGCAACGAGCAGACGTTGAAACGAAAAACGTTCGCGGCCTGCCGTCGTTCCTCGGCTCCCGCTCTTCAGCACCAATCCAGGCTCCGCACTTAAGGACCGCAGCGCCGGCACAAGGGTGACGAAAATGCATGTCGAAATCGCAAGCGCACCCGTAAACGCAAGCACTCGCCACTCCAGCCCAATGCCCAGCTCGATCGGATTGCTTCCCGCGCTCAGAAAGTGCACCAAGCTCCTGCTGAATATTTCCGCCAACGCAATACCCAGAATCGCGCCCGCCGCGGCAAGCACAAATCCCTCCGACAATAATTGCCGGATCAGTCTCCACCGCGAGGCTCCGATCGCCAGTCGCACAGCCATTTCCCGCTCGCGTGTACTCGCTCGCACAAGCATCAGATTAGCCAGGTTCGCGCACGCGATGAGCAGCACCAACCCGGTGGTCCCCAGCAGCAACCACAGCGATGTGTCGTACTTCTGCCGCAGCCAACTAATCCCCTTTCCCCCAGGATACGCGGCGAGCCGAAAGCTCTTATAGAGGTTGAGCGACGTGGCGTTATAGCCGGTCGGCATCGTAGTTTCAATCAGCCCCGGGCTTATTGCGGTGAGTTGCGAGGAGGCCTGCTCCAGCGTCGTGCCCGGTTTTAGCCGTCCTGCGACGTGCAGCCAAAAATAGTCGCTACGCGACGGCGTTATCATCGCCGGAGCGTAAGCCGGCAGCGAACACAGCGGCACCGCAATGTCGAAGTTAGTTCCAACTTCCAGCCCGAAAAAACTGCGCGGTGCTACGCCAATCACTTCGGTAGGACGTCCCTCGATCGTCAGGCGGCTTCCGATTGCGGAATCCTGCCCGCCGAATTCGCTCTGCCACAACCCATAGCTGATCACCACGCCGGGAAGCCCGCAATTTGGCTGGTCATCCTTCTCGGTGAACGTGCGTCCCCGGATCGGCGCCACACCCAAGACGGAAAACATCTCGCCGCTCGCCCAGAGCGTTTGCGCGCGCCTTTCCTGCGCGCCTTCGCCCATCGATATCCAACTGCTCGGCGACCATGCAAAAACGCCCGAGAAAGACTGCTGGTGCAGCCGAATCTGCTCCCACATCGGGTAGCTGAGCATCGTGTCGTAGTCGCCGGCAGTAATCCCAAACCCGCGCGTTCCGCTCTTCACGCGCACCCCCGCCAGCGTCCCGGGATCCGCCACCGGCAGACTCTGCAGCCGCACGGCGTCGACGAGTTGAAAGATAGCCGTATTCGCGCCGATGCCCAGCGCCAGCGTCAGAATCGCCGTGAGCGCGAAGCCCCAGCTCTTGCGCAGCGTGCGTATCGCGAACCGCACATCCTGCAATAAATATTCGAAGTGAATTTTATGCGTCCCCGAGGATTGAGGAGAGGTCCCGTGTTCCGATCCCATTCGATCCGTGCCCCACCCGTCCGAGCAATGCGGGGTACTATCTCACACTACGTTATGAATTGGTATCCACCGCAAGGTCAGGTCCTATCGAATTGGTTACGCCGACTAATTCCGTCGCGACGGACGTCGATTTAGCTCGGCAGTGTCATCCCGAGCGCAGCCGAGGGACCCGCTTTTCTCTGCCGCTTTTCGCCGCGCCCTGTCACTTCAGCGCATACGACCGATACAGCGTATCCCGCTGCGCAGGAATAAATCCCGCATCCGAGATAATGCGCCGCAGCTCGCTCTCATTCGTCCGATTCTTCACGCCCGCCGCAAACACCACATTCTCTTCAATCAAAATGCTGCCCACATCATCAGCCCCAAACTGCAATCCCACCTGGCAAACCTTAATCCCCGGCGTAAGCCAGCTCGACTGAATATGGTCAATGTTATCGAGATACAGCCGGCTGACCGCCAGCGTCTTCAGGTAATCGATCGCCGTAGCTTCCTGCACTTTCTTCCCCAGCGCCGTATTCTCCGCCGCAAACATCCACGGGATGAACGCGGTAAACCCTCCGGTATCTTCCTGAATGCGCCGCAACCGCTCCAGGTGATTCACGCGGTGGCGCAGCTCTTCGCCGCAGCCGAACATCATCGTCGCCGTGGTGCGCAGTCCCAGCGAATGCGCGATGCGATGCACCTCTTCCCAATCGTCGCTGGTGCATTTCAGCCGCGCGATCTTCGAGCGAATTTCGTCGTCCAGAATCTCCGCGCCGCCCCCCGGAATCGATTGCAGCCCCGCGTCCATCAGCCGCTCGATCGTTTCGCGCACGCTGATTTCGCTCACTTCCGCGATGCACAGAATTTCCGGCGCCGAAAAGCAATGCAGATGCACTTGCGGGAAGCGCGCTTTCAGCGAGCGCAGCAAATTTTCGTAGTAGCCGATTTGCAGGTCCGGATGCAGCCCGCCTTGCAGCAGAATGCCCGTGCCGCCCAGCTCCAGCATCTCTTCGATTTTCTCGTAGATCGTCTCAAACGACAGGATGTAGCCGTCTTTCGCCCCCAGCGGCCGGTAAAACGCGCAGAACGAGCAGTACTCCGTGCAGAAATTCGTGTAATTGATGTTGCGATCGATCTGGTAAGTCACCACCCGCGGATCGTTCTTCGCCAGGCGCATCTGATGCGCCTCCATCCCGAGCCCAACCAGATCGTCCGACTCCAGCATCTCAATCGCTTGCTGCTTCGTCAGTCCCATAGTTGTGTCCTTGCGTCCTTAGGTTACCCATTGTAACGGAAAAACAGTCCCAACCTTGGGATGTCGGAACGTCCAAACGTCTCGAAACCGCTGAAACGTCCCTGTAGCGCCCGCTTTCTTAAGCGGGCTCCTCAGCTTTGTTACGGGTGGTCGTCTGGGAAAGCACACGGAAAAAACAAACACCGCCAAAGTAAGGAGCGCTATACTAGAGTAAGGAACGAGGTAGGTCTTATGAAGAAGCACGCAAAGGTTACAAGCAAAGGCCAGATTACGGTGCCGCGGGAGATTCGGCGCAGGCTGGGGGTTCGCGCCGGCGATCAACTCTTGTTTGAAGAAGACGGCGAGGGCGTACGAGTGACCGCGGTGCGAAAAGACAGCCCTTTTGCGAAGTACATGGGAATCGGCAATCCGGGAATCGGAAAGGGCAAGAAGGCGCTACAGAACTGGATGCGTGACCTACGAGGATATGACGAAGAATGACGACTGCAATCGACACAAACGTCATTGTGGCGCTTTGGGATGCGGAAGATACTCTCCATCGCCCAGCGCGGGCAGCGTTGGATAAGGTGTTTAGCGAAGGCACGCTAGTGATATCGGGGACGGTCTATGCGGAATTGCTCGCGGCGCCCGGGCGGACAGTGGCGTTTGTCGACCGGTTTTGCGAAGAGACTGCGATTGACGTGGAGTGGGAATTAGGAGAGAGGGTGTGGCGAGAGGCAGGAATAGCCTTTCAGAGTTATTCAGTGCGGCGGAGAAAACAAAGAGGCACCGAACCACGGCGGATTCTGGCGGATTTTTTGATCGGAGCGCATGCGGTGGTGAGCGGGTACAAATTACTGACGCTCGACGCCGGGATCTATCAGGCGTCGTTTCCAAAGTTGAAGATTGCCACCGCCTGATCGTGGGGGTCGGAAGGGGCCCAGCCGCCCCTAGCTTCTCTTTGAGCCTCAACCAGAAAATCTACTGACACTTTCAGTCCACCACGCTGATGATCAAGCCGTCGGTGCGGCGCTGGAAGCCGGTAAACTCGCCGAAGAGGGGCGACGTGGTGACGTTGTAGACGTCGTTGAAATTATGATAGTTCGTGAGATTGATCGAATAGACGCCCAGGCGCAGCTTGTGCGCGGTCTTAAGCCGCACGAACGGCACCCGCAGCGGAAAGTCCTTATACACTTGCGCGTCCAGCGAGAAAAAAGTCGGATAGCGCTGCCCGTTCGGCCTGCCCACATAATTCTGCAGCACGTCCAGATTGGAGAACGCAAAGCCTGTGTGCACGTCCACCACGGGGCTGAGCGTGAGCTGCCACGGAAGGTGCATATTGCCCAGGACGAGCACGCGATGCGGCACATCGGAGGGCAAAATGCCTGAAACGTTCGGCCGGATCACGGGCTGCTGGAATCGCACGAACACGTCGGACATTGTGTTCAAGTCTCCGCGCGCCCGGCTCCAGATATAAGAAACCGTCAGGTCCGCCGCCTTTACCGGCCGGAAATGCAGAGTGGTTTCGATTTCGTGATAACGAGCTTGCCCCGTGCTGAAGAGCCCGAGCAGCCCGTTCGGCCCAAAGACGTTGGCCAGCGGATTCACGACGAACAGATTGTTCGTCTGGCTATAAAGATAGCTGACGCGCAGGAGGTAATTCTGTGAAAGCTGCCGATCGATTTCGGCGTGCCCGACAAAACTCCGCGGGCTCGTGTTCGGCTCAGAGCGCAGCCGCGAAAGTATCGGCCCGCTGCCATTCGCGACATAGGCGTTGATGAAAGGAACAGGAGCACCGAACGGCTGGCCGAAGGAATCGAGCAAAGTAATGTTGCGGACCGGATTCTCCGCGAAATCCGACTCGAGTAAAGACACGCGGTCGTAAAAAAGACCAGCGCCCGCGCGAAACACAGTCTTTTGATTTTTGCCCGGTGAGTAAGCGACTCCGACGCGCGGCCCGATCGCTGCGGCCCGGCCGACAGTCTGGCTCGTGAGACGCGCGCCGGCGTCGATCGCCAAATGCTCGTTGACCGTCCAGTGATCCTGGACGAACTCTTCGAAGTCGGTCGCCGCCGCGCTGAGAGGCCGCTGGCCCGTGAAGGAGATGATTTCCGCCGCCGTCTGATCTTCTCGCAGCAATTGGATCGGCCGCGGAAAATCCGTGCCGTTGTAATTGCGATGCGTAACGTCGAAACCGATCTTTATGTCGTGGCGGCCGTGCCACTTCGCCGGCGCGAATTGATACAGCGGCGAAACTTCGTAATTGTTGGCCGTGCGGTTCCAGGTATCGAAAAAGTTGCCGCCCCAGCCGTCCGGCGTAACCAGCATGTCCGCGAATCCCTGGCCGCGCGCATTGCTGTCAAATCGCGTGTAGCGAAAACCGATGCGCAAAAGCTCGTCGGAGCCAAAGTTATGCAGATCCGAAACGCCGATGGAAACGCCTTTCTGGTTGTAGTCCGACGCTGCCGTCTGCGGAATGAGCGCACGAAGGTTGGCATACTGCGTGCGCATCGGAAAAACGTTGACGTCTACATTCACCACGTGCGAAGGAGACAGAATCGCCTGAAAATTCGTGAACGAATTAAATCCCTGCCGCTTGATTTCGTTGTGAGGCCAGGCGAGTCCGCGAACCCAATCTCTTCGCACGTCATATTCGAATGATTCGGCGAAATTCAGCTTCCCGTTGATCAGCGGACCGCCAAAAGAAACTCCCGGCGTCGCTTGCGAAATCCCAACAAGGTGGCCGTTTTTGCCGCGCAGCCTGACGCCAAAATCACGCACGCCGTAATGCCACTTGCCCAACGGCGGATTCGTTTGGATTGTGGTCAATCCGCCGGAGAAGCCTCCGTTTTCCGCACTGAAGGGAGTTTTGTCGACCGTGAAACTCTGGATGGCATCCATCGGCACGGGTATGGAGAACGAACCAGTTACTGGATCAACCGTTTTCGCCCAGCCGAGTTGCAGCATTCCTTGGGTTTCCGAGGTGCCGCGGACGCTGAGTTTTCCTTCGAGGGTGCGAATTACGCCGGGGACTACGGGCAATGCTTCGCGGTATTTCTGTCTCGCGAGCGGCAAATTTTCGAGCTGCTGGTTGCTTACCGTGGATTCGGATGCTGAATTTTCGGTGGAAAGCGGCTCGGTGTGCTCCGTTACTTCAACCTGTTGCGTGACTGTTTCGAAAGTGAGCGCGACATCCACGATTCTTGCCTCGCGATCTCCGACGGTCACAGATTTCACAACTGGTTTGAATCCCTGCTGGTTTATCTGGAGGTTGTAGATGCCGGCGGGCACGTTCGAAAATTCGTAACGTCCATCCGCATCCGTAGTGGTTTCCAGAGGATTCGAATCGGGAGGTGGCTTGTCCAATTCGATGCGCACGCCCTCAAGCGGTTTTGTTTGCGACTGCTGATCGGTCAGAGTCACCGTGCCGCGAATGACTCGCGCAGGCGTTTGGGGTGAGCGTTTATTCGGGGCTTGGGCGGGTGCAACAGGCGCAAACAGGGCTAAAACGCACAAGAGCAAAATGCTGGTAAGCCGCGGGCGCCGGGAGGTTTTTGTTTCTGGATATAGCTCCCAACAACGCACAGCCCTCTCCTGTTGCTCGTACGTTCAACCACGCTGGAGCGGCACCCCTCACAGGACGCTGGGAGAATCTCAGTAAGCCGGCACTCTTCTCTCTTGGGGATGTGATGCTCGACCTCAACTCATAGTTATAAGGTTTGGAAAACTGTGGAACGGTCGGGGCGGCACGCATCTGTCACCAACGGTGCCTGTGTGCAAGTCACCTCCCGTGGGAATTTAGCGCTCTTGTTTTGGCCGTTCGAGGATCACAGGGAACGGGAGGCGACGGCGCCCGGAGTGCCAGCAATATTCATGGGTTGGAGAACGTTGATTAATCCAAGTGATTTGCTTTCCTGAAAGAAGCGTTGGAGGCCTTGAAGGTTTTCCTGGTCCAGCGAGTAGTCGATATTTTTTTCGAGGTAAACGCGGAGTTCTTTTTCAGGGAGATGCATTTCGTTGGCGGCATCGGTAGCGATTTGGGAGATTTGGGTCAGGCCGTAATCGCGGGAGGCTTGGAAGTCAGCGGCGATGTCGGTTATATGCATGTCTTTTATTTTTTGTGGATTGGCGAGATTGCTGCGAGCGGCCCAGATGGCCAGGACGGCGGGAAGTTGGGTCAGGCTGCGCCATTCTTTGACGATGTCGTAGATGTGGAGGGGGCTGCCATGGGAAACGACGGAAGTTGTGAGCCATTCGCCATCGGGCCCGAGGGTGACGCCGCAGGCTTCGGCGACGATGGCGATTCTTAGCGCGGCGTCGCCGATTATTAGGGCGGCGTCGGCGTTTGCTAGCATGGCGGCGATGCCGGTGTCTGCATTTGCGCCATTTTCAGAGGAACGGTTGCCGCTGTTTGCATTCGGGCTGACGGGTGCGGGCTCGAAAAATTCGGGCGCGATTTGCCAACGCTTGGCGGCGAGGATTTTGGTTAGGGCTTGGGTGCTGCGTGAGCTGGGGTCCAGGGCGATGCGGCGTGCCTGGCGGATGGGGACTTTGCTGATCAGGAGAAGGCTGCGGACGCGCTCTTTGGAGGCGATGGCGAGGTCGGGGAGGATTGTGAGGGGGATGCCTTGGCTGACGATGCGCTGATACTCGATGGCGGGAATAATCGCTATGTCGGCGGCACCGGTGCGGAGGGCTTCGGCGCATTGTGAGGGAACGGTGAAGGAGAGGTCATATTTCTTTTCAGTGAGGGCGCGCAGGGGGCCGTGGGTGAAGCCGCGGATTAATGGGGCGGTATTAAGATATTGCACTACGGAAATGCGAAGTGTGGTCACGTTGACGGCCCCAAGCGCGGCGCAACAACGCCTGCGAGCGGCTCGCACGCGCAGTATAGCAGAGGGGAAAGCAGCGGAGGCTCGCACGGATTAGCTCGCGGCAGGAGACGCAAGTGAGATATGAGGAAGTACTAACGTGCGAACGCTTCATTTTGGAACAGGGAATACCGCATTGAACCGAGTCTTCGATTGGGGGGAACACGCTGCTTTGTGAGCGCAGCTAAGTAATTGAATTCAGGACTTTTACCCGCATAACCAAGCCAGCCGGTCTGCCCGATTATGGACACATGTATGCACAGTTCCAGTGGGCGCCGGCCGACGTGTCTTCCTTTCAGTTCGCTGCCAGCGCACGGAGAGACAAACGGATGGCGCCAACCCAAAATTTCTTGCCGGCGCGCGGACTGAGTGCACGGAGTCACAAAGTGAAAGCCTATCGAAATTCAGCGTGGTTCGTTTTCGCGAGAGCGGCGACGTTGCTGTTCCTTGTCTCGGGTCTAACTTCGCCAAGTTGGGCACAGAAACGGAAGGCGGACGCCAGCGATACCGGCACTGTTGCCGAAGCCCAGAAATCCGAACAACAGGAACCTGATCTGACCAAGCTGAGCTTGGGAGACTTGACGAAGGTGCAGATTGAAACGGTTTACGGTGCGTCGAAATTCAGCCAAAAGGTGACGCGTGCGCCCTCGTCGGTGACCATCGTCACGGCGGATGAAATCCAGAAGTACGGTTACCGCACGCTTGCGGACCTTCTGCGGAGTGTGCCGGGCTTTTATCTGAGCTACGACCGGCAAGACACCTACATCGGAGTGCGCGGGATTTCGCGGCCGAGCGACTACAACACGCTGGTGCTCACTCTTATTGACGGGCACCGCGTGAACGAAAACGTGTACGACGGCACGTACATCGATGGCGAATTTCTGCTGGATATTGATCTGATCGATCGGGTGGAAATCATTCGCGGACCAGGCTCTTCGCTCTATGGAACGGATGCGTTCTTCGCCGTCATCAACATCATCACGAAGCGCGGAAGGGATGTGCATGGGACGGAGGTCGCGGTGTCCGGAGGAGGCCAGGAAACGTACCATGGGCGAGTGAGCTATGGGCAGCAGTTTAAAAACGGACTGGAACTGCTGTTGTCTGAGACTTTCAACGACAGCAAGGGCAACCGCGAGCTATTCTTCCCGGAATTCAATTCTCCGGCCACGAACTTCGGCATCGCACGGGACGCGGACGGGAGCCGATTTCACAACACGTTTGTCAGCGCAGCTTATCGGGACTTCGCCTTCCGGGCCGTCTACGATTCATGGGAAAAGCACATTCCCACGGCGTCATACACTGCTGATTGTCGACGACAACCGCACGAACCGGGGGATTCTAGAGGGGATGCTGAGACGCTGGGAGATGAAGCCGACATCGGTGGAAGGCGGTGAGGAAGCGCTGGCAGAACTGTCGTCCGCTTGGGAAGGAGGAGATCCATATGGCCTGACACTCACGGACACGCACATGCCGCTCATGGATGGCTTCCGTCTGATCGAGCGAATCCGGGAAAGCCCTCAGCTGGCGACGGCGACTATCATGATGCTGACTTCGGCGGGGCATCGAGGAGATGCGGCGCGCTGCCAGAAATTGGGAGTGGCGGCTTACCTTTTAAAACCAATCCGTCAATCGGAATTGCGAGAGGCCATTGGCCAGGTGCTGGGGGCAAAGGCAGAGGGCAGTGCAATTCCGCTGATCACGCGATTCACTTTGCAAGCCACGCGCGAGCGATCGGCGCTGCTGAGTGTGCTTCTGGTGGAAGATAACGCCGTGAATCAGCGGCTGGCGGCACGCTTGCTGGAGAAGAGAGGACACCGCGTGGCGGTCACCGCAAATGGCCGGGAAGCGTTAGCGGCGCTGGAGAAGGACGAGTACGATTTGGTGCTTATGGATGTGCAGATGCCGGAGATGGACGGGCTGGAGGCGACGGCGGCGATTCGTAAGATGGAGGAAGGCAGCAGCAAACATCAGACGGTGATCGCTCTGACGGCGCACGCCATGAAAGGGGATGAAGAGCGCTGCCTGGCGGCAGGAATGGACGGGTATCTCAGCAAGCCGATCCGGCCGGCGGAACTCGACGCGATTCTGGATGGGTATGTGGCCCGGCGTAGAGAGATCGCGAAACAGGGAACTGCTATTTCAAATGACTGACGTTGCGAATTCGTTTCAGAACTATTTCCTTCCGCACCTTCCAAGGTAGTTTCTTACCCGAGCAGTCTCCCTTATCCATCATGGTAAGCGGGAATTCCTTCGTACCTGACGATGAACTAAGCGCGCGCCATAACTATGCAGAGGAGATTTTGCGGCGGCCGAGATGGATTTGATGTAAAACACTTCAGCCAATTTGAATAATGCGGTTCTGGAGGCGGCGGAGATGTCGAAGCGTTTGGGATTACGGAATGCGGTTGGAGTGGGAGCGGCGGTCGCAATGTTGTTTTGTGCGCCGGGCATGCTTGCTCAAGCGAAGGGCGACCTTGCCGCGGAGAAAGCGACTTCGATTGCGGAAAAGACGAAGTCGATGGAGAAAAAGGCGGGGTATTTCAACATTTATTGGGATGCAAAAGCGGGGAAACTTTGGCTGGAGGTTGATACTTGGGGGACGGAGTTCTTGTATCAGAGCTCGCTGCCGGCGGGCATTGGGTCGAATGATATCGGCCTGGACCGCGGGCAGCTTGGCGGGACGCGGGTGGTGCGGTTCGAACGGAGCGGGCCGAAGGTGCTGCTGGTGCAATCGAACCAGGATTTTCGCGCGGTGAGCGAGGATGCGGACGAGCGGCGGGCGGTGCGGGATTCGTTTGCGGAATCGGCGCTGTGGGGATTTACGGTGGCGGCGGAGGATGGCGAGCGAGCGCTGGTGGACGCGACGGACTTTTTCTTGCGCGACGCGCATGGCGTGCCGGCGGCGCTGCGGAAGGCGAAGCAAGGCGCGTATCACCTGGACGGTTCGCGGTGCGCGCTATATTTGCCGCGAACGAAGAGTTTTCCTCTGAACACGGAGGTGGAGGCGACGCTGACGTTTGCGGGGGACGAGCCGGGGCAGTGGGTGAAGCAGGTGACTCCGGAGCCGGAGGCGATTACGGTGCGGGAGCATCACTCATTTGTGCAGTTGCCGCCGGCGGGGTACAAGCCGCGGGCTTACGATCCGCGATCGAGCTTCTTCGGTATTTCGTACATGGACTATGCGACGCCGATCAGCGAGCCGATTGTGAAGCGATTTATCGCGCGGCACCGGCTGGAGAAAAAGGATCCCAACGCGGCGGTGAGCGAGGCGGTGAAGCCGATTGTTTATTATCTGGATCGCGGGGCGCCGGAGCCGATACGGTCCGCGCTGCTGGAGGGGGCGCGATGGTGGGCGCAGGCGTTCGAAGCGGCGGGATTCAAGAACGCGTTTCGCGTGGAGCTGATGCCGGAAGGCGCGGACCCGATGGACTTGCGGTACAACGTGATTCAGTGGATTCATCGCGCGACGCGAGGGTGGTCTTATGGCGCGGGAGTGATTGATCCGAGGACCGGGGAAATCATCAAGGGGCATGTGTCGCTGGGGTCGCTGCGGGTGCGGCAGGATTATTTGATCGCGGAGGGATTGCTGGCGCCGCACGCGGACGGCAAGGCACTGGCTCCGGGGCAAGATCGCGCTCGACCAGACCGCGCTCAACAGATGGCATTGGCGCGGCTGCGGCAACTGGCGGCGCATGAAGTGGGGCACACGCTGGGGCTGATGCATAACTACTCGGCGAGCACCGTGAACCGGTCGTCGGTGATGGATTATCCGCCGCCGCTGGTAAAGCTGGGGGCGGATGGCGTGCCGGACGTTTCGGATGCTTACGCAACGGGGATTGGCGAGTGGGACAAAGTTTCGATTGCTTGGGGATACAGCGAGTTCGCTCGGGGTGCTGATGAACGCGCGGCGCTCGACAAGATTTTGCTGAATGCGTTTGGGCGCGGGCTGCGGTATCTGACGGATCAGGATGCGCGGCCGGCGAGTTCGTCGAGCAGCGTGGCGCATTTGTGGGACTCGGGCGCGAATGCGGTGGATGAGCTGAATCGATTGATGCAGGTGCGTGCGGCGGCTTTGCGGCGATTTGGGGAGAAGAATATCCGCGCGGGCGCGCCCCTGGCGACGATTGAAGATGTGCTGGTGCCGATTTACATGTTGCACCGGTATCAAGTGGAGGCGGCGAGCAAACTGATCGGCGGGATGGACTATGCGTTTGCGCTGCGCGGGGATGGGCAGACGGCGACGCAGATTGTTGCGGCGGCGGAACAGCGGCGGGCACTGGCGGCAGTGCTGGCCACGCTGAAACCGGAGGCGCTGGAGCTGCCGGAATCGCTGCTGAAGATTATTCCGCCGCGGCCGCCGGAGTATGAGCGGGGACGCGAGGATTTCAAGATTCGGACGTATCCGGCGTTTGACGCGCTGGCGCCGGCGGAGGCGGCTGCGCAGCATACGCTGCAGTTTTTGTTTAATGCGGAGCGCGCGGAGCGCCTTGTGGAGTTTCACGCGCGGGACAAGGGGAATCCGAGCCTTGAGGAAGTATTCGACGCGGTCTTAGCTGTGACGTGGAAGGCTCCGCATGGAAGCGGGTATGCAGAGCAAATCAACAACGTCGTGGACGATGTTGTCCTTTACGACCTGATGGCGCTGGCTGCCAACGAGCGTGCCAGCGATGAAGTACGCGCGGTTGCTGCGTTCGAGGTGCATAGCGTAAATGAGTGGCTGAAATTGCCGTTGTCCGGAAGACCCACCATCTCCGATCAGGCGCACGCCTTCTTTGCGTCGAAACAGATCGAGCAGTTTGAGAGGGATCCGAAGCGGCTGGACCTCACGCCACCTGCAGAGCCGCCGGATGGACCGCCGATCGGCGCTATGGGAGACGCTGATGACGATTGGCGGCCGTAAGGAAGGCGATCCGCACCTGCGCTGACCACTGCTCAAACGGTCACTCCGAGCGCAGCGCTTGTATCACATCGATGCGCGCGGCGCGTGCCGCCGGCAGCGCCGACGCGACGACCGCGGCCGTCAGCAGCACGAACGCAGAGAGGATCACGGGCAAGGCACCCGGCATCTTCACGTCCAGGAAATAGCTGCCCGCCAAACGCGCCACCACGAACCCGAATGCCGCACCTGCGAGGACGCCGGCCGCAGCCATCATGGCGCCTTCTGCGATGACACCTCTGAGGAGATCCGGCGGCTGTGATCCAAGCGCCAGCCGGATGCCGAACTCGCGCGTCCGCGCGCTGACCGAAAACGCCAGTACGCCTGCGACGCCAACCAACGCAATCGCCAAAGCGACAGCCGCGAACAC
>Ga0137418_10000367_pt1 | contig 39504 bp, 39 predicted proteins | sample CZODoug3_1_2_16f_FD_122242 | JGI IMG/M metagenome (GOLD analysis project Ga0137418, IMG submission 122242) | Vadose zone soil fungal communities from Angelo Coast Range Reserve, California, USA - CZODoug3_1_2_16fungal (Hybrid Assembly) | ecosystem: Environmental > Terrestrial > Soil > Vadose...
TTGCTCGTGACGGTCTTGGCCGGGCCCGCCGCTGCCGTATCGAACGTGCCGGTGGCGCTGCAGGTGACGACATCGGTCCCGATCGCACCGGTCAGCGTGCAGACGATGGCCGCCGCCGACGTCCCGTCGTAGGTCTTGTTGCTCGCCGTGATCGCCGGCGTCAACGTCGCGGCCGTGATGGTGGCCGTCGTCGTTGCCGTCGTCGGAGACAAGGTGTAATTACCGACCTGGGCGCCGCCGAGCACCAGGTTGCTGCTCGTGACGGTTTTGCCCGTGCCCACGGCCGCCGTATCGAAGCTGCCGGTGCCGCTGCAGGTGACGACATCGGTCCCGATCACACCGGTCAGCGTGCAGGCGATGGCCGCCACCGACGTCCGGTCGTAGGCCTTGTTGCTCGCCGTGATCGCCGGTGTCAGCGTCGCCCCTGTGACGTTGGCCGTCGTCGTCGCCGTGGTCGTGGAGAGCGTGTAGTTGCCAGCCTGCGCGCCGCCGAGCGTCAGGTTGCTGCTCGTGACGGTTTTGGCCATGCCCACCGCTGGCGTGCCGAACGTGCCGGTGCCGCTGCAGGTGACGACATCGGTCCCGATCGCACCGGTAAGCGTGCAGGCGATGGCCGCCGCCGCGTTGCTGTCGTAGGTCTTGTTGCTCGCCGTGATCGCTGGCGTCAACGTCGCGGCCGTGATGTTGGCCGTTGCCGTCGCCGTGGTCGTAGAGAGCGTGTAGTTGCCAGCCTGCGCGCCGCCGAGCACCAGGTTGCTGCTCGTGAGGGTTTTGCCGGTGCCGACGGCCGCCGTATCGAAGACGCCCGTGCCGCTGCAGGTGACGACGTCGGTCCCGATCACACCGGTCAGCGTGCAGGAGACCGTCGCCGCCGACGTGCCGTCGTAGGTCTTATTACTCGCCGTGATGGCTGGCGTCAGCGTCTTCGGCGTGATGTCGGCCGTCACCGGGAAGGTCGTGTTCGTCGGGAAGGTTGTGTTGAAGTTGTAGTTGCCCGCGTCGGCGCCGGTAATGTTGATGCCGGTCACCTGGACGCTCTTCCGGGTGCCGACGTGCTTGTCCGCGAAGCTTGCCGACTCGTAGCTGGTCGTGAAGATGTCGGTCGGCATGCGGTTGTCGCCGAGGGTAACCGTCGCGCTGGTGTTGCCGTCGTAGACCTTGTCGTCGCCGATTGCGGTGACGAGCAGATCGCGCCGCGTGACGGTCAATGTGCCAGGGGCGAAGGTGACCGCGTAATTGGGATTGCTCAGCCCGCTCAGCTCGAGCGCATGGCCGCCGGCGTTGATGGCAGCGGGCGTGAAGACCGGCGTTCCGAACGTGTCTCCGCCGAAAGCAGTCCCCGCGGTCAGCGAGTAGCTGAACGCCGGTGTCGTTTCACCGTAGGTCCGCGTCACGTCGTCGGCCCGGAACGTGACGGGCCGCGGCGCGATGGTGATCGTCTGGCTCGCCGCGCTGCCCTCGTGCGTGCTGTCGCCGTGATACGTTGCCGTCGCGGTGCAGCCGCCGGCCGTGACGTGGGTGCAATCGCCGGTGTACACGACCGGCACCGCCACATTCAGGCCGTCCGAGGCCGTCGCGACCGCGGTCGCGGTGAAAGGCGTGAAGCGATAGGTGTACGGGGCGCTTTGATCGAATGTCAGCGTCGTCGTCGACGGCGACAAACCCGCAACCCTCGCGATCGGGCCGGCGGTACCTGACGCGTATCCGCTGATTGCCCCGCCGAGGAAGCTGCCGCTGATGTTCGCGCTCGTGATGTCGATGCCCAGATCGGAGTTCTGGTCGAACCGATCGCGCGGATCGGGGATGAAACACGGGTCTGACGACGGTGAAACGCATCCCGGTCCTGCCGGATCGACAAGCAATCCACCTGTGACGACGACCCTGAAGTTGAATCTCCCGGCGGGCGAATGACAACTGCCGTCGGCGTTCGCCGAGAACCCCGTCTGGCACAACGGCTGGCTCGTCGAACCGTCCGTGGCGTGGCAGAGCCCGTCCGCCCCTTGCGACGAGCCGAAGGGGCAGAACGACGAGAGAACGGCATCCGTCGAGGGGTTCCGAAATCCGAATTCCACGATTCGTCCCGTCAGCAGTGTTCCGTTGACGTTGACGTCGGTCACGAGGATTCCTGCCGAGTCGCGGTGGTCCTTGACGATGTGCCCTCGCATCAGAACGTCGGTATCGGTGCCAAGTCCGACGAGATGGCCCTGACTGTCCACCTGCGCGTGAATCTCGAAGCGGCCGCATTCGATCGGCGGCTCGAGATCCAGAATCCCGTTGCCGTTCGTGTCCTCACCAGCGTCGAGCACGCCGTTGCCGTTGGTGTCCTCCCAGAAGTCCCGGACGCCGTTATGGTTGATATCGGTGAACGTTCCGGGTTGATTGCAGGGTGAGGTCGCGAGATTTTCGTCCGTGGACTGCGCAAGACTCCCGGCCTGAAACCAGCTGGGTGCAGATGCGAAAGTAACCCACTGCGGGTACATCTTCATCGCGAGCGTCCGTGTCGCCGTGTCCCAGGTCGTCGCGCCGAACAGTTCATTCTGATGGACGTGGTCGAGGACGCTGTTGGTCAGCTCGATGAACGGATATCCAAACGTCCCTCCGCCAGGGAGCGAGGGATGACCGGTCGCGGGAAAGTCGAGCAGCTGGCCGGAGCTTGCAGGATCCGTCGCTGGAGCACCCGTCGCGCCTGCCGCCGAGGTTCCACCCGTCCCTCCTGGCGTTCCCGTGGACCCGCTCGACATGCTGACAAAGCGGTAAAACTCCGCGGTAGTCGGCCCACCGCCAATCGCAACGGCACCGCCGTCAGGGGTGGCCGCCGCGAAACCGCCGACACGCGGAGCTGCCATCGAGGCCGTCGTTGTCCACGTGCCGGTCCCCGGGTCGTACAGCTCCGCGGACGCCAGCGAGGTGCTCCCCGAGCGGCCGCCAGACACCAGGACGTTGTTGTTGAAGGAGAGCAGGACCGCCGCGTGGCTGCTGCGCGGTCTGCCCATCATCGCCGGGAGCGCCGAGAACGTCTGCAGGGTGGGATCGAAGATCTCTGCGGTCGCGAGATCTGTGCCTGAGTCATCCCTGCCGCCTGCCACGAGCACACGACCGTCCGGGAACGTCGTCGCGGAAGGATTCGACCGCTTTGCCGACATCCGCCCCGTCGGCTGCAACACGGTGTTCGTCCCCGGGTCGTAGATTTCAGCGATGTCGAGCGCACCAAGGTTGTTGGCTCCGCCCACGAAGAGCACCCGCCCGTCCTGCAACCGCACCGCTGCGTGTCCGCTTCTCGGGATGGCGAATCCGGCACCGATCACCGCTGTCGACGTACCCGTTGATGGATCGAAAAGCTCGAGACTCCCGGCAAGGCTGTAGCCGCCGCCTGCGAGCGGGATCCTCCCTCCCGCAATCAAGACGAGGCCGTTCAGCAGGGTCGTGGCGGTGTGGCCCGTGCGCGGCTGCCGCAGGTTGCCTGAAGAGATCCACGCTCCGGTGGCAGGGCTATAAACAGCGACAGTTGCGCTTGCGGCGCCGGTCGTCGGCGTGTATCCCGCGACCAGGATACGTCCGTCGTTGAGAACGGCCGCGGCCGGCCCGGCGGCAATCGCTCCCGTCGCGCCGCCGGCCTGCCACGTTCCAGTTGATATGGTTCCTACCTGCGCGTCGACCAACGGAATCAGGAGGACGACGGAGGCGAGCGCGACGATGGCGGCGATCGATTGACGCAGGTGACCCATGACTGAAGCTCCGTAAGTTCTGCCCTCGACGGAGCCTTCCGCCGCCGGCGCGCTACCGCTGAGCGCACCTTTGACGTCGTGCCTGCCCTCGAGATGTTCGGTTACGCGACTAATTGACCGGAACGAAGGCGCGGTCGTTGCGGGCGCTGTGTTGATGAATCGCGCGCGCCACGAGCGCCTTGCCCGTCTCGTTCTCACCCGTGATCAGCACCTTCGCGTCCGAATGGGCCACGCGGGCGATCTCTTCCTTCAGTCCGCGCAGTGGCGCACTCCGCCCGAAATGGGCAGAGGACATCTCATGCCTCATGGTCGTTCACTCAGGTTGTTGGGGACTTGGACTCTGGTCCGCTACAGTTCCGGACCTGCATCGTTATTGAGCAAAGGGATCGCCATTCGTCGCTCATTTGCACACGATCGGACAAAAGTCGCGCGTACAGGGGGTTTCGTGGCATTTGGCGCAGAATTCAACGCGTTTGCGCGGACCTTCGGTCGCCTGGCACTGCAGGTTGTCAGCGTTATCGCAGACAAATGTTTCCGGAACGACGAACTAAGCCCAGGGGTACCCCCTCAACGCCATTCGAGGGGATCATGGCGCGCGCGCCCACCTTCGAGATGCCGCGGAACCGGACCTGGCTGCAGGCATCGTTCGTGATGCCGCCACGCGCGCCGACCTGCAGCGCGCTGACGGCGCAGGCCTGTCGAGAGGGTCCGGCGCGGGTGAGGTCGAAACGCTTTGGACTACGATGCCGCCGCCGTGGCATCGATCCGTCAGTCAACCGCCGAAGACACCCGCGCGCTGGTCGAGACGCTGACCGAAGCCGCCGACTGGGTCCAGCAGTTGGACGGGACGACGATGTGGGTGGAAGGGGAGTTGGAGGAGCATCGCGTCAGGTCCGAGGCCGAAGCGGGCATGTTCGTCGTCGCGGAGATCGACGGTCAGGTGGTGGGCGCGATCCGCTTCCAGGTCGAGGACCAGCTGTTCTGGCCCGATCTCGACGGCAGAGATTCGGCGTTCGTGCATCGGCTGGCGGTGCGGCGCGCGAACGCGGGGCAGGGGATATCAACGGCGCTGTTGCAATGGGCGGTCGATCGGGCGCGGTCGCTCGGCCGGCGCTATCTCAGGCTCGATTGCGACGCCGATCGTCCGCGGCTCCGCGCGCTCTACGAGCGGTTCGGATTCCGGCTGCACAGCTATCGCCAGGTGGGCGCCTACTATGTCTGCCGGTATGAATTGCCGCTGTGAGGTCCGCCTTTGGCCGGACCTAATGCGTCAGGGCGTAGAGGACCGCGTTGATGCCGAAGGCGTAGCCGCGCGGACCGACGGCGACGAAATATTCGGGGCTGTCGCCTTCGCGCTCCCAGGAATCGCCGAAGTCGGTGTTATGCGTCATGAGCACGATCAGGCGGCCATGCTTATCGTTGATGCCGCGCGCCTGCGCCACCGCGCTGTCCGAGCCACGCTCCGACGTGCCGCCCCCGGTCCCCAGATAGAACCCGATGTTCGGGATCTGCGGGACCGACGTGACCTCGAACTGCGTGTGGAACAGCGGGTGATCGCGTGGAAGGTCGAAGATCGGAAACTCGTTCGCCGGCAGCGCCTTGCGAAGCTGACCGACCCAGTGATCCCAGGCGTAGCTTCCCCAGAAGTCGTCAACCCAGAGGAAGCCGCCCTTCTCGAGATACAGCCGCATCGCCGCCGCGTCCTGATCCGAGATGAACGTCCGGCCCACCTCGGTCGCCATCACGAAGGGACAGTCGAAGACCTCTGGACTGGTGAAGCGCACGAGCAGGTGATTCGGCTCGCCGGTCGGATCCTTGCTGACGTCGGCCTTCGTCAGCTCGGATAGCCGAATCGAGAGGTTGATGTCGGCGCGCGGCCAGTCGGCGTTCCAGTTGCCGCCGTCGCCGTCGATCGACGACTGATAGACCCAGCGGCAGAAATGAAAGTGGCCGTCGAAGTCCTTTGCGGCGGCGAAGCTGGCCCGGAAGCCGCCGAAGCCGCGCCGGCCGAACTGCGCGGCGGCCACGGCCGCCGTCAGGCAGATCGCCGCCGTCAGCACGATCACCACGAGACGAGACCAGGGGCGCGGCATCGGGATGACGCTATTATTCACCGCATGACGCCCGAATACATCCACACGTTGATCGAATACAACTACTGGGCTCGGGATCGCGCCCTCGCCTCCGCCGAACAGCTCTCGCCGGAGCAGCTGACGCGCAACCTTGGAAGTTCCTTCGCCTCCGTGCTCGACACGCTGATCCACATGCATTTCGCGGAGTGGATCTGGTACCAGCGGTGGCAGGGGCGGTCGCCGTCCGCCGGTCCCGACGCGAGCCTCATCACGAGCGTGGCCGCGCTTCGCGACGCCTGGCATCCGCTCGAAGCGCAGATTCGAGCGTTCGTCGATTCGCTCGGCCCGGCCGGCCTCGCGCGCGTCCTCGAATACACGCTGATGAACGGCACCCCGGGACGCTCGGCGCACTGGCAGATGATCGCGCACGTCGTCAATCACGGCGCCTATCACCGCGGCCAGGTCGCCACCATGCTGCGCCTGCTGGGCGCGACGCCCGCGCAGAGCACGGACATGATCGTGTTCTTCCGCGAGCAGTCCGTCGCCGCCCAATGACGGAGGTGCGCCCGCGCTACCGCACCGGGCCGATCGATCTCCGATCCGACACGGTCACGCAGCCGACCGACGGCATGCGCGCCGCCATGGCGGCCGCGCCGGTCGGTGACGATCAGTTTGGCGAAGACCCCACTGTCAACAGCCTGCAGTCGCGCATCGCTGCCCTCCTCGGGAAGGAAGCGGCGCTGTGGCTCCCCTCGGGCACGATGGCGAACCAGGTCGCGCTGCGCGCGTTGACGCGGCCGGGCGACGACGTGATCGTCAGCCGCGAGAGTCACGCCGTCTGGCACGAAGTGGGCGGAGGCGGCGCAAATGCCGGCGTGCAATTCACCGAGATCGGGATCGGCGGCCGCTTCACCGCGGCCGACTTCGCAGCCGCCGCCAAGCCGCGCGATCACATGCTGTATCCGCCGACCACGCTCGTCGAGGTGGAGAACACGCACAACCGCGCCGGCGGCATCGTCATCGACCAGGAGGACGCGGCGTGCATCTGCGCCGCCGCCCGCGAGCGCCGCATCACGTCCTTTCTCGATGGCGCGCGATTGTGGAACGCCGCCGTCGCGAGCGGCAGGACCGTGGCGGATCTGGCCGCGCCGTTCGACGTCGCCTCGGTCGCGCTGTCGAAGGGTCTCGGCGCACCGGCCGGGACGATGCTCGCGGGACCGCGAGACGTGATTCGCAACTGCATCCGCCACCGGCGGATGATGGGCGGCGCGATGCGGCAGATCGGCATCCTGGCCGCGGCCGGACTCTATGCGCTCGACCACCACCTCGATCGGCTCGGCGACGACCACGACAACGCGACGTTTCTCGCGTCGCGGCTGCGCGCCAGCCCGCGCGTGCGGCTGGTTGCGGATCCGGTCGAGACCAACATCGTGATCTTTTCGCTGGAAGCCGACGCGCCGGATGCCGCGGCGGTCGTGGCGGCCGCGCGCGAACGGAGCGTGCTGATCGTCGCGTTCGGCCCGCGGACTGTTCGTGCGGTGACGCACCTCGACGTCACGCGCGAGGACTGCGAGGCCGCCGCCTCGGTCCTGCTCGATGTCGTCGGAGGCTAGTCGGCGGGCTGCCGTGCGGCGGGTGGGGCGGACGCGAGTTGTCTTACCTGCCTTGGTGACTCTTCCGGCCACCCTTCCTCATCGGTTCATGGTTCTCGGGCTTGCCGTAGCCTCCGCCGCCGGGCTTCTCACCGCCGCCATGCACCTTGTTCACCGTGGCCCACGCGCGGCGCTCCGATTCCTCTTCGGGCACGCCACGTTCGAGGTATCCCTCCTCGATGTGCTCCGCCTGCCTCTTCTCTTTATCCGTGTATTTGCTTTTGTCCCCTCGAGGCATGGCTCCTCCTTTTTCCCATCGATCGGAAATGCAAGAACATAGCCTCCGCCGCGCACGCCTCGCGCTCGCGGTCGTCGCCGCGGCGGGGGTCATCATCTCGTCGCCATTTGTCGGCGATATCCGGACGGCAATTCTTGCGGCGTTCCCGGAGCAGTTTCAGCTGATCATTGGCGGCGCCATCGCCGCGATGGTCGTCACCGCGCTGATCGTCGCGGTGATCAGGATTCGCGATCGGCGCGGCTGGAGGTTCACCGGCCTGGCCGTGGCCATCGGCGGCGCGATGCTCTACGCGCGGCTCGTGTCCACGGGCAACATGCTCGTGGACGTCGTCGAGCACGTGCACTTCGTCGAGTATGGAGTGGTCGCGTGGCTCTTCTACCGGGTGTGGCGGCCGCGTGACGACGGGACCGCCGTCATCTGGCCGCTGCTCGCGGGCACGTTGACGGGGATCGCCGACGAATCGGTCCAGTGGTTCATTCCCGGACGGGTCGGCGAAGCGCACGACGTCTTTCTCAACGTTGTCGCCGTCTGCTGCGGGCTCTGCTTCGTGGCGAGCGTCGATCCGCCCGCGCGATTCGGCGTGGCGCTGGAGCGGCCGATCGTGCGCCCCATCGCGTACGGCGTCAGCGCCGTCCTGCTCGCCTTCGCCGCGTTCTTTCACGCGGTTCATCTCGGGCACCAGCTGTACGAGCCGGGAATCGGCATGTTCTGGTCGCATTACGACGCCGCGGGGCTGATGGCCGCGAGCGCCGATCGCGCTGTTCGCTGGCGCTCCGACCCGCCGGCGCAGCTGCACCGGCTGTCCCGGGAGGACCAGTACCTGAGCGAAGGGTTGTGGCACGTGCAGGAGCGCAATCGCGCGTGGGGCGCGGACGATCCGTTCAGCGCGTGGCGCGAGAACCTGCTGCTCGAGCGATTCTTCTCGCCGGTCCTCGATACGCCAAGTTATGCCGCGCGCGCGCCCGCACGCTGGCCGGCGCAGCAGCGGTACGAGACCGCCGCGCGCGTCAGCAGCGACCCCGGCATCTATATCAGCCGCGCGGCGCCGTATCCGATCTACGCGTGGCCACCAGCTGCATTCTGGGCGGTCGTCGCGGCCGTCGTCGCCGCAGTGATGACCGCGTGCTAGCATCGGCGCATGGCTCGCCGGCAGGTGCTGATCGCGGTGCTCGTGCTGTGGGTCACGGGTCCCTACGCCGACGCGCAGCGACCCTTCGGCAAGCTGACGGTCGCCCCGAGCGAGGTCAAGGGGCGATCCGCGAACATCACGATCTCGGTCGTGGCGACAACCGATCTGCATGGGGGCGTGCTGCCACGCGGTGAACGCGGCGGCCTGGCGCTGCTCGGCGGCTACGTGCGGAACCTGCGCGCGGCGCGCGTGCGCGACGGGGGCGGCACGCTGCTCGTCGATTCCGGCGACATGTTCCAGGGGACGCTCGAGTCGAACCTGAACGAAGGCGCCGCGGTCGTGCGGGCGTACAACGCCCTCGGCTACGCGGCAGCGGCGATCGGCAACCACGAGTTCGACTTCGGTCCCGCCGGACCCGACGAGACGCCTCGCACGCCGGGTGAAGACCCGCGCGGCGCGCTGAAGGCGCGCGCGGCGGAGGCGCGATTTCCGTTCCTCGCCGCCAACACCGTGGAGGAGGCGACCGGCCAGCCGGCGTCGTGGCCCAACGTGAAGCCGTCAACCACCGTCACGGTGCGCGGCGTGCGGATTGGGCTCATCGGCGTCACCACCATCGACACGGCGGCGCAGACCATTGCCGCGAACCTCCCGGGGCTGACGTTCACGCCGCTGGCGCCCGCGATCACGCGCGAGGCGACGTCGCTTCGCTCGGGCGGCGCGACCATCGTGATCGTGCTCGCGCACGCGGGTGGCCGCTGTACCAGGCTCGACGACCCTGAGGATCTGGGTTCGTGCGACCAGATGGCGGAGATCGTCAACGTCGCGCGGCAGCTGCCGGCGGGGCTCGTGGACATGATCTCGGCGGGCCATACGCACCAGGCGATGGCGCAGGACGTCGCGGGCATCGCGGTCGTTGAGGCCTACTCGGGCGGACGCTCGTTTTCCCGCGTCGACCTCACCGTGAACCGGTCGTCCGGCGCGCTCGTCTCGAAGACGATCTTTCCGCCGCGCGACGTGACGGCCGGCCCCTACGAGAATCGCGCCGTGACGCCCGATGCCACGACGGCCGCGGCGATCGCGCCCGCGGTGCGGAGGGCGCTGACGATCAAGAATCAGCCGCTTGGGGTGCATGTCGAAACGCCCTTCGTGCGGGGCGATCAGCAGAACGAAACGTCGCTCGCCGATCTGATCACCGACGGCATGCTGGCGTCCGTTCGCGGCGCCGATGTCGCGATTGGCAACGGAGGAAGCCTGCGGGCGGATGTGCCGACCGGCCCGCTCACCTACGGCGCCGTCTACGAGGTCTATCCGTTCGACAACCGTCTGGTCACGTTCACGGCCACGGGCGATCAGTTGACCCGCATCGTCGCGGACAGCCTGCAGCGGCGCGCGCTGCCGACCGAGTTGCTGCCGATTGCCGGCTTCCGCGTCGACGCGACGTGCGAGGGCGGCATGCTGCGCGTGGCGCTCACGCGGTCTTCGGGCATGCCGATCCGGCCCGAGGATCGACTGACGGTGACGACGAGCGATTTCATCGCCGGAGGCGGCGACGGCATTCTTGCGCCGGCGGGACCGCTCCAGTTCAAGGGCGTGGAGGGCGCCCCGTTGCTGCGCGAGGCGGTCATCGCCTGGCTGCGCCAGCGCGGCGGCCGGCTCGACGAGAGCCAGTTCCTCGCGCCGGGCAATCGCCGCTGGACCTATCCGGCGCCGCGTCCGGTGACATGCCAATGAGGTGGTTCGTGAGGGTCGGCGGCTTCGGGAGGTGCGCACGGTTCGCCGGGGCTCTGGCGCTTGCCGCGAGCTGCGGCCGCACGACGGAGCGGGCGGGACCGCCGATTCCGTTCGACGAGGACGGCGCGTGCCCCTTCCAGTGCTGCACGTATCGCGAGTGGAGCGTCGATTGGGATACCGACCTGCATGCCGATCGACGCGACGACTCGCCAGTCGCGTTTCACGCGGCGCTTGGCGATTCGGTCCTCGCCCTGACTGGCGTGGTCACGACCACCAAGCTGGGCCGCGCCGCCGCGCGGCGCGACGTGATGGTCGGCACGAAGCACCTCCCCGTCCCCGCAGGTCAGCCGATTTATCTGCTGCGTAACGTCGGCGGCGGCGACTGGAAGATCTGGGTCAACGGTGTAACCGACGAGCAATACATTCCCAGTCAGGGGTACTGCACGGCCGACAAGCAGAGCTCCGACGAATGCGCGCTCACCGTGGTCGAACAGCCCGAAATCGTGTGGTGGGCCCGCGTCCGCGACATGCGCGGGCGTGAAGGGTGGACCCGCGAAGTCGATCACTTCGGCAATATCGACGCCTGCGGCTGATCCGCGAGCTCATCATCTCCCTGGGCACGTAACGTGAACGTGATGTGACATCGGAGGACCCGATGAACGTCATCCGTTTACTCGGTGTGTGCACGCTCGTGTGCGCCATCAGTGCGGTTCCGGCGGCCGCCCAGACGAAGGCGGCGCCGAAGCCCCCCAAGCCGCAGATTTCGCAGACCACGCGTGAGAAGGCCGCGCAGGACAACGCGAACCCGGACGCGCTCGTTCTTGCCGATTTCCAGAAGCGGATCGACGCGTACATGGCCATTCACAAGAACGCGGCGAAAAACGCGCCGCCGCTGAAGGAAACGAAGAACCCGGCGGAGATCAAGGTCGCGCAGGAGACGCTCGGCGCGAAGATCCGCGTGGCTCGCGCGACGGCCAAGGCGGGCGACATCATGACGCCCGAGATCCGGAACAAGTTCCGCCGCCTGATGTATCCCGTCGTGCAGCCGACGGCGCGGGACAAGGCGGCGCCGACCTCGCCGGTGCCCGACATCCCGGTGACGGGCACTCCCGTACAAGGCACCTCGGGCCGCGCGGTCAAGGCCGACGTGAAGGAAGGGCTGAAGGAGAACGCCGAGGAGAAGAAGGAAGAAGGCGGCAAGCCGGTCGTACTGAAGGTCAACGCGATCTATCCGCCCGACACGCCGCTGCCGACGACGCCGCCGCAGGTGCTGATGAACCTGCCGAAGCTGCCCGAGCAGCTCGAGTACCGCATCGTCGGCAAGACCCTGATCATCCGCGACGTCGAGGCGAACATCATCGTCGACTTCGTGCCGAACGTCATTCAATAGGAAGGAGGGGATACCATGCGCCGCTTACTGTTGTTCGTGATGATGCTCCTGACGCTGGCCGTGCCGGCGCTCGTCGCGCAGAACCTCACCCTCCCGATGAAGAACGGCTCGATCAAGTTCGCGGTCATCGGCGACACCGGGACGGGCGACAAGCACCAGCTCGCGGTCGCGAAGCAGCTGACCGCGACCCGCGCGAAGTTCCCGTTCGAGTTCGTCATCATGGTGGGCGACAACCTGTACGGTGGCAACTCCCCGAAGGACTACGACCAGAAGTTCGCCATCCCGTACAAGCCGCTGCTCGACAACGACATCAAGTTCTACGCCGCGCTCGGCAACCATGACGACCCGAGCGAGCGCTTCTACAAGCCGTTCAACATGAACGGCGAGCGGTACCACACGTTCAAGCCCGCTGACGGCGTGCGCTTCTTTGCGCTCGACAGCACCTACATGGACGAGAAGCAGGTGAAGTGGTTCGAGGAGCAGCTCATGGCAAGCGGCTCGGAGTGGAAGATTGCGTTCTTCCACCATCCACCGTATTCGTCCGGTGAAACGCACGGCTCCGACGAGACGCTCCGGACGCAGCTCGAACCGCTCTTCGTGAAGTACGGCGTGAACGTGGTGCTCACCGGCCACGAGCACTTCTACGAACGGATCAAGCCGCAGAAGGGGATTGCGTACTTCATCACGGGCAGCTCGGCGAAGCTGCGCGAAGGCAACATCTCCACGACGCAGTTGACGGCAAAAGGCTTCGATGCGGGCTACACGTTCATGCTCGCCGAGATCGCCGGCGACGACATGTACTACCAGGCGCTCACCGACGAGGGGAAGACCGTCGATTCGGGCACCGTCCATCGCGTCGGCAAGGTCGAACCCACGCCGAATCGATCGGCGCAGCCGGTCGTCGCGACGAGCGGGAAGGACGCCGCCAAGCCGACCACGCCGAGGGCGAACCCGAAGTAGATCACAAACGCGCTAACATTCGCGGCGATGTTCATCGGGCACTTTGCCCTGGGCTTCGCCGCGAAGCGCGCCGCGCCCCGGCTGTCGCTCGCCGCGCTGTTTGCCGCCGCACAACTCGCCGACCTCATCTGGCCGTTCCTCCTGGCCGCCGGCGTCGAACAGGTCCGCATCCAACCCGGTATCACCGCGTTCACGCCGCTCGACTTCATCTCGTACCCCTACTCGCACTCGCTGCTGGCGCTCGTGCTCTGGGGGTTGCTGTTCGGCGGCGCCTGCGCGGTCGTGGTCCGCGATCGCCGGGTGATGCTCGTCGTCGCAGCGCTCGTCGTCAGCCACTGGGTGCTCGACTGGATCACGCATCGGCCCGACATGCCGCTCTATCCGGGAGGCCCGAAGGCAGGCCTCGGGTTGTGGAATTCGATTCCGGGGACCATTGCGGTCGAAGTCGCGATGTTCGCGGTGGGCGTGTGGATGTACGCGCAGGCGACCCGGCCGAGGGACGCGATTGGCCGCCGTGCGTTCGCGGCGTTTGTCGGCTTTCTCCTGGCCGCCTATTTCGGAAGCATGGGGCCGCCGCCCCCGGGCATCGCCGCGATTGTCGTCGCGGCGATTGCGGGAGCGGCGGTCATTCTGGTCTGGGCCTGGTGGTTCGATCGCCACCGGGTTCCAGAAGCGTAGGGCGCGTTACGGGGCCAACGCGACGTTGGTGGCCAGCACCGAGCCGTCAGCCTGCTTCGGGCCAGTCACCTTGACGTTCACGTTGTTCTTCGTCGAGTCGGCGCACGTGGTCGACGTGTAGGTCGTCGAGCTGTTCACGGTGATCTTCGTGCTCTGCACCGTGAACGTCACGGCCGGACACGTCCCCGTCGAGACGGAGGTCAGGCCGGTCAGTGTGGTCGGCGCCGGCGTGTTCACCGAGATGCTCGTCGCGAGTACCGAGCCGTCGGATTGCTTGGTGCCCGTCACCTTGACGTTGGCGTCGTTCTTCGTCGCGTCCGCGCAGGTCGTCGACGGGAACGTCGTCGCGCTGTTGACCGTGACCTTCGTGCTCTGCACCGTGAACGTGACCGCCGGGCACGTCCCCGTCGAACCGGAGATCAGCCCCGTCAGCGTCACCGTGGTCGCGGCCGGCGCCTTCTTCTCCAACTGAACGCGCGTCGCCAGAATCGACCCGTCGGTCTGCTTCGTGCCCTGCACGTCGACAGTGGCGCCGTTGGCCGTCGCGTCCGCGCACGTGCCATCCCGGAAGCTCGTGGCGCTGTTGGTGGTGACCTTGGTGGTCCTCACCATGAAGGTCACGGCCGGACACGTGCCCGTTGAAGCGGAAACAACGCCCTCGACCTCGTTCCCCTGGTTGTTGTTGTCGTCATTGTTGTCGCCGTCGTCCTCGTTGTCCTCGACCTTGACCTCGGTCGCGGTGACCGTCGTGCCGTCCTTCGTGCCCTTCGCCTGGATGTGATCGCCCACCTTCAGATCGGTGAACTGCAACGTCTTGTTGCCATGGCGAATGGTCGTGGTGGCGGTCGTCTTGATCGTCAGACCGGGGATCTGGAACGATTTCGCGGTGGCGTCAATCGAGGAGATCCTCCCCTGGAACTCCTTCTTGTCGTTGCCAGGCGAGGAATGATGTTCGGAGTCTACCCTCGCGTTGTTGCCATTGAGGGTGACCTGAATCTGGACCTTGTCATCGGGTCCGATGCCGGTCAGGGTGATCGTCGCACTCGATCCGGGCGCAGTGAAGTTCAGCGTCACCGTCCCCTCCGGGACGTTGTTCAGCGTGAACACACCCTGGCCATCGGTCGTGGTGGAGATGTTCGTGCCGGCAATCGAGACGGTCACGCTGCTGGTAGCCAGCATGCTGAACGCCCCGCCCTCGAGCGCGCGGGTCGCGGTCACGCCGGTGCCGCTTACGGTTCCTGAAATCGATGGGCCGGCAGACGACGACGTCCGCGAGGGGCCGACGGGCGAGAGCGATGCGTCTCCGCCACCGCATGCGGCTACCGCTACGATCGTCGCTGCGAGAATGATCCGTTTCATTACACCAAGTCCTCCGGGGAAGCTGGGGGAGTATTGGGCAAGCCGCGTTCCGGCCGAGCTGACGCGGGATCGCGCCGTTTTCTCGGCGAATACCTCCGGCCGATCCGCGGTGTGGATTCGGATATTACGGAAGTGGGATGTAAGAACTTCCGTTCTGTAAAGAACGGCTAATATGCGAGCGGTAAAGATGCGCAACAAGACCAACGTACTCGTTGCACTTCTGGTGTCGTTTTCAGCGTATTCGTGCTCGCAGCCGGCTCCATCCGCGCAGACGCAACCGTCCGCGTCCGCGATTCAGGCGCCGAAGTGGGGGATGGTGATCCACACAGGTGCCGGGAATTTTACGTTAGCGGGTATCGCAGAACGTAAGGACGCGATGCAGGCGGCAATGAACGACGCGTTGATGGCGGGGTACCACCTGCTCGCCGGCGGCGGCACCAGCCTCGACGCCGTCCAGGCCACCATTGTCATCCTCGAGGACTCGCCGCTGTTCAATGCGGGCAAAGGCGCCGTCTTCACCCACGAGGGGACCAACGAGCTCGATGCGTCGATCATGGACGGCGCGACGATGAAGGCGGGGGCGGTCGCGGGACTCAAGCACATCAAGAACCCGATTCGGCTCGCGCGCCTCGTGATGGAGAAGTCGCCGCACGTGATGATGGCGGGCGAAGGCGCGGAGGCGTTCGCGAAGCAGGAGGGTGTCGACTTCGTCGATCAGAAATACTTCTACACGGACCGCGCGTGGAAAGCGCTCCAGGACGAGCTGGCGGCCGAGAAGAAGAAGGCGGCCCAGGCCGAGGATCATCACGGCACGGTAGGCGCGGTGGCGCTCGACCAGCACGGCAACCTGGCGGCCGGCACGTCAACCGGCGGATTGACGAACAAACGCTTCGGCCGCATCGGCGACTCGCCCATCATCGGCGCGGGTACCTACGCCAACAATCAGAGCTGCGCCATTTCGTCCACCGGCATCGGCGAATTCTGGATCCGCTACACCGTCGCGCACGACATCTGCGCGCGTGTCCAGTACACCCACGTATCGATCCAGGAGGCGGCCGACGCGGTCGTCCAGGGCGAATTGAAGCCGGTTGGCGGCGAAGGCGGCGTGATAGGCCTCGACGCGCACGGCAACGTGATGATGTCGTTCAACACGACCGGCATGGGCCGCGGGTACGTGGGCATGGACGGCAAGCCGACGATCACGTTCACAGCCGATGACCGAAAGTAGGGCGGGCCGCGAGGGTGAGAGCGGCGGACCCGCCAGGATCGCGATCGTTACGGGGGCGGGCACCGGCATCGGCAAGGCTGTCGCGCTCGCCCTGGTCGAAGACGGATACGGCGTGGTCTTCGCGGGGCGCCGCGCCGACCTCCTCGATGCCGCGGTGACGTGCACGGGCGCGGCGGCGCCGCGCTGCCTGGCGGTGCCCACCGACGTGCGCGATCCCGAATCGGTCCGCGCGCTGTTTGCGACAACGAAGCAACGGTTCGGCCGGCTCGACCTGCTGTTCAACAACGCCGGCATCGGCACGCCGCCGATCCCGATGGAAGACCTGCCGTTCGAACAGTGGAAATCGGTCGTGGAGACGAACCTCAACGGCGCGTTTCTCTGCACCCAGGAAGCGATCCGCCTGATGAAGGCGCAGACCCCGCGCGGCGGCCGCATCATCAACAACGGATCGATCTCGGCGCATGCCCCGCGTCCGCATTCGGTCGCCTACACCGCCACCAAGCACGCGATCACCGGCCTGACCAGATCCACCTCGCTCGACGGACGCGCGCACGACATCGCCTGCAGCCAGATCGACATCGGCAACGCGGCGACCGAGCTGACCGCGCGCATGCCGCTCGGCGTGCTGCAGGCGAACGGTCAGGTGGCGGCCGAGCCGACGATCGACACCGCTCATGTCGGGCGAGCGGTCGTCTACATGGCCAACCTGCCGCTCGACACCAACGTGCAGTTCATGACCCTGATGGCAACGAAGATGCCCTGGATTGGCCGTGGTTAGGACGCTCGCCGAGAGCGTGCGCGCGCTCGCGCCGAAGCTGGCGGAGCGCGAGGCCGCTGACCCGGAACAGTACCCGTCGGAGAACATCGCGGATCTCGTCTCGGCAGGCGTCATCCGGGCGCCCTTCCCCGTGTCCGCGGGCGGCAGCGGCTGCACGCTCGTCGACGCGGTCGACGCGATCGAGACGATTGCGTCCGCCTCGCCGTCGACGGCGCTGCTCGCGGCGATGCCCATCGGGCTGGCCGGCGCCTATTCGGTGGGGCCGGATGTCGCGCCGCCCGAACACCGCCGCGCGTGGGCCGACCAGATCGATCGCGTCGCGGCCGAGTACCGCGCCGGCACCCTCTATGCCGCCTGCAACTCCGAGAAGGGCGCCGGCGGATCGCTCGAGGCGACGAAGACGGTCGCGCAGCGGCGCAACGGCCGGTTCGAGCTGACAGGCGAGAAGATTCTCGCGTCGTTCGGCCGCTACGCGGGGATGTTCTTCTCCACCGCGAAGGTCGATCCGTCCGACATGCCCGGCGCGGGCGTCGTCGAGTTCTTCCTCGTGCAGCCGACCGCGGCGGGGGTCGAGATCCTCGACGACTGGGACGGTTTCGGCATGCGCTCGACGGAGAGCCACACGGTGCGCTACCACGCCGCTCCGGCGGACGGGATTGTCGGCTTTCCGAACTTCATCGAGATCGTTCAGCCGCTCTCGTACTGGTTCGCGCTGTTCTCCGCGATCCCGCTCGGATGCGCCGCCGCGATCAGGCGCGAGCTGGCGACGCCGGCGCCGGAATCGCCGGCCCTTCGGCTCAGGCTGTCCGAAGCGCGGATGCGCGAGGAGGCGCTGCGCGCGTATCTGCACGAGACGGCGCGTGCGTGGCGACCCGGCGCAGGGCCGGCGTATGCGGCGCGCGTGCTTCGCACCAAGACATATGTCACGCAGGAAGCCACACGCCTCTGCGCGGAGCTCTTCGCATTGAGCGGCGGACGGCACTACAAGCGCGACGGGCGCCTGGCGCGAGCGCTCGCCGCCTCGTTCGCCGGGACCGCGCTGCGGCCGCCGCTGCCGCTCGCGCTCGACACGCTGGTGCAGCAGTTCTCGTCCGAATGACCCAGGGACGCCGCGCGGATGAATAAGTCGACGAGCGTCATCCGCCTGGCCGGCGACCGGGACGCGGGCGCGATTGCCGAGATTTACGCGCCGTTTGTCGCCGCGGACGCCACGTCGTTCGAGACGGAGCCGCCGTCGGCCGACGAAATGCGCCGCCGCATCGCGGAGACGACGGTCGCCTACCCATGGGTGGTGTGCGACCGTGACGGCGTCGTCACCGGGTACGCCTACGCGACGCAGCACCGGACGCGCGCCGCCTATCAATGGTGCGTCGAGACCTCCGTCTACGTGCACCCCGACTTCCGCCACAGCGGCATCGCGCGCGGCCTCTACACGTCGCTCTTCGCGATTCTCGCGGCGCAGGGGTTCGTCAACGCGTACGCCGGCATCACGCTGCCGAACGCGCGCAGCGTCGCACTCCACGAGAAGCTCGGGTTCCTGCCGCTGACCGTCTATCGCGGCATCGGGTTCAAGGCCGGCGCGTGGCACGACGTCGGCTGGTGGCACCTCGTCGTGAGCCCGCATCCGGAATTTCCGCTGCCGCCGATGCCGCTCGCCGACCTGCAGCGCGATCCGCAATGGGAGGCGCTGCTCTCGGCGGGCATATCGCTGATTCGATCCGGCCAGTAGCGGGCCTTCTCCTTCGCCATCATTCGCAGGGCGGGGCTTCACGCCCCGCCACCCTAATGCGTCAGCGCGTAAATGACGGCGTCGATGCCGAACGCGTAGCCGTCGGGCCCGAAGTTGACGAAGTAGGTCGCGTCGTCCCCTTCGCGCTCCCACGAGTCGCCGAAGTCGGTGTTGTGCGTGATCAGGACGATCAGCCGGCCCTTGCTGTCGGTGATGCCGCGCGCGTGCGGCATGGCGCTGTCGGCGCCGCGCTCGGACGTGCGGCCCGACCCGAAGAAGAAGTTGATCGACGGGATCTGCGCGACCTTCTTCACCTCGAACTGCGTGTGGAAGAGCGGATGCTCGAGCGGGAGATCGAAGATGGGGAATTCGCTTGCGGGCAGCGCCTTTCGAAGCTGGCCGACCCACCAGCTCCACGCGTATTCACCCCAGAAGTCGTCCGCCCAGAGAAATCCGCCCTTTTCGAGATAGAGCCGTAGCTTCGCGGCTTCCTCGCCGCTGAAGGCCGCGCCCCCGGGTTCCGTCATCATGACGAACGGACAATCGAACAGCTCGTTGTCGGTGAGGCGGATGAGCAGATGTTTTGGCTCGCCGGAGGCGTCGCGGCCGACGTGCGTCTTGGTCAGCTCCGACAGCCGGATCGAGAAGTTGATGTCGGCGCGAGGCCAGTCGACGCTCCAGCCGCCGCCGTCCCCTTCGATCGCGTTGCTGAAGACGATGCGGCAGAACTGAAAGCTCCCGTCGAAATCCTTCGGCGTCGCGGTCCGGGTGCCGAAGCCGAATCCGCCCCGGCCGCCGCCGAAGCCGCCGCGCCGCCGCTGTGCCGTGACCGTCGCCGCGGTGCACACCAGCGCGGCGATGATGACGACGGTGAGGAGCGGGCGTGCTCCGCGCTTCATGCGGCGAGTGTACTATCTGGGGTATTCCACGAGACGTTTTTATTACCGGCGCGACCGGATACATCGGTCGACGGCTCATCGAAGCGCTTCTCAGGCGTGGTCACCACGTTCGCGCGCTCGTGCGTGCCGAATCCGCCGGACGTGTCCCCCCGGGCGCGACGACAGTGGTCGGCAATGCGCTGGACGCGTCGACCTTCGCTGCCGCGGTCACCGCCGCGGACACCATCGTTCATCTCGTTGGCACGCCGCATCCGTCCCCGAAGAAAGCCGCGGAATTCCGGCGCGTGGACCTGCCGTCGATCCTGGCGTCGGTCGAGGCGGCGAGACGCGCGGGGGCGCAGCATCTCGTGTATGTCAGCGTCGCGCATCCTGCGCCCATGATGCACGCCTACATCGAGGTCCGATCGGCCGGCGAACGCGCGATCACCGAGGCGGGCCTGACCGCGACGATCCTGCGCCCCTGGTACGTGCTCGGACCCGGGCATCGATGGCCGTATGTGCTGGTGCCGATCTATGCCCTGATGCGGTTGATTCCCTCGAAGCGGGCGAGCGCCGAGCGCCTCGGGCTCGTGACACTGCGGCAGATGGTTGATGCCCTGGTGCGCGCGGTGGAGCACCCGCCTGCCGCCGGCGACATTCACGTTGTCGAAGTTCCAGAGATCCGTTTAGGATCTGGCGCGTGAATCGCCTGATCGTCATCGCTGTCTTCGTCGTCCTGCTCCTCGTTTCCGGCGTCGGCGTCTACCTGCTCTCGCCTCCGAAGCCCGCGCCCGCGCGAACGCCCGTCTCAACGGCGCCTGCGCCCGTCGTCGCGCCGCGACCCGCGCCGGCACCCGAGCCGGCGCCCGTGGAGGCGCCGCGCCCCGCGCGCAGGGCTGCCGCGCCGGCTCCTGCCGCAGCACCTTCGCCCGCCGAAGCGCCGCCGCCGCCGGACCTCGTCACGCTGCGCGTCGAGAGCGACGTGCCCGGCGCGCAGGTCTTCGTCGATCGCCAGTTCGTCGGCGCCGCGCCGGTGACGACGACCGACGTGAAGCCGGGGACGCATCAGATCAACGTGTCGGCGCCGGGCTACGACCAGTACGCGCAGTCGATCGACATCACGCCCGGGCCGCGCGACCTGATGATCCGCTTCAAGGACGTGAAGCTCGACGCAAAGGCGGAGGTGATCCACAAGCACGGCGTCGGCTCGTGCCGCGGGACGCTCGTCGCCACGGCGCAGGGGCTGCGCTACGACACGACGAACAAGGGCGACGCCTTCACGGTGCCGCTCACGAACCTGGACGTGTTCCAGGTGGACTATCTCGACAAGAACCTGAAGGTGAGGATCAAGGGCGGCAAGCAGTACAACTTCACCGACCCGATGGGGAACGCGGACAACCTGTTCGTGTTCCAGCGCGACGTCGACAAGGCGCGCCAGCGGCTGCTCAAGGGAGATCAGCCGGCCACCAATTAGCTGGCAGCTGGCAGCTGGCAGCTGGCAGCGGGCAGAACCGCGCGCTCGCCGCTCGAACGCTGACGACTCTGCTCGTCTCTATAGCCGTCATGGCGGCGGTCAGCGCGATCTCGATCGTTTCGCGGTCGCGCATTCGCCCACCAGGATGACTTTTGGCGCCTGCCGCAGCGCCGCCTTCAGCGCCGCCGCGAAGGTCGGCGTATCGGTTGTGGAGCTCGCGCTGGTGGATGTGATCCGTGCGGGTCTCATTGATGAGGTTGCTGATTGCCGCCAGCGTCGACGACTTTCCCGACCCGGTGGGGCCGTCGTCGTCGACACGATCAGATACAGCGGTAACCGAAAGGTGGGTCTGCATCGGGGCGTGCGCGGATTGCGTCGGAATTTCACGGCGCAGCAATCCGCAATCGGGGCCCGCGCGAGGCGCGGCGGGTCCCCGATCCCCCGATCCTTACCGAATCGCCGTCAGAGCGCCGCGGACAGCGAGGTCCCGTGCGTGTTGCCGGCGGGGACCAGGGGCGCGCCGGCGAACGGCGCGTCGGCCGAAGACAGCATCTCGTGCACCGTCGCGGCCAGCGAGTCCTCGTCCACCGGCCAGGTGAGGTACCGCGCGTGCTGCTGCCTCGCGTCGCTCTCGAGGACGGCGTCGCGCTGGCCGATCAGAATCGTCTGCGTCGGCAGGCCGAGGCCCTGGGCCCTGATCGCGAGGTGCAGGCCGTTGAAGGCGCCGAGCCGCACCTGCGAGATGAGCAGGTCCGGCGGATGCCGATCCAGCTCCGCTCGGGCACTCGCGAAATCCGTCCGCACCACGACATCGTGGCCGGCAACGGACGGAAGGATTCGTTCGGCGACGTCGTGGGTCGGAGCGACAACAAGGATGCGATAAAGAAGGTTCGGCATGGCGGCAGATTGATCAGCAACGCATATGCCGAGTTGGCACTCCGCCGAAATCCCCTGAAACTTCTCGGCACGCGGCTAGGGCGTGTTGCCAAAGACGACACGATGGCGGACAAACATTACATTCCGCGGACGGAATCCTGACCGGTTCGCGCGCGTGACGCACGTGAAGAAGTCTGCCTGCAGGCAGACTTCTTCGAGGGCGTCGCTGTCACTGCCTACGCGGTGTGCTGCTTCGCGGCGCGTTCGAGTCCGAGCTCCGCGACCGCCATCTCGCGCATCCTGAACTTCTGCACCTTGCCCGTCACCGTCGTCGGGAACTCGTCCACGAACTTCCAGTACGCGGGAATCTTGAACGTGGCGATCCTGCCGCGGCAGAACGCGGCGAGCTCCTCGCCGCTGACGGAGGCCGCGGGCTTCCGCTTGACCCACGCCATCACTTCCTCGCCGTACTTGTCGCTCGGCACGCCGATAACCTGCACGTCGAGCACCGCGGGATGCGTGTACAGATATTCCTCGACCTCGCGCGGGTACACGTTCTCGCCGCCGCGGATGATCATGTCCTTGATGCGGCCGACGATGTTGACGTAGCCGTCCTCGTCGGCGGTGGCGAGGTCGCCCGTGTGCATCCAGCCGCCGGCGTCGATCGCCTCACGCGTCGCCTGCTCGTTGCCCCAGTAGCCGATCATCACGCTGTAGCCGCGGGTGCAGAGCTCGCCGCGCACGCCGCGCGGCACGATGGCGCCCGATTCCGGATCGACGATCTTGATCTCCACGTGCGGATGCACGCGGCCGACCGTCGAGACGCGGCGGTCGAGCGGGTCGTCCCAGCTGCTCTGCGTCGAGACCGGCGATGTCTCGGTCATGCCGTAGCAGATCGTCACCTCCGGCATGTGCATCATCGACTGCACCTGCTTCATCACCTCGACCGGGCACGGCGACCCCGCCATGATGCCGGTCCTGAGAGACGACAAGTCGAACTCCTTGAAGCGCGGATGCGCGAGCTGCGCGATGAACATCGTCGGCACGCCGTAGAGGGAGGTGCAGCGCTCGGCGGCGATGGCTTCGAGCGTGGCAAGCGGGTCGAACGCCTCGGCCGCGACGACCATGCAGGCGCCGTGCGAGCTGCAGGCGAGGTTGCCCATCACCATGCCGAAGCAGTGATAGAAGGGCACGGGGATGCAGACACGATCCTGCTCGGTGTACTTGATCATCTCGCCGACCAGGTAGCCGTTGTTCAGGATGTTGTGATGCGAGAGCGTCGCGCCCTTCGGGAAGCCCGTGGTCCCGGAGGTGTACTGGATGTTGATCGGGTCGTCGAACTGGAGGGGCGACTCGCGCGCGGCCAGCTCGCGTTCCGGCGTGGCGGAGGCGCGCGCGAGCAGCGCGTCCCAGGCGGTGTCGATGACGATCGTTTCGCGCAGGTCCGGGCAGTGACGGCACACCTCGGCGACCATCGAGACGTAATCGCTCGACCGGAAGGCGCGCGCGTGAACGAGCAGCGAGACGCCCGACTGCGTCAGCGCGTACTGGAGCTCGGACGTCTTGTAGCCCGGGTTGATGTTGACGAGGATCGCGCCGATGCGCGCGGTCGCGAACTGCGTGACGACCCACTCGAACCGGTTCGGCGACCAGATGCCGACGCGGTCGCCCGCCTGCACGCCCGACGCGATCAGCGCGCGCGCCAGCGCGGTGGTCTGGTCCCACAGCTCCCGATAGGTCGCGCGATAGCCCTGCCAGCGGACGACGAGGGCTTCGCGATCGCCGAACCGGTCCACGGTGCGGCGCAGGTTCCCGCCGATCGTCTCTCCGAGCAGCGGCGTGAGGCTGGGACCGTGCACATAGGAGTTCATCGGCAAGTGGAAAAGTTTAATCCGCCAGGGCAGGCAGCGCGCCTGCGCCACATGCATCACAGCGCGGCGAGCACCTCGTCGGCGTGCTCGTCGACCTTCACGTTGTCCCAGCGCTGCTGCACCCTGCCGTCCGGCCCGATCAAGTACGTCGTCCGGACGATGCCCATGAACTTGCGGCCCATGAACGATTTCTGCTGCCAGACGCCGTACTTCTCGGCGATCTCGTGCTCGGGATCGGCCAGCAGCGGAAACGTGATGTTGTACTTGTCCGCGAACTTCGCCTTGCTCTTCTCGTCGAGGATGCTGACGCCGAGCACCGCCGCCTTGCTCGGCTTGAACTTCGGGAGGTACGACTGGAAGGAGCAGGTTTCCTTCGTGCACCCCGGCGTGTCGTCCTTGGGATAGAAGTAGAGGATGACCGGGCGGCCTTCGTAGTCCGATAGCTTGTGCACCTTGCCCGCCTGATCCTTCAGCGCGAACGCCGGTGCTTTCCTGCCAACGTCGATCAGTGACATCGCTACATTAGAACTCAGGTCATCAGTGAACGGCCACGCGAAGTCGGGATCTACCCGGCGACCATCAGTCGATCGCGCCCCGCGCTCTTGGCGGCGAGCAGCCGCGCATCCGCGATGCCGAGAAGCGTCGTCGCGTCCTCGCCGTCGAGCGGCGACACCGCGACCCCGGCGGAACAGGTGATCGTGACGAGCCCCTGGATGCGCAACGGAATCGGCGTGGCGGACACCGTACGCCGGAGATCCTCGAGCCTCGCGGCCGCGTCGACCACGCTCGTGTCGATGAACGCGAGCGCGAACTCGTCGCCGCCGAAGCGGCAGCAGAGGTCGCTGCGCCGCACGGTCTTCGTCAGGCGCGCGGCCACTTCACGGAGCACCTCGTCACCGGCGAGATGGCCGAAGGTGTCGTTGACCCGCTTGAACTGATCGACGTCGATGATGGCGAGCGCCAGCGGCCGGTGCGTGCGCGTCGAGCGCATCAGCTCGGTGGCCAGCCGCTCTTCGAAATGCGCGCGGTTCAGCAGGCCGGTCAGGTTGTCGCGGATGGACGACAGCCGCAGGCCCCGCGCGCGCGATGCGATGATGCGCGCCAGCATCGTCGCCGCCGCGATGATCACCAGTTCCTCGGCCGCGGCCATCATGTCCACGGCGGTGTCGTCGAAGAATCGAATCAGCGCCGTCCATTCAGTCGCGGCGAGCAGGCCGGCGAAGGTCGCGACGCGCCCGTCGTTGCGGAGGCTCGTCGCCAGGATCGCGAGCAGGTACAGCGCGAACGCGACGCGGCTGCTGAGCGCGAGCGGCGCGAACGCGCCGGCGAACACGGTGACGTGGTAGACGCTGACGACCGACACGTCGAGCGCGGCGGCGGCGAAACCGAGCCCCGCCACCGGCGGATGCCGCCGGGCGAGCTGGAGGACGGTGATCGACAGCGCGAGGAAGAAGAGCTCGATGACGAGCGTCAGCAGGGCGGCCGCGTCATCCGGCTGGCGTACGAGTGCCGCCGCCGGGTTCAGCGCCAGCAACCCGACGATCGCGATGCGCGTACGCGCAACCGCCAGCTCGCCTTCGCGTCCGGCGTCCACGACCGCCGGGTCGACAGGCGGCCATACAAAACGCCTGAACGTGCGGAACATTGAGGGGATGCGCGAATGATAGCATCCGCGCACCATGAGACCGACCAAATCACGTTCGTGGTTCACGCGGCTGACCAAGTGGACGGCCCACGTGTCGGGCCGGCCGGCGACATTTTTCATCGCTGTCGGAGTCATCCTCGTGTGGGCGCTCAGCGGGCCGTGGTTCGGCTTCAGCGACACCTGGCAGCTCGTCATCAATACCGGCACCACCATCGTCACCTTCCTGATGGTGTTCCTGATTCAAAGCACCCAGAACCGCGACACGGAGGCGATTCAGGTGAAGCTGGACGAGCTGATTCGCGCGTTCGGACACGCGCGCAACGAGTTGCTGGACCTGGAGGAGCTCGAGGAGGCCGACCTGGACCGTCTCAAGCGGACGTTCCTGCAGCTGGCCGAAGAGGCGAGGCGGCAGGGCCCGGAGCGCGGGCGCTGACTACTTCGCCGGCTCGCGCAGCGGCAGTCAACGGGGTACCCCGATCGAACCACGCGTCAGAAGATCGCGCGCTCGTCGTTTCACACCTACGACGATCGGATCGCAGCGCAGCGACGTCCGGATTTCATTTTTCTGCATCACGCGTCACTGAAATTGATCCGGCGTGTCTTCCGGAGTCCGCGCGCGTCCGATAACCTCTTGTAATCGGCTCGGCTCGGGCCGGTTTTCCAATCAATACGGAAGTTGCAGGAGGATGTCCGTGTCCCTACGCAAAGGTGTGCTCTCCCTCGCCGCGTGCGTGCTGTTCGCCGCGCCGGCCTTCGCTCAGAACTGGTCGTTCGACGCCAGGAAAGTCGCGCTCGGCTCGCCGGGCAGCGGCGAGAACCTCGCCTCGAAGATGATCGAAGAAGAGAACGAATATCGGTCGATCGTGCTGCCGTTCGGGCTGTTCCAGGTGTTCCGCGACTTCGACAGGCTCAACCCCACGAAGGACAACTTCGACGTGATCCGGACGATGGAGTACGCGGCGTCGCCGCTGCACTACACGTTCGGCCGTGATGCCGTGACGCCGGGTCAGGTCAGCGGCACCACCGGTCTGAACAACTTCGTCACGGACATCCGCAACGCGACGCTGAGCCGGGATCTCAATCGCTATCGCGGCATGGCGCCGTCGAACCAGCCGCGCGCCGAAGGACTGGCGTCGCCGAACTGGGGCGGGACGATCAAGGTGAAGCGGGGATCGGGCGGCGCCTTCCATGGCGTGTACGTCGGCGCGGGTCCGTATCTCGCGATGCAGACCGACGTGAACTTCGATCAGCCGCTGATCGACGTGCTCGGCGCGCAGGCCGACATCTACGTGCCCAATGCGCAGATGCGTCTCGGCACCGCCACACGCGGCCAGATGGCGATGGCGATCACGGGCGGCTATCGCGGCCGGTTCGCGCTGCCCTCGTCCACGTCCGACCGCGACGGCGTCTACGTTGCCGCGAACTACAACTACCTGCACGGCTTCCGCTACGAGGACGTCAACCTGGCGCTGCGCCTCGACACCGATCGCACGGGCCTTCTCACGGTGAACCCGTTCCTCCCGTCGCCCCTCGTCGTCACGCGTGACAACGCGACGGCGGGAACCGGCCGCGCGATCGATCTCGGCGTGGGCCTGGTGGTGAATCGCTGGGAGACCGGCTTCGGCGTCAACGGCGTGGCCAACCGCATCAACTGGACCAACGTCGAGCGCACGACCTACTCGCTCGGCAACCCGTTCCTCGGCGACTCGGACTTCATCGAAACGCTCCCCTCGTTTGTCGGCGACAAGGCGCTGACGCTCCCCGTCGACGTCCGCGGCAACGTCGGCTACCGCGCCGACAAGTGGACGGCGGTCGCCGAAGCCGGCAAGGGCTACGGCGGCAAGAGCTTCCACAGCGGCTACGAGTACCGCTTCAATGCGCTCGCGGTGCGCGGCGGCGGCATCTACGCGCGGCAGATGTGGAACCCGTCGGCCGGTGTCGGCATCAACATGGGTCAGCGCCTGGCGCTCGACGTGGCGATGTACGGCAACGCGGCGAACATCGAGCGCAAGCGGCACGCGGCGCTGGCCGTGTCGCTCCGCTTCAATCACTAATCTGACGGTCTGCTGGGTCCGCGAGGCGATGGATTGAGTCGCCTCGCGGCACCCGGCCCACTAATCTGCCGGTCTGCCGTACGTGGGGCGGGTCCCGCCGAGCACCGGTGCCAGGCGAAGGCGGACCCGCCACGATCGTCGCAACGACTGGATGATGATCCGACCCGTACGCATCCTTCAGCACGCGCCGCGTCACGGTCCATCCATCCGGTAGATCGAAGAACAGGTGATCCAGCACCAGCCGATCGTGAAAGGTCGGCTGTGGCGGATCGCGCGGCGTATCCGGAAACCGCTGCAGCATCAGGCGCCACGCCGGCTCGCGCGGACCCAGCCACGTATTCAGATCCCCACCGAGGATGCCGTCGCCCTGCTCAGGGAGGTCGCGCAGCAGCTCGGTCGCCTGCTTGCCGCGCGCGGTGTCGCTGAACAGCGCGCGCCACCACGCGATGCGGTTCTCCATGTGCACGTTGACGACGAAGAGCGTGGCGGCGTCGAGCCTGATGGTCGCGGCGACCGCGCTCCGGGGCTGGCGTTCGCGCGCGAGCGTCACGATGCGCGGGTCCAGGAGCGGGCGTGTCGAGACGATCGCGTTGCCGCTCATCCCGCGCGCGTCGTCGCGCACGGGCGCGAAGAAAAACGAGAGCCCGTTGGCCGCCGCCGTCTCACGCGCGCTGTTCTCCGGCGGCTTGCCCTCGACATCCTCCTGCAGCAGGAGGACGTAATCGGCGGGCACCCCGCCCGTCAGGACACCGGACGCCAGGTCGTATCGCAGCCTCGCGAGATCGCCGCGGCCGGCGTGCATGTTCCACGTCGCGATCGCGAGCGTCGGAGCCGCCGACGGAGCGGGCAGACGAACCGGCGTCCCGCTGCGGGCGCAGGAAAGCCAGAGCGCCGCAACCGCGGCGAGGGCGGCGGCGGCTAGCGGCCGCCGCGGCCGCGCAGCAGGGCAAACACGGGAATGCCCAGGAGCACGATGACGAATCCCGGCCACGTGGTGGACGCGCGATAGACCAGAAGCACGCCGAGAATCACCGCCGCCGCGATGATGTAGAGCGCCGGCACGATGGGGTAGCCGAAAGTCCGGTACGGCCGCGGGACGTCCGGCATCGTCTTGCGGAGGCGGAAGACGGCGGCGATCGTCAGGATGTAGAAGAGCAACGCCGCCGAGATGATGTAGTCGAGCAGGTTGCCGTAGAGGTTGCCGTACTGGCCGGTGGCCGGATCGAATGTCCGCGGAATCACCAGGACGATTGCCCACACGCATTGCAGAATCAGGCCCCACGCCGGCACCCGTGCGTCGTTCAGTGTACCGGCCCGGCGAAAGAACAGGCCGTCGCACGCCATGGCGTAGTAGGCGCGGGCGCCGGCGAGGATCAGCCCGTTGTTGCAGCCAAAGGTCGAGATCAGGATGGCGACCGCCATGATGGTCGCGCCGAGCCCCGGCGCAATGGCGTTGACCGTCGCCGTCGCGACGCGGTCGGCCGGTGCCTGCTGGATGGCCTCGAGCGGCAGCGTCAGCAGATACGCGACGTTGGCGAGCAGATAGAGCGAGATCACCAGCATCGTGCCGAAGGCGAGCGAGAGCGGGATGTCGCGCCGCGGGTTTTTCACTTCGCCGGCGGTGAACGTGATGTTGTTCCACGCGTCGGCCGAGAAGAGCGACCCCGTCTGGGCGACGCAGAGGCCGACGAAGATCCCGAAGGCGGTGATGGCGGAGACGCCGGGCGCGATGGGCTCGAACCCGCGCGGGGCCCAGAGGTCGCCGAAATTGGCGGCGACCGCATCGGCGTTCCGGCCGATGAAGATGCCGGCCGCGATCAACGCGATCAGCGCGCCGGTCTTCGTGGTCGTGAAGACGTTCTGGACGATCTTTCCGTACCTCAGCCCGCGCGTGTTGGTCCATGTCAGGAACGCGATCAGGACGGCGCCGACGAGCTGAGCGGTCGAGAGCGACACGGCGTAGCCGGTCGAGAGATGGATCGGCGGGACGAGATACCGGTCCTCCGCGACCCAGGGAACCAGGATGCCGAGGAACCGGGCGAAGGCGACGCCGACGGCGGCGATCGTACCCGTCTGGATGACCGTGAACAGGGTCCACCCGTAGAGGAAGCCCCACAGCGGGGAATAGGCCGTCCGCAGGTAGACGTATTGGCCGCCGGCGCGGGGCATCATCGCCGCCAGTTCGCCATATGAAAGGGCGGCGGTCACCGTCAGGACGCCGGTGACGAGCCAGGCGACGAGCAACCAGCCGGGGCTGCCGAGCTCCCGAGCCATAGCGGCGGAGACGATGAAGATGCCCGAGCCGATCATCGACCCGGCTACGACCATGGTCGAGTCGAAAAGGCCGAGCTCCCTCCGGAATCCGCCCTCCACGGGCGTGACCTGCTCGACCTGATGAGCCGGTTTCGCCATCTCTCCTCCGCGTTTCCGCGCCAGCCAGTGTAGCGCGACGTGTCCCTGTTCCGTTGTGGATGCAAGGATCCGTGTGCTATATTCGTCAGGTTCTGCTTGAGACTAGGACACCCTATCTAGTCTCAACCTTTAGGTAAGTAGTGGTACTAGTCCGCGACCGCGCCGCCGACAGGCGGTTTGCCCTCGCGCATCACAACGATAGGGTCATCAGTTTCAGGTGCCAGGTGCGGCTGGGTGCCGACCTCCAGGCCTGAAACGACGCGCCGGCTGTGAAGGCTCGCAGCCGCATGCGCGTGAAACAGGAGCAGCAGGGCGAGAATTCGCCTGTACGCGCTATGCCCACGATCAGCCAGCTCGTTCGCCAGGGACGCAAGAAGATCGTCACCAAGACGAAGAGTCCCGCGTTGCAGGTCAGCCCGCAGAAGCGCGGCGTCTGCGTGCGTGTCTTCACCCAGACGCCGAAGAAGCCGAACTCGGCGCTCCGCAAGGTCGCCCGCGTCCGCCTGACCAACGGCATCGAGGTGACGACCTATATCCCGGGCGTCGGGCACAACCTGCAGGAGCACTCGCTCGTGCTGATCCGCGGGGGCCGCGTGAAGGATCTGCCGGGCGTCCGCTATCACGTGGTGCGCGGCACGCTCGACGCCGTCGGCGTCCAGGGCCGCAAACAGGGTCGCTCCAAGTACGGCGCGAAGCGCCCGAAGTCGTAGGAACAGAAACATGCCTCGCAGACGAGAAATTCCGAAGCGCGAACAGGTCGCCGACCCCGTGTACAGCAGCACGCTGGTCACCAAGTTCATCAACACGGTGATGAGCGACGGGAAGAAGAGCACCGCCGAGCGCATCCTCTACAAGAGCTTCGACATCATCAAGGAGCGCACCGGCGACGACCCGCTCAAGGTGTTCAAGAAGGCGCTCGACAACGTGAAGCCGAGCCTCGAGGTGAAGTCGCGGCGCGTCGGCGGCTCGAACTACCAGGTGCCGGTGGAAGTGAACCCGAACCGCCGCCTGTCGCTCAGCATCCGCTGGCTGGTCAGCTACGCGCGCTCGCGCGGCGACGGCAAGACGATGCAGGAGAAGTTCGCCAACGAGCTGCTCGACGCGGCGAACCTCCGCGGCGGCGCCGTCAAGAAGCGCGAAGACACGCACCGGATGGCCGAAGCCAACAAGGCGTTCGCGCACTACCGCTGGTAGCTCACAGGAAATTTTGAGGGAATCGGGAAGTCAGCAATGCCTCGCCAGACACCGCTCAATCGAACCCGCAACATCGGCATCATGGCCCACATCGATGCCGGGAAGACGACCACCACCGAGCGGATCCTCTTCTATACCGGGATAACGTACAAGATCGGCGAAGTCCATGAAGGCACCGCCGTCATGGACTGGATGGAGCAGGAACAGGAGCGCGGCATCACGATCACGTCGGCCGCGACGACCTGCTTCTGGCGCGACATCCGGATCAACATCATCGACACGCCGGGCCACGTCGACTTCACCGCCGAAGTCGAGCGCTCGCTGCGCGTGCTCGACGGCGCGGTCGCCGTGTTCGACGCGGTCTCCGGCGTCGAGCCGCAGACCGAAACGGTGTGGCGCCAGGCCGACAAGTACCGCGTGCCGCGCATCTGCTTCGTCAACAAGATGGACCGCATCGGGGCGGACTTCAAGGCGACGCTGGGGCAGATCGAGACCAAGCTCGGAAGCAACCCGGTGGCGATTCAGCTGCCGATTGGCGCCGAAGACAAGTTCGTCGGCGTGGTCGACCTGCTGAAGATGAAGGCGATCACCTACAAGGACGAGACGATGGGCGCCGACTACGTCGTCTCCGAGATTCCGGCCGACATGATGGCCGAGGCGCAGGTGTATCGCGAGAAGCTGATCGAGAAGGTCAGCGAGCACGACGACAAGCTGCTCGAGAAGTACCTCGGGGGCGTCGAGATCACCGAGAGCGAGATCCGCGCCGCGCTGCGCAATCGCGTGATCAATTCGGTCCGGCACGAGCCCGCGCCGTTCGTCATCGTGATCTGCGGCTCCGCGTTCAAGAACAAGGGCGTCCAGCCGATGCTCGACGCCGTGGTGGACTACCTGCCGTCGCCGCTCGACGTGCCGCCCATCACCGGCCTGGATCCGAACGCGAAGGAAGAGACGCTCATCGAGCGTCCGGCATCGGACGAGGTGCCGTTCGCGGCGCTGGCGTTCAAGCTGATGACCGATCCGTTCGTTGGACAGCTCACGTTCATCCGCGTCTATTCGGGCGTCCTGACGGCGGGCTCGTCGGTCTACAACGCCACCAAGCAGCGCACCGAGCGCGTCGGCCGCCTCCTGAAGATGCACGCGAACAAGCGTGAGGAGATCAAGGAGGTCTACGCCGGCGACATCGCGGCCATCGTCGGGATCAAGCAGGTCAGCACCGGCGACACGCTCTGCGACGAGAAGAAGCCCATCGTGCTGGAGTCGATGGACTTCCCCGAGCCCGTCATCTCGCTCGCGATCGAGCCGAAGACCAAGAGCGACCAGGAGAAGCTCGGCGTCGGGCTCTCGAAGCTGATGGGCGAGGATCCGACATTCCGCGTGAAGACGGATCAGCAGACCGGCCAGGTCGTCATCTCCGGGATGGGCGAGCTCCACCTCGAAATCATCGTCGACCGTCTGAAGCGCGAGTTCAACGTCGAGGCAAGCGTCGGCAAGCCGCAGGTCGCCTACAAGGAGACGCTCACGCGTCCAGCTGACGGCGAGATGAAATACGCCAAGCAGACCGGTGGCCGCGGCCAGTACGGCCACGTGAAAATCCACCTCTATCCCGGCGAGCCGGGCAGCGGCTACATCTTCGAGAACGAAATCGTCGGCGCCGCGATTCCGAAGGAATTCATCAAGCCGGTTGACGAAGGTATCAAGGAAGCGCTCACGCGCGGCGTGCTCGCCGGATATCCAATCGATGACGTCCGGATCGAGCTCTACGACGGTTCGTTCCACGACGTCGATTCATCGGAAATGGCGTTCAAGATCGCGGGCTCGATGGCGTTCCAGGACGCGGCGAAGAAGGCGAAGCCCGTCCTCCTCGAACCGGTCATGCGCGTCGAGGTCGTCGTCCCCAAGGACTACATGGGCGACGTGATGGGCGACCTGGCGAGCCGGCGCGGACGCATCCAGTCGCAGGAGGACCGCGGCGGCACGCAGATCATCAACGCGCGGGTGCCGCTGTCGGAGATGTTCGGCTACGCGACGGATCTACGGTCGCGCACGCAGGGGCGCGCCACGTATTCGATGCACTTCGACCGCTACGAGCAGGCGCCTCAGAACGTCAGCGAGGAAGTGGTCGCGAGGATTCAGGGGACGAAATAGGTTGACGCCTCGTAACGGGGCGTCCCACGAACGTTTGCAGGGCGGGGCTTCACGCCCCGCCACATCGTCTCGGAGAGCGCAATGGCTAAAGAGAAATTCGATCGTTCGAAACCACACGTCAACGTCGGGACCATCGGGCACATCGACCACGGCAAGACGACGCTGACGTCTGCGCTGACGAAGGTAGCGGCCGACAAGGGATGGGCGAAGTTCGTGTCGTATGACCAGGTGGCGAAGGCGAGCGAATCGCAGGGGCGGCGCGACGACACGAAGATCCTGACGATCGCGTCGAGCCACGTCGAGTATTCGACGGCCAATCGCCACTACGCGCACGTGGACTGCCCGGGGCACGCCGACTACATCAAGAACATGATCACGGGGGCCGCGCAGATGGACGGCGCGATCCTGGTGGTCAGCGCGACCGACGGGCCGATGCCGCAGACGCGCGAGCACGTACTGCTGGCGCGCCAGGTCAACGTGCCGTACCTGGTGGTGGCCTTGAACAAGGTGGACGCGGTCGACGACCCGGAGCTGCTGGACCTGGTGGAGCTGGAGGTGCGGGAGCTCCTCACGAGCTACGGGTTCAAAGGCGATGACGTGCCGGTCGTCCGGGTGAGCGCGATCAAGGCGCTGCAGGGGGACGCCGAGGGCGTGGCGGGCGTGATCAAGTTGATGGAAGCGCTCGACACCTACATCCCGATCCCGGAGCGCGAGATCGACAAGCCCTTCATGATGCCGATCGAGGATGTGTTCTCGATCTCGGGGCGCGGCACCGTGGTGACGGGCCGCGTGGAGCGCGGCCAGGTGAAGGTGGGCGAAGAGGTCGAGATCGTGGGCTTCAAGCCGACGGAAAAGAAAGTCGTGACCGGCGTCGAGATGTTCCGCAAGCTGCTCGATTCCGGCGTGGCGGGCGACAACATCGGGGTGCTGCTGCGCGGGGTGGAGAAGACGGACGTGGAGCGGGGGCAGGTGCTGGCCAAGCCGGGGTCGATCAAGCCGCACACCAAGTTCAAGGGCGAGGTCTACATCCTGTCGAAGGAAGAGGGCGGGCGGCACACGCCGTTCTTCAACGGGTACCGGCCGCAGTTCTACATCCGGACGACGGACGTGACGGGGATCCTGAAGCTGCCCGAGGGCGTGGAGATGGTGATGCCGGGCGACAACACGCCGATCACAGGGGAGCTGATTACGCCGGTGGCGCTCGAGAAGGGCGCGCGCTTCGCGATTCGCGAGGGCGGCCGCACGGTGGGCGCCGGGACGGTGACGGAGATTATCGAATAGCGGGCAGCAGGCAGCGGGCAGCCGGCAGAAAAGACCACGGTTCTTCCTGCCCACTGCCCGCCGCCCACTGCCCACTGACAGGATCCAGCTATGAGAGACATCGTTCACCTGGCGTGCGGCGACTGCAAGCGCCGGAACTACAGCACGACGAAGAACAAGAAAAAGACGACGGAGCGGATCGAGTTCAACAAGTACTGCCGCTTCTGCCGGAAGCACACGGCGCATAAGGAAACGAAGTAGCGGGCCGCCAGCTTGGAGATAGGTCAGTAGCTCAATTGGTAGAGCACCGGTCTCCAAAACCGGGGGCTGGGGGTTCGAGTCCCTCCTGACCTGCCAGCCTTCGCTCACCAACTTGCGGTGAGCTTCGGCTGGGCAAGCCACCGCGCGAAGGTTGTCCACCGCAGCTCGCGACGCGAGCGAAGGTGGACGGGTCAGTCGAAGCAGAGACAGGCGTTATGAGCAGCATCGAGCAAGTCAAGCCGGCTCCCGTTCGCAGCACCGAGGGCGGCAACGCCATCAAGCGCTGGTGGGACAACGGCCGCGGGTTCCTGACCGAGGTGCGCAACGAGATGCGCCGCGTCACGTGGCCCTCGCGCAAGGAGGTCTACGCGACGACGATCGTCGTGATCATCACGTCGGCGTTCTTCGGGCTGTATCTGTTCGCCCTCGACGTGCTGCTCAACGCGGCGGTCAACTGGATCTTCACCTCGTTCGGTGCGGCATGACGGAAGTCCTGACGAAGAACTGGTACATCGTGCACACGTACTCGGGCTTCGAGAACAAGGTGAAGGAGTCGCTCCTCCAGCGCGTGCAGGCCTACGGGCTGCAGAACGAGATCGGCGAGGTGCTGATCCCGACCGAGGACATCGTCGAGAAGCGCGGCGGGCGCGAGGTCAAGAGCGCGCGGCGGTTCTTTCCCGGCTACATCCTGGTCGAGATGAACATGTCCGACCACGCGTGGCACGTGGTGAAGAACACGCCGAAGGTCACCGGCTTTGTCGGCGCCGGCACCAAGCCGACCCCGCTCAGCAAGGAGGAAGTGGAGCACATCCTCGAGCAGGTGAAGACGGCGGCCGAGAAGCCGAAGCCGAAGTACACGTTCGAGAAGGGCGATCACGTGCGGATCAACGAAGGGCCCTTCACCAGCTTCAACGGCGTGGTCGACGAGGTGAATCTCGACAAGAACACGCTCAAGGTGATGGTGACGATCTTCGGCCGCGCGACGCCGGTGGAATTGGATTTCCTGCAGGTCGAAAAGATTTAAATGGCGAAAAAAGTTCAGGCGATGGTCAAGTTGCAGATCCAGGCGGGCAAGGCGACGCCCGCCCCGCCGGTCGGCACCGCGCTCGGGCCGCACGGCGTCAACATCATGGACTTCTGCAAGAATTTCAACGCGAAGACCGCGAAGGACGAAGGGCTGATCATCCCCGTCGTCGTGACCATCTACGCGGATCGCAGCTACACCTTCATCACCAAGACGCCCCCCGCCTCGGTGCTGCTGAAGAAGGTCGCGAACCTCGCCAAGGGCTCGGCGGAGCCGAACCGCAACAAGGTCGGCACCGTCACGGCGAAACAGGTGGAGGACATCGCGAAGCAGAAGATGCCCGATCTCAATTGCACGACGCTCGAGGCCGCGGTCAAGACCGTTCGCGGCACCGCGAGATCGATGGGCATCGACGTCGTCGGGTAAAGGACGCCGCTCGGGCGTTCCCGTAGACAACGTGGAGGGCGGGCCTTTGGACCCGCCAAATCGAGTGGGAGGCACGCGCAGCGTGCCGATTGCACCACAAGGAGGAACATGGCCAAGCACGGAAAGAAATTCACCGCCGCCGCCGCGCAAATCAAGGAGCGGCCGTACACGATCGAGGAGGCGATTCCCCTGATCCAGAAGGTGAAGTACGCCAAGTTCGACGAGACGGTCGAGGTCGCGATGCGCCTCGGTGTGGACCCGAAGCACGCGGACCAGATGGTGCGCGGCACGGTCGTCCTGCCGCACGGCCTCGGCAAGAGCAAGAAGGTGCTGGCGATTGCCGGCTCCGACAAGCAGAAGGAAGCGCAGGACGCGGGCGCGGACTTCGTCGGCGGAGACGAGGTCGTCGAGAAGATTCTCGGCGGCTGGATCGACTTCGACGCGGTCGTCGCGACGCCCGACATGATGCGTGCGGTCGGGAAGCTCGGCAAGGTGCTCGGTCCGCGCGGACTGATGCCGAACCCGAAGACCGGCACCGTCACGCCGAACGTGGCGCAGGCGATCAAGGAGATCAAGGCGGGCAAGGTGGAGTTCCGCGTCGACAAGACCGGCATCATCCACGCGCCGCTCGGCAAGACCTCCTTTCCCACGCAGAGTCTCATCGAGAACACCCACGCGCTCGTCGACTCCGTCGTCAAGGCGAAGCCGCCGGCCGCGAAGGGGAAGTACCTGAAGTCAGTCACCGTGTCCTCCACGATGGGGCCGGGCGTCGCGATCGACACCGCGCACATCGATGAGCGGCAGAAGGCGCAGCGGTAGGAGGAGCGATGGCTGTCAGCAGAGCTGAGAAGGAACAGGAACTTCAGGACCTGGCCGCGGCATTCAGCGCCTCGGACACGGCGATCCTCGTCGATTACAAGGGGCTGAACGTGCCGCAGGTCACCGAGCTGCGCCGGCAGCTGCGGGGCGCGAAGGCGAACTACAAGGTCGTGAAGAACACGATCGCCAGGCGCGCGAGCAAGGACACGAAGCTGGCGTCGCTCGAGAAGCACTTCGAGGGCACGACGGCGATTGCGTACACGGGTCAGGACGCGGTCGCGCTCGCGAAGGCGCTGACCACGTTCATGAAGAGCGCGCCGGCGCTGAAGATCAAGGCGGCGGTGCTGCAGGGTGAAGCCATCCAGCCGGCGGCGGTTACGGACCTCGCCAACCTCCCCGGCAGGCCCGAGCTGTACGCGAAGCTGCTCTTCGTGCTGCAGGCGCCGATGCAGCAGCTCGTGTCGGTGCTGGCCGCAGCGCCGCGCGATCTCATGTCGGTGCTCGTGCAGTACGAGAAGAAGAAATCTGAAGGGACTGAGAGCGAAGCGGGCGCGGCATAGAGCCGTCCCCTACAGACATTAACCGAACAGTGTAGGGGCGGGTCTTCAGACCCGCCCGCAGGAGAGCGAGATGGCAGAACTCAATCAGCAGCAGGTCGTCGACTACATCAAGGGGATCAGCGTCCTCGAGCTCTCGCAGCTCGTGAAGACGCTGGAGAAGGAGCTCGGCGTCTCCGCCGCGGCCGCGATGCCGATGGCGATGCCCGGGATGGCGGCCGGCGGCGGCGCCGCCGCGGCCCCGGCCGAGGAGAAGACCGAGTTCAACGTCACCCTCACCGAGGTGGGCGCGGACAAGATCAAGGTCATCAAGGTCGTCCGCGAGGTCACCAGCCTGGGTCTGAAGGAGGCCAAGGACCTCGTCGAGAGCGCGCCCAAGCCGATCAAGGAAGGCGTGAACAAGGACGAGGCGGCCGCGATCAAGAAGAAGTTCGACGAAGTCGGCGCCAAAGTCACGATCTCGTAGGGAACTAACCCTACCCGCGCGGCGTCTTAAGGGACGGGTCCCAGTCCAGGGGCCCGCTCCCGCACGTTTTTAATCGTCGGTCCTCGAGGGTCAGCCACCGATGTACAGCCTTCCTAAGAACGTCTACCGCGAACGCAAGGACTTCTCGAAAATCAAGACGACGGTTCCGATCCCGAACCTCATCGAAATCCAGCGGAAGTCGTACGAGCGGTTCCTGCAGATGAACCGCCTCCCGTCGGAACGGGAAGACGCCGGCCTGCAGTCGGTCTTCAAGTCGGTCTTCCCCATCAGCGACTTCCGCGAGAACTCGTCGCTCGAGTTCATCGAGTACTCGATCGGCAACTGGGAGTGCAAGTGCGGCAAGCTCTCCGGGCTGCACCACCTCCGGAAGCCGTGCAAGAACTGCGGCGCGACGCTCGTGGCCGATCCGTACGGCGACCACGAGGTGCTCTGTCCGCGCTGCGGCGTGGCGAACCAGGCGCGCGGCGACGTCTGCGACATCTGCGGCCACACGGTCGGGATGAAGCTGAAGTACGACGTCGACGAGTGCCAGGAGCGCGGCATGACCTACGCGGTGCCGCTGAAGGTCACCATCCGCCTCGTCGTCTGGAACAAGGATCCCGAGACCGGCGTCAAGACCATCCGCGACATCAAGGAGCAGGAGGTCTACTTCGGCGACATCCCGCTGATGACCGACAACGGCACGTTCATCATCAACGGCACCGAGCGCGTCATCGTCTCGCAGCTCCATCGCTCGCCGGGCGCGTTCTTCCACTCGGAAGACAAGACGCTCTACGTCGCGCAGATCATCCCGTATCGCGGGTCGTGGGTGGAGTTCGAGTACGACCAGAAGAACCTGCTCTACGTCCGCATCGACCGCAAGCGGAAGTTCCTCGCGACGGTGTTCCTGCGCGCGCTCGGCCTGCGCGGCGCCGACGAGATCATCCGGACGTTCTACTCGGTCGACCGCATCTTCCTGAACCAGGGTCCGTCGCTGATGTGGGCGGTCAACGACAGCCTCGTCGGGCTGCGCGCGGCGGCCGACGTCAAGGCCGGCGAGTTCTCGGTGCAGAACGGCAAGAAGATCAGCACCAATGCGATCGCGGCGCTGCGGAGGGCCGGCATCGAGACGCTTCCCGTCGATGACCAGGCGCTCGAAGGCGCCTTCGCGGCGGCCGACATCGTCGATCCCGAGACCGGCGAGGTGGTGCTCGAGGCGAACGAGGAGCTGACGCCGCGCGTCATCTCGATGGCGCAGGAGAAGAAGGTCGACAAGATGGAGATCTTCTTCCCGGAGCGCGACGAGGTAGGGTCGATCATCGGCCAGACGCTGAAGAAGGACCCGATTCGCACGCACGAGGAGGCGCTGATCGAGATCTACCGCCGGCTGCGGCCGGGCGATCCGCCGACGCTCGACAGCTCGCGGTCGCTCTTCGAGAACATGTTCTTCAACCCGCAGAAGTACGACTTCTC
>Ga0137418_10000368_pt1 | contig 39499 bp, 38 predicted proteins | sample CZODoug3_1_2_16f_FD_122242 | JGI IMG/M metagenome (GOLD analysis project Ga0137418, IMG submission 122242) | Vadose zone soil fungal communities from Angelo Coast Range Reserve, California, USA - CZODoug3_1_2_16fungal (Hybrid Assembly) | ecosystem: Environmental > Terrestrial > Soil > Vadose...
TTTCTGGCGCTGCGGATAGCGGTGAATCGAGAGATGGAGGAACTCGGGCAGTTTCTTTCTCGGACCCCAGCTACTTTGAATTCAGGCGGGCGCCTGGTGGTGCTGACGTACCACTCAGGCGAAGACCGCCCGGTCAAGCAAGCGTTTCAACAGGCGGAGCGTGAGGGCACGCTCAAAGTGCTGACCAGACACGTGATCCAGCCGAGCGAGGACGAGATCTCGGCGAACCCACGTTCGCGAAGTGCGAAATTGCGGTGCGCAGAAAGAGTCTGAGTATGATGCGGAAACGGAAAAAAGCGGCCCACACGGAATTTCACACCGTGAAGCGGATCGATAATTCACGGCTGGTGCGAGCCGCGGAGCCGGTGCGCCTGCAGGGTTTCTATCGCACGGCGGGCTGGGGCGCGCTGGTTGCCGTGTTTCTGATGTTTTACGTGTACCAGCATTTTCGCTGCATCGACTTGAGCTTTCAGCTCGAAGATTTGAAGGCGCGGCAGACGAAAATGTCGGCACTGAATTCGGAATTGCGCCTGGAAATTGAGGGGCTGCGCGATCCGCGGCGCATCGACGTGATTGCGCGGCGCCAACTGGGCTTGACGGAGCCGCTGCCGACGCAGGTGCAGGAATACGAAGGTCCCGCGGGCGCGGAAGTGGCGAGCGTACGCTACGTGCGCGGAAATCGAGCGCAATAATTCTCGGCCACTCTCCGCCGGTCAAAATTTCAGTAATTCACAGTAACTTCCGACCGGAGCGCTTACCGACCTGAACCCGTCCATGCGACAAAATCGAGTCCACGTCCGTTTGTTGCTGATCGCCGGCGTGGCTCTGCTGTGGACCACGGCGGTGTTCGGGCGCCTTTCCTACCTGCAACTTTTTGCGCACGGCGAGTACATGGCGCGCGCGCAGCGCCAGCAGCAGCGCACGATCGAAATCACTCCCAAGCGCGGAATCATTTACGACCGCAACATGCACGCGCTGGCGATGAGCGTGCCGGTGAAGTCGGCGTTTGCGGTGCCCGCGGAGATTGCGGACGAATCGCTGGCCGCGCGGCTGCTTTCGGGCGTTCTGGGTGTGCCGCAGGACGTGCTTGAGGCACGGATGGCTTCGTCGCGGTCGTTTGTGTGGATCTCGCGCAAACTACCGCCGGAAAAAGTGGAAGCCATTGAAGCGCTGAATCTCAAAGGCGTTTATTTCCAGGACGAGAACCAGAGATTTTATCCGAAGCGTGATTTGGCGGCGCACGTTCTGGGTTTCGTCGATCCCGATGAAAAAGGGCTTGCGGGAATCGAGTACCAGCTCGATAGCCAGATTCGCAGCAAGAGCGAAAAGATCATGGTGATGGCGGACGCGCGGCAACGCTGGTTTGATGGAGGAGAGGCGCAGCGCGAGCGTGGCGCAAATGTCGTGCTCACGCTTGATGAAAAGATTCAGTACATCGTGCAGCGGGAGCTGTTGGCGGCCATCGAGAAGACTCACGCGCTGGCCGGAAGCGTGATTGTGATGAATCCGAATACCGGCGAGATTCTGGCCATGTCCAATTGGCCGCGCTTCAATCCTAACGCCGCGAGCGAAGCTCCGGCGGAAGCGCGAATGAATCGGGCGGTGACTGCGCTGTATGAGCCGGGATCGACCTTCAAATTGATTACGCTGGCCGCGGCGTTCGATCAGGAAATTACGCGTGCCGATGAGGTTTTCGATTGTGAAAATGGCGCGATTTACATCGCGGGGCATCGTATTCGAGATCACAAGCCATTTGGTCTGCTGAGTGTTTCGGAGATTCTGGCCAAGTCCAGCGACGTGGGGGCGATCAAGATCGCACTGCGGCTGGGCGCGCCGCGTTTTTACGATTACATACGCGGGTTCGGCTTTGGCGCGCCGACGGGTATCGATCTGCCGGGCGAAGGCAAGGGGCTGCTGCACCGGCTGGAAAATTGGAGCGCGATCTCGATCGGTTCGGTTTCGATGGGGCAAGAGATTGGCGTCACGCCGATTCAGTTGATTACGGCAGTGTCGGCAATTGCGAATGGCGGCACGCTGGTGAAGCCCCATGTGGTGCAAGCGATCAAGCGTGGGGAGCGCGTTGTCGGACCTGACATGGTCAACGCGCCCGGCGAAACGAAACGCGTGATTCGGCCGGAAACGGCGGCGACGCTTCGCCGGCTGATGGAAGGCGTCGTGCTGAACGGCACGGGCACGCTCGCGCGGCTCGATGGGTGGACTGCCGCGGGAAAGACGGGATCAGCGCAGAAAATTGATCCTGCGACCGGGCGCTACTCGCCGACGCAACTGATTGCCTCGTTCACCGGGTTTGCGCCGATCAGCAATCCCGCAGTGACGATTCTGGTTTCGCTCGATTCGCCGGTGGGTTTGCACGAAGGCGGGCAAGTGGCCGCGCCGGTGTTCAAGCGCATCGCCGAACAGGTGCTGTCTTATTTGGATGTGCCGCGGGACGTGCCGCTGAACCCGCGGCTGATCCAGGCGGCGTACAAGCGCCAGATGGCCAGCGAGAGCGCGATGCTAGAGGATTTTTCGCCGACGGATTTCTCCGGGCAGCCCGATGCGCCACCGGCCGCGTCAAACCCTGAAGCGCCCGACAAGCCTGCAGCGCACGCTCCTGAAGTGGCCATGGCAGCCGATGAAGGCGGCGACATTTCTGTGCCCGATTTTTCCGGAAAGACGATGCGCGAAGTCACAGAAATGTGTTTGCACCTCGGGCTTGAGCCACTGTTGGTTGGCAGCAATCTTGCAACGCAACAGATTCCGGAGGCTGGGGCACAAGTTCGGCGCGGCACCAAGGTGACGGTACAGTTTGGAACGCCGTTGCCGGCGAAGCCTGTGAAAGTGGCGAGGTTTCATCGCAGGTCCAGACATTAGAATGAGCATTGGATTGACACATACGGAAGAAAAACAGCGTGACTCGACTGCGAAGCAGAGCAAGGATAAACGAGGGCATCTGATGCCGGTTCGCGTGTCTAATTACAGCGGCAAGCTGAGCGCCTTGTTTGAAGGCGTTGCGGCCAGCGTGCCTGCACCGGCAAGCAGTTTGGAGATTCGCCAAATAGCTTGTGATTCGCGCAAGGTGCAGCCGCGTGCCCTGTTTTTTGCGCTGCATGGCGCTAAGGCGGACGGAAACGCTTTTATTCGCGATGCGGTGTCGCGCGGCGCGGTGGCCATTGCGAGCGAGGACGCGGCTCCGGCAACGATGCCGTCAAGCGTGGTTTGGATTCGCGTGGCGAACGCGCGCAAGGCGCTGGCCACCACCGCGGCGAATTTCTTCGACCATCCGGCGAACGCATTGCAGCTTGTCGCTGTCACCGGCACGAACGGGAAGACGACGACTACTTCGCTGATCGATTCCATCGTAAAAGCTTCGGGAGCGAAGACCGGGCTCTTCGGCACGATCGCATATCACACTCCTCTCGGCGATTACCCGGCGCCAAACACGACGCCGGAATCGGTGGACCTGCAGGGATTTTTCGCGGAGATTCGCGAGGCGGGCGGCAAATTTGCCGTGCTGGAAGCAAGCTCGCATTCTTTGGCGATGGATCGTTTGTGGGGCTGCCACTTTGCGGCCGCGGTATTCACGAATCTAACGCGCGAGCATATGGATTATCACAAGACGTTCGAGGATTACTTCGCGGCGAAGCTGCGGCTTTTTGAGGGGACGGGCGCAGGTGCGGCGGACGCCGCTGTGCTAAACATCGACGACGAGTATGGGAAACGCCTGATAGACCTGGCACAAAATCCGCTCACGTACGGTCTGCAATCGGGTGCGCAACTCGCTGCGAAAAAAATTCAACTGACTTTTGAGGGCGTATCGTTCACCGCGCAGACCCCGAACGGGAAAATCGATATCGAGTCTTCGTTGGTCGGGCGCATCAACGTTTACAATATTCTTGCCGCGATCGGCGCGGCGCAGGCCCTCGGGCTTTCCAATGAAGTCATCGCGAGCGGGATTCGCGATCTGAAGAGCGTTTCTGGGCGATTTCAGCCGATTGCAATGGGCCAGCCATTCTTGGTGGTTGTGGATTACGCGCATACGGATGACGCGCTGGAAAATCTGATTCGCACGGCGCGCGAGCTGAATCCCAAGGGTCGCATCATCACACTGTTCGGATGCGGCGGAGAAAAGGACCGCACGAAGCGTCCGGTGATGGGTGAAGTCGCGGGGCGGCTAAGCGACCTCACAATTTTATCCAGCGACAATCCGAAGAGTGAAGACCCGCTAAAAATTATCAGCGACATCGTGGTCGGGCTGCAAAAAACGAACGGGAAATACATGATCGAGCCGGATCGCGAAAAAGCGATTGGCGCGGCCATCGACGAGGCGCGCGCGGGAGACATTTTGCTGTTGGCCGGGAAGGGCCACGAGAATTATCAGATTCTCGGGGACCGCAGACTGGAATTTGACGATCGCGAAGTGGCGCGGCGCGCGCTACGCGAGCGTGGATATGACCGGCCGGAGAGCGGCCCAGGGTTTGGCACGTAGCGCGCTTTATCCGTAGCTGGAGAGAGGCGCTTCGAGCCGTAGTTACCCTTACTAAGGAGGAGCCCTCAAAACGGTGAAAACGAACCGACGCGCGGGGTATCTTCGTAACGGCAACTCTCTGAGGGATTTATGCGGTGGACGCTTCTACAGATTTCTGAGCCGATGCTGGCTGCACCTGGCGCGCGGGTCGACCCCGTGGCCCGGGTGGCCGGCGTCTCGATTGATTCTCGCACGATACGTGCTGGAGAACTGTTCTTCGCCATCCACGGACCGCGTCACGATGGACACGATCACGTGGCTGCGGCTCTCGAGCGCGGAGCGGTGGCCGCAGTGGTGGCAGAGTCGCGGTCCCGCGGCTTTGCGGAATCGGTACGGGACCGTTGTCTCATTGTCGACGACACCCTTCGCGCGTTGCACCGCCTCGCGACCGCCGTACGCGTCGCATGGGGCAAGAAAATTGCCGGCGTCACGGGCAGCGTGGGCAAGACCACCACAAAAGAGATCCTGGCGGCGCTGTTGGGCGCGAAGTTACGGATCTTGAAGTCCGAGGGCAATTTCAACAACGCGTACGGGCTGCCGCTGACATTGTTTCGGTTGGAAGAGGAGCACGATGCCGCGGTACTTGAGATGGGGATGTCGCGGCGGTATGAGCTGCAGGAGCTTGCGGCGATTGCAAAGCCGGATGTCGGTGTCGTGACGCGTGTTGCGCCGGCGCACCTGGAATTTTTTGCGGGCGTCGAGGAAATCGCGCTGGCTAAGCGCGAGCTGATTGAGGGATTGAACGGGCGCGAGTCAGTTGCGGTGTTGAATGCGGATGATTCGCTGGTGGCGGCGTTTGCTTCGCATGCGCCGGGTCGCGTGTTGACGTACAGCATCGAGAGTGCCGCGGATTATCGCGCAGAGGCAATCGAGGATCGAGGCGCGCTGGGTTCGGTGTTTGTCCTAATTGAAAATGGAAGGCGCACCCGGCTGGAGCTGGCCTTGCCGGGGCGTCACGTTATTTCTAACGCGCTGGCGGCGCTTGCGGCGGCGAGCGTCTGGGGAATTGGAGCGGCGGAGGCTCAAGCTGTGTTTCGCACTTTGCATGCGCCGGCGATGCGCGGCGAGATGTTGCGTTTTTCAAATGGAGCGGCGCTAATCAACGACAGCTACAACTCGAGTCCCGCAGCGCTGCATGCGATGATCAAGGTTCTCGCGGCGACGCCGAACTATCGTCGCCGGATTCTTGCGGCCGGGGAAATGCGCGAACTTGGCGCGACCTCGCCGGAACTTCATCGCGAAGCTGGAAAGGCTGCGGCGCAGACAGGGAAAATCGATTGGGTGATCGGCGTGGAGGGTGATGCTGCGCAAATCGTGGAAGGGGCGGTAAACGCGGGCGTGTCGCGGTCGCAGACTAGAACTTTTGCATCGTCCGAAGAAGCCGCGAAGTTTCTTGCTGATTTTATCGCGCCCAACGACTTGTTGCTGGTGAAAGGCTCGCGCGGCGTGAAGATGGAGCGCATCGTCGAAAGATTGCTCGCGATCCACGCGCCGGAACTGGAAAACGCGGAGAAGGTGCGGCACTAGATGCTCTACTACCTTCTCTATCACGCCCTGCAGAAATACTTCAGCCCATTCAACGTATTTCGCTACATCACCGTTCGCACGGTATACGCCAGCTTGACGGCAATGTTTCTCGCATTTGTGTTCGGGCCGTGGCTGATTCGGAAGCTGCGCGAGCTGCAGATTGGCCAGTACATTCGCGAAGAAGGGCCGCAGAATCATCAGAAGAAAGCGGGCACACCTACGATGGGCGGCGTGCTCATCGTATTGTCGACCGTGGTTCCGACGCTGCTGTGGGCGGACTTGAGCAACGGTTTCGTGTTGCTGGCGTTGTTCGCGCTGCTGGCGTTCGCCGCGATCGGATTTATCGATGATTACGCGAAGGTGTCAAAGCAGCGGAATCTCGGGCTCAGCAGCAAGAACAAATTTCTGCTGCAGATTTTTGTAAGCTCGCTGGTGGGTATTGGGTTGCTTATCCTCGCCACGCGCAGCGCCTATTCCACCGAGCTGATGATTCCGTTTCTCAAGCGTGTCCATCCCGATTTGGTGGTCCACTCGCTGCTGAGTTCGCCCCACCTGTGGCCGCTCGCATTCGTGCCTTTTCTGATTTTCGTTTCCATCGTCATCGCGGGCGCGTCGAATGCGGTGAATCTCACGGATGGACTCGATGGTCTGGCGATCGGCTGCACGGTGATCGCCGCCGGCGCTTTGACGGTGCTGACGTATGTCAGCAGCAACTATCGCTGGGCGACCTACCTCGAGATTCAGTACATCCCGCGCGTCGGCGAGCTGACGGTCTTGTGCGGTGCGCTGGTTGGCGCTTCGCTCGGATTTCTCTGGTACAACGCGCATCCCGCCGAGGTCTTTATGGGCGACGTGGGCTCGCTTTCGCTTGGTGGAACGCTTGGCGTTATCGCCGTGATTATCAAGCAAGAGATTTTGCTTTTCTTCGTTGGCGGGATTTTTGTTATCGAGGCGCTGTCCGTGATTTTGCAGGTTGGCTCGTTCAAGCTGCGGGGCAAGCGCATCTTCCGCATGGCGCCGATTCACCATCATTTTGAGCTGCTGGGTTGGAGCGAATCGAAAGTGATCGTGCGCTTTTGGATTGTAGCGCTGGTATTTGCGCTGTTTGCGCTGACGACTTTGAAATTGAGGTAAGTATGCCGGGCCCGGTGGAATTGAAAAATAAGCGCGTGCTGGTCGTAGGGCTGGCGCGTACGGGAGTGGCAACGGCGCTGTTTTGCGCAGCACGCGGAGCTCGGGTCACTGTTACGGATGCGCGGAACGAACCTGAGATCGGCGATGCTGTACGGAAAGTGCGTGACGCGGGCGTAAAACTGGAGCTGGGCGGACACAACGGAAGCGCGTTCTTGGAGCAGGATTTCATCATTCCAAGCCCCGGCGTGCCGGCGGATGCGCCGTTGCTGCAAGCCGCTCGGGCCAAAGGCGTCACTATTTGGAGCGAGATCGAGCTGGCGTACCGCTTTCGGCAAGGCAAACTTATCGGCATCACCGGGTCGAATGGGAAGACTACGACCACATCGCTGGTCGAACACATCTTGCGCACCGCTTCAATTCCCACCATTCTCGCGGGCAATATTGGGACTCCGCTGATTTCCTGCGTCGAGCGTATGACGCACGACACCGTCACAATCGTGGAATTGAGCAGCTTCCAGCTCGAGCTTATTCAGAATTTCCGCACGGATATCAGCCTGTTCCTCAATCTCACGCCCGATCATTTGGACCGGCATCACAGTTTCGAGCTTTACAGCAAGGCCAAGGCACGCATCTTTGAGAATCAAACGGAAGAGGATTTCGCGGTTTTGAATGCGGATGATCCGGCGACAACGCAGCTCGCGCCAACACGTCCGCATGTGTATTGGTTCAGCCGAAAGCAGCGGGCCGCGAAGGGCGCGTTCTTGCACGGCGACGATATTGTGTTTCGGGATGATGGCAGAGAAGAAGTCGTGCTCAAGCGCGATGAAGTGCCGCTGCCGGGAGCACACAACCTCGAGAACGTTTTGGCTGCAATAGTTGCCTCACGCATTGCAGGAACGAGCGCGAAAGCCGTCGCGGAAGGCGTGCGCAGCTTTGCCGGAGTTGAGCATCGCCTGGAATTCGTTGCCGAAATCAACGGCGTGCGCTACTTCAACGATTCGAAAGCTACGAATGTCGATGCAACGCTGAAGGCGTTGGACTCATTTCCCGGCCGCATCCTGATCATTCTCGGCGGCAAAGACAAGGGAAGCGACTATACGGCGCTGCAGGCACCATTGCGCGAGAGGGCGATTCTGGCGCTGCTGATTGGGGCAGCGGCTGACAAAATCGCGAACCAGATTGACGGGAGCGTCGCCATCGAGCGTGCGGGCACTATCGAGCGCGCTGTCGAGGTCGCGTCGCAAGCGGCGCGCCCCGGAGACGTCGTGCTCTTGGCCCCTGCTTGCGCCAGCTTCGATCAATTTGAGAATTATGAGCATCGCGGGCGTGTCTTCAAGGCGCTCGTCCAGGAACTGAAACAGCGCGCCAACGAGCTGCCCAGCACAAATCGCGGCGCGACTTCAGCGAGGAGGTGAGCAGACATGCCGAGACGTCTAGAAAATGATCGCTGGCTGTTTGGCGTGACGCTTGCGCTATGTCTCCTGGGCGCGGTGATGATTTACAGCGCGTCAGCCGTTACGGCGGATCAGCAGTACGGGCGCTCGTACATTTTTCTGCTGCGCCAGGCCGCATGGCTGCTCCTCGGCCTGCTCGGCATGTTTGCGTTGATGCGCATGGATTATCGCCGCCTACGTGAGCCCGCGGTCGTGTATCCGACCATCTTCCTGGTGCTGCTCATGCTTGTCGGCGCGTTTTTCCTGGATAAATCGCACGCCACGCATCGGTGGATTCGGTTTGGTCCGGTCGGCATTCAGCCTTCCGAGCTGGCGAAGCTCGCGGTCGTGCTGTATCTCGCATGGTTCCTGGATCTGAAGCGCCGCAACTCGTCGTCAATGGAATTCCGCAAAGAAGATTTCTTGCACACGATTCTGCCCGCAGCCGGGCCGATTCTGGTTTGCGTAGTGCTCATTCTGTTGCAGCCGGACCTCGGTACTTCGGTCGACATCGTTCTGGTCGCAGCCGCGGTGCTCTTTGTCCAGGGACTTTCGTGGAAGTGGCTTGCTGCGGGCGGTGTGGCAGCTTTGCCCATCCTCTATCTGCTGATTGCGCACGTTTCGTATCGGCAGGCGCGGCTTATGGCTTTTCTCGATCCCGGCTCTGATCCGCAAGGCGCAGGCTTTCAGTTGTTGCAGTCGCTGATTGCGGTCGGCTCGGGCGGATTTACCGGCGTCGGTTTGATGGAGAGCAAGCAGAAACTCTTCTACTTGCCGGAAGCGCACACGGATTTCATTTACGCCGTTATCTGCGAAGAACTGGGCTTTCTTGGCGCGGTGATTGTGATCGCGTTATTTGGAGTCTACGGCTGGCGCGGATTGCGCGCGGCCTTCGGGGCGCCTGACGGATTCGGCCGGTTGCTGGCGCTGGGAATTACGGCCATGGTCCTCTGCCAGGCGCTGATCAATTTTGCCGTGGTGCTCGGCATGGTACCGACGAAGGGCATTCCGTTGCCGTTCGTCAGCTACGGCGGGTCGAGTTTGCTCGTGATGCTCTTGGCGACCGGCGTGCTGCTGAATATTTCGCAGCAAGCGAGGGAGCCCGCATGGTGATCGGCGTTGCAAGTAGGGGCGCCGCATTCCCTCGGCTTCGCTCGGGACAAGGCTGCGCCCCTACTCGGCAGAAGCGTGAACCGTGAAGCTCCTGATCGCGGGTGGCGGTACCGGCGGGCATGTTTTTCCGGCAATTGCTATCGCCAAGGAATGGCTGTCGCGGGGGAGCGAAAGAGAAGTCGTGTTAGTGGGAACACAACGCGGAATTGAGATGAAGCTGGTGCCGCAGGCTGGGCTGCCGCTCGAGACGTTGCGCGTCGCGGGCCTGAAGGGAAAAGGCGGCACGACCTTGCTAAAAAATCTCGCGATGCTCGGGTCTGGACTTACCGACGCACTCGGAGTCCTGCGCAAGCACAAGCCAGTCGCCGCGTTTGGAGTTGGCGGCTACGCGGCGGGTCCGATGATGCTGGCGACGTGGCTGCGTGGCGTGCCGAACGTGATCTTCGAGCCAAATGCAGAGCCAGGTTTTACGAATCGAGTGCTCGCGAAAATTTCCAAGCGCATCGCTACAGGCTATGACGTCTCCGCGCGCGCCTGGGGCGCCAAAGCGGTTGTGACCGGGTGCCCCGTGCGCGCCGAATTTTTCTCTATAGCGCCGCGATCTCCGCAAAAACCATTTCGGGTGCTCATCACCGGGGGGAGCCAGGGCTCTTTGGCGATCAATCGCACGGTCATCGACACCATGGACCGTCTCGCCACGCGAAAAAGCGAGCTGGCCATTGTGCACCAGACCGGCGAACGCGATTATAATGCGGTACGCACCGCCTATGCGCGGCGCGAATTTCCAGCGGAGGTCGTGCCCTTTCTCACGAACATGGCGGAGCGTTTTGCCTGGGCGGACCTGATTGTCTGCCGGGCGGGTGCCATCACCGCGGCGGAGATTGCCGCTTCCGGACGCGCCGCCATCTTCATCCCCTTCGGGCACGCCACCGACAGCCACCAATTGCGCAACGCCCAGGAGATGGCGCGCGCAGGCGCAGGCCGTGTGATTCCAGAGCCGGAGCTCACGCCCGAGCGCCTCAGCAGCGAAATTTTTTCCCTCCTCGACCAGCCCGGGGAAATCGAACGCCAGTCGTGTGCCGCGCGGAGCCTGGCCCGGCCGAACGCCGCACGCGACATCGTCAACATGATTGAAGAGGTCGTACGAGGGTAAACGCCCCGAGGATAAAAGGATGATGGTCTCGTTCCGCAATTTTCAGCGCATTCATTTGGTGGGCATTGGTGGCATCGGCATGAGCGGCATCGCCGAAGTACTGCTGACGCTGGGCTATTCGGTTTCGGGTTCGGATACGAAGCCTTCAAACATTACGGAACGGCTGCAGAATCTCGGCGCCACGATTCATGAGGGGCACAAAGCCGCGAACGTCGAAGGCGCGCACGTAGTGGTCACCTCTTCTGCGATCCGGACCGACAATCCCGAAGTAGTCGAAGCGCACAAGAAAAAGATTCCGGTCATTCCGCGGGCGGAAATGCTGGCGGAGCTGATGCGCCTCAAGTACGGCATTGCCGTGGCCGGCGCGCACGGAAAGACGACCACGACGTCGATCGTCGCTTCGGTCCTTGCCGCGGCGCATCTCGATCCCACGTTTGTGATTGGCGGACGCGTCAATCAAGCCGGCACAACCGCCCGCCTGGGCAAGGGCGAATTCTTCGTGGTCGAAGCGGACGAAAGCGATCGTAGCTTCTTGCTGCTGGCGCCGGTCGTCGCCGTCGTAACCACGATCGACCGCGAGCATCTCGACCAATATTCCTCACTGGAAGACATTCAGGATGCCTTCGTGCAGTTTGTAAATCGTGTTCCGTTCTACGGCGCTGCGATTCTGTGCCTCGACGAGCCCAACGTCCAGGCCATCATTCCCAATGTGAAGCGCCCGATCATCACGTATGGCACCTCGAGCCAGGCCGACCTCGTCATCAGCGACATAAAGCTCGAAGGGCTTGGCAGTGAATTTCGCCTCACGTATAAGGGCGATGACCTCGGCGTTTTTCAGCTTTTTCATCCGCCGGGAATTCATAATGTACGCAACGCGGCGGCCGCAGCCGCTGTCGCGCTCTATCTGAACGTGCCGGCGGAGCTGATCCGCGAAGGCTTGGGCAAATTCGCCGGAGTCGGTCGGCGCTTCGACATTAAAGGCGTGGTCAACGACATTACCGTAATCGACGATTACGGCCACCATCCGGCCGAGATTCGCGCCACGTTGGAAGCGGCGCGCCTTTGCAAGTTCAACCGGCTGCTGGTGCTATTCCAGCCGCATCGCTACACGCGCACGCAGCATTTGTGGGACGAATTCTGCCGCGCGTTCAATCAAGCCGACGTTGTGGTACTTACCGACATCTACGCGGCCACCGAGCCGGCCATTCCCGGCGTCACCAGCGAAGCCTTGGCCAACGCCATTCTCGAGGCCGGGCATAAGAACGTTTTCTACTTCGGCTCGATGCAGAAGGGAATCGAATTCCTCCTGCGCGAAGCACGCCCTCTCGACGCCATCCTGACGATCGGCGCGGGCAACATCAGCCGGGCGAGCAACGAACTGATGGTTCTGCTCGGGACAGAGCACCCGACCCCACATGCGCATTGAAGACGCCAAAATCGTCGCAGAGCTTGCGGAGCTCGGCGTCGAGCTTCGCCGGGGCTCATCGCTCGCGGACCTCACGTCGTTGGGGATCGGTGGCACAACCGACCTGCTGCGCATCACGAAGCACGAATCAATTCCGAGCTTGCTGAGCCTGCTCGATTCCCACGGCGTTCCGCATCGTTTCCTTGGCGGTGGCTCAAACCTGCTGGTAGGCGATGGCGAACTCCCGTGGGCGGTGCTGCAATTGGCCCAGCCGAATCCAGATCTAGTGCTCGAGGGCAATATCGCGCACGTGGATGCCGCCGCGGACCTCGGCCGCACTGTCACCTACTGCGCCAAGCACGACCTCGGCGGCATGGAGGGACTAATCGGCGTGCCCGGAACGGTCGGAGGCGCTCTGCGCATGAACGCCGGTGCGTACGGGATGCAGATCGGCTCCTACGTCCGCGAGGTCAAGCTCTACCGCGCCGCCGCCCGCCGGATAGAAATCCTCCGGGGCGAGCAAATTTCCTTCGAATACCGTCACACTTCGTTTGCGCCTGATGATATGATGCTCGCGGTGAAGCTGGAACTTCCCTCCAAACCGTACAAAGAAATTCTTCAAGGGATTCGTATCTGCAACGAAAAGCGGCGTTCGAGCCAGCCGCTCGGCCAAAAAAGCGCCGGCTGCATCTTCAAAAATCCACCAGGGGCATCCGCGGGACGAATGATCGATGAGCTCGGCCTGAAAGGCTTGAGCCGCGGAGACGCGCGCGTCAGCGACCGCCACGCCAACTTTTTCGTCAATGCCGGCAAAGCCAGCGCGAAAGACATGCTTGGTCTGATCGCGGACGTTCGCGATCGCGTATTTTCGGCGTTCAACATTGAGATGGAGCACGAGGTGGTCATTTGGAACGCGTAAAGACCATGTCGCGACGCGCCACTGCGACCGAGGCCGAAACGTACCGCCCCGAGTTGCTCGCTGATGAGGAGCCACGTTACTTGCGCCGCCAGAAACCCGTCGAAATTCGCCGCAAAAAATTCAGCGGGCGTAGCTGGCCATTTTACCGGCGCGTTTTATTTTATGGCGTTGTGGGAATCGCAGGCGCGTCCGCGGCATGGACGGCCGGTCGCTTTCTGCTTTACGGGCAGCCCATGCTGCTGATCAAGCCCGAACAGATCGAGATCACCGGAAATCACATTGTGAGCCGCGAAGCCGTGCTACAGCAGTTTTTGCGCGACCGAGGACGCAGCGTTTTGCGCATTCCGCTGGATTCACGGCGCAGCGCGCTCGAAGAAATTTCCTGGGTGGAATCTGCGACGCTGCAGCGCATTCTTCCCAATCGCATCCGCATCGATTTGATCGAGCGGACGCCGATCGCATTTTTGCGTAACGGCACCGAACTCGCGCTGGTCGACGCGCACGGCGTGATACTCGATCGCCCGCGCGGCGAAGATTTGCAATTCCCGATTGTCACGGGACTCTCCGAAAACATGCCGCGCGAAGAACGCGGCAAGCGCATGCAAACTTACCAGGAATTCATGAACGATATTGATTTGGTGCGATCCGGGTCCTCTGACCGCGTCAGTGAAATCGATCTTGCTAATCCTAAGGACCTTCGCGCGGTTATGACCGGCATCGCCAATCCGACCGATCCCCAGGCGCTCACTATTCATTTCGGCGCCAGCGATTTCACCGGCAAGTACCGCATGGTGGTCGAAAATTTTGCGCAGTGGCAAGCGAGCAATGGCCGTGTCCACTCCATCGATTTGCAATACGCGAAGCAGGTGGTGCTGAACCCGGATACAACCAGCGCCTCTGCGACGAAAACGAGATAGCAGCAGGAGCAGGTGCAGTCTTGGCGAAGAAAGATAAATATCTGGTTGGGCTGGACATCGGCAGCGTGAAGACCTCCGCGCTCATCGCAGAAATTGACGACGAGCAAGTGAAGTTTCTCGCTTTAGGCGCCGCGGAATCGAAGGGTTTGCGCAAGGGCTTGATCGTGAATCTGGATTCCACCGTGAGCTCGATTCGTCGTGCCGTGGAAGAGGCGGAAGGCGTTGCGAACGTGCCGGTGGAAGCGGCTGTAATCGGCGTGGCCGGCGGGCACGTGCGGGGCGTCAACAGTCGCGGCGGCGTGAGCATCGGCCATCGCCCTCGCGACATCGAGCGCGAAGACGTGCGCCGAGCGATCGATGCAGCACGCAACATTACGCTGCCGCCCGACCGCGAAGTCCTACACGTTTTGCCGCATGAATTTCTCGTTGACGCGCAAGAAGGCATCCGCGATCCCATCGGCATGGTGGGCCAGCGCCTTGAGGCCAACGTTCATCTGGTCACATCGTCGATTGCAGCGACGCAAAATCTCGTTACGGCGGCGAATCGCGCAGGAATTCTTATCAGCGATACGGTGCTCGAGCCGCTGGCGTCCGCCGAATCGTGCCTCACGCAAGACGAGCGCGACCTCGGCTGCTGCCTGCTCGACATCGGTGGCGGAACCACCGAACTCATCGTTTACGGCGGCGGAGTAGTGCGTCACACCAGCGCGGGGCCCGTAGGCGGCGATCATTTCACCAACGATCTTGCAGTCGGCCTGCGAACGCCAATTCCCGAAGCGGAGCGAATCAAACGCCAGCACGGCTGCGCGGCTTTGTCGTTGCTCACGGAAGACCATCCAATCCAGATCGCGAGTGTGGGCGATCGCCCGCCGCGCACGATTTTCGCGCGCCAGCTCACGGACATCATCGAGCCGCGTGCCCAGGAATTGCTCGCCTTGATTCGCGATGATTTGCAGCGCGCCGGCCTCGACCGGCAGATTCCAGCGGGATTTGTGCTCGCCGGCGGCGGAGCAAAGCTGAACGGTCTAATCGATCTTGCGGAGCAGTATTTCCACTTGCCTATGCGTATCGCGGAGCCCAAGGGCCTCGCCGATATGCCCGAGCAGGTGGCCCAGCCTGAATACGCAACGGTTGTCGGGCTCGTGCTGTACGGCGCGAAAGCGCGGCGGGCGGCGCCGCAGCGTGCCGGGAATTTGGTGTCGAAACTTAAGTCCATGTTTGCCAGCGCATCGTGAACCCATCCGAGCGGCGCGCGGCGACTGTGGAGAGAACGAGGGGCGCATGAACAAAGAAGCAGGAATCCGGATGAGCTTCAGCGAGGAACTTCAGCCGGCGAAGATCAAGGTTATCGGTGTGGGCGGTGGCGGCTGCAATGCCGTTAATCGCATGATTCGGGCCAAAGTCGAGGGCGTCGAGTTCATCACGGCGAATACGGATTTGCAGGCGCTGAAGTTGTCGCAGGCGCCGGTGAAGCTGCAACTCGGTGCGAAGCTGACGAAGGGATTGGGCGCGGGTGCCAACCCTGAGGTCGGCCGCAAAGCTGCTCTTGAAGACACGGAAAAAATTATCGAGGCGCTCGAAGGTTCGGACATGATTTTCATCACCTCCGGCCTCGGCGGAGGCACGGGCAGCGGCGCCGCGCCCGTAGTGGCTTCGCTCGCAAGCGAGCTGGGCGCGCTCAGCGTTGCTGTCGTCACCAAGCCGTTCGCGTTTGAAGGCAAACGTCGCATGCTGCAAGCGGAACAAGCGCTGCAAGAGCTCATCAACGCGGTCGACACCGTCATCGTGATTCCCAACGAGCGCCTGATGGAAACGGTCGAGCGCGGCACGAGCTTTTTCGACGCATTCCGCATCGCAGACGATATTCTGCGCCAGGCTGTGCAAGGAATTTCGGACATCATCACCGTGCCAGGAATCATCAATCGCGATTTCGCGGATGTAAAAGCGATCATGCATGGGCAAGGTTATGCCGTGATGGGCACCGCCGTCGCCACGGGCACGAACCGCGCCGTCGATGCCGCGAATCGCGCCATTGCTAGCCCGCTGCTAGAGGACAACACCATCCAGGGTGCGCAAGGCATCCTCATCAATATTTCCGGCAGCTCCAGCCTCACCTTGCACGAAGTTCACGAGGCTTCGTCCGTGATCCAGAAAGCCGCGCACGAAAATGCCAACATTATTTTTGGTGCCGTGCAGGACGATCAGATGAAAGACACCATCAAAATTACGGTTATCGCCGCGGGCTTCAAGGACGCCAACAAAAAGCAAGCGCAGCAGCGCCCCTCATTCTTGCCTAAGACCTGGAAAGCCGGCCGTGAAGTCGCCGAAGTGCCGGAACCGCCGCCGCAGCAGCCGCAGCACGTAAACGTTGTCCATCAGGTCCAGGAAAACGTTCGCGAGGTCGCCCGCGAAGTTCCTGCGGATGACTTGGACGTGCCGACATTTCTCCGCCGTCACGCGCAAAAAGCATAAACGGATTTCACGCTGGTGTTTCACGAAGGGCGCAGGCTCCTGCGCCCTTTGTGCATTTGTGCCTAACACGCGCGCTGCTTCATCATACTAGCCGGGCGCTTGCCGCTCCGGAGGATAGCCGTGGCTCAAAAGCCAATCCAGCTCGGCGCGTTTGGAGTTTGGACCTTTCAACTGGATGTCTTGCCTGCTGCGCGCATGCAAGAGACAGCCGCCGAATTGGAAGAGATGCGTTACGGCGCTCTTTGGTACGGGGAAGCAATAGGACGCGAGGCGCTGACAAAAGCAGGCCTGCTCCTGGCCGGAACGAAGCGCATTGTTATCGCCACAGGCATCGCAAATATTTACGGCCGCGATCCGGTCACTATGGCGGCCGGGCAGAATACGTTGCGTGAGGCATACCCTAATCGTTTCTTGCTTGGGCTTGGAGTGAGTCACATACCATTGGTGGAGACAGTGCGCGGGCATCGCTACGACAAACCGGTTCCCGCGATGCGCGCCTATTTGGACGCGATGGATCACGCGCCGTATCAGGCTGTGCCGCCGCCCTCCAAGCCGCCGCGCGTTTTAGCCGCGCTTGGGCCGATGATGCTGAAACTTTCCGCCGAGCGCGCCGACGGAGCGCATCCGTACAACACGACTCCCAAGCACACCGCGCAGGCCCGCGAACTGCTCGGCCCGGACCCTTATCTTTGTCCGGAGCAGGCCGTAGTGCTCGAGACGGATCCAGCCAAAGCGCGCGCCATTGCGCGGAAATTTCTTGCGATCTATCTGGGCCTGCCCAACTACACGAACAATTGGTTGCGGCTTGGATTCCAGGAAAGCGACATCAGCAACGGAGGAAGCGACAGTCTGATCGATGCCGTGATCGCCTGGGGCGATTTGAAGACGGTGATGAGTCGAATCCGCGAGCATCACGCAGCGGGAGCGGATCATGTCTGCATTCAGGTGCTCACGGACGATCCCAAGACTTTTCCTTTGCGCGAGTATCGTGAGCTGGCCTCAGCTATTCCTCGAAAATGAAATCTTTACGCGACACTCGCTAATTGCGCCGCAAGCGCACGCACTTCGTTTTCAAATTGAACGTAGTCTTCGTGCCCGTACGCGAGCACGCTGCCCAGTCCTGAATGGAGTTCGCGCGCGCCGCTCTGCCGCGCAACATGTAGCGCATTCGAGGCATTGATACCGCCGCCCGGAAGAATGAGGACGCGCTGGCCTGCCGCTGCTACAAGGCGTGCAACGTTCTCAATCCCTGCAGCCGCACTTGCCGCGCCGCCGGACGTCAGAATGCGCGCAGCACCGGTCTCGATCACATCATCCAGCGCCGCATTTACATCTGCGACATCATCGAACGCGCGATGAAACGTAACCGGGAGCGGCTGTGCAGCGATCACCAACTCCCGTGTACGGTTAATATCGACGTGACGCTCGCGCGTCAATATGCCAAGAACGATCCCGTCCATTCCTAAGCGCTGGACCGCCACGATGTCGCGCCGCATCTGCGATAGTTCCTCCTGCGAATAGACGAAATCATCCGGGCGCGGCCGAATCATCGCAAAAATAGGCACCCGCACGGACTCGCGCGTCAGTCGCACGAGTTTCTCGCTGGGAGTTAGCCCGCCAACGTTCAATTGCGCGCAGAGTTCGATCCGTTGCGCACCGCCGCGCTCCGCGGCAACTGCGGCCTGAGCGGTCTCGACCGACACTTCCAGAAGAATTGAGCTTGCCACGAGGTAGACAGAGTAGCAGGCCTGCTTCGAGCAGACGCAGGAACTTAGTGGTGCAAGACGTCAAAGTGCGATATGGAGAATCCGAGCGCCGCGCCGATGAAAGCGTCAGAAGGGATCTGCACTTCCAAACCGATCATTAGTACAGCGTAATTCGCGACACCTAACACGCAAGAGCCAAGCGTTTTCTTGATTCAGAAGATCCACCGCACGTGGTGTTTACACGAATCGCTTAACTCCGGATTGCAGTGCGCATGGAAGATATGAGCCCCGATTCCGATTCCCAGCGCCGATCCTGCAAGCATGTCCGACGACCAGTGATCCCGCGCCGTGAACCGGGTGACCGTCACGATGGTTGCCGCCGAGTAGGCCAGCGCCTGTACCCACCATTGCGAATATTCATGTGACACCACCGTCGCCATCGCGAAGGTGAACATGGCGTGTCCACCGGGAAATGAAGTGTTGATGTTGTGGTGCTTCCAAAAATCTCCATTGCCGTTTCCTTCGTCCGGGCGCTGCCGCGCCGCCACTAACTGCATCGGCGTATAGATCAGGAATGCGTTAACCAACGTTTCCAATTCCAGCAGTCCCGTTTCCTTGGCGTGCGGATGATCGCCCTTAATGCCCCATATCCACACGCCACCCAGGGTCGCTCCCAGCCCAGCGATCGCAACGTCGGAAGTGGCTTGATAAAACGTATAATGTGCAGTGCCGATGTGTTTCTCAATGTGCCGGTCCTCGGCTATAAGCGCCCCCGTTCCTCCCAGAACCAGCGCGTCCCACTTAAAGTTGGAAGGCTTGAAGGGAGTTAAATAAAGCTCGTTCTGGTCCTCCAAAGTTCTCTTCACAGAGCGCATTACCAGTCCTTGATGATCCGACCCCTGCATTCGGGTCTGCGGCGGCGAGCTTCCCGTCGCCTGTCGCTCGGCCCAGTCTTCTCCCCTGGCGTCTCCTTCAAACGCCCCCGGAGGCCGCGTAGTATATTCGCTAACAATATCGGTCTGCCGCACTTTGCGCTCGAGTGGTGGGGCGCCTTCGGTGAACGCCGCTGTCCCACGCATAACGATCGCCGTAGGCAGCCAGTTCGTGTCCTCGCCCACTTTCGTGGGAAACAGCCAAATGTCTTTTTCATCGTGCAAGAATCTGGCCGGCATCTTGCGCCAGGAAACTTCCAAATCCGTAGGATCCGGCGTGGCATTTGTGCGGGAACGCGAGGTCGAACTGTCGCTTGCAGCGGATTGTGTTTCTTCCGGCGCGGACGAGATTTCTTGCGCCGGCAATGACGAGAGTTCCTGCGCGTGGCTTGCTACGGGCGAAAATGTGAACAATAAAACTGGAACGAAAGCGGTAAAAAAGCGCGGGAAGCCTAAGGAACGAACCATCAATGAACAATTCTCCCTGAACCGAGCAGACGGGACCGGGAGAACTGTCTCGGGTATTTCCGTCAGTTAAGATGACACGACCTCACAAAAGGTTCGCGTACGCTGCCGGCTCGATTCGCATTAAGAATCTTTTCAACGAATGTTAGTCAGACTTGCTGACGCCCAATTCCAATACATTCCCAACGCGGCCGCCCCGTTCCACGCCCACATGAACGCGCGCATTTGCGTCGGTGTGTACGAATGTTCTTTCCACACGAGGCTCGCGTCCAACACGAACCACAAGACGCCCGCGGCGAGAAATCCCGCAACGATCGCGTCATGGAAGAAGCGGTAAACGATGGCGGTCTCAACGCACAGTAACGCGGCAATCAGAAATTTCGCGCCGATCGCGCCGATTAGCGTAGCCGTTGTTCGCCTCCCGCTTTTCCGGTCCGGCTCGATGTCCATTACCTCCCCAAATACGTGCGAGTGCATGGCGAAGAGCGCACCAAAAACAAAAGCAGGCCAGGGAAGCTGCGGAACATGATTGAGCCAACTGCTCAGCACAAATACGAGTAGATAGCTCGCCTGAATCAGCACATCAAAGGGAGGGCGGCCCTTCCAACCGACGTGCGGAGAATTATAGAGAGTGACCGCGGCTGCGAGCGCCGCACACCACAGGAATATCTTCGCTCCGATCAAGAACAGGAACAGCACCAGGAACGGCAGTTGGGCAACCGCGATTTCCCATCGCAGCGCAGCCAATTGCTCCTTCGCGCCTAGAGATCCAAACAGAAACGTGCCCTTGCGCGGGTTGTAAACGTCCGCCTCCGCGTCGACGATATCGTTCACGCCATAGAGCACCAGGCCCAGCGGAACCAGCACATAGAAGAGGCCGACCCAAAATATCCCGGAGCGAAAAACTGTGCGCTGCCCGAGCGGCATCAGGTAGAACAGCGCCGTGGTTGTCCACAGGCCGGGCCGCGACACCTGCGTAAGAAATCGCAGTTCCGACCAGATCGTCCGTCTGGTCACATCCGCTGGGGCTTGAATCGTAACCGTACCCATGCTTACAGGAGACTACACAATTCAATTCTAGGCATTTGCTTCCTTGCTTTGCGTCTCCTAACGGGCAAGAGCCGTGCAATGACGCCGCACGTCAACCTAGAGACTTGTCACGGCTATTCGTTGTGATAATCTTGCGCTCCATACTCCGGGTCTCGGTCGGATTCTTGCTTTGCTCAGCCCTAGGCCGGAAGCGCAAAGGAGACCTTCTCATGAAGAACTTTTACAAGCTCACCGCGGGGATACTCGTTTTCGCGACCGCCGCGTTAGCCGGCTGCCAGGAGTCGTACCACGAGAAAGATGAGCGCTATGTGCTGATCGCCGCGAACATCAATTTGCCTTACTGGCAGGAAGCGGACGCGGGCCTTCGCGATGTCGCCAAGGAATTGGGCATCGGCGTCAAAGCCGAGATGGATGGCCCGACGTCGTACTCTCCCAAAGAAGAAGTGGACGCGTTCCAGAAGGCCGCGGCATCGCACCCCGCGGGGATACTCGTCTCCGTCACAAACCCGGAGATGTTTCAGGCGCCCATCGCCGCCGCCGTCGCGAGCGGCATTCCCGTCATTTGTCTCGACTCCGACGCACCCGATTCCAAGCGCGTCATGTTCATCGGCACGGACAATTTTCGCGCCGGGCAAGAGAGCGCCAAGCGCATGGCCGACATCCTGAAAGGTCATGGAGACATCGTGCTGGTCACCATTCCCGGCCAGCTAAACTTGGAAGAGCGCGTGCGCGGTGTGAACGAAGCGCTCAAGAAATATCCTGGCATCAAGATTGCTCAGATCCTTAACGACAGCGGCGATTCAAACAAGGCTTTTGATGCCGTCAATGCGTTGCTCTCTGCCAAGAAGACCAAGGTGGACGGCATTCTCTGCCTGGAAGCTTCCGGTGGGGCCGGCGCCGCTGGAGCTTTGCGGCGCATCGACATGAACGGCAAAGTCCCGGTCGTCTCCTTTGACAAAGATCCTGAGACGCTGGACTGGATCGACCGCGGCGCCATTAACGCCACAGTCGCGCAAAAGTCCTACCTTATGGCGTATTACGGCGTGAAATTTCTCGACGACTTGCATCACAACGCCGTGCACGAATTCAAGGATTGGCGCACCGCTCCCGCTCCTCCGCTGCCGTCCTGGGTGGACACGGGAACCGCAATTATCGACAAGAGCAATCTGGCGGCGTTCCGCGAAGCGCTCGCCGCGCACCCCAAGCCCCTGTAGTGGGCGAATTTAGACCAAGCCGAACGAAGCGAACGTCGTAATCGAAGCGCAGCCGAGCGCCACGCCCAGCACGATTCCCGCTAGCACGTCGCTAAGGAAATGCATGCCGAGCACGATGCGCGACGCGGCGATGCTAAACGCGATGAAAAACAGCGTGCCCTCTAGCGCCGGATAGAAATAACTGACCACCAGCGCAATCGAAAACGCCGTCATGGTGTGCCCGGAAGGGAAGGAAAACTTGTCGGGCGGCAGAACTTTGGACCAGCAGTGCGGTTCCAACTGGCAGGGCCGCGAGCGCTGGCTCAGCTGCTTCAACAGCTTGAACACGAAAATCCCGAAGATCGCCGACGAGCCCGCCGCGCCAATGGCGGCAAACCTTTGCGGTCCACCGTAGAGCACCAGCATCGCACCCAATGCGTACCACAGCCAGCCGTCACCCATGCGCGTGGCGGCAATCATCCAATAACGAAACCAACGCGGCGCGCGCCACCGGTTCATCCGCCGCATCAGGCGGTGGTCGCGCTGCTCGATAAAACCCCAGACGGTTCGCGTGACGGTCATCGCGTCACCCCAGTACGTTCGATTCGTCCGAACTAAAAAACGTCAGCTTGCCAAATTCGTCTCCAGGCCCGATTCCAACTGCCACAGCAAGCGAGGCTGCTTCTCCTTGCTCTCCAGCTTCGCCGACCATGTGCGGCAGAAGCGAATTTCGTTCAGCCAGTGAACCGCAGTGAACGCCGGAACCAGTGCGGCAAGCGGCATCAGCGGCAAGGTCCAGGGTTGGTCGCAAAGCATCGCCACTATGATGCGGTAAACATCCGCGGTTAGTTTCCCGTAGCTGCCGTGCGCGCCTCCAATTACGCCCCGGCCAGCACGCAATCCCGAAAGAAATTCCTCCGCGGTCCGCGCACCCGCAACCTCCGTGTAGGTCCGTCCCACTCCGGCAATCGTGTGCGAGTCGCTCCCCGCAATTCCCACCTTTCCCAAGCGCTTCGCCAAACCTTCCGCTTCGGAATTTGCCGCTGGCCACATCTGCCCGTTGCGGATTTCAAACGCCGGCACATACGATGCGAACCAGCGGAAGTCTTCTTCGTCGCGTCTGCCAGTAAGTCCGGAAAACACGTGGTTCACGCTGAAGAAAAGTTTACGCTCGGTCAGGTACATCAATAGCGCGATAAAATCGTTACGACGGCGCTGAATTTCCGCATGATCGCGTTCGTTGATGCCGTAAACGCCGAGATGCATCTGCGTGCCGCTTGGCATCTGTACGGTCACTTCTTCGCTGAGAAAGAAATCGGGATATCGACGCAAAGTCTCCACCGCATCAATCGAGTCGTGATCGGTTACGGTTACAATGGACATGCCAAGCTGCTTGAGCCGCTCGTAGACTTCCGTCGGGTCGTTGTAGGACTCTCGACAGAGGCGGTTCAAGCCAGGGACGTCGAACATTCCAGAAGCCACCGAGTGAACGTGGAGGTCGCATCGCATGGGTTTATTTTGGGCCGGCGATATGAACAATCTGTGAAGAGGCGGCGAATTCTACATGAATGTGCCCACGGAACTGGTTGAGCACATGAGACTTCCAAGGTTATCCACATGGCATCAAGAGTGCTCCTCGCGGCGAAACTGAGGCGTATGTACAATGCCCGCCATGAAGAAAATACACGTTGTATTCCATGATGCGGGTGGCGGACATCGCAATGCCGCCGTGGCGTTGCAGACAATTGTTACGCAACAGCAGCGGCCGTGGCAGGTCGAGCTCATCCAGTTTCAGGAGCTAACGGACCGTTTTGATGTGTTGCGCAGGCTGACCGGCATCCGCATTCAAGAGCAATACAACGTGCTGCTGCAAAACGGGTGGACGCTCGGTAGCGTGTACCTGCTGCGCCTTCTCCAGGCGACCATTCGACTCTTTCATCGCCCGCTAGTGCATCTACTGGAAAAGTTCTGGCGCGAAAAGCCGGCGGATTTGCTCGTCTCCGTTATTCCGCATTTCAATCGCGAACTGTGCGAGAGCTGGAGCAAAGTCTATCCAGGCCGGCCGTTCGTCACCTTAATCACGGACTTAGCTGATTTTCCGCCGCGCTTTTGGATCGAGCCGACCAAGGAGCAATACGTGATCGCCGGGACGAAGCGGGCCGTGGAACAAGCTCGCGCGCTCGGTCACGACGACGCGCAAATCTTCAAGACCTCTGGCATGATTCTTCGTCCTGATTTTTACACTCCGGACAATTCGGATTCGATCGCGCTGCGCAAAGAGCTTGGTCTGCGCCCGGACCTCACCGCGGCCATCGTTTTATTCGGCGGGCACGGTTCCAAAGTGATGTTCGAGATCGCGCAACATCTCGATGCGGCGCAACTTCCCCTACAACTCATCCTGATTTGCGGCCGCAACGACGAGCTAGCCGCAAAGTTCAACGCTCAGCAATGGCGCATGCCCATAAAAGTGATTGGTTTTACCAAGGAAATCCACAAACTGATGCGCGCCGCCGATTTTCTGATCGGCAAGCCCGGTCCCGGCAGCATCGCTGAAGCGATGGTGCGCAAGCTGCCTGTGCTGATCGAATGCAATTCTTGGACGCTGCCGCAGGAGCGTTACAACGCAGAGTGGGTCGCGGCAAAGCGCGTCGGAATCGTGCTGCACAGTTTTCGCGAAGTGGTCGGTGGGGTCCAGCAAATGCTCGAGCCCGCAACGTTGGCCGATCTACGCAAGAATGTCGATGCGCTCAACAATCGCGCCATCTTCGAGATCCCTGAAATTTTGGACAAGCTTTTGCGTGAATCTGCGGATAGGCAAGGATCGCGGATGGACGCCGGAAGCCTGCAAACTGTACGCTAGCTCGGGTTTGTAAGAAGTTCAGAGCCGGGCGTGCTCCGCGCGATCTTTGTGCCGCAAACGCGGTCCGGCTCCTGGATTATCTCCGCTGTAATGGCTTCGCGACTTGGCGCAGGACGTTGCCCACCAGCGCGATGCGTACTTCGGCAGCTCGCACATCTTCACGCAGCTTCCCAGACTCTTCGCGCGTGAGCAATAGCAGTAGCAGCCTCCTGCTTGCGTCGATTTCAGCCGGCTTGGCGTGTCCGCCAGCAACCCCCACGAAACGGCTAAAAGCGCGCCACCCAGCAGCAGCAATCTCCATAGGAGTTTTTTCGGCGATATAGGTGTGTGTGGCCCGCGCATGGACTGGCATTCTCTTCCGAGTCGTCAAAAAAACCGATAGCGCCGGATGGCTGGAAGTTTTGTTACCGTGGTCCTGGAACTAGCTCCCAGAGAGCGAGCCGTCTTGGAAAGGATTCGGTGTCGCGGACCTGTTGCGCCGACGCCGATTTGCCGCGCGCTGATGGCACAGTTCCAAAGTGAATTCGCGAGACCAATTTGGGGCAAATCGCCGACAGCTGCGCGCACTTTAAGTAGAACAAAGTAAATGCCTTAGTTTTTTGCGCCCGAATAATCAGGTTGGCGCGCTTCGTGCAATACCCCTACCCGTTGGCGCGTTTCCGATGACGAATCGAGAAAAGTGGCGAGTGAGGGGGAAGGGGCTTGCTCGTCGCGTTTCAAGGTTCGTTCCCACCTGCCTCTGAGAGGGAAGCTAGGATGGATGACCCCACGCGTTGGTGTGAAAACGACACTAACAAATGGAAACGCGACCACTCGGGGCTCTTGTTCCCAAGCAAGGGCCCCATTTTTTCAAACCCGTTTTTCCAGTGCGACAGCCATTTCTGGCTCTCAATCCAGAATAGAAAGTCTTTGCAAATCTCCGCTAATTAACCTTTCGCGTCACCGGAATATTCAACTGATGTAATACGTGCGCCACTTCCGTATCCCGCAAGCGCGACGCATCATACTCGAACGACAAATGATTCTTGTCATTGATCCGGAAGCGCCGCAAACCATAGGTGTTGGCAAAAGTTCCGAGGGCGCGCAGCTGCTCTTGCGTCAATGGTTTCTGCAATTCGTAAGTTGCTTCGACGAGTGTCATGGGCCGACATTATAGCAGCCCACAAAGAGATAAGCGTGCGCGGTACCTAAGCGGCTTTGGCCGGAACAGCTTCCACTTCGTGCGATTCCGTTGCGCGCCTGCGGCTTACATCCGCTGCGGGGACGTAATTAACACTCAGTAAGATGACCGCGTTTCACACCGTTGTTTCGGGAAGAACTGCGCTACTTACCTGAGTTTCCCTGAGACACGTTGGCCACGAAAGCTGCCACATCGTGGTTGACTAGCGACGTTCGCACCCGATCATGCCGTCGGTTCTGTTTCGGCAATTTGACTTACATAGGGTAGGGGGGTATATACTGCATGCGAGGAGATGAAGCGATGTCAAAGCCGAGAACCAACGGACATCCGAGGGGCTCACAAGCGGCAGGCCGAATGCATCAATCGAACGCGGATTGCGCTTGCGACATGCATGCGGGACGCAAAGCCGCCGGCGTCGATCCCGAAATTAAAGCCGTCAATCGCCATCGCCTTCGCCGCATCGAAGGACAAATTCGCGGACTGCAAAAAATGGTGGAAGACGATCGCTACTGCGCCGACATCATCACGCAAATCGCCAGCGTGCAGGAAGCGCTGCGTGGCGTCGCGCGAAATCTGATGCGCAATCACCTGCATCACTGCGCCACCAAGGCTTTGCGCAGCGGCAAGAAACAAGAAGCGCAGGCGATGTACGACGAGCTGCTCGAATTGATCTACGCGCATTTGCGCTGAAGAAAGAATGATGAAATGACACAACGAACCAATGAAGTAAGCATAAACGAGAAGATGGAACGCGATCCGGTCTGCGGCATGAGCGTTGATCCCAGTAAGGCCGCGGCAAAAGTCGAGGACGGCGGTAAGACTTACTATTTCTGCGCGCCGGGCTGCGCCAAGCGTTTCCAGCAAGCCCCCGAAAAATATCTGCAACCCGCAAAAAAATTGGCCGCGCCATCGGGATTGGTTGGCCTGCACGCTGCACCGCAATCCGCCGCAGCCCCGGCTGCGGAAAAAGAGGTCCACAAACAGGATTCTTTAGTAGAGCCGGCTGCCGGAGCGGCACACCAAGAGCCTGTCTCGGACAGGTCCGCCACCGACAAGGAAGCGCGCTACACCTGCCCGATGCATCCGGAAATTGTCCAAAACGACCCTGGCTTTTGCCCCATTTGCGGCATGGCCCTCGAGCCCATGGACGTGCTCGCCGACGTGGAAGCCGATCCCGAATACGATTCCATGCGGCTTCGCTTTTGGGTGAGCGCCGCCCTTTCGGCGCCTCTGCTGGTGCTAGCGATGTTTGGCGAATCGCTCGGACTGCACCTCGCGCCAAGCGTCCTCCACTGGATCGAGCTCGCTCTGGCCACTCCTGTTGTGCTCTGGGGCGGCTGGCCATTTTTTGAACGATTTTGGGCGTCGCTCGTAAACCGTAGTCCCAACATGTTTACGCTGATCGGCTTGGGAACCGGCGCAGCTTATCTCGATAGCGTGCTCGCGACGCTTTTCCCTCAACTGTTTCCTGCGTCCTTCCGCGACATGTATGGAGCGGCGCCCGTATATTTCGAGGCAGCCGCTATCATCACCACTTTGGTGCTGCTCGGCCAGGTGCTGGAGCTGCGCGCACGGCAGCGCACTTCCGGAGCGATTCGCGCGCTGTTGAATCTTGCTCCGCAGCAAGCCCATCGCATAACACCGGACAGCTCTGAACAAGACATTCTGCTCAGCGAAGTGCAGCGCAATGATCGCCTGCGTGTCCGTCCTGGAGAGCGTATTCCCGTAGACGGCATCATTCGCGAAGGCGCGAGCGCGGTCGACGAATCGATGGTGACCGGCGAGCCCATGCCCGTGGAAAAATCTGCCGGCGACAAAGTGATCGGCGGCACCCTGAATGCCAGTGGCAGCTTCGTGATGGAAGCCGAACGCGTCGGCAGCGAAACCATGCTGGCGCAAATTGTGAAGCTGGTCAGCGAAGCGCAACGCAGTCGCGCGCCGATGCAGCGATTGGCCGACAAGGTCGCGGCTTACTTCGTCCCCGCGGTCATCGCGGTCGCGGCGCTGGCGTTTCTCGGATGGATGCTATTCGGTCCCGAGCCGCGCTTTGCCCACGCGCTGGTCGCCGCCGTATCCGTTCTGATCATTGCCTGTCCGTGTGCGCTCGGTTTGGCGACGCCGATGTCGATTATGGTTTCGGTGGGCCGCGGCGCGCATGCCGGCGTGCTCGTCCGCAACGCGGAAGCGCTCGAGACGCTCGCAAAAGTCGACACGCTGGTGGTGGACAAGACCGGCACGCTAACCGAGGGCAAGCCCCGCGTGGGTTCGGCACAAGTTTTCGAGGGGCCCGGACTGAGTGAAGATACTTTGCTTTCCCTGGCCGCCAGCCTCGAGAGTGCGAGCGAGCATCCCCTGGCGCGAGCGATCGTGATCGCCGCGCGCGAAAAGCACATACAACTGATGCCCGTCAGCGATTTTCGTGCGACGGTTGGCGGAGGTGTGGAAGGGCGCGTTGCCGGCAAGGGTGTCGCCGCGGGCACAGCGAAGTTCCTTCGGACCCGCGGAATCGAGTTTCCGCCCGGTCGTGAAATAACCACGATGCTGCAGCCAAGCCGTTCGGCTGCCACGCCGGTGTATGTCGCGATTGAAGGTCATCTTGCAGGAGCTTTTTTGCTGTTTGATCCGATCAAACCTTCCACTCCGGCGGCACTGCGCTACTTGCAGGCTGACGGTGTGCGCGTTGTCATGATGACGGGAGACAGGAAAATCGCTGCGCTGATGGTGGCGCGTGAACTTGGTATCGAAGAAGTCGAGGCGGAAGTCCAGCCGCAGCAAAAAGTGGAAGCCGTCAAGCGCTTGCGAGGGAAAGGGCACATTGTGGCCATGGCTGGCGATGGGATCAACGATGCTCCCGCTCTTGCAGCCGCCGACGTGGGCATTGCTATGGGGACCGGGACGGATGTAGCCATCGCGAGCGCCGGAATTACCTTAGTGAAGGGCGATTTGCGCGGCATCGTGCGCGCCCGGCTGCTCAGCCGCGCCACGATCAAGAATATCCGTCAGAATCTTGCCTTCGCCTTTCTTTACAACACGCTCGGGATTCCGCTTGCCGCAGGCGTTTTCTATCCGCTCTTCGGCTGGCTGCTGAGCCCAATGATCGCCAGTGCCGCCATGAGCTTCAGCTCCGTGTCGGTCATCGCCAACGCCTTGCGCCTGCGTAAGGCCACCCTCTAATTGCCGGATCCGTTTCGGAAATTGCTTGGCCGAATCCTGTATATACGTACGCGCCCTTCGCGGATTTTGGTATGATTGCCAGTATGAGAAAGCGTATGAGCCGTGAACCGACGTCCGGCAGCCACTCGAAACGTCGAACCAAACAGCGCAGAACATTCACGTTGTCCCCAGAATCCGTGGCCCTTCTCGAAAAGCTTTCCGCGAACCGCGATGATCCCGGTCGGCGTGAATCGGTTTCCGCGGTGCTGGATGATCTTCTCCTCGCTGTCGTTAAAGACCAGAAACGGCAGGAGATTGAAGACCAGATTGGAAAATACTACGACCAAAGGTCTGAAGAGGAGCGTCAGGAAGAAATCGACTGGGGTAAGCTCGCAACCGGCGAGTTTGTAGCCATCGAGTTAAATAAGTCCAGAGGGTGAGATGCCGCTAGGTCGCGCAAGCCGCGGAGAAATCTGGTTTCTGCAATTGCCTACCGATCCGCCCGAGAAGGGCCGTCGCCCAATAATTATTGTTTCCAGCGAGGCGCGGAACATTCACGATGCCGCGGATACTGTCTTGGTCATTCCGTTATCTACGAGCGTCCATAAAGCTGGCAGCCCAACCCATTTGCTATTGCTCGCTGGAGAAACGGGCCTGCCCGCCGACTCCATTGCTCGGGCGGAAGACATTACGACAGTGCGAAAGACGCAGTTAGTGCCTCCTCGAATTGGGCTGCGGATCCTGAGCAATCGACGGATTTGCGAACTGGTGGAGAAGGTGAAGTTCGCAATGAGTTGTTAAATTCCTGCTCACAACAACGTTTACGGGCCGCGCCGCTTCCGCCCTTGCCTGAAAACGACGATGACCGGAAGTTAGTTTTGGGCTAGTAGAGCGTCAAAATACGCGCGCATGTCAGGCGAGTCCCATTCCTGGGGCCCGATGACCTTGCGTGCGATCTTGCCGTGACGGTCAATAATGTAAGCCTCAGGGATCATGGAGGTGCCGTAGGAGAGGGCGATCGGGGAACCGCGGTCCTTACTGGCGGGATCGCGGTACGTGGGGAAGGTAACTCCCTGGTCGATGATGAATTTCGAGAAAGCGAATGCGTCCTCGTCTGCAGCAACGCCAAGGATGAGCGCATTGCGAGACTCGATATACTTTTGCAGGCGATTGAGCGAGGGTGCCTCCTGAACGCACGGTGGACACCAACTGGCCCAGAAGTCGAGAACTACGATTTTACCGCGCAAGTCCGACAAATGAATAGGCTTACCGGAAAGCTCGAGCGCGAAATCCTTTGCCGGGGTTCCGGTGATGGAAGCCTCGCCTTGGCGGTAGCTAGGCATAGCGAAGATGACAATCAGGCCTATCCCCGCGGCCAGGACGCCCCAGGTCGCCAGTCTTCGGGTGCTCATTCCCATGAATGCTATACTAGCGTAACTGCTCCGAAACGAGAATGTCGGTTCGACGACACTATGCCGACTCCTTCCCCCACAAGTGAAGCCACCCGTACTGTTGATGACCCCACGCCCAAAAAAGTTATTACCGCGATTGTGCCGGCGCGAAATGAAGACGCCGTCATCGAGGCCTGCGTGAGGTCTCTGGCGCGCCAGCCCGAGATTGCTGAAATCATTGTGGTCGATGATCAGTCCACAGATCGGACCGCGGGAATTGTGCGCGGACTCGTGCGCGAAGTCCGAAATTTGCAGTTGCTTGAGACGAGGGAGGTTCCGGCTGGCTGGCTTGGGAAGAATCACGCACTGTGGGAGGGGTCGAAACACGCGGGCGGCCGGTGGCTGTTGTTTACGGATGCGGACGCGGAACTGCTGGATGGAGCTGCGGCGCAAGCCTTGCGGATTGCGGAGCAGAAAAATGCCGCGCTGGTGTCCTTCTCACCGGAGCAAATTACCGAGGCCTGGTACGAAAAGGCGCTGATTCCATTCGTCTACAGTCGCCTGGCGAAATATTTCTCGTACGATGCGGTGAATGATGAAAAATCAGAATCGGCTGCGGCCAACGGTCAATTTCTGATGATACGCCGGGATGTCTACGACGCGATTGGCGGCCACGCAGCGGTGGCGGCCGACGTATTGGAAGATGTAGCCCTGGCGAAACGGGCGAAAGCCGCGGGATACCGGATTTGGTTTGGCTCCGGTGCAGGCGTGGTGCGGGTACGGATGTACCGCTCGTTTGGCGCGATGTGGGAAGGATGGAAGAAAAATTTGTACCTGCTGGTTGGAGGGACTCCTGGCGCGGTGTATCGAGAATTGTTTTCGGTGGTGCCATGGATTCCGTTTGCCCTGATGATTCTCGGATTGAAAGCGCCCATTGCCTTTGTCGCGGGATTGGGCCTCGTGGTGACGCGACACGCGGTTTATGCAAGCACGTTGTTGCGTAACCAATTCAAAGGCAAGCACATCCTGTATTACATACCGGCCGTGGTCCTCTACGCGGGTGTGCTTTGGGCGTCATACCGGGCGCACGCGCGAGGAGTTGTGGAATGGAAGGGACGACGCATTTCCCTGAAAGCTGCGGCGTGAGAGCGACATGGTCCTGATTACACGGAAGATTGAGTTTTCGGCTTCGCATCTTTACCACAATCCGGCGCTTTCCCCGGAAGAGAACCGGCGCGTCTTTGGGAAATGCAACAATCCCCACGGGCACGGACACAATTACACCCTGGAAGTGACCGTTGCGGGAGAGCCGGACCCGGTAACCGGGATGGTTCTGGACTTGAAGGAACTGAAAGACATTCTGGAACGGGAAGTGATGCATCGGATGGATCACCGATTCCTAAATTACGAAGTCGCGGAACTGAAGGGCCAGATTCCGACTTGCGAGAATATCGCGCGGGTCATTTGGGAATTGCTGGATCCGAAGATTACGCAAGGGAAGCTGCATCGCGTGCGGTTGTATGAGTCCGCGGATTTGTTCGCGGATTGTTATCGAAACGGAGCTACGTGTTGATGGGAATTAAGATTGAACTCGGCCGCCGATACCGGTTCGCGGCTTCTCACCGGCTGCATACGGATCGATTGAGTGAAGAGGAGAACGCGCGGATTTTCGGGAAATGCGCGAATCCTTACGGCCACGGCCATAACTATGTGCTGGAGATCAGTGTCTCGGGAGAAATCGATCCGGCAACGGGCATGATAGCGAACCTGGCGGACTTGGATAGCTTTGTGCAGCGCGAGGTGATCGAAGTGTTTGATTGCCGTTCCCTGAATGAGGACGTAGCCGCGTTTCGGAAGACTGTGCCGACGACGGAAAACTTGTGTATTGAGATTTTTGAGCGGCTGAAAGGTTTTCCCAAAGGGAAGCTGGAACGCGTGCGGGTGCAGGAGACCACGAACAACAGTTTTGAATACGCTGGGAAATAAGAAGGGAAGCGCATCGTGACAAAACCTACGGAAGAGATTTTGTTGCACGACAAGGAAGAAGCGAAGCCGGAAACCGTGGCGTCGCTGGTGCGTAAAATGATCACGCTTATCGGAGAGGATCCGGAGCGCGAAGGTTTGAAGAAGACGCCGGAGCGTTACGAGAAAGCGCTGAAATTCTTGACCAGTGGGTATCACCAGAACGTGGACCATCTGCTGAATGGCGCGACGTTCAGCGTGTGCTATGACGAGATGGTCGTCGTCAAGGACATCGAGTTTTTCAGCTTGTGCGAGCATCACCTGCTGCCTTTCTTTGGAAAGGCACACGTGGCATATCTGCCGAGCAAAAAGGTAATCGGACTGAGCAAAGTCGCACGGCTGGTGAACATGTTCGCGCGGCGATTGCAGATTCAGGAGCGCATGACCAGCCAGATCGCGAGGGCGATTGAAGAGAAGATTGCCCCGCAAGGCGTCGGAGTGATTGTCGAGGCGCGGCACTTGTGCATGCAGATGCGTGGCGTTGAAAAGCAACACGGGCAGGCCGTGACCAGTGCGATGCTCGGTGCGTTTCGCGACAACAAGCAAACGCGGGACGAATTCTTGGCATTGGTGGGGAAGAAACAGTAACAAACATGAAAGTGGGACAGCCATTTCTGGCTGTCCCGTCTCCAACGTCAACCTTCACTTTGAACTCTTATAGGCCCGCGGCGGGTCGATTACTTCGGCGTGACTTCGACGGCCGCTCGCGTGTTTTCCCACTCCAGGCGCATTGTGCAGCCGTTTCCGCTCTGATCGAAGGCAATAGTGAAGTTCTCGACGGGCGCCGAAGTCTTCGTGACTTTCATGTCGATGCGGGCGAGATCATTTTCCGGACCTGGGTAGGCCGTGCCCCACTCGCCGGTTTTCTTGCTGATGACCAGCGTCCATTTATCTTCGCCCGGGATGGCAAACATCGTGTACTTGCCGGCCGGAACGGTTTTGCCGCCGACACTGATGTCACCCGTCGTGACGAAGCTCGTAGCTTCATTGGCTCCGGCGCGCCACACTTGGCCGTACGGAACCAAGCCGCCGAAAATTTTTCGTCCTTTGGCGCGCGGGCTGGAGTAATCGACGGTGATGGCCTTGCCGTTGGAGAGTTTACACTCGGCTTTGGCCGGAGGGCTGGGGCGAGATCCTTTGTCTTGTTGGGCAAGAAGGGTGACGCTGGCGAATGTGAGAGCTGCAATCCAAACGCTGCCGATGACCATGTGTTTACGCATGTCGTATCCTCCGGGGCAACTTTATCACGGCAGAGTCGTTGGGCCGGGGTTTGATTCGGTTTAACCGCAAGCTCCTCCTCGGGTGCGGATTCTGTTTGCTTTACAGCTTTGTAAGTATTGTGTTAGCCTGAATTGGTCGAAGAGAAGAGGAAAATTCAGGGGACGACGGAGAGGGGCACTTGAGCGAAGCCAAAGCAGTGTTGATCGAACAGTTCCGAGCTCACATCAAGGACACAGGCTCACCAGAAGTGCAGATCGCTCTTCTGAGCGAGCGGATCAACTATCTGACGACGCACCTCAAGTCCCACGTAAAAGACCACGCATCCCGCCGCGGGTTGATCATGATGGTAAACAAACGTCGGCGTTTGCTGGACTATCTTAACCGCCGGGACCCGGATCGGTATCGCGAGATTGTTGAACGCCTTAGCCTGCGCAAGTAGCCGCCTGGGTGGGCGGCATCCACTAGTAGAAAATCTGAGTGGAAGTGTGTCGGCACAGGTTTGGCCGGCAGGATAGTGAAGAGCGATCGACAGTAGTTTGGTCGCCGTTTTTCGTGGTGTAATCCGGCATTAGCGTTAGCGCTTGCAACCCCTCCATCTCTTCTTCTTTCAATTACAAATGAGCGAAGGCAGAGTCTTCGCAGAAGTGCTCCCGCTGAGCCGGAGCCAAAGGAAAATGAGTTATGTCTGAAAAGAATGTTACGCCTGCTCCACATCAAGTTACGGTAGAGGTCGGCGGACGTCCGCTGATTCTGGAGACGGGCAAAATTGCCAAGCAGGCGAATGGCGCCATTGTGGCGCGGTACGGGGATACGGTGGTATTGACCACGGCTTGCATGGCGCCGACGGCTAATGATCGCGATTTTCTGCCACTGACGGTTGACTATCGTGAGAACACATACTCGGCGGGAAAGATTCCCGGAGGATTTTTCAAGCGCGAAGGACGGCCTTCGGAAAAAGAGATTTTGACCTCACGGTTGATTGACCGGCCGATGCGGCCGCTGTTTCCGGAATCGTGGCGGAATGAAACACAAATCGTGAGCATGGTGCTGTCCGCGGATAGCGACAACGATCCCGACGTGATCGCGGTTACCGGAGCTTCGGCGGCTTGCTATGTGTCGGACCTGCCGTTCGAGAAGCCGATTGCTGCCGTTCGTGTGGGGTTGCTGGACGGGCAGTTGGTGGCAAATCCGACCGTTGCGGACCAGAAGAAAAGTTTGCTCAACATTGTGATTGCGGGGACGGAAGACGCGATCGTCATGGTGGAGTCTGGCGCGCTGGAAGTCTCCGAAGAATCGGTGGTGGATGCGCTGGAGTTCGGGCACGCGCAGATCAAGAAGATCGTGGGCGCGATCAAGGAATTGTTCAAGAAGGTTAATCCGACCAAGGTGAAGGTCGAGCCGCTGCCGTTCGATGAAGGCCTGTACAAAGAGATTGCGAAGAAGTACGGCGATCGCTTGCACGATGCGATCGACACGCAGAAGCACCCGAAGAAAGACAGCTATCACCTGGTGGACGCGTTGAAGGGCGAGATTGTCGAGGCCATTCCGGAAGAGGATGAAGAGAAGCGCACTCTTGCAAAACGCGCGTTCGAGCGTCTGCGCGAAGAATATTTCCGCGACGACATTTTGAACAAGCGGCGTCGTCCGGATGGGCGCGCCTTCGACCAAATCCGCCAGATTACTTGCGAAGTCGGATTGCTGCCACGCGTGCATGGCTCGGCGCTCTTTACGCGCGGAGAAACACAGGCGTTGGCGACACTGACGCTCGGCACGAAGGAAGACATGCAGCGGTTGGACTTGCTCTTCGAGCAGGACCAGTTCAAGCGCTTCATGCTGCACTACAATTTCCCGCCGTTCAGCGTAGGCGAAGTGAAGTTCTTGCGTGGCCCGGGACGTCGCGAAATTGGTCACGGAGCGCTGGCGGAACGGGCATTGTTGAACTTGTTGCCGCCGGAAGCGGAATTTCCCTACGCGATGCGGCTAGTCTCCGACATTTTGGAATCGAACGGTTCGTCGTCGATGGCTACGGTTTGCGGAGGTTCGCTGGCGTTAATGGATGCCGGCGTACCGATGAAGGCTCCTTGCGCGGGCATCGCAATGGGCTTGGTGGTTGCCGATGAAAAGAAGTATTCGATTCTGACCGACATTGCCGGAGCGGAAGATCACTACGGCGACATGGACTTCAAGGTGGCCGGAACACGCGCGGGTATCACCGCGTTGCAGATGGACATCAAGGTCCTCGGGATCAGTATCCCAATGATGCGCGAAGCTCTGGCCCAGGCGAAGAAGGCGCGGCTCGAGATTCTCGATACGATGGATAAGGCCCTGTCGGAAGCGCGGACTGAGATTTCGGCGTACGCTCCGCGACTCTACAAGCTGCACATTCCTACGGACAAGATTCGCGATTTGATCGGTCCGGGCGGCAAGAAGATCAAGTCCATTATCGAAGCCACCGGCGTGAAGATCGACGTGCTGGAAGACGGCACGGTGCACATTTTCTCGACCAGCGGCGCGGGAGGCGATTCGGCGCTGCAGATGGTGCGGGAAGTCACCGCATCCGCGGAGATCGGCAAGACCTATCTCGGCAAAGTCGTGCGCTTGGCGGAGTTTGGAGCATTCGTCGAACTCTTCCCCGGCACCGACGGCTTGCTGCACATCAGCGAAATTTCGGAGCATCGCATTCGCGATGTCCGCGATGAGTTGAAGCTGGGCGACCAGGTTCTCGTGAAGGTTCTCTCGATTGAGGGCAACAAGGTCCGCCTCTCGCGCAAGGCGTTAATTCGCGAAGCGCGCGAGAAGCAGCAAAAGAAAGAAGCGGCCGGCACTGGCGGCGGCAGCACCGGCGGCCAAGCCAGCGGAGCTTCCGAGTAAATCAAAGAAAGAATATACGGGCCGCCTTTAGGCGGTCCAATCATCTCAGCAAAAAAGGCCCAGCAAAATTTGCCGGGCCTTTTTTCTTTTCAGGTTCGTAGCCTAACGGCGTTGTTGGCTTTACTCGCAGAGGACAGCCAGAAACGGCTGTCCCACTTTACAGAGACTTAATTGCGCGAGTGGTGGACTGCGTCCAGCGCTCCCCAGAGAGCGGTCAGCGCTTCGTTGGCCGTGGCTACGACTTCGTCGTTGCTGCTCGCGTCCGAATGCTCGTTGAGCCAGTTGCGCCAGGCTTCGCGATGAGCCTTATCGGCTTCCTCGTGGACAGTGAAGTAGGCCAGAGCGGTCGGTTTTTCGACGCCGTAGAATTTGCGCAGGCCATCAATTTTAGTTCCGGCGATCTCCGGGACTTGCGCTTCGTAGGCGTAGAGAGCAGCCACGGCTTCGGCTACCGTACGATCGCCGCAAATCTCACGGAATGTGGCAACCACGGCCTGCGTTCCGGGCAAAGCGGGGCAGCAGGTGATGTCGTCTTCGCCGACTCCGACGGCAGCCGCGAAATCGCGCCAGAGCTTTGGGTGCGGGGCAGCCGGATTTTCTTCTTCAGCGAGATTTTCCATTACGGTGTCTCGCAGCGGGCCTTCCGTGCGGGCCGCCAGGACTCGAAGGTGCTTCGGGAAGGCTTCGACGTGTCGATAATACTGCGCGGCGTAGAGTTGCAGAGCTTGGCGGCTCAGCTTGCCCGCTTGCCAGTCCTGGTAAAACGGATGCTTCAGCAGATTCTTCTCGGCGATTGCGGCATCGAGCCGAGAAAGAAGTTCGGTATTAGCCATGGGCACCTCCGCCACGCGGACGGCGCGGGTCCGCGGGAACCGCGAATTGTAGCAGATTCAGGTTGATTTTGCTGGCGCGCGGGCCTTCGTTTCGTAGCGCTAGCATCTTGCAGGCGCGGTCGATATTTTGCGAATTGGGCCGGCATGAATCGACTAGACGGCGGGTGCATGGATGCGCGTAATGTCAGCGCCTACACTTTGCAGCTTTTCGACGATGCCTTCATAGCCGCGGTCAATGTGGTAGACGCGGTCGATCACGGTCTCGCCGCTGGCCACGAGGCCGGCGAGGACCAGGCCGGCGCTGGCGCGGAGGTCGGAGGCCTGCACTGTGGTGCCGGAGAGTTGCGCGGGGCCGCGGACCACGGCGCGTCGGCCATCGACCGAAATGTTCGCGCCCATGCGCACCATTTCGCTGGCGTGCAGGTAGCGATTCTCAAAGATCGTTTCCGTGATGACCGATGTGCCTTCGGCTTGCGTTGCGAGCGCCATATATTGCGCCTGCATGTCGGTGGCGAAGCCGGGATATTCTTCGGTCGTGACATCAGCGCCGACAATTTTTCTAGCCGGCCGGACACGCAGCGTGGACTCGTCCACGATCTCAGTGTCAACTCCCGACTGCTGCAGCTTGGCGATCACCGCTCCCAGGTGGCCGGGGTCGCAATTGGAAACGGTCAAGTCACCGCCCGTGATGGCGCCGGCTATCAGAAAAGTTCCAGCTTCGATGCGATCGGAAATCACCGTGTGCTCAGTGCCGTGGAGTTCCTTCACGCCCCGAATGCGCAGGGTAGAGGTGCCGTCACCGGCGATGCAAGCGCCCATCTTGCGCAGCATGATGATCAGGTCTGTGATTTCCGGTTCGCGCGCGGCGTTCTCCAGAATGGATTCGCCGTCGGCGAGAACGGCGGCCATCAAAATATTTTCGGTGCCGGTGACGGTAATTTTGTCGAAGCTGATGTGCGCGCCCTTGAGGCGGCCGCGGTTCGGCACCTTTGCTTCAATATAGCCGTGCGAAATCGTGATTTCGGCGCCCATTTTTTCAAGCGCAGCAAGATGCAGATCGATAGGTCGCGCACCGATGGCACAACCTCCAGGCAGCGAAACGTGAGCGATGCCCAGGCGAGCCATGAGCGGGCCAAGAGTGAGGATGGACGCGCGCATGGTTTTGACGAGTTCATAGGGCGCTTCGGCGTGATTCAGCGTAGGCGCGGAGATGGTGTAATCGCTGGCAGGGATTTCGGCTATCGAGACGCTGGCGCCCATGAAAGCGAGAAGCTTGCTCATGGTGATGAGGTCGCGAACCTTGGGGATGTTGTGCACGGTCACGTGGTCGGCGGTCAGCAGAGCCGCCGCCATCACCGGCAGCGCGGAATTCTTCGCCCCGCTCACAGTCACGGTGCCGCGCAGCGGGTTACCGCCTTTGATTAGGAATTTGTCCATGTTGATTCGTCGACGAAAAAAATAACGCAGAGACGCAAAGCGCGCGGAGTCTCGTCGTTGCCTGGCTTGTGCCGCCTACTCTCCGAGCGCTTCACGCAGATCTCCTTTTGTTTCGCGCAGCTTCTTTTTCGCTTCTTGCGCGCTCGCTCCCAGTTTCAGCATCACCAATGCGAGACGCAGATTGTGTCCCGTCTGACGCAGCGCGTGTTCGGACGCAGACAGACTCTTGCCGCTGGCTTCCGCGAGGATGCGCACGATTCGCTCCGAAACTTTTCGATTCGAAGGCTTTACGTCGATCATCAAGTTTTCATAGACATGCCCGAGCCGCGCCATCGCTGCGGTAGAGAGCATGTTCAGCACCATTTTCTGTGCCGTGCCGGCCTTCAGCCGGGTGGAGCCGGTCAGAATCTCGGGTCCAACTTTTGGGGCGATCAGAATATTTGCCAAGCCCGCCACGGGGATGTTCGAGTTTACGGTAATGGCCACCGTTGTCGCGCGACACTTTCTTGCGTATTTCAGCGCCGCCAAAACGTAGGGTGTCGTGCCGCTTGCGGTGATCCCCACCACGATATCGCGGCCCGTCA
>Ga0137418_10000369_pt1 | contig 39495 bp, 23 predicted proteins | sample CZODoug3_1_2_16f_FD_122242 | JGI IMG/M metagenome (GOLD analysis project Ga0137418, IMG submission 122242) | Vadose zone soil fungal communities from Angelo Coast Range Reserve, California, USA - CZODoug3_1_2_16fungal (Hybrid Assembly) | ecosystem: Environmental > Terrestrial > Soil > Vadose...
AGGCTTGCGCAGAATTAGATCAGGCACGCCGATCTTGCCGATGTCGTGAAGCAACGATCCAAATTCAAGAGACTTGGTGTGTTGGCTATCCAAACCATATTCACGACCAAGTCGCATGCTATAGGTGACAACGCGCTCTGAATGCCCATGCGTCTCCAGGTCTCTCGTTTCAAGCGCAGCTGTTAGGGCTTTTAAGGTCGAGCGGTAAGCGTCTTCCAGTGAGTTCAAAGCTTGATCAAGCTCGGCGGTTCGCTGTTCAACTAATTCTTCAAGATGATTCTCGTAGCGCTGCTTCGCAACTATCAAGTCTTGATGCTCCAGAGCACGCATCACAACCGCTTCCACCTGACGCAGGTCAAACGGCTTCATTACGTAATCGAAAGCTCCCAGCCGCAAAGCGTCGATTGCGCTTTCCACAGTTTGCATGCCACTAATCATCACCACGACAGTGTTGGGGGAATCACTTTTTACGAGCGGTATCATGTCCAGGCCGCTCATGCCCGGCATGGTGATATCGCTGATGACCAATTCATACTCGGACACCAGCAGCCGTTCGAGCGCTTCTTCAGCCGAGCCGGCCGTCATGCAGTAGTACTGGCCGGTAAATAAATCGGACAGTATTGCTGTTATCTCCGGCTCATCATCAACAACAAGAATCCGAGATTTCACACCAGTCGACATTTGTTCCGACTCCTACTTTGGGGGAATGGCGGTGCGATTACCGCTTGGGAAACTTTTAAGGTTTAAAACGAGGGATGCGTGGGCGGGTTCGGAAAGCTGGTTCCCGCCGACAGGACTGGGTGACATTCTACAAGTTTTGCCCGATGATGGCAAACAAGTTTTTACACCGGCTTAAGTACCTGAGTTTGGCAGTGTTACAGGTCTGCACCGAGGGAACAAAGCGGTCGATGGGGCCCGTTGGTTTGCTTCAGAAAGGCAGCTCTCGACTGCTTATCTAAACGGGTGTTTAGTGAGATCTCAATACGAGCTGGACGACGACCGTTTGCGGATCTGATTGCGGATCATGGTGCCGGAGGTCGGACTCGAACCGACATGAGTTTGACCTCGCCAGATTTTGAGTCTGGTGCGTATACCAATTTCGCCACTCCGGCTTATGGGGGAGAAGAATAATAAGTCCGGCGGGTTCGAATTCGCAAACAGAGAAACGGCGGCGGTCCGCTATTTTGGAACCGCTGTTATCGAGCTACTCGCCGCCTCTGAGTTTCCTTCCTCAGCTCGTGAGTAATAGCCTTTGTAGCCATAGTGATAATAGTGGTAATCGCTCGAGCGCACGTCGGCTTTATTCAATACCACGCCGATGATCTTGGCGCCAACTTCGTGAAGGATCTGCCGCGTGCGCTTCACCACTTGCCGCGACGTCTTGCCTCCGTGCACCACCAATAGCACGCCATCAACCAGCGATGAAATGAGCACGCCGTCGGTAAAAGAGGCAATGGGCGGCGAATCGATCACGATGTAGTTAAACGTTTCGCCAACGATGTCCAGCAAGCGCTTCATCTGAGCCGAGCCGAGCAGCTCCGCCGGGTTTGGCGGAATCGCGCCAGAGCTCAACAGATAGATGTTGGTGTCCCTGAATTTATTGATCTTCGACAACACGTCGGCCTCGGTCATATCGCTGGAGAGAATCGCGCTCAGGCCATCGTTATTGTCTAAGCCAAACACATAGTGCAAACGCGGCCGGCGCATGTCGGCGTCGATCACTAAAACCTGCGCTCCGGTCTGCGCCAGTACCGTAGCGGTGTTGACCACCATCGTGGTTTTTCCCTCAGCGGGAACGCTGGACGTGACCAACAAACTTTTCGGCGGTCTGCCCGCCGTCGATAAAAGTATCGAAGTGCGCAAATGTCTGTATGCTTCTGCCTGCTGGGATGGACCACTGGCGTTTATAAGCAACTCTGGAGCGCTGCCATTGCCATTCGTCCGTTGCAACGCGCGCGAAATGGGCAGGAACCGCTGTGTGGATCTCCCGGCGATGGGAATGATGGCCAGTGAAGGCAGGCGCAAGCCACTTTCAACATCGCCTGTAGTCTTCACCGTGTCGTCCAGATACTCGAGGAACAGCGCGAGTGCAACTCCAAACGCCAATGCCAATACCAGCGCCAGGATTACGGCCTGCAGGCGCCGCGGGCCAACTGGTTCTTTTGGTATCGCCGAGTAGTCGACGACGTGGATGTTGTTTGGCGTACCGGCCATAGTCACGTCGTTCTCTTTCGAACGCTGCATCAAGCCATCGAGCAGCCCTTTGTTGGTTTCGATCTCCTGCTTGAGGATGTTGTAGTTAATGGCCGCCTGATTCTGGGCCACTGTTTCCGCCCGTTGCTTGCCAAACGACGCGCGCAACGTGTTCTCACGATCCAGAGTTTTACGGTAATTGCTCTCGAGATTCGTGTTAATGATCTTTTTTGCGCTGCCCCGAGTGTCCTCTAACTGTTTCTCGAGCGTCGCTAGTTGCTGCGTTACATCTTTAACCTCCGGCGACTCCTCGGTATCGGTCAACAGTAACTGCGCGCGCTTTTGTCGCAGGTCAGCGAGATGTGACTTGAGCTCGCCAATCTGCTTGTCGCTAATCTCGGCATTTGCTTCCGCAGCGCCTGGCATCAGGCTGGTGCGATAGGCCGCTTCCGCCAGACTCCGGTCGTTCTCCGCTTCAAGTAATTCTTTGTTTAGTCCGGCAAGCCGCTCCACAACCGTATTTTGGCTGGCGTCGAGCGAGAGGATCTCATGACTTTGCGCGTAGTTTACTAACTGCTCTTCGCCGTTGCGAATCTGCGATTGCAATTCGGCAATCCGCTTTTGCAGATAAGTTCCGGCAATGCTGTTGGTCTTCGTCTTTACTTCCAGATTCCAAAGCGCAAAAGCGTCGGCCATAGCGTTTACGACTTTGGTGGCGACCGCCGGATCTGTATGGCTCGCGCGCAAATCAATCAGCCGCGTCTTCTTGACCTGCTCCACTTCCAGCATTCCCTGAAGCGATTCGACGTACGGCGCGAGTCGTTCGATCGCCGCCGGACCATCGACCAAAGAAGTCATACTGTTCAGCGTTGGCCCAGTTGTGTCAGGCAAGGTCAGGGCGACACTCTTCGCCGGCTGTTTGGACTTCTGCAGACCGAGCACGCCCAGCAGGCTTTGCAACGTAGAACGACTTTCCACCGGTCCATTGAGAAAGGTGCGGTTGTGTTCAAGGTCAAGCGTCTTCGCCCCGCGTCGGAGCAGCGTGGGACTGGTCAGAATCTGAACCTGAGTATTGAAGTACTCGGGATCCATATACGTGTTATCAACGTAATAAGCATTGCCTTTTGACGCGCCCAGCGCAGGGCTGTAGCTCTCAGTGTCGACTTGCACGCGCGCGTGCGCCTGATAGACGTCTGGTTGTTTAGCTTGTCTGAGCGCAGCGATGGTAGAAACGATTAATGCGAGCCCAATGATCAACCACAAACGCTTGCGAATCGTGCGCCAATAGTCACGCAGATGCATCTCGCCTTCCGGCGAAGCTTCGTCGCCGTAGGCAACGATCGGCGGCGTTGCATAACCATTGCGCGATGAACCGTTGGTGGGCTCCAGCGCGGAATTCTTCAGGATAACTTCGAGAGCTTTAGCGAGATCAGACGGTTCTTTCATTGGGGCGATCTTTAATCTTGTTTGATATTAATGGGACCCGAAGAAAACTATTTGAAATTCCTTTGTGGCATTCTGCCAACTGCTTTCTGCCTTCTGGTTTCGCCTTCCCGCCCCGCACCCTAACGAACTCGCATCGTCGGGTCGCCGAGCAACATCCAGGTGCGGCGCACGTCCAGATCCGGCGTTGCCAGCTTGGCTTCGCGTGCTGCCTCACCCAGGCGCAGCGGCGGGCCGCCAAACAAGAGACGATAGAATTGCGAGTTCATCGCAAACTGCGGATCCGGTGCGGTGTATCCCGAAGAAGCCCACACCGCCACCGCGCCACCGTTCGGCGCCTTCAAAACCGATTCGCTGAGACTGTCGATGTAGGCGTCGTGCGCATAACCATTGAGACAGGTCATCATCAAATAGATCGACGACCGGTTAGCGTTGGTGAGTGTGGCGGCCAGATCCGAATCGAGCACGCCGGCGCCGGTCCAGACGCCCACTGATCCGTGACCGTAAAAGTTAACGATCATCGGTCCCTGGTTCAGCGCATCCATCAGTTGCCCGCGCATCAGATCATCGTTGCCGATGTCCGCGCGATTGAGCGACTGGGTGGTGACACTGGCCGGTAACAGCGCGCGGGTTTGTGCGCTCTTTGATTCAAAGCCGTTGTCCGCAACCATCACTGCGCCACGCAACGGCACATTCAGTTCCCTCTCCTGCTCGTAAGCCAGGATCTTGGAAACCATCAAACTAACTTCTGACACCGTGCGGCTAGGCAGCCGGCCCAGGGCCATGTCCGCGCGGCCCTGCCCGGTGAAATCCACCAGCCAGTCGTCACAAGCGGTTTCCATATAGTTCGTGTCAATTAATTTTGTCGGCACGAAATCATTTGCGCCCTGGTCCATATAGTTGCGCGGATCCCAACTGCTGTCTCCGACCAGCAGCAGATACCCGGGCTTGCGCGCCCAGGTTCCTGCGGCATTCATGAGAAATGCCTTAATGGCCAACGGCGTGTGCGCGCCATAGCTAAACTCGTCGTAGACGTCTTCAACATCGACCACGGCGACGCTCAAGCCCTGGCTGCGACGCAAATTAGCAAGCGGCTCGATTGCCTGGCGAAAATCCTTATGCGTGATGATCACCAGGTCCGCGCCGTTTGTACTCGCGTTCCAATTCGATGGCTTGTTGGCCGCGATTGATGACGGATGCACGGCAAGGTCATCGGCAAAAGCCATCAACGTGCGCGTATCGTTGCCCAGCGCCTGAACTTTCACTGCATAACCGGCGCCCGAAGGGCTGCCGGAGGTAGCCACTTCCAGCGGCGAGTTGGGATTCGTGATGTCCACGACGCGAATGTTTGCGGTGGTAAAGCCATCGACACGAACCACCGCGCCACCAGGCACGCTGAATCTGAGCGCGTTGTTGTCGGCGGTGTATTGATGCGCATAGGTCAGCCGCAAATAGTCAACAAAACTGATGTCAGAATCGCCGTTACGGCTGGCAAGCGAAATAGTGTTATCGCCTTCACGTAACAAGGCACGATTGACTGCAAACTTCGCCGTCGGGTGTTCGGCAGCATTGAACGTCATGCTGCCAAGGTCGACGCCGTTCAGCATGATGCTGACTTGGTGGCCCTGCGCAGTCAGGCCCTGCAACGCCACTTCCAACTGCACCGGCGTTACAGCTTCGCGATCAAAATTCTTGACGGTCAGCGTTTGGTCCGTTGGGTCAGTGAAAATGAGCGCGCCGAAAATATTGTCAGCGTCGCCATTCAAGAGCCGCGGCGAGTAGGTAAGTTTCTCGCGGCGCTCGGCGGTAAAGGCGAAACTGCGCAGGCCCGGGCTTTCCATCCAGTTCTGATCGCCCGACTTGATCTTGGGCCGCTTGGCGCTGATGCGTTTTCCTGCTGTGTTTCCATTGATCAGCCAGTAGGTGCGCGTGTCGGTTGTCGGCGTATCCAACGCCACGCCGTAAAACTCGAGCGTGTCGTTCGCATTCAAGCGCGCGCCTTCGCCGCTTAAACGCACCGGCACTTCTTCGCCATCAACAAACAACTGCAGCAGTCGCGCATCGGATGAGGGATCGAATCCAGCCGCGACTAATTCCGGTTGGGTCACGCGATACCAACCCGATTGCCGCACCTGAATCTTGACTGCCTTGCCACCGGCAATTGCCTGTTGCACGGTAAGCGACTGTGGCTTCAGTTTGATATTAGACAAACCTAGGTTTGTCGCATTCATCGACGCCGGCCAACCGGCCGCATCAGTGCTGGCCGCATTGTTTGCGAGTGACTGGCCTACCTCATTCAGCAACAGCGCACGCTGTTGCTTGGGCGATACATTGCTGCGCGAGCCGCCATAGGGATAGATTGGGCCAGTTGTTTGCCGGCTGCCGTCCAAATCAATAGCTTCCAAATAATAGGAAGTGTCCGGTATTCCCTGCGGGTCAAACCACGAATAGGAATAACCGGCGGTGAGACGATTGCCCTGGCCCACTGTCAGCGCGGAACCCGCCACGATCGAAGGCGTCACACGCGTGCGTTTGCCTTTCTGTTCACGATAGAGGCGATAACCAAGATTGTTAACTTCGAAACCGCTCTCCCACGTCAACTGCACACCGTCAGAGAAACTTGCGGCATTGAACTTCGTGAGCTTGACCGCGGTTGGTCCAGGACCAGGAACTACTTCACCGCTCGAAAGAATTAGCGCGGGAAAACTATTTGTGCCGTCATAGAAGGAAATCTGGGCCAACTGACTTGCAGTTAAGCCGGAAGAATCTGAGCCGACAAAAATCTGCCCTGAAGTACCAGAGGTACCATCGTAGGCGCCGATCCATCCCGTTATGACCAATTTTTTCCCGGCAGTCCAGGTAACGCCACTGCTGGCTGCGAAGGTTAAGGTATGGCTGCCTGTGCCTAGCGCAATTACCGAATGGTCAGTCAGCGCAAGTGTGCCAACGGTTTCCGTAAAGCCCGTCGTCGCACCAGTGCTAAAAGTGCCACCATTCAAGATCATATTGCTGGTATCTGCCAGCGCGCCTGAGGCTCCAAGTCTGAGTGTCGCGGCGCTAATCGTTGTTGTTCCTGTATAGGTATTCGCGCCGGAGAGCGTCAAAGCACCAGTTCCTGTGCCGCCCAGCGTGAGATTCGTTCCAGCACCATTCTTGATAACGCTGGTGATTATGACTCCGCCCGTACTGTCAATGTTGATGATGTTGTCGGTGGTATTGCCGAGCGCGACGCTCATAGTTCCCGTCCCACCTGCCATCGGCTGCAGAGTTAATATTCCCGCGCCTGAATTACGAATAATGACATTGCCAACGCTGTTAATGGTTGCGCCGTTGAGCGTAAACGTAAAGCTACCGGCCGCACTGTCCCCGATTGCACGGCCCGCACTTGTGAAATCAATTGCTCCCAAGAAAAGCGTGGTGCTTGTGGTGCCATTGATACCAATGTTCGGGTTTGTCCCCGTCGATCCAATGCCGGCAATATCCGTATTGGTAGTGGTTGCTTGAGAACCAGGGAAGGCCGAATCACCAACCCAATTGGTAGCGGTGTACCAAGCCGTGGCGTTGCCGGTAGTGCCGCCATCCCAAGTCTGATTTGCCGCCAGCACCACGTAAAGACCGCTGGATAGGATCGTCAAGACGACCACCGCGATCACGGGTGCCCGACGAAAAAAAATTCCAAGGCGCGAGTTAGGGATGGGCGATCCTGCCATGGGCTTCCTCAATTGATAGGTTTTAGTGCGTTTCATTTTTTCTTTCATCCTGTTCGTAAAATTCTACTGGCGGCTGAAGAGCGATGAGCAAGAGCGCTCAGCTTGCCACAGCGCGGTGGTCGGGCCGGGGACCCGCTCGCCGCCGAATTCCAAACGCTAATAATCTACGTACATCTCGGGGAGCCCATGCACCCCGGCACGGTAGTGGAGCATGTTCCACAGCACTCGATCGGCGAACTGCACGAATCGCAATGATGTTTGCACGACACCGCCGCTTCGACGGGTGTCGGGGCCGTCATCGAGATCACAATCGGCAGCGCGATCGCGGCACCCAGCCCAATGCGCCTGACTGCTTCGCGTCGTGACATATTCTCGATAACAGAAATTGCTGGCGGCCAAAATGCTTTGTCGTTGGCGCCATCTTTCGGCTCTTCCAAAAGATGAGAGCGGCGCAGTTGATCCAACGCCAGCCAAACGAGTTGCTCTCCCAGTGTCAGCCCCACGCCCTCCCTAACGGTCGGGCTACCGCCCGGCTCCGCTTTGCCTTCTTCCTTCTGGCTATTACCTTCTGCTTTGTGCTCACTGCGCACCGCCTCCTGACCACTATTCCTGAACGATGCCGCGATTTCGCCAACGCTTCTCCGGCCGTCGCAAAGTTTCCAAATCGCGGCAGCGCTTTCGTTGAGACAGTGTGCCCGGTCGCGCGCGCGATCGTAGATGAGCACTTCCCCTTCAACTTCCTTGGTGATGATTCCTTCGCTGCGTGCTTTCAGCAGGAACGCGCACGAGTCAATTTTCATGTGACTCCTGTTATTGATTCTGAACTGCGGCGGGTTGCCGGTAGCGTGGGTGAAGCGCCCGGGTCGGACTTACTTAATGAAGAAGGCTTAAACGTAAAGTGCGCAAGACCATTGCCCTGTTCGGCGTGTTTTACGCTCTTCGCGGTTTTGTTTAATTTCCACTATGCATCGCCAATTTACCTCACGAGGCGCATTCAAGGGGAACAACGGGCGTAAAAATATCACTCGGTCAATTCACGGATCAACATTTTGAAGGAAAGTCGATTTTAAGTTGCTTGCAACATTTCTTGTAAAGCCAGAATGAAGCGCAAGTGCAAAGGTCTTCGGTGGTTCGATCCGGGTGGAGCTATTCTATTTGGACTGCGGCGGCTTGACGCCGCTTTAACCTGTAGAAAAAGTCGACTGTTTTCTCTTAAGAAATCGCCAGGCTAACGAAAAGCGGCGTCAAGCCGCCGCACTCCAAATACGCCACTTGCGAAATTCGTGTTGCCCTCATATTCTTCCGTCGTCTAGCTACTTCCGGATTTACTCGCAAACTTTCTAAGAGGATCCCCGATGCAGATTTTTCAAGAACTCGGCGAACTGTTGGAGAGCCGCTGGAGAAGAGAAAACTACAGCGAGGGGCTTTTCCCGGAACTTGCGGCCACAGCTCTAACTGAATCCGACCTGCCCGCCAAAGTCGATCCCTGGGAAATCATTCGCTGGGTCCAGAGCGCCCCCGCCTTGCCGGATCAAAAGGACGTTGAAGGCCGTTTTGGCGATCCGCCGATAACCTTGTTTGCGGGGCCGCGTTTTTATGTCGATGTCTACTTCTGGCTCGACGGCACTACCAGCATTCATCAACATGCGTTCACCGGCGCCTTCCAGGTCCTGCTCGGCTCCAGCATTCACAGTCGCTACAGCTTTAACGAAAAACAAATCATTAATGAGCATTTCTCAATCGGGGAATTGCAGCTGGAAGAAGTGCAGTTGTTACAAAAGAACGACGTGCGTCTGATCAAACCCGGCAGAAATTTTATTCACTCATTGTTTCATCTCGATCGTCCTTCTGCCACTATTACCGTAAGGACTGAGCACACTCCTTCTTCCGCGTTGCAATGGGACTATCGCAAACCATACTTCGCGACGGACCCTTTTTTCCGGAATCAAGTGATGGCCAAGAAGTTGCAAACCATTGGCCTGCTGCTGGGAATGAAACATAAAGACGCGGATGAGATGATTGGCGATCTGGTTTGCGCCTCAGATTTTCATACGGCTTACTTTGTGTTGGAGAATACGTTTCACCAACTGAAGAGTAATCAAATGGACTCGCTCTTTGGTTTGTCCACCGGGAACGATCGCTTCAGCGCAATTCTCGAGCGGGCCCGGACCGTGCACGGCGAATTGATCGATCTGCTGGTGCCGGTGCTGGAAGAGCAGGTGCGACAACACGACATCATCAGGCGGCGCGGCAGCATCACCAGTGAAGAACACAGATTCTTTCTCGCCCTGTTATTGAATGTCCCGAGCCGCGAAAAGATTTTGGAGTTGGTCAAGTCCCGCTTTCCCGAGAGTGACCCGGTTGAGAAGATTCTTGACTGGGTAGAAGAGCTGTCGCAAACGCGCGTGCTGGGATCAAAAGAGGCGAATGCAATGGGCATTGAAGGCTTCAGCGATGAGCATATTTTTGTACTGGAGCAGTTGCTGCGCGGCCGAGCGGTTGACGAAATAAAGAAACTGATTAATACGGACGACTTCAAGGCTTTTGCCGGACTTGATGGAAAGCTCGACACGCTGGCTAAAGAATTACAAAGGTCAGCGCTCTTCAACAGAATGCTGAGCTTGTAGGTGGTGTCCTAATCGACATTTCTATCTGCGCAACTTTCGGGGCCTTGTACCTGGCGGTTAGTATTATGTGCGAATGCACTCGCCACCGAGCCGCAGAGCAACTCCGAGCCTAAAGCTGAGTGACATCAAGACGTCACCAACTCACGGCTAGATAGTTTTCCGACCTTCTTGCTATCGACTGATAAGAACAGGTACGGGAATAAATAATGGCAATCTCTTTCACGGATCGAGTCAAAGTGCCGGACGACGTATTAATCTCGGGACTCCAGAATGAGTCGGTGATTCTCAATTTGGACAGTGAACGTTACTTCGGATGACTGAGAAATCACAACTATCCGTCTGCCGTGTGTTGTTAGCGCTTCAGATGAGTTTGGGGATGGAAAACCAGCACTTTATCGGCAAGTTCTTTGACGACCAGTTTTCCGGTGCGGCAAGTTGGAGCTGCTCGCGGCGATCGTTTTGATAACCTAAATCCTTTATCAGTAAAGTTACGCGCAGGCCTTCGTGCTTGGTGCCGCTGGCGGAGGCGGAACGCACACCGGAGTCTGCGCACAATTACTGGAGACACATTGGGTCGGATTGCCGCAGCATCGCCCTGGTGGAAGCAATGAACCCTGAGCCTCGGCCGGCGAGGCCGAAATTGAAATAATCATTGGCAGAGCTAAAGCTGCAAAGCCAACTCGCCTGACAACCTCGCGTCGGTTCATCCCCGGCAGTTGAAAAGCTTTTGCCGCATTGTCAAGCAACTTGAACTTTTCCAATTGATCCAGAGCAAGCAAAACCACTTCCTCGGGAACGCTCGCGCTGGTTTCGTTTGCAAGCAACTCCCTAATCTGTGCAACGCTCGTTTCGCCATCGCAGTATTTCCAAACGCGAGCAGCGGTCACATTAAGACAGTGGGCCTCGTCCGATTCACGGTCGTAAACCAGCGTCTCATCGTTCAGTTCCTTGATGATGAGTTTATCTTTACGGGCTCTGGGCAGTGGGCTAATGGAATCCTTATTCACGGGACGTGCTCCTGTGGCGATCTTGATTTCTTACTTTTACATCGACGAGCGCGGCAGACCACTCAAAGTTGAGTAAACTTTAAGATGTGCAAAACTATCAGAGTGTTAAGGAAAGATCAAGATTCGTGAAGGAAAAGCACCAGGGAGCTTCGTATGAAAAAGGCGAGCGGAAACCAACTCCGCCCAAGCCAGTTTGGAAAGCAGCTTGGGCGCGCAATTTTCATCAGACTAGCAAGACTTTCCACTGTTTTGTGGATTCGGCGGATAGACCGTGCAGGGGATAGGTTGATGCGTACAGGAGCCGGATGTGCAATCACTCGGATTGACGCAACAGAAGGTTGGTGGAATAAGAGATCCCTGCGCGTTAGCCGTGGGCGCAACAATCGCAACAATTGCCGGCAAGGCAACTGCCGCGATGCCCAGCCTCGCAACCATTTGCCGGCGGGTCATGCCAAAAAGATGGAGTGGCTTAGCGGGAGTCTCCTCCAGCAACTTAAACTTCTGCAACTGATCCAATGCTATCCATACCAAATCTTCTTTGACGGTGGAGTTTGATTCGCGACTTAGAACTTCTGCGATTTCACTGACACTGGCGCGTCCATCGCAATTTTTCCAGACACGGGCAGCTGTTTCGTTAAGGCAGTGAGCTTTGTCGGTTTTCAAGTCGTAGACGAGAGTCTCGCCGTCTACTTCTTTGACAATTAGAGATTCCGTCCTGGCGACGGGTGATACTTTCATGGGGCCTCCGGACGTTTGTTAGTAGAAAAGAAAAGCCTACTCGGGGACACGAGGTTGGCTGGAGTCTTACCCTGGTACTTATGTGGTTTTGCGAGCAAGATACCGATCAATCCCAGACGTGTCAATGAAGATGTTCAACGATCGCGCCTAATTGGACCACTGGGTTGGGTTTAACGAAGATCAACGGAATTACTTTGACCGCACAAACAGTGCCTGATATTTTCATTTCATAACGTTCAAGCGTAAAACCCTCTTGAAAAGTAAAGGTACAATCCAGACAAATCCCCAGAGTGGCGCTGCTGCTGCCGCGGCGCGGGTCCTTTCGCCGTCGCCGGTGCAGGCTCGGCTGAAACCACCTTTGAAATGGGCCGGCGGCAAACGTTGGCTGGCGCCCTATCTGGCTCCACTTTGGGAGGCGCATTCCGAGCGAAGATACCTCGAACCTTTTTGCGGCGGACTGGCCGCGCCACTAGCGCTACAGCCCCGGCGCGCGGTCTTGAACGATCTCAATCCGCATCTCATCAATTTTTATGTTCAGGTGCAGCGCGGTCTGAAAGTTCGGATTGAGATGCGCAATGACGAGCGGCTTTTTTATCGTCACCGCGATCGCTTCAATGATTTTGTCCGCAAGGGAGAATCAGAGACCGCTGAAGCCGCGCAGATCTTTTACTACTTGAACCGCACCTGCTTTAACGGTCTTTGCCGCTTTAATCAAAGTGGCGCATTCAACACTCCCTTTGGACGTCACAATTCGATCAACTACGCGAACGATTTTTCTGCGTTGCGCACAGTCATTCGCAATTGGACTTTTACCAGCACCGATGTAGCCCGGTTGCAAGTTGAACCCGAGGATTTCATTTATGCAGATCCGCCTTACGACGTTGAGTTCACAACTTACAGCGCGGGTGGTTTCAGTTGGGCGGATCAAGTGCGCACGGCGGAATGGCTGGCGGCGCATCGCGGGCCGGTGGTACTTTCCAATCAGGCGACGAACAGAATTGTTAAGCTTTACCGGAAGCTGGGCTTTGCGTTGCGCTTCCTTGATGGTCCAAGAAGAATTAGTTGTAACGGCGATCGATCAACTGCCAGAGAAGTATTAGCCACCAGGAATATTTGAGTGGTGACTACCGGCTTGACCGCTTTTGGACTGCGGCGGCTCGACGCCGCTTTGCATCGCGGCGGCTTGACGCCGCTTTAACGACGCGCAGGAGTTGAGTGTTTTCTTTCACGAAATCTTTCAACTAAAAAGCGGCGTCAAGCCCGCCGCAGTCCAAATAAAACAGAGCGGGGGCATGCCCCCTTCCCAACCAGAGATTACTAAGCTTGGATCCTTCAAATAACACCAACGTGCTGCCGGCCGCACTCAAGGGCCGCGCCATACTTCCCGGTCTCGTCAACGCTCACTCCCACGCATTTCAACGCGTGATTCGCGGGCGCACCGAATATCGCACCATCAGCGATGAAGATAATTTTTGGACCTGGCGCGAGATGATGTATAGCGCTGCCGCGCGCCTCACGCCGGAAGACATTTACGACGCATCGCGCATGGCATTTCTCGAGATGGCGCTAAGCGGCATCACCGCTGTCGGCGAATTTCATTACCTTCATCATGCGCCCGGCGGCAATGCGTACGACGATCCCAATTTGCTTGCCAAACAAGTGGTACGCGCGGCACGAGACGTGGGCCTGCGTATTGCGCTACTGCGCGTGGCTTATGCGCGTTCAGGATTTGAAGTTGATCCCGACCCGCAACAGTTAAGGTTTATTGAGAAGGACGCGGGCCTGTATCTGAAAAATGTTTCTAAACTGCAAAAAGATCTGAACGGCGAAAAAGGCATGGCGTGGATTGGCGTTGCGCCCCACAGTGTGCGCGCGGTGCCACTCAATTTCTTGAAAGAAATGGTCGCGTTCGCAAACGACGAGCTGCTGCCGGTGCACATGCATGTCGCGGAACAGGCGGCGGAAGTTGGAACCTGCATTGAGGAGTATGGCCGCTCGCCCGTTGCGTTGTTGGCAACTGAAGGATTGCTAAGCGAACGGTTCACTGCTGTTCATGCGATTCACGTCACGCCGAAAGCTGTTCGCATGCTGGCGGAGGCGCGCGCGACAGTGTGCGCCTGTCCCACCACTGAACGAAATCTTGGCGACGGGACAGTCCCGATTGACGAATATTTCAAGGAAGGGGTGCGCGTGAGCCTGGGAACTGACAGCCAGGTTCAAATCGATTTGCTGGAGGACGCACGCGAGCTTGAGTATCACTTGCGACTACAGAAGATGGGGCGCGCGGTTTTGACTGAAGGCACCGATACAAGCAAGTCAGCGTTGGCCGCGCGATTGTTTGAATGCGCGACGGTGAATGGAAGCAGGTCCATTAATCTGCCGACTACGACTCCGGAGTCCGGCGAGCCGGCGGACTTTTTTACAGTTGATCTAAACGACCCTTCGCTGGCCGGTGCTTCAGAAGATGATCTGCTAACGCACATAGTTTTCTCGCTCTCAAGGACAGCGATTCGAGATGTTGTGGTTGGCGGCAAACGCATTGTCGAGAACGGCCGCCATGCGCAGCAGGAAGAGATTGTTGAAAGATTCAAAGCTTTGCAGAAGAGGTTGTGGGGATAAAGTGCCAATACGAAAACGAAAGAGCGGGGGCAAGCCCACCTTCCCAACCTGAGAGATTCTCTGAGGAGTCCGCTTGAGCTAACGTTGAAGGCTTTTCAATCCGAAATTGATAAAGGAATTTGCGATCAGCTCATGGTCGGGAAGGCGGGCTTGCCCCCGCTGTCTTTCAATTCCAGGTATTGAAATAGTAATGACGCTCAAGCAAACACTCGCTGAACTGGTCGCCATCGATTCCGTTTCAGCGCGCACCAACCGTCCCGTCACTGATTACCTGGCGGCGCGCTGCGAGATACTGGGTATGGAGTCGCAGCGCTTTGCTTACATCGACGACAACGGCATCGAAAAAATAAACTTGCTGGCGGTTGCGGGTGCGCGCTCGGCGGATGACATTGAGCTCGTATTAGTCGGACACACGGACACGGTTCCTTACGATCCCGACTGGAGAGAAGCACTCAAGCTTACCGAGCGCGAGGGGAAACTCTTCGGACGCGGCGCGTGTGACACAAAGGCATTTATCGCAGCAGCAATGACAGCAGTTGAGAGTCTGAATCTGAAAAATTTGCGCCGGCCGTTAGCGCTCCTGTTTACTGCTGACGAAGAGATTGGACTGATCGGCGCCAAACGTTTCGCCGAAGCGCGAGTCATGCATGCGCGTTTTGCAATTGTTGGCGAGCCTACTTCGTTACAGCCGATGAGGGCCGGCAAAGGTTATTGCCTGGCTGAAGTAACTGTGAAAGGGCGCGAGGCACACAGTGCTTATCCATCGCTTGGCACTTCAGCCGTCTTCGGCGCGGCTCGTTTGCTTGCGCGCATCGAAAAGATTGCGGAACAACTACGCAGCGAAACGCACACCGATTTCGATCCGCCGTACACCACGCTCAACGTTGGTGTGGTCCAGGGCGGCACGGCAAAGAATGTAATTGCCGGATCGTGTCGCTTCACGTTGGAGTGGCGGCCCATTCCGGGCCAGCCGCCGGCTCGCTTGCTCGAACTGCTCAACGCCGCAATTGCGGAAGAGTCCGCAGCCGATCACAATCTTGTTTTTGAAGTGGAGGCGAACCGTGCGGATCAGGGTTTCGAAACAGCTGCTAATTCAGCATTGGTGACTCTGCTTGAAGGACTGACGGTTAACAGTTCGGGCACAGTCGCTTTCGGTACCGAAGCTGCACAGCTAACTGAGCTGGGGGCTGAAGCGGTCGTGCTGGGGCCGGGAAACATTCGCGAAGCACATCGCACCGGCGAGTTTGTCCCCGTCAACGAATTGGAACGCTGCGTTGAAATACTAACCAGTGCGGTAGAAACGTTCTGCCTGTAGGGACAGGACTCGTCCCTGCCTGCCGGCGCAAACGGCGAACGGCTTTTGATCAGAGGGAAGAAAACATTGCGGGCCGCGGAATAGGCCCGGCCCTACAATTCGAACTGATAGGCAACTGGGCGAGGCTTTATTCCATCGGAACTGTTCAGACATCAATGATTAGCTACCTGCATTATGAGCCCTACAATTAAGGATCTCTTTTTCGCCTCGCTCGCCTGCGCCTTTGTGCTTATCTGCTCGGTAAGTGCCGCAGCCCAGTCTTCTCCGCTTACCAGCAAAGAACTTGTCACGCTGGTCTACCAACTGCCAAAGCATCCCGAGCTGCGCGACGAAGTTGTCGCCGAGATTCGCAAGCGCGGTATTTCCTTTCCCTTGACCGACGGCATGCGTTCTTTGGTGGCCAGCAAGAGTGGCAATGACGCGTTGTTGCGCCGCACGCTGGAAGAAGCTGAACGCCGCCGTTTGAATCCAACTGCTTCGACGTTGCCGCCCGAGCGAGAGGCGAATGAATTGTTGGAACGCACGCGCGCGGCCACGCTCGCCGCCGCTGATGCGATGCCTGACTTTATCGTTAAGCAACTGATCAAGCGTTCACACGCTTACGGCGATACCAACAACTGGCTGCCGCAGGACAACCTCACCATCGCTGTAGCGTACCGCGCCAACGCCGGTGAACAATACAAAGTGCTGGCGGTGAACGGAGTGCCACGCGCTCAGGAAGCCACGCAGAAACGCGACTACAGCAAAGACGTCGACCCGGGCGCCACCTCCAGTGGAGTTGAATATATTTCCGCCGTCGCCGGCGTGTTCAAGCCAGAATCGGAGACAAAGTTTAAGCTCGTCGACACAGACTTGATTCAAAACCGGCATACACTGGTTTACGAGTACGAAGTTTCTCGAGAGCTTTCACAGTTAACGTTGCGAGCGGACGACGCCGAACCGGCCGTCGTCGGTTCGCGCGGCCGCATTTGGATCGACCGGGAACTGAATCGCGTTTTGCGCTTCGAGCAGATTGCGACTGAAGTACCGGCAGATTATCCCATTCGCGCGGCTGCCAGCCTGATTGACTACGATTGGGTGACAATTGCCGAAAACAAATACCTGCTGCCGACCCATTCCGAAATCCTGTTGACAAGAACCGGCCGCGGCATGAAGGTTCAAAGCCGCAACGAAATTCGCTTTCGCGGTTATCAGAAATTCGGCGCGGAGCTGAAGGTAATCGACGAAATCGACGAAAAAGACTTTCCACCCGACAAGCCTGAGAAGCCATAGCAAAATTGGATCAAGGGACGGACGGACGGACGGGGGCGCGCGGCCTGCCAACCAAACGCCAGCTCCGGAGGAGCCGGATGTTTATAGAACGCAACCTTACCCAAGACAAAAGCTCCAGCGGAGCGAAATGTTATGAGCAGGAAACTCGACTCAGCAAATATTGCGCTCCTCCGGAGCTAAGAACATTCTAATGGAGCCCGCTGGCTATAAACATTTCGTCCCTCCGGGACTGCGGTGGCCAATTGCCGGGCTCATGACACTCCTCTTCTTTGCAATCCTGGGCGCGGCCCGGCCTGCCACTGCTCAAACAAAGCCCGACAAAGATTATCTGGTTTACGTTTTATCTGAAGCCGCGGACACGATTTCTCTAATTCGCTTTGGACCATCCGGCGCGCGCCTGGAGCGCGAAATTCCCACCGGCGACATGCCAACCGACATCGATGGACCACATGGCATTGCTGTGTCGCGCGATAAGCAGTTTTACTACGTCTCGCTGGGCCACGGCCGTCCCTTCGGAACCGTTTGGAAATATTCGGCCAAAGACGACCGCGTTCTTGGCAAGACTACGTTGGGGTTTTTTCCTGCAACCATAGACCTCAACGCCGATGGCAGCTTGCTTTACGTAGTCAACTTCAACTTGCATGGCGACATGGTTCCTTCATCGGTGTCAGTGGTTGCCACTGGTCCGATGCTCGAAGTGGCGCGCATTCAAACGTGCGTCATGCCGCACGGCTCGCGCCTGAATCCGCAGGGGACAAAACATTATTCAGCGTGCATGATGGATGACCTGCTGGTTGAGATCGACACGCAGACACTTAAAGTTTCGCGCCATTTTCTGCTGACCAAAGGGCACGAGCTGGGGATGGTTGGCCCACCTGCAACGACTAATACGAAAACACCCGCAGCCGGCGGAATGAAACACATGGACATGGGCGGTCACGGCATGGAACCACCGAAGCCGGGTGATGTCGCTTGTTCGCCAACCTGGGCCCAACCCTCGACAACGGGTTTGTCCATTTTTGTGGCGTGCAATAAGTCCAACGAGATTGTGGAAGTCGATGCAACGAAGTGGAAAATCCTGCGACGCCTACCGGCGCGTGCCGGAGTCTATAATCTCGCGACAACGCACGATGGCACACGTCTGCTGGCAACCAACAAGCGCGATCAGTCAGTGTCAATCATCGATTTGAAAACAGGAGGCGAGCTGGCGCGCATTCCCACACGGCGAAAAGTGCTACACGGCGTAGTAGTCTCACCCGATGATCGTTATGCATTTGTTTCCGTCGAGGGTGTTGGGGCTGAGCCGGGGACGGTCGAGATAATCGATCTGGCGGCGCTCAGGATCGTGGCCAGCCTCGATGTGGCCGAGCAAGCAGCGGGCATCGACTTCTTTCGCATTGAACCTCACTGAGCGAGTATTCCTTTCTTCTATATCACTTACTTCGCTGTTCGATAGTCTACGTCTGTAGACACTGTTCGGCGAAGTTGTAGCCAAAGCTGCACAGGAAAGGCTCTTTGCTAGTCTGATATTTGCGAGAGGGCTCATCAGTTGGGCTACCGCCTCGACGTTGGTATGGTCATTGCCCTGAAACGAGGCTAATCCGAAGCTGTTTGCGTTAAGGAGATCGCCCATGAAGCCCAGAATTCTCATCGTCGATGACGATGAAGCTATCACCCAGCAACTTTTCTGGACGCTTAGCGATGACTATGACGTGGTCACGGCGAATGACTTGCCCTCTGCCGTGCGCCGGGCGACTGTCTACGAGCCGGCTATTTCCATCCTCGACCTGCATCTTCCTCCCGAAACCGGCTCGCCTGAAGTGGGACTGCGCATACTGGAATACATCAAAGCCCACCTACCGGAAACAAAGGTACTGGTAATGACTTCCGCTGATGGCAGCGACGTGCGCGAAGAGTGTTTTGCGGGGGGCGCGGACGAGTTTCTAAACAAGCCGTTCGACACCGAGACTCTAATCTCCACCATGCGCCGCATGGCCCCACACTCGCTTGATCTCGCCTGAACCGGTCTCCTCAGTATCTTGCCCTTCTGTGCTGACTTCTCACTATTCGTCTGCGATAATGACGACCTCGCAATAGTTGATCTTCAAATTCGATGCCCAGGTTTGCTGTTCGCTAGTCATCGTCCGCCAATAATCAATGCGTGAAGCTTATGACAAGGTAAGAGGCGTAAGTGAACTACCGATTTTCCCGTTGGCACTAGTGTTGTTTCCGGGTGTGCCGCTGCCGCTGCACATTTTCGAGCCGCGCTACCGGCAAATGCTGAATGATGTGCGCGCGGGAAATAATCTCTTTGGTGTTTCCTACTTTGACGCTTCAACTTCTGAAAAAGACATGCCGCCCGTCGGCCACGTTGGCTGTGTCGCCGAAATCACTGAAACGCAACCGATGCCCGATGGTCGTGCAAACATTCTGACTGTCGGGATCATTCGTTATCGCATCGAAGAATATGTGGAGCGCGATGACCCTTATCTGCTGGCCCGCGTCAATTATTTTGAGGACGATGAAGAAGACCAGAACCTGTTGAGCGAAAGCGCGCGAGACGTCGCTGAAACTTTCACGCGCATCGCGCGCGCCGTCAGAACTATCAACGATGAGCGTGCCAACTTGCCGGACATTTCTGATACCGAGCCGCAACGGCTTTCGTTTTTGGTGGCGGCGGCGATGGAGGTTGATACTGACGTCAAACAGGATTTACTCGAGCTGCGCTCAACCGCCGAGCGCCTGCAGCGCTTGCGCTTGATGCTCGAACGCGCGGTGTCGAACTACGAAGAACGCGCGCGCATTCATGAATTGGCAAGAGGCAATGGCCACAGCGGCCGAAAGATAGATCTGGAGTAGGACAGACATTCCTGTCTGTCCCTCCGTTCACAACAAATTCAGTCGAGAATGTTGAAAGCAAAAAGCAGATTTTCCATTTTTCATTTTCCATTTGTCATTGTACTGATGCGAACAGGAATGCAGTTGTCGCAGCAAAGTAAAACTGAAGTGACAGTGCTCTTCTTCGGCGCCGCGCGCGATATAGTGGGCGAAGCCGAGATGAGACTTTCGTTGCACGCTACGAATGCGGCGTCGGCGCTTGAAGAAGTGCTGGACAAGTTTCCCGAGTTGCGTCGCTTTGGGCGTTCGCTGTTGTTTGCAGTGAATCAGGAATACGCGCGGCCTGATCGAGAAATAAAAGACGGCGATGAGCTGGCAGTGTTTCCCCCGGTAAGCGGCGGCTGCGCAGCCCAAAAACACAAGTCGGAAGCAGCTGAGGCGCGGAATACTGGGACCGGGGGCATCTCGCCCGCCTCAACGTTGGCCAACGACTTTTTTGAATTAACTACCGAGCCGATCGATGTCGGTTCGGTCGCCCGCAGAGTTGTGTTGCCGGAATGCGGCGCGACTGTGACGCTTGACGGCTATGCGCGCGAGTGGACGCGCGGGCGCCGAACGCTCTATCTCGTCTACGAAGCTTACGCGCCGATGGCGCTCAGCGAACTCGAGCGGCTGGAACACGAGGCTCACGATCGTTTTGAGATTGCGCACATCGGGATTGTTCATCGCACCGGGCGGCTGGAGATTGGCGAGACCAGCGTCGTCATCGCCGTCAGCGCGCCACATCGACAAGCGGCATTCGCAGCCTGCGACTGGGCCATCCGCGAACTAAAACGCACCGTGCCGATTTGGAAGAAAGAGGTTTTCGAAGACGGCGAAGTTTGGGTCGAGGGTGATAAATCAAATTAGAAAACAGGGCCCGAATAACATCAGCTAGACGCACACAGGCGTGGCTCGGTTCTCGCTCATTTGGCACTAATCTCGTTAAGGGGTGAAACGCCCGCGATACTCACCGGAAGAAATGAACGCCTTTACCATTTCGGCGTTAACAAAGTTGCCATTGAAGGTATTCAATTTGTTCAGCCAATAATCGTAACCAGAAAAATCTGTGTCCTGGCCTTCATTAGGATTGCGGCGCAGGTAGCCGAAGTATTCCATCAAAACAAACGCTCGATTGAATTCAGCTACGTACAAGTTGTGATTTTCCGCAACTTGTCTTAACGCTTGCGCGCGCGCCGGAATGTTGCTTGTATCGGGGGCGCCTCCAAACAGGTCAATTGCGGTCGCGCGCTCAGACGATGACAACACTGCACCCGCATTCTGATTCAGCTTATCGACAAACTGGGAAGGAGTCATCGAAGTGGGAAACTGCGAAACGAACCGCGATCGCTGTACAAACTGGACCATGAAATTCTGTTTATTGTTTTCCAGCACAGCCGCCCAGCCAGTCTGGTTCACCACCACGTCCTGATCGATCTGCTGCGTATCCATCTGCAGCTCATTGAAACGCACTATCGGCACCGCAAGTTCATGCGGGCCTCCGGTTGTTGATGAGCCAAGCGCGTCGCCGTATGCAGTTTTGTACGCGCGCTCTACCAGATAAGCAGTCTGCTGAAACTCGATCGAAAGATAAAAGGCAGCCGAAACATTGATGCGCTTGATCTCAACACACGCCTGATTAGCTCCGCAGCCATCTATTTGGTTGCTCCAAAAGCCAAACCCGCTAACGTCAGGCTCACGATCCAGAAAATCCACGTAGTGCTGATGAACGAAGTAATCTGTCTTGTCGGGGTTGCCAGGTGTCACATTCACAAGCGCGACAGCCAGTTGATTGTTAATGTTCGCTACCAAATCGGATCTTGTATCGCCATTAAGGTCCGTGACTGCGATCGAAATACTGCTGCTGCCACTTACTTGATCTCCGGCGTCCTGGAATGTGGCATCGCCGTTTCCCAATAAGATTTGCAGTGCGCCACTGTTGAAGACGCCCGCTGAGACTAATTCAAGTTTTCCGTCACCATTGAAATCGGCCGGCTTCAAATCGGCTGAAGTGTTACGCAGACGATAGTTGAAACTGGGGGCCTTGAACGTTCCGTCGCCATTCCCCTTCATTATCTTCAGCACTTCATCACTCAAAGCGACGTCTAGTTTTCCGTCACGGTCAAAGTCTCCAACGACACTCGCGTAAGGACCGGTGCCGTTCTGGGTCGCGTTGCTGCTTGAACTGATCGGTGTTTTGAATGTGCCATCGCCATTGCCCAGCAAGACGTTGACAGTTTGAACGCTTCTCATGCCGGCGATCAAATCAGTCACGCCGTCGCCGTTCACGTCTCCTGCGGCCAGGGCTCCCGGTAGTGCATTAAGACCATAACTCACCGGATTCTGAAATGCTCCATTACCACTGCCGAGCAGCACATTCACATCGTTATTGCCGCCGAACACTGCCAGGTCGAGCCAGCCATCGCGATTGAAGTCGGCAGCGCGAAGCTGATTCGGAAACCTGCCAACGGGATAATTCACCGGCGTTTCAAACGAGCCATCTCCCTTTCCGAAGAACACGCTGATGTTGGCGGCGTAAGGGTTTGCAGTTGCGAGGTCAAGCTTGCCATCGCGATTGAAATCATTCGCGACGAGATAGTGCGGCGCCGCGGACTGGTGATAGGTAGCGGGAGGTTTGAGGGTGCCGTCTCCGTTGCCCAATAGCATTACCAGATCATTGTGTTGGACATCGCCGGCGACCAGATCCTGTTTTCCGTCGCCGTTGAAATCGCCTGAGGCAACCACATACGGCGAACCTGCGGGATAAGTAACGGGAGAGGTAAACTTAACATCTTGAGCAACCACCTGTTCGGCGATGGCAACGGTACACAACAGCAAGACCGCGGTAATAAACCGATTCATGACGGCAGGCCTCCCTTCAAATGCGGCACGTCTTAAGAAAGAAGCGCCAACTGCTGCCTTGCACTGACGCTCGTCCGTGAAAGAGGGGTCACGGCGTGCCAAGCGCAAACCTGGGCATTCGAAGTGATGAACTGTTCATCCTTTCGAAACCCAACTTCATGATCTACTCCTGTAGCTCAACTAAAACAATGGCGGGAACTGGAAAAGTATCACTCTGTAGCGGAAGCCTATAGCATTGTGGGAAGCCCGGTCAATGAGGGAGTTGCACAGACTTCAGTCTGTGCTGTCCACAAGCTCATAAAGCATCCATATCCAAGCTTATTCTGTCCTTCCACAACACAGACTGAAGTCTATGCTAAGCTGGCGCATCCTCGGTCTCTTCTTCCGCGGCCTCAACCAGCGACGCGCTTGTTACCCGGTCGCCTTCTTCGGTTTTGATTAGCCTGACGCCCTGAGCGCTGCGTCCCGTCTTGCGAATGCTGTCGGCTTCGATACGTATCAGCTTGCCCTGTTGCGTGATGATCATGATCTCTGACTCGACATCAACCGGGAAGACGGCAACAACCTTTCCGGTTTTCTCGGTCGTCTTCATGTTGATGACGCCTTTACCGCCGCGCGATTGCAAGCGATAAGTCGTAATCGGTGTTTGCTTGCCGTATCCCTGTTCAGAAACGGAAAGCATCTTCTCGGTATCATCGGCAGAGACCGGACAAACCGAAACGACATAGTCGTCCGCGCGCAGGTTGATGCCGCGCACACCGCGCGTGGCCCGGCCCATCGGGCGCACATTCTTTTCATCGAAACGAATTGCCAGACCATTGTGCGTGGCAATGAAGATGCGTTTCGTGCCGTCGGTCAACACCACGTCGAGCAGTTGATCGCCCTCGTCGATATTGATGGCGATGATTCCATTCGAGCGAATATTCTGAAAATCCGCGAGCGAAGTTTTCTTGATTACGCCTTTGCGCGTCACCATCAGTACATAACGGCCTTCGGCGAATTCGCGTACGGGAACCACGCCCGCAAGTTTTCGCTCGGAAGGGATATTAATCAGATTAACGACTGCTTTACCGCGCGCCGAGGCGGCAGCGTCCGGCACTTCATGGACTTTCAGCTTATAGACCATGCCGTCGTCAGTAAAAATCATGATGTAAGCGTGGGTTGACGCGATGAAGAGATGCTCGACGTAATCGGCGCCCTTCGCAGCCGCACCGAATCTTCCTTTGCCGCCGCGCCCTTGCCGCTGATAGGTGGTGATCGGCGTGCGCTTGATGTATCCGCTGTTGGTAACGGTGATGGCCACGTCTTCGTCGGCTATCAGGTCTTCGATCGAGAACTCAATGCCTTCGGCGACAATCTCGGTCCGTCGCGCGTCGCCAAACTCCTTCTTAACCTCTTCAAGTTCGTTTCCAATCACCCGGCGCAGCGAATTCTCGTTGGCCAAAATCTCTTCCAGCTCGGCGATCAGCTTGATGATTCCTTCGTATTCATCGGTGATTTTTTGCCGCTCGAGCGCGGCCAGACGCCGTAGCTGAAGATCGAGAATCGCCTGTGCTTGCAGATCGGAAAAGCCCAGCCGCTCCATTGCCTTTTGCAGCTTGGGGATATAAGCCTTGGGCGTCGTGTCTGAAGGAATTCCCTTCCAGGTTTTCACTTCGCTCATAGTCTTTGTTTGGCCCGTCAACCATAGACGCGCTTGATCGACGGAGTTCGAGTTGCGGATTAAGGTAACGATGAAATCCAGCGCGTCAATCGCTTTTGTCAATCCTTCCAGAATGTGCGCGCGCGCCCTCGCTTTGCGCAGCTCGTATTCGGTGCGCCGGCGCACGACTTCGCGGCGAAAATCCACGAAGCACTCGAGCATCTGTTTAAGATTGAGCACGCGCGGCTGGCCGTTAACGATGGCCAGATTGATGACGCCAAACGACGACTGCATCGGCGTCAGCTTGTAAAGTTTGTTGAGGACAATCTGGGGTACTGCATCCCGCTTTAACTCAACCACGATGCGCATGCCGGTGCGATCCGACTCGTCGCGCAGGTCGGAAACGCCGTCGAGCTTTTTCTCGTTGATGAGTTCGGCAATGCGTTCGATTAAACGGGCCTTGTTTACCTGAAAAGGTATTTCAGTAATTACGACCGCATCGCGTTCCTGAGTGCCGCGTCCAATGCGGTCAATTCCGGCGCGCGCGCGCATCTGAATTATTCCGCGACCCGTCAGATACGACTTCCTCAGTTCTTCGCCGCCATAGATAAAGCCTCCGGTCGGGAAGTCGGGCCCGGTTACGATTTTCAACAAAGCCTCGATCGCGATATCCGGCTTGCGTAGCAGGGCCAGCGTGGCATCGATGATCTCGGTGAGGTTGTGCGGTGGAATCTTCGTAGCCATCCCCACCGCAATTCCATCCGAACCATTAACCAGCAGGTTCGGAATACGCGTCGGCAATACCTTGGGCTCGCTTAGCGATTCATCGTAGTTTGGCTGAAAATCAACTGTCTCTTTCTCAAGATCAGAAAGCACTACGTTGGTCACGCGTGCCATGCGTATTTCGGTATAGCGCATTGCCGCCGCAGCGTCGCCGTCTACGGAACCAAAGTTTCCCTGACCGTCGACCAGCGGATAGCGCATGGAAAAATCCTGCGCCAAACGCACTATCGTGTCGTAAACTGCAGTGTCGCCGTGCGGATGGTATTTACCAATCACGTCGCCTACGATGCGCGCGCTTTTCTTGTATGGCTTGTTGTAAGTATTGCCGAGTTCGTGCATCGCCCAAAGCACCCGCCGGTGCACGGGCTTAAGTCCGTCACGCACGTCCGGCAGCGCGCGCCCGATGATTACGGACATTGCGTAATCGAGATACGACCGCCGCATCTCGTCTTCGATGTTTATATGATCGCGTTCAGAAGTGGTTTCCATCCGTTGACCTTTCCAGTACAATCCGCCCGCCGCGGAACTTCATTTTGCTAAACTTAAAACAGCTGGGCCGCGACATATCGAACCCGGCGAGGGTGTAAGCTTTTCGCGTCTTAAAATGATTGTGGTTCGCGTAGAATCAAGTTCAAAACAGGAGCACTGAAGTAAGGTTTATTGTAGTCGATTAGGGGCCTCCTTAGCAATCCGAAAAGTGGACAAAAACCTAATAAAATCAAGGGCTTTCGCCAAAATTCCCTTTTCACAATTTTCGCGCTGGCCGCCGGCATCGGAAGTCTTGCGCGCGGCCTTTACTGCTGGCAGTTGACCGCGAATCTTCAACATGCCCGAAGAGCGAAAATGGAAGCGCATACGCGAACGGCTGGAGCTCAAATTACCCGTGCGTATACATTGCCGCGAGACGAAGGATTTGCAGTGGACTGAGATAACGCGGCTGATTGACGTTACGCCTTTCGGCGCCGGCTTTACCCTGAAACGCCCGGTAGAAAAAGGTCGGCTGGTGCACATGACCATACCGATGCCGCGCCAGTTGCGAGTCTTCGATCACGTTGAAGATCAATACCGTGTCTGGGCCTTGGTGCGTTACATCAAACGAGCTGCGACATCAGACGAGGCGCCGCTTTTTGAAGTTGGCGTTGCGTTCACAGGCAAACGCGCGCCTCGCAGTTATGAGGAGGATCCGGCAAGGCGATATGAGATTGGCGCGTTGTCGGCTGAGAGCTTGAACAGCCTGCGCGACTGGCAAGAGGCGGAATTAGCATCTTCCGATAAGCGCAGACTGACGCGCCACAACATTCCGGTCGACATGTTAATCGAAACGCTGGACGAGAAGGGCGGCGTGGAACAAAGTGAGCATACGGTGACTGAAAACATCAGCGCGCGAGGGGCGGCGATTTACACCACGCTCGATTTACCGGTTGGCCGGTTTATTCGTCTGTCCAGCGAGCAATACAAAGTGACGGCTTACGCGGCAGTGCGTGGCATTAGCATGGGACCGGCCGGAGTGTCACGCATTCACGTCGAGTTCGTCGATCGCGAGTGGCCTTTGTAATTTGCCGCGGGATTTAAGCCGATTCAGGCGGATTCGATCAAAAAGAAAAATAGGGTTGCAAGTTAACACATAGAGAAAGACTCTTTCAGATTCTTAAAATCCGCGTTAATCCGCGGCTAATATATTCTAATTTAGGTTTACGATCTGACGCGCGTGAGCGACACCGATACATTGGCACAACAAAATTCCGCAGCTCGATCAAAACCGCGCGAGGCAATACTGCCCGAGAGACTGATCGCGTTGCTGCGTCCGATAGTCGGTTGGTTCAGTCGCGCTTTGTGGCGTCTCGAACATAAGGGAACGGAAAACATCCCCACCGACTCGGGATTGATCATCGCTGCGAACCACCAAAGCTATGGTGATCCTTTTTGGCTGGGGCTGCCGGTAAAACGGTCCATTCGTTTTCTGGCGTGGAGTGAAGCCTTTTCCTGGCCTCTGGTCGGCAAGGCCATCCGGCTCCTGGGAGCGTGGCCGCTGCAAATTGAAGGTAGCGACCCGGCTGCCATTCGACGTTCATTGAACTGGCTACGCGAAGGCGGTGTAGTGGTGATTTTTCCGGAAGGCGGACGCGGCCTGCCCGACGGCTCGATGATTCATATGAAAGGCGGCGCCGTGCGCATGGCGCTGGAAGCAGATGTTCCCATTCTTCCGGTTACGATTCGCGGCGCAAACAAGGTTTGGCCTTCGAACCAACGCTTACCGCGCCCCGGGAAAGTTGAGATCACCTATCACCCGGTTATTCACGTCGAGCAATTACCTGGCGAAGAAACGCGCGCCTTTGCGCGCCGGGAAACGGAACGGCTGGCTGGCATTATTCGTTCGGCACTTTAACTGTTTAATACGCCCATCATTGCGTCGTGTACGCGTCCATTAGTGGCCAGAACTTTAGGCGTGTAAATGTCCAGCGGCTCTCCGCGATAATCCGTCACCCGCCCACCGGCTTCTTCAATCAGTAACAATCCCGCAGCCACGTCCCAGGCGTTCAGCCCGTCTTCCCAAAAACCATCAAAGCGGCCACAGGCAAGGTAAGCGAGATCGAGCGCCGCTGAGCCGTCGCGTCTGACGGCCTGCGCTTTCATGGTGAAGTTTACAAAGTCGCGCGCAAAATTCGGCCGCTCGCGCACGTTGTAAGGGAAACCAGTGCACAGCATCGCGGCATTCAAATCATCAAGGATGGAGACGCGCATGGGCCGTTCGTTCAGCGTTGCGCCCTGCCCTCGTTCCGCGGCAAACATTTCGTCGCGCGTTGGATCGTAAACCACACCGATCTCGATTTGCCCGGCGCGTTCAACGGCAATGGAAACGCAGAAACAGGGGTAACCGTGCGCGTAGTTTGTGGTGCCATCGAGCGGGTCGATGATCCACTTCCAGTCGCTCTTTCCCGCCACTGCTTCGATTCCTTCAGCAGCGCCCGACTCTTCAGCAAGAATCGCATGCCGGGGATAATGAGACTTGATGCGGTCAATGATTAGTTTTTCCGAAGCCAGGTCAGCTTCGGTCACCAGATCTATATCGCCTTTGTTTGACACCTGAGCGCGTCCGAGGCGATCGATAAGGACACTACCGGCATCGCGTGCGGTCTGAATAGCGAAATTGAGCAAGCCTGATCTCTCTTTGGTGCGGATTGAATTTCAACGGCAAGCATATCAAACATTGGCCCCCGGCGAATGCGCCTTTCGACTTTCCTTTGATCTTTCATGCACCGCGGCTGGCCATTGACATAACACTTGGGCGAGCTATCCTAGTCCACACGATTTCTAACTCACCATAAGGTTGCTCCCTGGTCTGCAATATGAATAAGGTTAATCTGCTGCAAAAGTTTTCACTGATTCACGACCATTGGAATCCGCGCATTGTTGGCGAACTCAATGGACAATACGTGAAGCTGGTAAAATTCCAGGGACCGTTCACCTGGCATCATCACGATAACGAGGACGAGATGTTTCTGGTGGTGAAAGGCAGGTTTCGCATGGAGTTTCGCGATTCCGAAGGCGAAGCAGCCGCGGCAACTCAAGCCAAAGAAATATGGCTGGAGCTAGGCGAATTCTGTATAGTGCCTCGCGGAGTGGAACACCGGCCGGTTGCCGACGAAGAGTGCCACGTCCTTTTGTTCGAGCCGGCAACCACGCTCAACACCGGCAACGTGCAGGATGAATTCACTGTTCCTGTCCTCGATTGGGTCTGAACAAAGCGCCGGAAATTTCGTACTAAGCAATCGAACATCGTTCTAAATCAACACTGGAGGCTTACAGCGTGAGCAAACTTTCCAATTTCGTCGCCGCATTTGTGTTGGTTGGATTAATGACTGGCGCAACAGCGCAGGCGCAAACTCCGGTTGCGATAAGCGTTGCGACACATGCGAGCGTCAGCACGGTGCCGCCTTCAACTCCGGCAGCGCAAATCGTCAGCTCGCTTGCCAGCCTGCCTGAAGCTGACACGCTCATCTACATCAACCCACAGCGCATTCTCAACGAAGTGGTGCCGAAGTTTATGCCGGCAAAAGATGTCGAAGACATGCGCAAGGGTTTCGAGGAGGTCAGGAAAAACGCGGGCATTGATCCCACCAAGATCGATTACATCGTGTGCGCGGTTCGCTTTAAAAAACCAACCACCGATCTCAATTTTCAACCACCGGAATTCATGGCGATCGCCAGCGGCGACTTCAGCGCCGATTCTTTGCTGGTGCTGGCGCGAATGGCCTCAGGAGGCAAATTGCGCGATGAGAAATACGGCACGAAAACTCTTGGGTTGATGACCATAGATCCGGTAGTGAAAATGGCCGAGCAGAACCCGTTGCTAAAATCGTTCACAGAGGTGGGCATCGTTTCGCTTAGCGCGAATACGATTGCTGTTGGCACTCCTGGTTATCTGCGGGCCGCCATCGACGCCGGCGACGGAAAGGATCGCATTAGCACCGAGACTCTAAATTCATTGGTCCGCGACCCCAACGCGCTGCTCAGCATCGCCGGCTCACCGTGGCATTCATTTGCGAAGGCTTTTGGCATGCTGGGCACTGAGACCAACGCACGCGCTCCGCGTTGCGAATCGAAAATGGGCGACTTCTACGTCGCGCTCACTATGGACGCGACCAATTTCATGCTGCGTGGCATCTCCAACGCTGACAATCCTGATACGGCAAAGATCATCAGCAAATTGTACGCAGGCTTACTAGGATATGCCGCGCAATCCATACCGGATGCGACCGCGCAATCGCTGCTGAAGAATATCGCGATCACTGCCGAAAGCGATGAGGTGCGATTGAATGCTGTCATCCCGCAGCAGATGATAGTCGAACTGATCCAACAACACATGAAGAAGCCCGAAACTAAGAGTCCCCGTCCGGAAAAACAACCAATCAAGACGCGGCGCACCAGGCGCAGAACCCATAAATAAAATTTCGGCCGCGGATTAACGCGGATTAAGAAGGGGTCTGAGAAGACAAAACTACGAACTGCCTGTCATCATTCTGATCCGCGTTTATCGGCGAAAATCTGCGGCTAATTATCAAGCGAGGGGCAAACAGGCCACGCGATAGGCGTGGTCTTTTTTATTGCGTTTTGATTATGACTAGATGAATTAGAGTCTAAGCGCGACTTCTCAAGTCCTACTCAAGAATTCCTCAACCAGCCTGGCTATCGTTACAACAGAAAAAAGTATTTCGCTGTCACTACTATTGATTGCCGTTTTGAGAAGTCAATTCTTCCGCTCAAGCCGGAAGCTTTCATCCGCAGGAGGCTGCTATGTTGCGTCGTCTAAGAACGGTTCGCTCCGGTTTTTCCACATTCACTTCAAGCTCATGGCTGAGGATTTCGCTGGCGCTTGCTGTTTCCTCGCTGGCGCTTATTTTTTCCGCGAACTTCTTGCCAAGCTCTTTTAGTGCCATCACGCAGAGTACGGCGGGTGCGCCCAGATATGCCAACTATCCGGCGCCTCCAGGACTCGGCGATAAAGCGGGTGAGCCGTCAATCGGCGTCAACTGGAAGACTGAAAGGACGTTTAGCAACAGCATGTTCTCCATTCCTAATGGAGGCACGGCGATGTACTACGGCGGGTTCCTGACCTACGCGCTAAAAGTTACCTTCGACGACGGTCCCTCGCCTGCAAACGCAACCTGGGAGAAAAAGCAATTGCCCACAGCCAGTGCTCCACGCGCTCTCGGCGACCCAATTCTATTTACGGATCATAGCACCGGGCGCACTTTCATTTCTCAGCTCATAGGCGGGACGCCGCTCGGCAGCACAACCGACATAACCGACGATGACGGCAGCACCTTTATGCCGAGCGAAGGCTCAGGATTACCCTCAAACGTAGACCATCAGACGTTTGGAGGCGGCCCGTACCATGCGCCAGCGCCCCCAGGCGCCGGCGTGCTGGGTTATCAGAACGCCGTTTACTACTGCTCGCAGAGCGTGGCAGATGCAGACTGCTCGATTAGTTTGGATGGTGGGCGCGTTTTCGGGCCTGCGATCCCAATGTTCACGATCAGCGATTGCGATGGCCTACATGGGCATATCAAAGTTGGCGCCGACGGCACTGCCTACGTACCAAACAAAGGATGCGGTGGAGCTGCGCCTCTGGTTTTGGGCAACGAGCAAGCCTCGATCGTGGTTTCGGAAGACAATGCCTTGACTTGGAAAATCAGACCAATCCCGCATCCGACAACGACCGGTCACGAAAACGACAACCTTACTAGAGGTGACGACGATCCATCGGTCGGAGTAGCCTCCGACGGCACCATCTATCTGGGTTACCAATCGCTGGACGGACACCCGCGGATTGCCGTTTCGCATGACAAGGGAGTCACGTGGTCCCAACCGTATGACGTCGGTGCCCAAGTCGTGAATGGGGCTCCAGTCCTCAACACAACATTTCCTGCAGTCGTCGCCGGCGATGGCAACCGCGCGGCGTTTGCTTTCTATGGCAGCGAAACTGGTGGGGACAACTATGCCTGCGGAGAAGGGCACACTTGTGCCGATGCACTCGGTAATAATCCGAATGTCTTCACCGGCGTCTGGTATCTCTACATCGCCAGCACGTTCGATGGCGGACAGACCTGGACGACACAGAACGTAACGCCGGGGGATCCAGTCCAGCGCGGCGGCATCTGTAGCGACGGAACCTGTCGCAACCAACTCGACTTTTTCGACGCGACGATTGACAAAGAAGGTCGTCTGCTCGTCGGTTGGGACGACGGCTGCGTCGGCGGCTGCGTGAATGGGGGAGCGAATTCGTTTACTGCCAAGGCGACGATTACACGGCAAAGCGGTGGCAAGCGGATGGTCGCGGCCTTTGATCCGGTTGAACCGGCACTGCCGGGTGCGCCCAAAGGCGCCGGCATCGTCAACCGCGCCGGCACGGCAACCAATCTATCGTGGCCCGCTCCCGACAACGGAGGCGCGACAATTACCGCCTACAAGGTCTATCGAAGTGATGGAGCCAGCGGGTCGTTCAATCTAATTGCAACCGTGAACGCGTCTAACTTTAGTGACACGAACTTTCCCGCGCCCGCGACGAATAACTCCTATCGACTCACAGCGGTGAACTCGCAAGGCGAGGGGCCTTATTGCGCCGCGTTCACTCCGGTACCGGACTCGAATGAAAGCGAATGCGTAACACCGGGGTTGACGAAGCTTACGGACGCAGCGGGTGACACGAGCGTTGCGCTCGGTCTGGTGACGACTCCAGCGCCGCCAGGATCGGACTTGCTGTCCTTCCAGATTGCGCAGCCTTTTGCAGCGGACGGCGTTCCGAAGCTGGTATTCACCATCAACACCGATGCAGGCCAGTCTCCACAGGTACCAGGCTCGGCGTGGTATGTCGCAATGAGGATCTCTGGCACGACAACCCGGTACAAAGGTGTGCACATGGCCTGGAACGGCACGACGCCGACCTTTGAGTCTTATACTCCCGGCGCTAACACCAGCGGTGGAGTTGACGGTCGTTTTGTAACGACGGGCTCACAGAAAGCTGCCGAGCCGGAGAGCAATTACATTGCACCCTTCAACAAGGTCATCATCGTGGTTAAGGCGAGCGACCTGGGTCTGAATCCGGGCGATATTATCGACGGCTTCGTTTCCGGAGTCTCGCAATCCACCGATCCCGGGGCGACTGTCGGGCGCGGAGCGACTGCGTTGTACGACGAGATGCTCGACGGTCTGGCATTCACTGGCACTTATACCGTGAATGACAATGCGGTCTGCCCAAGCGTTATCCCAACTCCAACGCCGACTGCTACGCCGACACCATCAGCAGACGGACCACAGGCGTTTCAGGGTACGTATGATCCGAATCCCTATCCGTGCGCAACGGCGAGGCACCATTTCAATGTGTCCGCCGGCAAGGCCCGAATAGTTGTTCAGGTGAATGCGACTCTGCCAACAAACGACCTTAGCGTTAGCCTGCTTTATGGATCTGATCCTAATCCTGTACTCGTGCAAAAGCCCGAGGACACCGGCACATGTTGCGAGGCTTTGGTCTATCAACCTACCGGCGGAATTCCTGCCGGGGAGTACCAGGTGCAGATCTGTCAAACTCCAACTCCCAACGGCGTACCACAGCAGCCGCCGTACACTTATACAGGTACCTTTACAGCGGATGGCACGCTGGCGCCGACGGCAACACCGACGCCAACGCCAATTCCAACGCCCGTCCCTGTTTACCAAAAGGGCGGCATCACCTTCAGTCCAAACGTAGCTACGCGCGCCTCGGTAGCCGGTCGCGACGGCGAACCGAGCCTGCGCGTTGACAAGTTTGGCAATGCGTATGTTGCCGGCATACGCGGTGTACCAGCAGGCGTTGATCTCTGGTACTTTGATCTCAACCCCGGAAGTCCCACTTACGATCCATTGATGCGTAATCCGATCTATCGTGGTCAGCCGGATCAATTTTCGCCGGATGAATCGCTTGAAGTCGGTGCAGATGGCGGAGGCGACGTTGATCTCGCCGTCGGTTTCGATGAAGCGAGTCCGGGCAATCCACCTTATCTGGCCTTTAGCAGTTTGACGGCAGCCAACGTTTCCACGGCACGCTCGACTGATAAGGGACAAACCTTTACCAAGAACCCGGCCGGTAACGTGACAGGCGGCGTGCCTGCCGACGATCGGCAGTGGATGGAATTCTTTGGTAAAGATTCCGTTTACTTGTTGTATCGCACGCTCGACCCAGTTATCGCCTTCGTGCAACGGTCAAACGATGGTGGTCTAACTTATGGACCAGCGCGCGAAGTTGGCACGATTGGGCAAGTGGGTGGTATCAGCGTCGATCAAAACGATGGCACCGTTTACGTTAGTGGGGCAAACGGCGTGGTGGCAGTCGGGGTGCCGCAGGCTCCCGGACTCGAGCCACTCACGTACACGATTCACAACGTGGCGGGTGGCGGTAGCGCGCACATCTTCTTTACGGTTAAGGCCGCAAAAGATGGCACCGTGTACGCGTGCTATTCGGATGACCACAACGTATTCATTCGCTGGTCGAAGGACAAAGGCAACACCTGGAGTCCGGCCGTAAGAGTTAGCGATGGACCGGAAACTGCGACTGCCATTCTTCCGTGGATGGAAACTGGTCAAACGCCAGGTTCTATCGGAGTTGTTTGGTACGGCACGACGGCTAGTTCCAACAACGACAACGCAGACTGGAAGGTGTTCTTTGCACAAAGTTTGAATGCGACGGATGCGAATCCAGTCTTCCGTCAGGTTGAACTCAGCGACCACTTTATTCATGGCAGCAACATCTCGGAGAGCGGGTTAGCAACCGTAGGCGCAGCGCCAAACCGCAACCTACTGGATTATTTCCAGATTGGATTTGATCCGACCGGCGCAGCGGTTGTCGCATACACCGACGATCACAACGACTTCGACGGCAACGTTTATGTCGCCCGTCAAATCAGTGGTCCCGGCGTCAAAGGCTCCGATATTCCAGCCCCGGTAAACGGTAGCGCGCTGCCGCAACCGACACCGCGACCAGCTAATGCACCGCAGGTCGTTGATTTTGCGCAAGATTCGAAGACAGGACTGCTAACAGTGCTCCCGTTGAATGACCCGCTCGACATTTTGTCGGTGAAGTATTCAACCGAAGGCACGGCAAGCAATCCCGTGTTGGTGGCAACGATGAAGGTTTCAGATCTTTCTGTAGTGCCGCCGTTATCAAACTGGCGCATGAACTTTACTGCCAACGCGCCGGATTCGCGTATGAGCCCAACAGGCGATTACAGCTTCGGTCTCTCCGATCGTGGCGATCAATTCTTCGTGCGCGCGACGACGGATGCCCTTGGCACTGCAACTTACACTTTTGGAACCGCCGTTCGCCAGCATCAATATCGGGGATTTATTGCTTACACCGACGTTGGCGCTGCGGATAGCGGGTCCTTCGATTCGGCTGCCGGTACAATCACGGTTAAGGTATCGCTCAGCAAACTGAATGCGACGCTGGCAGCCGGCCACACGCCGATTGGACCAGCATCTATTTTGGCGGGTTTGCGCGGCGGTGCATTCACCACTGGTGATGACAACGCAGTCGACAGAAATGATCGCGCGAAGTCAGACGTCACGCGTGGCGGCACGCAGTATGCTATTAACAGTCCGCCAACCGCGGCCCTGACTGCAAATCCAACCTCCGGCGCACCGCCCCTGGTCGTCAATTTCGACGGTTCTGGCTCAAAGGATCCAGACGCGGGCGACACCCTGACTTACACGTTTGATTTTGGCGATGGTTCGGCGCCGGTAACTGTGCCTGCCAATAACATCGCACATACTTACACCCAACTTGGGAAGTTTACCGCGAGTTTGACTGTCAAAGACTCCAGTGGCTTCACCAGCAACACAGCGACGGTTGAAATCAATGTCACGAACCGTCCGCCAACAGCGGCTTTGAGTGCAACGCCAACCAGCGGCTATGCGCCGTTGGCGGTGAACTTCGATGGATCAGGTTCGAGCGATCCGGACGCGGGAGATTCGATCTCGTCGTACACTTTTAATTTCGGCGATGGCGCTGTTGTTACCCAGTCAGGCGCGAAGATTGCGCACACCTACAACGCTGCCGGAATCTACACCGCGAAGTTAACGGTGGCAGACATGCATGGCGGCACCAGCACTAACAGCGCGCAGGTGCAAATCACAGTCAACAGCCGGCCAACAACTGACTGCATGGAAGACGACGATGCGCGCATCACGTATTCCGACGGTTGGCACAATGGCACTTCAACGAACGCCAGCGCCGGACATTTCCGTTGGCATTCGGGTAAGTCGCCGAGCCACACGGCTGCAGTCGACTTCAGCATCCCGGCCAATGGCACGGGCGTGTTTAGTTACCGCTATGGCAAAAGCACGAAAGGTGGCACTGCGGAAGTCTTCATCGATGGCGTCTCGCGCGGGACCATTAGTTACAAAGGAACTGCGGGTTCAGACAAGTCGCCCGAGTTTGCCAGCGGCGGCGTGCCTTATGAAGCGCGTTACGAAGGACTGGCGGCGGGCTCGCACCGTTTTGAGCTGCGCAACATGGCGGACAGCGTGTTCGTCGACGGTTTCTGCCTGACCGTTACGGTACAGCCGCAGGTGGTCACGAATTCTGGAGGCTCAAGCGGCGGGACCACAACGCAGAGTTCGTTCACCGGCACGCCTGCTGCCGGTCCGGGACAAAGCACGAGCAACGACTCGTCAGTTAATGCTGGTCAGGAGTCGAAGAGTAGTCTCACGCTCGGAACCGACGCGCGCGCGCTTTCGATCGTAGCTGAAACGAGCGGTAACCTCCCCGTTAAGCTGGCGTTGGTCAGTCCGACGGGTCTGACACTGCAAATCGTAGATGCGGTGAATGGCGTGGCGGTACTTACTACGCCAGTGACGCAAGGCGGCATCTACACGGTCAAGGTGATCAACATCAATCTTGGACCCGTCCAGGTATGGACGGTGGCTACACCAACAGTTGCCAGGTAGCAGATAGGCGGGATTCGTCCCGCCTATTTCACTGGCATGAAGGGGGCGGACCTGGTATCTGCCCCCTTTTTTTGTGAATTCCAATCGCTCGATCTCGCGATGTTGCTCTTCTCCTGAACAGCCCTTATAACTGTTCCGCGATGAATATGGCTTCAGCAGTGGCCGTTCTGACGGCAATGATCACGCCGGCGGTATTGATCTCTGCATGCGGCAGCATGATCCTTTCCACCTCGCACCGCTTGGGCCGCGTGGTTGATCGGGTGCGCGCGCTGTCGGACAAGCTCGACGAGCTTTTCGCCAAGGGCGTCGATCAAACCAAAGACCGGCAGAAATAATCTTCGCGCAACTCGACAAACTCACCAGCCGCGCTCGCATTCTGCAACGCGCAATGGTTACTTTTTATTTGGCGCTGGGGATGTTTGTTGCCACCAGCGTCGCGATTGGCGTGGTAGCATTCGTACCCAACCAGCCTCGCTACAACCTGGTCCCGGTCATCGTCGGTCTGCTCGGCGCCTGCTTTCTTTTCTACGGCAGCATGCTTTTGATTTTCGAAGCGAGGTTGGCGCTAAGCACAATACATACGGAGATGGATTTCATCTGGCGGCAGACGACACGCGCGGCGCCGGCTGAGGTAGTGCAACAATATAAGCCACATTTCGTCCATTTTCGATCGCGGAAATAATTGTTCGGGAGTGGCACGGACTTCAGTCTCTGACCAACTAAGAACACATAATTACAAGAAGATTGGCGACGTTCCCGCAGGCGTGATTCTCGAAGCGTTGGAAGAAACCGCGTGATCGATGTTGTTGTCGTTCGAATTGACAGAATGTCATTGATAGAAGAGCTTTCTAAGCGAATCGCGATCGGTATTCAGTGGAGGTGATGAAGGCCTTTATCATTTCCGCGTTTATGTAATTGCCATTAAACTGCTCTAACTTACGGAGCCAAAAATCATACCCCTCATTATCTGGATCGCGTCTCAAGTATCCCCAGTATTGCATCAAAACGAAGGCTCCATTAAATAGCGCTGCTTGAACTGTTCATCATCCGCGACTTCCAACAGCACCTGAGAGCGCGTCTCCGTTCTCGTTTCCAGTGCTTGAATCAAATTATTGCGCTTGCTCGTTGACAGAGTTACCCCACCATAGGTTTTCACGTATTCGAAGAGCAGATCCACGTACTCCTCGTCGGTTCTTCCAAAACTTAGAACCAACCGATCGTCATCATAGTACCGTTCAACGAATGCCAGCTTGTTTGCCTGAAGCTGCTGCTGCCAGCCTGGTTGTCCGACGATAATTCCCTTACTAATCTCCTGTATCTGACGCATGACGTCAGGAAAGCCGGCGGAATTTACGTTGTACGGGTTCAGTAGATTAAAGCGGTAAACGAAATATCCCGTTTCCTGAAACTCAATTGAGAGATAAAAAGCCGCGGATACGTTGATTTGCTTCACTTCACGGCACTGCACGTTCGAACCACACGATTCAATCTCGTTGCTCCAGAAATCAAGCCCCTCTTGGTCGGGCTCGCGGCTCAGGAAATCCACATAATGCTGACGGACAAAATAGCGGGTCTCGTCAATGGGATTGTTAAGGCGCGGTGTTGCATCTCTATCCATCACGGTAATCGTTGCTTCGCGAATACCGCCAAGAAAGGTCGCATTGCCTTCATTGTCAGACAGCGTGATTTTGAAGGAACGATTCCCTCGCACACCTGCGCTGTCCGTAAGTGAAAGCGAAATTGTTTTTGATGCTTCGCCGGGCGCGAACCGCAACGTGCCGAAGCCGGGCGCATAATCATTTCTGACAGTAGCTGTCCCGTCGCCGGTGGCGTATGAACATGAAGCTACGTCATTAAGGTTGCCCGTTCTTTTGACAGTCAGTGTGATGCTACCTGCGTCTTCATATGCATTGTACGAGGCCGCGCTAAAACCAACTATGCTGGAGGATGAGACAGTGGGAGCGGAAAGCGGTTGCCAGTCCACGGAAGCATCGACGAAACGCAAATCACTGCGATAGGACAGATTGATCGGATTGCCACCATCCGCATCCATCACAATGATCGCCGTGCCGAGGTTGAGGCCGTTCACGAGATCAGCGATAGTACCCAAAGCGACGCTAGTGACAATCTTAGTGCCATCGGGTGACCACTTGGGAAACATGTATATGCCGCCCCTATTCGGATCGCTTGTTATCGCGTGATCATTGCTCCCGTCGGCATTCATCACGAACAATTCGGAGCAGTTGACGGCGTAACAGTTTCTTGTTCCGTTAAAGTCTCGAGAGCCGGTGAATAGAATCTTAGAGCCATCCGGTGACCATGAGGGGGTCATATCCTGATAAAAAACGGGATTCTTAGTATCGTGAATATCCGTAAGTCTTCTTTGGTTGCTGCCGTCGGAATTCATCACCCAGATCCGCGATCGCCCGTCAGGATCGCGATTACTGGCAAATGCTATCTGCTTGCCGTCAGGCGACCAGGTGAAACCGCGGTTTCCGCCAGAATCACTGAGCAGTTTCGTCAACCCTGTTCCATCAGAGTTGATTGTATAAATATCGCTGGTTGTTTTCTGAAGTCCAAAGCTCAATCCGCCGCCTGCAACGAACGCGATCTTTTGCCCATCAGGTGACCACGCAGGACCGCCAGCGTCCATACTCGTGAGGCGCTGAATATTGCTACCGTCTGCATTCATCGTGTAGATAAGGCCAGCATTGTCTCGATTGCTCCAGAAGGCGATCTTTGTTCCATCCGGCGACCATGCGGGGGTGTCATCGTAGACATGGATAAACCCGGGCAGTGCTTTAGGCCGTGATTTTTCATCGGTCAAACGCGTGGGATTGCCCCCGTCAGCGTTCATCGTCCAAATGCTCAAACCCGTGTTGTGGCGGTTGCTGGTAAAAGCGATCTTGCCGTTGAACTTACTTCC